>Ga0078972_1000437_pt1 | contig 173532 bp, 150 predicted proteins | sample YelNatPaOPGAMG01_FD_67568 | JGI IMG/M metagenome (GOLD analysis project Ga0078972, IMG submission 67568) | Hot spring thermophilic microbial communities from Obsidian Pool, Yellowstone National Park, USA - OP-RAMG-01 (SPADES assembly) (version 2) | ecosystem: Environmental > Aquatic > Thermal...
GACATGGCGTGCTGGGATATTCTCGGCAAGGCCGCGGGCGTGCCGGTGGCGACGCTGCTCGGGGGGCGGTACGGCGAGGATTTCGCGCTTTATCGCGCGATCTCGCAGGACACGCCCGAGGCGATGGCCGGCATGGTGGCGGGCTATCGCTCGCAGGGCTACAGGAAATTCCAGTTGAAGGTGGGCGGCGATCCCGATGTCGACGTGGCGCGCATCGAGGCGGTTGCGGCGCGCCTGGAGACGGGCGATGTGCTGATCGCGGACGCGAACACGGGCTGGCTGCAACACCAGGCGCTGCGCGTGGCGGACGCCGTGCGCAACGTGAACGTCTACATCGAGCAGCCGTGCATGAGCTACGAGGAGTGCCTGGCCGTGCGGCGGCGCACCGCGCGGCCGTTCATTCTGGACGAGGTGGTGGATGACGTGCGCATGGTGGTGCGCGGCGCGGCCGATCAGGCGATGGACGTCATCAACCTGAAAATCTCTAAGGTCGGCGGGCTGACGAAGGCTCGGCTGATGCGCGATCTTTGCGTCTCGCTCGGCATCGCGATGACCATCGAAGATACATGGGGCGGCGACATCATCACGGCGGCGATCGCGCACCTGGCGCACAGCACGCCGCCCGAGTTCCTGTTCTCGGCTACGGACTTCAACAGCTACGTTACGGTGAGCATTGCCGAAGGAGCGCCGCGGCGAGTGAACGGGCGGCTGGCGGCCTCGACGGGCCCCGGCCTGGGCATTGCGCCACGAATGGAGGTGCTCGGCCGGCCGGTGATCAGCGTTGGGAAGGTCTGAGCCCCGGCAGGTTGGGCTGCTTGCGCGCGGACGGGCACGCCCAAGCGCCCGCCGGGCTTGCGACTTTACTCGCAGCGCAGGGCGGAGACCGGGTCCACTTTGAGCGCGCGGCGCGCGGGGATGTAGCAGGCGGCGAGCTCGACCGCGATCAGCAGCAGGGGCACGGCGATGAAGATGACGGGGTCCTTCGGGCGGACGTCGTAGAGCAAGGTGGAGAGGGCGCGGGTCAGCACGAGGGCGGCGGCGATGCCGGCGGCGGCGCCGGCGAGGGTGACGAGAAGGCCCTGGCGCAGCACAAGTTTCAGGATGCCGGCGCGTCCGGCGCCGAGCGCCACGCGGATGCCGATTTCGCGTGTGCGCTGCGCGACCGAATACGACGCCAGCCCGTACACGCCCGCCGCGGCGAGCACCAGCGCGAGCGCACCGAAGAGCGTCAGCATAACGACGCTGAACCGGCGCTGCGCGGTGGTGTTGTCAACCAGCGACTGCATCGGGGTGACGAGATAGACGGGCTGCTCGGGGTCGATGCTCTGGACCGCCTGCCGGAAGCGATCCGCAAACCCGGCGTCCGCGCCCGGCGCGACGCGCGTCACGACGAACATGGGAGGGCTGAAGCCCTGCTCCATGGGCACATAAATCGCGGGGCGGGCCGGACGATCGAGGTTGTAATCACGCGTGGATTTGACGATGCCGGCGATCTCGCGCCACACCGGGACGCCGTTGTCGCGATTCACGCTGATGCGCCGGCCGAGCGCGCTGCGGTTGGGGAAGAAGCGCTTCGCCGCGGCTTCGTTGATGACGGCGAGCAGGCGTCCGGATCCGGCGTCCTGAAGGGTGAAGTAGCGGCCCTGGATGAGAGAGATGCCCATGGTCGCGAGGTAATCCGAGCTGGCGGAGAAGATTTCGGCCGAGGGCCGGCCCACGCCCGCCGAGGTTGGCGCGGGCTCGCCTTCCACCTGCACGAAGGCGTTTCCGACGCTGCCGGAAAGCGGCACGGCGTTGACGGCGCCCGCGGATTCGACTCCGGGAGCGGACCGCAGGCTGTCGAGCAGCCTGTGGAAGAACGCGATCCTGCTTTCGGCATCCGTGTATTTCGCGGTGGGCAGTACGACGACGCCGGTGAGAACGCGGTCGGCGCGGAAGCCCGCATCGACGGCAAGCAGGCGCGCGAAGCTCTTCACGAGCAGGCCGGCGCCGATGGTAAGCACGACGGCCAGGGCCACTTCGACTCCGATCAGCAGGTCGCGCGTGCGGCTGCGGGTGGATCCGCCGGCTCCGCGGCCGCCTTCGCGCAGCACGCACTGCGGATCGGCTCGCGAGGCGCGCCACGCGGGAATCATGCCGAACAGCAGGCCTGCGACGATGGAAACGGCGGCGGTGGCCGCGAGCACGCCGAGATCAATCCGCGTATCGGAGAGGCGCGGGATTTCCTGTGGCGCCAGCCGCACCAGCGCGCGAAGGCCGGCTCCGGCGAGCAGGGCTCCCAGGGTTCCGCCCGAGAGGGCGATGATCAGGCTTTCGATCATCGACTGCCGGATGATGCGGCTCCCGGCTGCTCCAATCGCGATGCGGATGCCGTTGTCGCGCGCGCGGGTTGCGGCACGGGCGAGCAGCAGGTTCGCAATGTTCGCGCAGGCGATCAGCACGATGAGGCCGGTGGCGAGCAGCAGGATCAGCATGGCGGTCCGCGCGCTGCCGAGCGCGTGCTCGGCCAGCGGCACCACGCGCACGCCGCGTCCCGTGTTCGTCCGCGGGAACTCGCTGGCGATGCGCGCCGCGATTCCGCTTACGTCCGCCTGCGCCTGTTCCACCGTGACTCCCGGGCGCATGCGCGCCACCGCGAGGCAGAAAGCGCCGTCGCGCTCCTGGCCCGCCATGTCCACGCCGAACGGCATCCAGAACGCCATCTGGCGTGTGGGTGGGGTGAGCGCGGTCGGGATGTCGAGCGGGAAATTGAAGCCGGTCGGCATGACGCCGATGATCGTGTAATCGGCGGGCTCGTGGCCGGTAAGGCGCATGGTTTTACCGACGATTTCGGGGTCGCCGTGGAAGCGGCGCTGCCAGAAATCATAGCCGATCACCATGAAATGATGATTGGCGCGCGTATTTTCCGAGGGCTCGAAAATGCGGCCCAGCAGAGGCTTGACGCCGAGCGCCGGAAGCAGTTCCGGCGTCACGGCGACGCCGTAAAGGACCTCGGGCCGCCCGCCTTCGACGAGGTCCATGAGCGCGTAGCGGTATATGCCGACGCGGGTGAAGGCGCGCGACTGCTCTCCTAAATCCGCCGCGTCGCGGCACGCCAGCCAGCCGCTCTCGTCGCCGGTTTTCGTGTTCAGGAATTTCAGTTGCACGAGCCGGCCGTGGTCGGCAAACGGCAGCGGCGGCATCAAAACGGCTTTCACCACGCTGAAAATGGCGGTGTTGGAGCCGATGCCGAGGCCCAGGGTGAGCACGGCCACACTCGTGAAGGCGGCGCTCTTGGCGAGCGCCCTCAGGCTATACCGGAGGTCCTGAATCAAATCACCCATTCGCGTCTTATTACTATATACGCGAACGGGATTCTTTGCAGTAAAAAAAATAATGCGATAGCGCTTTCCCCTGGTTTGGGTCGAGCGATTTTTTCGATTTCCGAAGGCGCCGGGGTGACGCGGCCGCGGCTAGCAGTCGCGGCGGCGGCGGATGAGCCATGGCTCGATCGCGCCGGGGTTGTCCAGAATTTCGTTTTCGATTTCCCGGAACTGGCTGTCGATCACAACCCGCTCAATGGCTTCAGCCAGCGTGGGGTCGCCGGTTTCTGCGCGCTTCTGCTCGATGAGGGCCAGGATGGCCTCACAGAGTTCCAACCGATCTGCGGTGTTGCTCATGGCCCGTCCTCCTACCCGATTGGACGCTCAAATGCCCCGGTAGTTCCACAAAAATGGGCCTGCGGAGATTAAACCGGCGATTGCGGAATTCGACAGCGGAATCACTGATTTGCGGGCGCGCGGCCGGGCGCCTTGGGGTACACTCGTGTAAATGCGAAGGTTGCCGCTCATCCTGCTGATCGCGCTTCCGGCGCTCGGTTCGCTCACTCCCGCACAGCGGCAGGCGAACATCGAGTCGTTTGAATACGTGTGGAAGACCGTGCGCGACAAGCATTTCGACCCGAAGCTGAACGGGGTGGACTGGCAGAAGGCGCACGATGAGCTGCTGCCGAAGGTGGAGAAAGCGGAATCGATGGAGGAAGCGCGCGGGGCGATCCAGGAACTGCTGGGCCGGCTGCGCCAGACGCACTTCGGCATCATTCCGAACGAGACCTACGAGCAGATGAGCCCGGGGACGGGATCGCGCGAGGGCGAGACGGGCATCGACGCAAGATTCGTGGAGGGCGCGATGCTCGTCAGTTCGGTGCGGGCCGGTTCGCCGGCCGCGGCCGCGGGCGTACACGCCGGATGGGAGATTGTTGCGGTCGGCGGAACGGAGCTCGCGCCGGCTGTCGCGCAGGTGCGGAAGACGTTCGCGAATTCGCTGTACCTGCCGATCGCCATGCGGTCGCTGGCGATGTCGCGGCTGGCGGGCGAGCCGGGCAGCACGGTGGCGGTGCGATTCCACGACGGCAAAGGCGAGTTGCGCGAGGTCGCGATCGGGCGCGCCCGGCAGCGCGGGGCGAAGGTCGCCTTCGGCCTGCTGCCGCCGATGTACGTGTGGTCGGAGTGGCGGAGGCTCGAGGGCAACGTGGCGTATCTGGCGTTCAATATGTTCATGGATCCGGACGCGCTGATCGCGAAAGTGTCCGAGGCCGTCAAGTCCTGCGGAGAGTGCGCCGGATTCATTATCGACGTGCGCGGCAATCCGGGCGGGCTGGGCGCGCTCGCGATGGGTCTGGGCGGATGGTTCGTGGACAAGCCCGGGCTGCGGCTCGGAACGCTTTCGACGCGTGACAGTTCCCTGCGCTTCGTGCTGTTCCCGCGGGCGGAGACCTACAACGGGCCGCTGGCCATTCTGGTGGACGGCTGCTCGGGATCGACCGCGGAAATTTTCGCGGGCGGGATGAAGGACATCAAACGCGCGCGCATCTTCGGATCGCGCTCGGCGGGCGCGGCGCTGCCTTCGACGATCGAGAAGCTGCCGAACGGCGACGGCTTCCAGTACGCGTTCGCGAATTATGTGTCCGAGGGCGGCCGGCCGCTCGAGGGGAACGGCGTCGAGCCCGACGTGGAAGCGCCGCTGACGCGAAAGGCGCTGCTTGAAGGGCGCGATCCGGCGCTCGAAGCGGCTCTCGATTGGATCGGGCGACAGAGGACGGGAGAGAAACAATGAAGCTCAGATTTGTTAGCTGCGGATTGCTGGCTGCCGCGCTGTCATACGGCCAGGCGCCGCTGCCCGAGGGCGGCGCGCTTCTGGATAAATACGTCGAGGTCACCGGCGGGCGCGCGGCGCACGAGAAGGTGAAGGCCATGATCGAGACGATGACCGTGGAGATCCCCGCCGCGGGCGTGAAGTTCCAGGCGACGGCGTACCATGCGGCGCCGAACAAGAGCTACACGGTAATGGAAATACCGGGCGCTGGAAAGATGGAAGAGGGCACGGACGGAAACATCGCATGGAGCCTGTCGGCGCTGCAGGGCGCGCGGATCAAAGAGGGCGATGAGCGGGCGTTTGCGCTGCTGGACGCGGCCTACGACAGCGACGTGCGCTGGAAAGACTACTACAAGAGCGTCGAGACCACGGGCACGGAGACGGTTGAGGGCGAGCCATGCTACAAGGTCGAGCTCACGTCCAAGGGAGGGCTGAAGCAGACGCGCTACTTCAGCACGAAGAGCGGGTTCCTGCTGAAGGCCGCGATGACGATGAAGACCGCGATGGGCGAGATACCGGCCGAGACCGTCCTCAGCGACTACCGCGACGAGGGCGGCATCCTGGCGCCGCACAGGATGGTGACCAGGCTGATGTCGCAGGAAATGATCATGAGCGTGGACAGCATCAAGCTGAACCCGGAGATCGATCCGTCGCGCTTCGCGCTTCCGGCGGAGATCCAGGCGCTGGTCGAGAAGAGCAAGGCGAAATAACGCAAGATGCGAATTCTGGTCATCGAGGACGAACCCAAATCCGCCGCGTACCTGCGCAAGGGGCTGTCGGAGCACGGATTCGTGGTCGATGTCGCGGAGAACGGCGAAGACGGGCTGCACCTGGCGCGGACGGCGCAGTTCGACCTGATCGTGCTGGATCTTATGCTTCCGAAATGCGACGGCTGGACGCTGCTGTCGGCGCTGCGGGAGGCGGGCGACGAGACGCCGATCCTCATCGTGACCGCGCGCGACGCGGTGCCGGACCGCGTGAGAGGCCTGGAACTCGGCGCCGACGATTACCTGGTGAAGCCGTTCGCGTTTTCCGAGATGCTGGCGCGCATCCGCACGATCCTGCGCCGCGGGCCGGCGCGGCAGCCGGAGATGCTGCGCGTGGCGGACCTGGAGATCGACATCTTCCGCCATCGCGCCACGCGCGCGGGCCGGCGGCTGGACCTCACTCCGAAGGAATTTCTGCTGCTGTCGCTGCTGGCGCGCCGCAGCGGCGAGGCGCTCTCGCGCACCTTCATCGCGGAGCAGGTCTGGGACATGAACTTCGACAGCGACACGAACGTCGTCGATGTGCACATGCGCAGGCTGCGGGCGAAGGTGGACGATCCGTTCGACAGGAAGCTGATTCGCACGATCCGGGGCGTCGGCTATGTTCTCGAAGATGCGTAAACGGCCGGGCGCGCCGGCGAGTCTCGCCGCGCGCCTGTCTCTCTGGTACGCGGGCTCGGCGTTCGTGGTGCTGATCGCCTCGACGGGCTTCCTCTATTGGGCGCTGGTTTCGAGCGTGGCCCGCGAGCACAACCAGTATCTCGGCGAGAAGATCAACGTGTTCCGGCTGTTGCTGGGGAAGCCGGGCACGGACGCGATTCTCGAGTGGGAATCCTCGGGAGAGTCGCCGACGCGGCCCTGGGACCGCGTGTACTCGCGGGTGCTGGCGCCGGATTCGCGCATCCTCGTGGAGACCCGGCATATGGAGCGCGAGGTGCCGCAGCGGCTCTTTCCCGCGCGGCTCGAAACCGGGCGCGTGGTGGAGTCCAACGGCAGGATGTACCGGATCCTGGCCGATGTGGTGAACGCGCCGGGCGGCCCCTACCGCGTGCAGGTGGCGATCGACCTCGCGCACGAAAATCTGCTGCTCGACGATTACCGGATCCGCTTCGCGCTGGTGCTCGCGGCGGGACTGCTGGCGACGGTGCTGATCGCATACCGCATCGGCCGGCACGGCGTGAGGCCGGTCGAGGCGATCGCGGAATCGATGCGCTCGATCCGCTCGACGACGCTCGACACGCGCGTCGATCCCAAGGGCTACCCTTCCGAACTGCGCTCGCTCGCGCAGACGTTCAACGAGCTGCTCGATCGTTTGGAGGATGCGTTCGCGCGCCTGTCGCGATTCTCTTCCGATATCGCGCACGAGCTGCGCACGCCGGTGAGCAATCTGCGCGGCGAAGTGGAGGTGGCGCTTGCGAAAACGCGCACCGCGGAGGAATACCGCGAGGTGCTCGTATCTTCGCTCGAGGAATGCCAGCGCCTGACGCGGCTCATCGACAGCCTGCTGTTTCTGGCGCGCGCCGAGTCGCCGCGCACCGAGATCCGCCGCGAGACGCTCGACATCAAGCGGGAGCTTGAATCGATCGAGGAGTTCTATGAGGCGGCGGCGCACGAGGCCGGCATCACGCTATCGGCGGAGGTCCCCGCGGGCATCACCGCGGCGCTGGACCGCACGCTGATCCAGCGGGCCGTCGCCAATCTGGTGGAGAACGCCATGGCTCACACGCCGCCGGGCGGCTCCATTCGCCTGGATGCTTCCATGGATTCGCGCGATCTTCGCATCCGCGTCGCCGATACCGGCGCGGGCATTCCGCAAGAGCACATGCAGCGCGTGTTCGACCGGTTCTATCGCGTCGATCCGGCGCGCTCGAAGAAATCCGGCGGGCTCGGCCTGGGTCTGGCCATCGTGAAGACGGTGGCGGCGCTCCACGGCGGGCGCGTCGAGGTGGAGAGCGAGGTGGGGCGCGGCACGGCGGTTTCGCTGGCGCTGCCGGTCGAACCGGATAAGCAGATGACGAAATCGTAATCGCGCCGTCATCTTCATGTGCGGCTCGCTTCTGTAACGTGATACTGTGCGGCGCCGGCTGGTTCGCTTCGTGTGCGCGGTCTCTTGTCTCGCGCTTTCCGGGTGCGTGCAATACAAGCCCAGGGCGCTTGATCCCGTCGCGCTGGAGCAGCGGTTCCGCGCGCGTTCGCTGGAGGCGCCCGAACTGAAGGCGTTCGCCGCGCAGGTGGGTTTGGATGCGAATCGTTGGGCGGCGGCGGGCCTCGATCTGCCCGCGCTGACCGCAATCGGCTGCTTCTACAACCCCGAACTGGACGTGGCGCGGGCGAGGTGGAAGGCGGCCGAGGCCGCGCTGATCGCGGCGGGCGTGCGGCCGAACCCCACCCTCAACACCGGCGCCGGTTACGCCAGGATGCCCGACTCGCCGCAGATCTTCCACCTGGATCCGAGCTTTGTCATCGAGACCGCGGGCAAGCGCCGGTATCGCGTGCTCGAAGCGCAATCGTCGGCGGAAGCCGCGCGGCTTGCGGTGATCGAGGCCGGCTGGCAACTCCGCCTCCGCGTGCGCGATTCGCTCATCGAGTACGTGTTCGCCACGCGCGCCGCGGAACTGCTGCGCGCGGAGGAGGCAGCGCGCGCGCAATCGGTCGAGGTGCTGGAGGCGCGCTTCCGGGTGGGCGACGTATCGCTGCCGGACGTCGAGGCGGCGCGGATGGAACTGGGCGCCGGCAGGCTGGCGCGGAAGGCGGCGGAGAAGCAGGCCGTGGAGGCGCTGGCGGCGCTGGCGGCGGACACGGGCCTGCCGGCGGCGGCGCTCGCAAAATCGGAATTTCAGCTTCCGCCTGCACCGGGGGCGCCGGAGAGCGTGGAGAGCATCGAAAATGCGGGCCTGCTGCACCGGGTTGACGTGCGGCGCGCGCTCGCCGAGTACGCCGCGTCGGATATGGCGCTGCGCCTGGAAATCGCGCGGCAGTATCCCGATATCGATCTGACGCCGGGCTATGCGTTCGACGAAGCGCATCACAAATTCACGCTGGGCCCGGCGCTGCCGCTGCCGGTGTTTCATCGCAATCGCGGGCAGATCGCGGAAGCCGAGGCGAGGCGGGCGGAAGTCGAGGCGCGGTTCACGGCGGTGCAGGCGCAGGCGATCGCGGAGGTCGAGCGGGCTGCGGCGGCGTACCGCGGCTCCTGGGAGGAGTGGCAGGAAGCGGCGCGGCAACTGGCGGCGCAGAAGGAGCGGCAAGCGGCGGTCCGCAAGACGTTCGAAGCCGGCGAGCAGGACCGTCTGGCGCTGGCGGAAGCCGCGGTGGCCACGGCGGTGGCGGCGCGGGCGGAACTCGACGCGCAGAAGCGGTTACAGCTTGCGGCGGCGGCGCTCGAAAGCGCGGTCCAGAAGCCGCTCGACGGCGAGCCGCCGATCGTGGAGCGTGCGGCGGCGCAGAAGGACGTAAAGAAATGAGGCGAGCGATTGCGTGGGCGGTTCCGGTGGCGGGCGTTGCGGCGGCGGCTGCACTGGTGATGTGGGCGTCGGCCGAGAGCCGGCAGGAAGCGGCGCTTGAAGAGGCGCGCGAGAGCAGCATCGGCCGCGCGGTTCAGATTACGCGCAACGCCGCAGGCGAGGCCGTGATTCATCTCGACCGCGAGGCACAGGAACACGCGGGGCTCGAGGTGGGCGAGGCCGCGCCGGCCGAGATCCGGCCGCGCCTCACCGCCTACGGCCGGCTGGAAGCGGATCCCGCCGCCGGGTTCGTCGTGCGCTCGCCGGTGGCCGGCACTCTCTTGGAATCGTCCGGAAAAGCGTGGCCGCAACTCGGGCAGCGATTCGCCGACGGGGCCGCGCTGGCGGCGGTGGAGCCGAGGCTGAGCGGCATCGAGCGCCTGGGTCTCATGGAGAAGCTGTCGCAGGCGCGAGCCGAAGCCGCGGCCTCGGCTGCATCGCTCGATGCCGCGAAGCTGGCCTATGAGCGCGCGAGAAAGCTGAACGCGGACAACAAGAATGTCTCGGACCGCGCATTACAGGAAGCCGAGGCGCGACTGAAAGCGGAGGAAGCGCGGGCGAGATCGGCCGGCGAGACGGTGCGCGCCATCGAGTCCTTCCTCGGGCTGGCGCCGGACAGCGCGCAGCGAATTTCCCTGATTGCGGAGCGCGGCGGCGAGATCGTGGAAGTGACGGGCCGGCCGGGCGAACTGGTGGAGCCGGGTCAGGCTGTGTTGAAACTGGCGCGGTATGAGACGCTGCTCGCGCGCGTCAGCCTGCCGGCGGGGGAATCGATCGCCTCGCCGGGCGCGGCGCGCATTACGGCGAGCGGCTTCGAGCATCTCCCGCTGGCGGGCACTCGCGTCGCGCTCGCAACGAACACCGATCCCGGCGTGCAGGGCCAATCGTTCTTATACCGTGTGCCGAATCCGGGACTGGCGCTGCGGCCCGGCTTGGCGGTAACGGCCGCCATTGAAACGAATGGCGAAGCGCGCGCCGGCGTGCGCGTGCCGGGCTCCGCGCTGCTGCGCTCGGAGGGCCGCACGTGGGCCTACGTCGAGATCGCGGCGGGCGAGTTCGTCCGTCGCGAGGTCGCCGTTGCGCGGCAGGAAGGCGCATTCGACATCGTGGCGCAGGGGCTCAGGGCCGGGGAGCGCGTCGTCACCGCGGGCGCGCAGGTGCTGCTGTCGGAGGAATCGAAATCGCAGATCAACGTGGGTGACGAGTAATGCTGCAGCGGCTCATCGAGCTCTCGATCCGGCTGCGCGGCGTTGTCATCGCGCTCGCCTGCGTGGTCATCGGCTACGGCGTCTACGTCGCCAGGCACGCCAAGCTGGACGTCTATCCCGAGTTCGCGCCGCCGCAGGTCGTGGTGCAGACGGAAGCGCCCGGGTTATCGCCCGAGGAGGTGGAGGCGCTTGTCACGCGGCCGGTGGAGAACGCGGTGAACGGCGCGCCGGGGCTGGAATCGGTGCGGTCGCAATCCGTGCAGGGCCTCTCCGTGGTGACGGCCATGTTCGAGGACTCGACGGACGTGTATCGCGCGCGGCAGGTGGTGGCGGAGCGGTTGTCCGAGGCGGCGTCGCAATTGCCGGTGGGCGCGAAGCAGCCGCGCATGGCGCCGCTCACGGGCGCAACGAGCCTCGTGCTCACCGTCGGCCTTACGTCGGACACGCGCTCGTTGATGGACCTGCGCACGTTCTCCGATTGGGTGCTGCGGCCGCGGCTGCTGGGCGTCGCGGGCGTTGCGCGCGTATCCACGTTCGGCGGCGAGGTGCGGCAGCTTCAAATCCAGGTGCTCGAGGACAAGCTGGCGGCGCACAACGTCGGCATCGGCGAGGTGCTGGCGTGCGCGCGGCAGTCCACCGGCGTGCGGGGCGCGGGGTTCATCGAGACGCCGGCTCAGCGCATCACGCTGCGAACGCTGGGCCAGTCGATCACGCCGGCGGAGCTCGCCGAGACGGTGGTGCGGTGGCAGGACGGCGTGCCGGTGCGGCTGAAGCAGGTGGCGAACGTGGTGGAAGCGGCGGAGCCGAAGGTGGGAGATGCGGAAATCGGCGGGCAGCCGGGCGTGCTGCTGCTCGTCTCCAGCCAGTACGGCACGAACACGCTCGAAGTGACCGAGGCGATCGAGCGCGCGCTCGATGAGATGAAGCCCGCCATCGCGGCCGAGCACATCACGCTGCATCCGCGCCTGTTCCGCCCGGCCAACTTCATCGAGACCGCGATTCACAACATCGACTTCGCGCTGCTGCTCGGCGGCGCGCTCGTGTGCCTGGTGTTGTTCCTGTTTCTGTTCAACATCCGCACCGCGGTCATCTCGATCACGGCGATTCCGCTGTCGCTGTTGAGCGCGGTGATCGTGCTCAACCGCCTGGGCTACAGCCTGAACACGCTGACGCTGGGCGGTCTTGCGATCGCGATCGGCGAGGTGGTGGACGATGCGATCATCGACGTCGAGAACATCTTCCGGCGCCTGCGGGAGAACCATGCGGCGGGCTCGCCGAAGCGGTTCTACCGCGTGGTGCTCGATGCGTCGACGGAGGTGCGCAGCGCGGTGGTCTACGCGACGTTCATCGTCGCGCTGGTATTCCTGCCGGTGGCGACGATGTCGGGCCTGCAGGGCCGGCTGTTCGCTCCGCTCGCGCTTGCTTACGTGCTGGCGATCATGGCATCGCTGGCGGTCGCGCTGACGGTAACGCCGGCGATGTCCTATCTGCTCTTGCGCGACGGAATCGGGCAGGCGCGGGAGACGCGATTCGTCACGCACCTGAAGCGCCGCTACGCCGTGCTGCTCGGAGCGGCGAACCGCCACCCGCGCGCGCTGGCCGCGGCGGCGTTCGGGCTCTGCGCCATGGCGATCGCGGCGCTTCCATTCTTCGGCGCCGCATTTCTGCCGGACTTGAGGGAAGGCCACTTCGTCGTGCACATGGGCGCGGCGCCGGGCACGTCGCTGGCCGAATCGATGCGCCTGGGCGAGCGCGTGGCGCGCGACCTCCAGCGGAACCATCACGTCGAATCCGTGGCGCAGCAGGTGGGCCGCGCGGAGCTGGCCGACGACACGTGGGGGCCGCACTATAGCGAAATGCACGTGGCGCTGAAGAACGTGCCCGGCGAAACCGGCGAGAACGCGGACGATGAAATTCGCGCGCTGCTGCGCCGCTACCCCGGCGTGTACTTCGCGATCCACCCGTTCCTGGTCGAGCGCATGGAAGAGGTGATGTCCGGCGTCGTCGCGCAGGTCGTCATCAAGATCTATGGGGACGATCTGAACGTGCTGGACAGGAAGGCGCGCGAGGTGGAGCAGGTGGTTTCCGGGGTGCGCGGCGCGGCGGACGTGCAGGTGGAATCGCCGCCGGGAACGCCGCAGATGAGCATCCGGTTGCGGCCGGAGGCGATTGCGCGCTACGGTTTCCGGCCGGTCGAGGTGATGGACGCGGTCGAGACCGCGTACCAGGGCGTGCCCGTCGCGCAGACTTACGACAAGAACCGCACCTTCGACGTCTCCGTGATTCTCGATGCGGCCGAGCGCAGCGATCCGGAGAGCGTCGGGCGGCTGCTGATCGACAACGGGCAGGGGATGCGCGTGCCGCTCAGCGAACTGGCGGATGTGTACCAGACCACCGGCCGCTTCTCGGTTCTGCACGACGGCGCGCGGCGGCGGCAGGCGGTCACCTGCAACGTGCACGGCCGCGATGTCGCCTCGTTCGTCGAGGAGGTGAGGCGGCGGATCCAGGAAAAGGTGAGTTTTCCGGCCGGAACGTATCCGGTGGTGGGGGGGACGGACGAGGCGCGCGTCGAGGCGCAGCGGGAGATCCTGATGTCCTCGGGTGTGGCGCTGCTGGGCATCGTGCTGCTGCTCTCCATGGTGTTCCGAAACGCGCGCAACCTGACGCTCGTGCTGGTGAATATGCCGTTCGCGCTCGTGGGCGGCGTGCTTGCGGTGGCGTTCACCGGGGCCTGGCTCACGGTCGGCTCGATCGTCGGCTTCGTCACGCTGTTCGGCATCACCACGCGCAACTCGATCATGATGATCTCGCACTTCGAGCACCTGATCACGGAGGAAGGCATGGAGTGGGGGCCCGCCACCGCGGTCCGCGGGGCGCTCGAAAGGCTGGTGCCGGTGCTGATGACGGCGCTGGTCACCGCGCTCGGCCTGCTGCCGCTGGCGCTCGGGACCGGCGCGCCGGGCCGCGAAATCGAAGGGCCGATGGCAATCGTGATTCTGGGAGGGCTGGCGACCTCGACGCTGCTGAACCTGCTTGTGCTTCCGGCGCTCGCCGCCCGCTACGGCCGCTTCCGCCCGCGCGCGGAAGAGGCGTGAGGGACGGGGCAGGCGCTTCCGAGGGTGCATTTCGACCGCCGGACTGCGGCCCCGGAAGATTCCGCGAACGAAAGCACCTGCTCCACGACGCGGGGGGCCGTTCCGTGATCGGGCTCGGGACGACCCCCGCATCAGGCCCGCCCGGTGGAGGAGGTTTGCGCATGCGGGCGCTTCCGGTGCGGCCCTGAGCCTCGTATAACCCGCTATTTCCGCCGCGGGCCGGGGTTGCCGGCCCGGAAATTGCGATAGATAAACAGCTCGCGCATCAACGATCGAACGTCGCCGCCCCGATTGCCGATCATCAACAGGCGGAGCGTGGTTACGGAACCGCGTTGCCGCGCCTGAGGCCACAGATCCCATTCCGGCATCTTATGCCGCGTGGACACAAACCCCACCGCCGCGCGCAGCCTCTGTTCCACGCGCGGCAGCGGGATTCCCAGCTCCTCCGCGATTTCCTCGGGTGTCTTCCCGATTCGAAACCGTTTGTACAACTCGATCGCCAATGGCATCATAAGCACTTCCCGCCCGGACGGCGACGCGGCTACAGGTGGAAGCCGCCGCCGCAGATCAGCACTTCGCCGCTCACGTAATCGGAAAGCGGCGAGCAGAAGAACAGCACGGCGCCCGCGGCTTCTTCCGGAGTTCCGAGCCGTCCCAGCGGGCAAGCGGCTTTCACGGCTTCGAGCAGCTTCGGCTGCACTCCCGCCGGGATCTTTCTCCCCTTGATCTCGATTGAAGAAGTCTCGGTCAGCGGCTGCACGAGCCGCGTCTCGATGATTCCGAAACCCACGCAGTTGACATTGACGTTATAACGGCCCCACTCCTTGGCCATCGTCTTGGTCATGCCGATTACGCCGGCCTTGCCGGAGGAATATCCGATCTGCCCCGGGTTGCCGTCCGTGGCGGCGATTGAGGTGATGTTGACTACTTTTCGCATCACGCGCCGGCCCTCGGCGATTTCCTTCTTGGCGCTCTCGCGTATGTGATGCGATGCCGCCCGCAGAATGCGGAACGGCGCGACCAGGTGGATGTCGAGCATCGCCTGGAATTGCTCGTCGGTGGTCTTCTGGATCACGGTGTCCCAGGAGTAGCCGGCGTTGTTTACGATGATGTCGAGGCCGCCGAACTGGCTGATGACGCTGTCAACCAGCTTCTGGGGGAACTCCGGGTTGGTGACATCGCCGGAGAGGTGTCTTACTTTTGGACCGCCGGAGGCCGTGATGAGGGATTCGGTCTCGCAGGCGGCATCTTCGTCCAGGTCATTAATGAAGACCGACGCGCCGGCGCCCGCCAGCTTCGTCGCAATGGCTCTGCCGATGCCCCGGCCCGAGCCTGTTACTAAAGCAGCTTTACCCGCTAGCGTGAAGGGCATGTTTGTGTCCTTATCGTTTCAGCCTGAGGAAGCGTTGTCGGAAGTCGAGCTCGAGCAACCGGATCCGTACAACGCGCAGGGCGCCGGCTTCAAGCGCCCGTGCCGAACCACGCTGGACCCGCAAACGGGCGCGGCGCTTCCGGGCGGCGTGCCGGCGGCGCGCTTTCCAGCGCCAGGTCCTCCCTGAGCTCAGCCTGGAGTTGTATCTGGTAATCGAACCGGTGCTCGTAGTATTGCAGGAAAAGTTCGTCCAAATCCGCGTAATCCGGCGGAGCCATCTTGGCGTTCAGCGCCGGTTGTGGTGCATTTGCCGACATCGAATCATCCTCCTCCCTCCAGCCGGAGGCCCGTGCTTCCGGCCGCGCTTGCCCCGCTAGGACTCGTTGTCCTCGTCGATCAGCGCTTGAATGTAAATCAACCGGTCCAGTCCTTTTTCCGTCCGGGTATCGTAAGATGACAGATTCGATAAGGGAAGATAACGGAACCGCTGGACCGAAAATGACAATCCCGGCAGCGCCAGGTTCGTGTCAGGCAGATATTGCACCTGCTGAAGGTCTTCATTCTGAGCCCCGAGCGCTACCAGCCGCCTCGCCTCTGATTCATCCATAGCTGGATCCCCCTGAGAGGAGTATACAGCAAGGAAATTCGAGTTAACAGGGATTAATGTGTCTTTTTTTCCTGTCCAGCAAAGAAAATTCAAACCTTGCGGGCCGTCTTAAATCTTGGGCGGGCGTTCAGGCGGGCGGCACAGGTCCTCTCAGCGGCGCTTGGCGCGCTTGGCGGAGCGGGCGGGTTTGCCGCGCGCTGCAGCAGTGCGGCGAGCCGCTCGGAATCTTCCTTCGCAGGCGGCGGGGTTCTGTGGGCGCCGCCGGCGTTCAGGCGGGCGGGCCAGGTCCTCTCAGCGGCGCTTGGCGCGCTTGGCGGAGCGGGCGGGTTTGCCGCGCTCTTCGAGCCGCCGCTCGAGTTCCTCGATTCGCTGCAGCAGTGCGGCAAGCCGCTCGGAATCTTCCTGCGCAGGCGGCGGGGGTTTCTGTGGGCGCCGCGGCGTTCAGGCGGGCGGGCCAGGTCCTCTCAGCGGCGCTTGGCGCGTTTGGCGGAGCGGGCGGGTTTGCCGCGCTCTTCGAGCCGCCGCTCGAGTTCCTCGATTCGCTGCAGCAGTGCGGCGAGCCGCTCGGAATCTTCCTGCGCAGGCGGCGGGGGTTCTGTGGGGGCCGCGGCAGGAGCGGGGTGTTGTGGGAAGCCGAAGAAGCGCGGCGGCTGCGGAGGGGAGCCGAACATGGCGCGCATCAGCTCGACGGGGTTCGTCGGGACCAGGGCCTGGTAGGCCTTCTGGTAAAGATCGGATATGGAGCGGATGTACTGCGCGAGCGCTTCCTGGCTGGCGCGGCCGGAGGCGAGCACGAGCTGGCGGAGCACGTCGAGCGGGAGCGCGGATTCGCGCTCCTTGGCGTCTTCGACAACAATCTGGGTCAGGATAAGGCGCGTGAGGTCCTCGCCGGTCTTCGCGTCCAGGACCTCGACCTCGATGCCCTGGCGGACCATGGCGGCGACGTCCTCGAGGTTGACGTAGCGGCTGTTGGTGGTATCGTACAACCGGCGGTTTTCATATTTTTTGACGACAACTTTGTTTATGCCCATGTTTAGACCTTGACACCGGGTGCGCCAGGGTACACAATGATTTTATGCTGCACCGCAGCATAAAGCAAATCGCCCGCCACCTTAGGAGCTAATCATGACAGCGACCGCAGAGTCAACCGCCAAAACAGGTCCGGAGCCCGAAGCACGCGGCCCCGCGATGCTCGCGCACCTATCGCACAAGACCATAGAGAAGTTCGCGGAAATCCAGAAAGTCACGCTCGACCTCGCGGTACAGCAGAGCGCGACCGTCACGAGGATGTTCAAGCAGGGCCTGAGCATGGCGGGACTCCACCCGGTTGCCGCCCTGTTCGACCTGGGCCAGGGCGGCGTGGCCGCGCTGGCGGAATCGCAGAAAAGCATTCTTGACCTTGCCGTGCAGCAAAGCGCGCAGGCGACCAGCGCCTATATGGAGCAGGCGGACATGCTCACGGGCAAGCTGGCCGAGTCGGCAAGGGAGATGGGGGACCGGCTCGTCGAGGCGCAGCGCGCGATGTTCGATTTTGCGGCGAAGCAGAACGCCGTGTTGATCGATATGTTGAGCAATCCCGCGGGTCAGGCAACGGCGGCGCCGATGCAGATGCTGGTGGACACCTATCGCCAGGGCATGGAAATGTTGATGAAGATGCAGCGGCAGTTGCTCGATGTTGCGTCCAAGCCGCCGACCGCCAAGGCCGCGGGCGCGTAGTTACTGGCCAGCAGCAATTCCGGCCGGCGGGCTCCGGGCTGATCCCGGCCCGCCGCGAGGCCGGTAGTTTTGACTCGCAAGACACTTACAGGGGGGGACAATGAGCGAGAAGCAGAATAACTCCAATCCGTTTGATCCATTCGAGATGTGGCGCGGCATGCGCGATTCCGCGTTGGACGTGTGGGCGAAGGCGATGGTGCAGGTGGTGAACACCGACGCTTACGCCATGGCCACCGGGAAGAGCGTGGAGCTGTATCTGACCGCGATCGCGCCGTTCCGGGAAGTGTACGAGAAGATGGTGACGCAGGCGCTGCAGCAATCCAACATGCCGACGCGCAGCGATGTCGTCAGCCTTGCCGAGCGGCTGACCAACATCGAGCGGCGGCTCGACGACCTCGACGCCAAGCTCGATGAATCCGAGCTGCGCGCGGGGCGCGCGAAGGCGAAAGGGGAGGGCAGGTAGACCGATGATGGCCACCCAATCGCCAGTCACGCCCGAACAGTTTAAGAAGCTGGAGGAGCAGCTCGGCACCCTGATGCGCGTGACGACCACGCGCTATCCCATCGACCAGACGCCGAAGGAAGTCATCTGGACGTTGAACAAAGCCAAGCTGTGGAGATACGTTCCGGCGCTGCCGGCCGAGAAGCGCCACCGCGTGCCGCTGATCTTCAGCTTCGCCCTGATGAACCGGCCTTCGATTCTCGATCTGCGCCCGGGAAACAGCTTCGTCGAGTACATGCTGGCCCACGGCTACGATCTTTACCTGCTCGACTGGGGAGTGCCCGGGTACGAGGACCGGCACTTCAACATGGACGAGTACGTAGGCGATCTCATGCCGCGCGCCGTCCGGAAGATGAAGTCGGTCGCCGGCTCGGAAGAGTTCTCGATGCTGGGCTGGTGCATCGGCGCGATTCTCGCCACGGCGTACGCGGCTCTGTATCCCGACAGCGGGCTGCGCAACCTGCTGCTGCTGACGGCGCCGCTCGATTTCACCAACCGCGAGGCCAACGGCTTCACGCGGTGGGTCAACGAGAAGTTCTTCGATGTCGATCGCGTGGTCGAGACCTTCGGCCTGATCCCGCCGGAAATGATCCAGTACGGCGCGAAGGCGCTCAAGCCGGTCGAGAACTACATCGGGAACTATCTCCGGCTGTGGGACAACCTCGACAATCCGGAGGTGGTCGAGTCCTGGCACGCGATGAACACGTGGGTGAACGACAACATCCCGATGACGGGCGGATTCTTCAAACAACTCATTCAGGAATTGTTCCGCGAGAACAAGCTCATGAAGGGAACGCTCAAAGTGCGGGGAGAGCGAGTGGACGTGGGCCGTATCCGCGCCAACCTGCTGAACGTCATCGCGATGGCGGATCACATCACGCCGCCGTGCGAGTCCGAAAGCATTATGAACCGGGTGTCGAGCGAGGACAAGGAACTGTTCCGGCTGCAGGGCGGCCATATCGGAATTATGACCGGAAGCAGCGCGCGCAAGATCACCTGGCCTCACATCGAGAACTGGCTCCGGCAGCGCTCCGATTAGAGCGCAACAACAAAGCGGCCGGACCGGCCCCCTCACAGCCGGTCCGGCCGTTCGAAGGAAGCCGGAGCGGCGCGCTCGCTCCGCCCGGCTCCCGCCCTTCACCCCGTCCGAGTTGCAGCCCAATCCCCAGAGACGACAGCGGGCGCGGCTTATGACATGAAAAGGCCGCCATTAATGCTGAGCTGCTGGCCGGTCATGTAGTCGGCGTCCGCCGCCAGGAACACTACGGCCTTGGCCATCTCCTCGGGCATGGCGAGCCGCCCGAGCGGGATCTTGGCCTTGACCTGCTCCATCAGGTGCGACGGGATCGTGGCGATCATGTCCGTGCACGTGTAGCCGGGCGCGATCGCGTTCGCCGTGATGTTGTACTTGGCCATCTCGAGCGCGATGTTTTTGGTGAACGACATGATGCCGCCCTTGCTTGCGGCATAGTTCGCCTGGCCGAAGTTGCCGGTCTGTCCCGCCATCGAGGTAATCATGATGATGCGGCCGAACTTCTGCTCCACCATGATGGGCAGCGCCGCGCTGGTGACGTAGAACGTGCCGTTCAGGTTCACCTTGATCACGTCCGCCCACTCGTCGTCGGCCATCTTGCGCAGAGACTTGTCGCGCGTGATGCCAGCGTTGTTGACCAGGATGTCCAGGCGCCGCCACTCATCGATGACGCGTTGGACGACCGAGCGGGCCTCGCTTGGATTCGACACGTCGCCCTGAACCAGCAGGCACTCGCCGCCCATGTCGCGAATCTGGTCGGCCAGCGCGGTGGCCGCGCCCTGGCTGGTCCGGTAGTTCACCGCTACTGCGGCGCCGCGGTGGGCCAGCGCCAGCGCCGTGGCGCCGCCGATGCCCTTGGCTCCCCCAGTAACAAGCGCGACGCGCCCTTTCAGGCTCGTCACGAAATGGTTCCCATTGTTCTCCGGCACAACGATACCCTCCTTTAAATTGATCTTCCAGCCCTCTGCGGGGCGCTCCGCCCCGGTATCACTTGAGAATGCTGCAGCGCAGCAAACACGCTCGCCTCCGCGGCCGCCCCAGACGGCCGCGAACCGGCGTTCGCTGTAAAAATAAAAAGCCGCTCAGTTCATCGTCTCGAACAGCGCGGCCATGCCCTGCCCGCCCCCGATGCACATGGTCACGACCGCGCGCTTGCGATTCGTGTGCTTCAGGTCGTAAAGGGCCTTGGTTGTAATGATGGCGCCGGTTGCTCCCACGGGATGTCCCAGCGCAATGGCGCCGCCGTGCGGATTGGTTTTATCCATCGGCAGCTTGAGTTCCTTGATGCAAGCGAGCGCCTGCGCGGCGAACGCTTCGTTCAACTCGATCACGTCGATGTCCTGGTAGGCCATCTTCGTCTGGTCGAGGAGTTTGCGCACGGCCGGCACGGGTCCGAAGCCCATGTAGTTCGGATCCACCGCGGCGTGCGTATAGTGCACCAGGCGCGCCAGCGGTTTCATGCCGCGCTTCTCGGCGACCTCGCGCGCCATGACGACCACAGCCGCGGCGCCGTCATTAATTCCCGACGCGTTGCCAGCCGTGACCGTGCCGTCCTTGGAGAACGCCGGCTTCAGCCTCGCCAGACCCTCCATGGTCGTGTCCGGACGCGGATGCTCGTCGGTGTCGAACACCCTCGCGCCCTTCTTGTCCTTGAACTCGATCGGAACGATCTCGTCCTTGAACACGCAGTCCTTGATCGCCTGGCATGCCCGCTGCTGGCTCAAGAGCGCGAACTCGTCCTGCTCCTGGCGGCTGATGTTGTATTTCTTCGCGAGGTTCTCGGCGGTGATCGCCATGTGCTGGCCCTCGAAGGGGTCCAGCAGCGCGTCATTCATGGCGTCGATGACCTGCGTGGACATGAGCCGCTGCCCCCAGCGCATACTCGGCAGCCAATACTGCCCGCGGCTCATGCACTCGGAACCGCCCGCGACGGCGATGTCGATCTCGCCGAGCGCGATCATCTGGCTCGCCACCGTGATCGCCTCCAGGCCGCTCCCGCACAAGCGGTTTAACGTCAACGCCGGTACTTCCACGGGAATTCCGGCTTTCACGCCCGCCACGCGCGAGAGGTAAATGTCTTTGAGATCGGTCTGCATTACATTACCGAAGACGACGTGTTGAATTTCTCCCGGCTGTACCCCGGCGCGTTTCATCGCTTCCCGCGTCACGATTACCGCCAGATCGGACAGCGGCGTGTCCTTCAGACTGCCGCCGTACCTCCCAATCGCTGTACGTACCGCGCTCATTACGACGACTTCGCGGCCACTTGCCATGTCTCCTCCTGAGTGTATGTACATGGTGCCCGGCGCCCGGACGGATCCTGACCCAGAAACATCGGGATGAGTAACTAGGACGACGGTATTGCACGTACGGAATTAAACTTAATACATCCGACTTCGGATTATACAGATTCGTACGTTAAACTACCAGAAAAAAAAATCCTGCCAAGACAAGGACTTACAGATCGTAAATTCCTCAACATGAGGATTTTTTCATGGAGATAATGCGCGGGAAAAACGCTGTGAACCGCCGGGCGGGAGTGTTAATGCTTAAAGCTCAACGGGATGCGGAAGCGCCCCGCCCGGGTTGCGACGGGGCGCGCTCGAAATGTTTTATGCCGCCTGGATCATGCCTTCATGATCGCTTCGGCTGCCGGCGCGAAACTGCTGCTCTTCGGTCGAGCCCTTGAGCGCCGCCAGAGCGGTGGCGCCGCCGGAAATCACCTGCGCCACTTCGTCGAAATAGCCGGTGCCGACGAAAGCCTGGTGCCGGACGGCGGCGTAGCCATGCTGCTCGGAGGCGGTGAACTCGGATTCCTGGAGCCGGGCGTAAGCGGCCATGCCGGAAACCGTGTATTCGCGGGCAAGATCGAACATGGCGTAATTCAGTACATGGAAGCCGGCCAGCGTGACGAACTGGAATTTGTAGCCCATGGCGCTCAGTTCGCGCTGGAAGCGCAAGAGGGTGGCTTCGTCGAGCTTGGCTTTCCAGTGGAAGGACGGGGAGCAGTTGTAGGCCAGCAGTTTGCGCGGGTATTTGGCCCTGATGGCCTCGGCGAAACGCTTGGCCTCGGCCATATTGGGCTCGGAGGTTTCGCACCAGATCATGTCCGCATAGGGGGCGTAGGCCAAGCCGCGGGCGATGGCGGCGTCGAGCCCGCCGCGGAAGCGGTAGAAGCCCTCCGGAGTGCGCTCGCGAACGATGAACGGAGTGTCGCGCGGATCGATATCGCTCGTGATGAGCCCGGCGGCGTTGGCGTCGGTGCGCGCGATCAGGATCGTAGGCACGCCGGCCACGTCGGCGGCCAGGCGCGCCGCCGTAAGCTTCTGTTCGAACTCGCGGATCGGCACGACGACCTTTCCGCCCATGTGGCCGCACTTCTTGGCGGACGAAAGCTGGTCCTCGAAGTGGACCCCGGCCGCGCCGGCCTCGATCATCGACTTCATGAGCTCGAAGACGTTCAGGTTGCCGCCGAAGCCGGCCTCGGCGTCGGCGACGATCGGCGCATACCAGTAAGTGCCGTTGCGTCCCTGCATGTGGTCGATCTGGTCCGCCCGGGCCAGGGCGTTGTTGATCGCGCGCACCACGGCGGGAACGCTGTTGACCGGATACAGGCTCTGGTCGGGATACATCTGTCCGGCGAGGTTGGCGTCGCCGGCAACCTGCCAGCCGCTGAGATAGATCGCCTTGAGCCCCGCCTGGACCTGCTGGACGGCCTGGTTGCCGGTCAGCGCGCCGAGGGCGGGCACATACGGTTCATTCTGGAGCAGGTTCCACAGGCGTTCGGCGCCGTGCCGGGCGAGCGTGTGTTCCACCAACAGCGTGCCCCGCAGGCGAGCGACATCCTCGGCTGTGTAGTTTCGAACCACCGCCTGCCAGCGCGAGTCCGTTTGCCAGCTCCAGCGCAGGCTCTCGACCGTAGCACCATTCAGCATCCTTGATTCCTCCCCTGAGAATCGCGCTTCCGCGCGAAAGTCCCTATTCGCAGTAAACCTCGGACCATGGAAAAAAGCCAAGTCGCGCAGGCCGGCTCGGACGACTCGTCCGGTTTGACCCACCTCGTTCGCGCAAATCGAGGCGGCGGGCTACGATGAGAACATGGCATCACAGGGGGGCGCACGCACGTTCGTTCAATCGGAGCGGGTCCGCATCGAAGGCCCGATGACCGATCGCTACAAGACGATTCTCACCGCGGAGGCTGTCGAGTTCCTCGCCAGGCTGTCCGCGAATTTCGAGGAGCGCCGGAGGGACCTGCTGGCCCGGCGCCGGCTCCGGCAGACCCAGATCGATTCCGGCTGGATGCCGGAGTTCCTGCACGAAACCGCCCGCATCCGCGACACGGAATGGATGGTCGCTCCGATCCCCAAGGACCTGGAGGACCGCCGGGTGGAGATCACCGGTCCGGTCGAGCGGAAAATGATGATCAACGCCATGAACTCCGGCGCGAACGTGTTCATGGCGGATTTCGAGGATTCGAACTCGCCGACCTGGCGCAATAACATGGACGGCCAGATCAATCTTCGCGACCTGGTCAACGAGACCATCAGCTACGACAGCCCGGAGGGCAAGCGGTACTCGCTGGACAAAGAAACGGCGACGCTGATGGTGCGGCCGCGCGGCTGGCATCTGGACGAGAAGCACGTCCTGGTGGACGGCAAACCGATCTCAGCCTCGCTGTTCGACTTCGGTCTGGCTTTCTTTCACAACGCGGCGAACCTGCTGGCGAAGGGCAGCGGGCCGTATTTCTACCTTCCGAAGCTGGAGAGCCACCTGGAAGCGCGGCTCTGGAACGACGTGTTCCTGTTCGCGCAGGAGCAGCTCGGCATCCCGCGCGGCTCGATCCGCGCCACTGTGCTGATCGAAACCATCCTGGCGGCGTTCGAGATGGACGAGATCCTCTGGGAACTGCGCGAGCACTCGGCGGGCCTCAACTGCGGCCGCTGGGATTACATCTTCAGCTTCATCAAGAAGTTCCGCAACCGCCCGGATTTCGTGCTTCCGGACCGCTCCGAAGTCACCATGGACCGCGACTTTCTGAAAGCGTACGTGGACCTGCTGATCGCGACCTGCCATCGCCGCGGCATCCACGCGATGGGCGGAATGGCGGCGCAGATTCCGATCAAGAGCGACCCGGCGGCGAACGAGCAGGCGCTCGAGAAAGTGCGGCAGGACAAGCTCCGCGAGGTGCTGGCCGGCCATGACGGCACCTGGGTGGCGCACCCGGGTCTGGTGCCGGTGGCGAAGGAGATCTTCGATTCGCGCATGAAGGGGCCGCACCAGATCCACCGCCGGCCGCAGGTGCGCATCCCCGCGGCCGATCTGCTGCGCGTGCCCAAGGGCAACATCACGCCGCGCGGGCTGCACTGGAACATCGACGTCGGCATTCGCTACCTCTCGGCATGGCTCGCCGGGACCGGCTGCGTGCCCATTTACAACCTGATGGAGGACTCGGCCACGGCCGAGATCTGCCGCGCGCAGGTGTGGCAGTGGGTGAAGCACGGCGCGCGCATGAATGACGGCCGCCAGGTGACGCCGGAGCTGGTGAAGCAGACCATCGCCGAGATCAGCCGCACCATCAACGGCAGCGGCAACGGCGCGGGCGCGAAGGAAGTAGGGCGCGCGGCGAAGATTTATGAAAGCATGATGACCAGCCCGCAGTTCCCCGAGTTTCTGACCACCGTGGCCTACGAATACCTGGATTAGTGACACGCTGAAGCCTGTCCCGCCAACCCTGTGCCTTGCATTGGTGGGACAGGCGCTTTCGCCTGCCCACTTTGCGATGCAGACTCGCCTGCCGCCTGTGCTGGACAATGGCCCCCCGGGGCCGCATACTGCAGGTATGCGCGAACTCCTCGCGCAGCTTCGCGACGACCTCATCCAACGCCGAATCGAAAGCGGTCTCGCGCGCGTGAACGCGAATCGCGCGCTGGTTTGCAACCTCGAGATCCGCAGCCCGGAAGCCGCTCCTCTCGTCGGCTACCTGGCGCAGTGGGAGGACATCGGCGGTTCCGGGGGCGAGTTCGTCGCCGGGTTGATCGGCCTGTTCCCGAAAAAGTCGCGGCTCGACCTGCCGCTGATCGGCTATATCCACCTGCGCATGGCGGAAGGCTTCGTCGCGATGGCTGAGGAGAACTTCGAGGACGCGGCGCGGCACTTCGAGTTTGTCGGACGCCTGGACGAGGACATCGGCGACACCGAGGTGGTTGCGATCGCGAATTTCTGGATCGCGCGCTGCCTGCGCCAGCAGGGGCGGTATGACGACGCGCTTGCGTACACGGAAAAGGCGCGGCGCCTCGCGCTCGACGCGGGTTATGAAAAAGTCGGTGCGGTGTTCCAGGTTCTGGAAAGCTGGCTGGTGTTCCAGAAGGGCAAGCTCAAGGAGGCGGCGCGTATCCTCGAGCAGGCCGAGGCGGTCCTCAACCAGACGGACGATTACGTCACGAGGGGGAATATCCAGTCGGCGTACGGGCGGATCGCGCAGCGCGAGGGCAAATATGCGCGGGCGCTCGAGCGCTTCGATCGAGCCATCGCCGAATACAAGAAGCGCGACGCGCAGCACAAGAACCTGGCGCGCACGCTGGTGAACACGGCCTTCGTGAAGCGGCTGATCGCGATCCGGCTTCAGAAGAAGGTGGATCGGGAAGCCCGGCGGCGGCAGGCAGAACCGGGGCTGGCGCGCCCGGCGGGACAGCCCGGCTCCGACCGCGCGCGTATCGCCGAGGTCCGGGATGCCGCCTTCGCCGAGCTCGCCGAGGCCTTCGCCATCGCTTCGCGCCGGCACAATCATCGCATCATGGGCGCGGTCCACATTAACCGCGCGCTGCTGTACCTGGACGGCGGCGAGCTGGACCAGGCGGCCGTCGAGGCGGCCGAGGCTTTCCGTCTGGCCCGCGAGAAGGCGGACTTCATCCTGATGGCGCGCGCGCGCATCCTGGCGGCGATGGTCGAGAACACGAAGTTCGAGGAGCAGATCGAGGAGACGGACGATCCGAACCGGCACGCGGAGCGCGCGGACGAGTTCGCGCGGGATGCCGTCGAGTACGCGCGGCGCACGCAGAACGGACGCCTGCTCGCGCGCGCCTATATCTGCCAGGGCCTGGTGCTCTCCAATAACTTCTTCGACAACGCCGACGCCGCGCGGCGCTGCTGCGAGTCGGCATCGGCCCTGATCGGCGCCGAGGGGCACGAGTACATCTGGGAAGAGCTTCAGGAGCTGCGCGCGCGCGTGGTGGATAAGTCGCACATCGAGACGGTGCTGCAGGAGTGGTCGCAAGGGCTGGTGCGCGGCAAGAGCTTCCAGCAAATAACCGACGAATTTGCGGCGCTCGTGATCCCGAAGGTCTGGGAGCGCGAAGGGCGCAAGGTGGCGCGCGTGGCGGCCAAGCTTTCGATCTCGCCGAAGAAAGTGAGGCGCGTGCTGCAGGCGGCGGGGTTGCTGGGGAAATCCGAATCGGCCTGAAGATTGCAAGCTTGGACCTGAGGGGGAGTTATGGCCGATCAGGTTCAAGGCGCGATTTCGAACATCGAGGAGATCGTGCGTTCGGAGATCCGGCTGGCGCAGGCGGAGATGAAGCAGAAGGCGGCGGAGGCGGGTAGAGCCGGAGCGTCCGTGGCCGCGGGAGGCGTGCTCGGGCTGTTCGGGCTGGGGTTCCTGCTCGTGGCCGCGCACAAGGGCCTGTCGCGCGTGATGAGGCCGGGGGGTTCCGCGTTCGCGATCGGCTCAGCTCTCGGCGGCGCATCCGTCCTGCTGATCGGCTCGGGGATCGGGAAGCTGAAATCGCTCAATCTCGCGCCCGAGCAGGCGATTCAGACGGCCAAAGAAACGGTGAAGACGCTGAAGTCGTGATTGATGAACGGAGCGGAGCTGCGCCTATGGGCGCGCGAGCGCCGTCAGCTCCGCGCAGCGGCGGATCAGCTCGCCGCGGTCGGCGTCGCGGTACTTCGCCGGCAGCAACTGGCGGCTGGTGCATTCGAGCACGGCCACGATGTGCTGCAACTCGATCTCGGTCGGGTAAGACGGGGGCAGGAAATCCTCGAGCGCGGCCTTCAGATGCTCGACCGAAATCGCGCTGCCGCCCACCATCGCGGCCTTCATCCGCGCGCGGATGAGCACGGCCTCGATATCGGCGCCCGAGAGCCCGTCGCTGTGCTCGAGGAAAAACTTCTCTACATCGGGCGAGGAAACGGTGGTGCCGGTCTTCTTCTCCATCGCGTGCAGCAGCGCGAGGCGCTCATCGGGCGTGTCGGGGTAGAACAGCGCGATGTGCTCCTCGGCGCGCCCCTGGCGCTTCAGGTCGACGGGCAGCAGGTCCGGGCGGCAGGTCAGCAGAAACCAGATCACCTTCCCGCGCAGCTCGGTGTTGCCCATGAACGCGGCGATCTGCGCGAACACGCGGCTGCTCACGCCGCTGTCGCCGAAGTTCGCGCGCGTGCCCAATTGCGCGTCGGCCTCGTCCACGATCACCGCGATCGGGCTCATCGATTTCAGCAGGTTCAGAACGCGCTCGAGGTTGCCTTCGGTGACGCCCTGCCACATGCTGCGAAAATTCTTCAGGTTTACGGCGGGGATGCCGACCTCGCCGGCGAAGCAGGTGGTGAGGAACGTCTTGCCGGTGCCGACCGGCCCGCAGATCACGTAGCCCATCGGGAGCACGTCGGTCTTGCCCGCGCGCAGCGCCGCCGCGGCTTCCTTCAGCTTGGCCTTGGCGGCGTCGTTGCCCGCCACCATCGAGAGATCGAAGCGGCTCTGGATGAATTCGAGCAGCCCGCCGCCTTCGGCCTCGATCAGCTCCTTCTTCCGCTGCCGCAGGAACGAGAGCGTGAGCGGCCGGCGATTCTCGACCGCCTGGGCGATCGTCGCCTGCAACTGCACGCGCTTGAGACCGGCGGTGAGGTTCGCGAGCGCGGCGTCGGTGACGTCCGGGGAGGGGAACGGCCCGAGGGATTGGATGAATTCGAGGCGCTCGGCCTCGTCCGGCAGCGGCACGCGGATCGCCGCCACGCCCGGGTTCTGCACCAGGCCTGCATTCAGCTCGCTCAGGTTTTCCGTGATGAGGCAGATGGTGACGTCGGCTTTCAGGAAGGCCGGATTTTGCGCCCAGCGCTTCAGGATGACGAGCGAGTTGCGGTCCTCGGCCGGCATGCCCGAGACATCGCCGGCGGGCGCGATGGTCTCGGCGAAATCGATCATCAGCGCGATCTTCCTGTTGTCGGTGAGCCGCAGCCGGATGTAGTTGTCGAGCAGGTTGAGCACGCCGTCGGGATTGCGCGGCAGGCCCGCCGAGTAGTTCGTGCCGTGATACTGGTCGTAGCCGGTGAGCGCGCGCTGGAAGTCCTCCTGCATCTTCGGGTCGCCGAAGGTGAGGCCGCCGCCGCGGTCATAGGTGAGCACCAGGTCGCGCCGGCCGAACAGGCCTTCGCGCAGGAAGCGCTGGAGGGGAAGGAACTCGGTCCTGCCGTTGCGATCGAGCGGGATGAAATCGCGCACGTTGCCGTGCAGAACGAACATCGCGAGCGTGCGCGAATAGTATTTTTCGGAAAGCTCGCGCGCCCAGGCGGGCAGCGTTTCCAGGTGTGCGGCTGCGATTGCCATGTCAGTTGTCCGAGTTGCTGATTTGCGGCAGACGGCATGTTGGTGGGGCAGGCGTCTTCGCCTGCCCGGGCTGCTGATCGAGAAGATCCTGGGCAGGCGAAAGCGCCTGCCCCACCAATTTACGTCCCATGTCAGTTCGAAATGCGGTTGCGCTGGCGCACGTCGGGCGGCAGCGGCAGCGCTTCCGGGACCGGCGGCAGGCCGCCGGTGAGATCCGGCGTGGCCATGTCGAAGATGGCCTCGACCTCGCGCACGGTCTGCTCGGTCTGCTCGACGTCGTGAACGAGGTCGCTCAACTGGTCGCTGATCCGCTGGGGATCGCGCAGCGTCACGGACTGGTCGCGGATCAACTGCAGCACGTCCTCCATCGCGGCGCACTGCGCGTCGATGACCTCGCAGTTCTCTTTCACCTTCGCGAATTTTTCCAGGCGCTTGTTCAGGATCTCGACGCGCTTCTGGTTGATCTCCTGCACCTTGGGGCTGTCGGAGGCAAGCGCGCTCTGCAACTGCACGATCTCCGACTTGATGCCGGCGGGATCGGTGGAGCGCAGGTATTCGCGGTGCTGGTAAGCCGTGTGGATCAGCCGGAGATAGCCCTGGAGCAGGCCCTCCAGGCGCTCGTCCGTCTGCTTGACGAAGATCTGCGAAGTGGAGGAGAGCCGGCCGTAGTTCTCGCGGATATTGCGGCACAGAGCGCCGAGAGCGGTGCAGCGCGCGCGCATCTCCGGCGGCAACTCGAGGAACATCGCGCGCAGCTTCACTTCCATCTGGCGCTTCTCCTCCTCGTACTGCCACGAGCGCACCAGGCGCTGGAACCGCTTGTTGTTCGGCACGATGCTCAGGTACATCAGCTCGAAGCCGAGCGCGACGACCAGCGCCGTAGGATCGCGGGAAATCAGCGCGAACAGCGTGGCGGCGGCAAGCACGATGAGGTTGTACTGCCAGAGCAGCGCGGCTTTCACGTAAGAGACGGATTCGGCCACCTTGCCTTCGTCCATCAGACGCTCACCCGTACCTGCCCGTTGCCGGGCGCGCGCCGCAGGCACGCCAGCACGTGCTGGACGAGCTGCTGGAATTCCGGCGCCTGTTTGATGCCCGGATCGCGCGGCCTCGCAAACGGCACGGGCAGATCCTCCACAATCGTACCCGGACGCGCGGACAGAATAAAGAGCCGGTCGGCCAGGTAAATCGCCTCCTCCACGTCGTGCGTCACGAACAGAATGGTGGCGGCGGTCTCGTCCCAGATGCGCACGAGCAGGTTCTGCATGTCGGCGCGCGTCTGCGCGTCGAGCGCGCCGAAAGGCTCGTCCATCAGGATCACCTCCGGGCGCACGGCCAGCGTGCGCGCGATAGCCACGCGTTGTTGCATGCCGCCCGAGAGCGTATCCGGGTAGCTGTTCTCGAAGCCCGCAAGGCCCACCGCCTCGATAATACGCAAAGCGGTGTCCCGCCGTTCGGCGGCGGGCGCGCCTTTAATCTTCAGCCCGTACTCCACGTTGCCGCGAACCGTCAGCCACGGGAACGACGTGTATTTCTGAAAGACCATGCCGCGGTCGGGCCCGGGGCCGGCGACGGGTTTTTCGTTCACCAGGACGTCGCCGGCATCGGGATGGTCCAGACCGGCGATGAGGCGGAGCAGCGTCGATTTCCCGCATCCGGAAGGCCCGACGAACACGCGAAGCTCGCCGATGTCGCGCCCTTCGGGCGAGTAAGCGTCCTCGACCTCGAAGTTAATGTCGCGGATCGCCTGGATTCTTTCGCCGCGCCCGTTGACGAAGCTGCGCGAAACGTTCCGCACGCTGATCTTCAGCTTACCGGGCAACGGAGTTCTCCTCCAGGACAGGCGAAAGCGCCTGCCCCACCCTTTCGAAGTTACCTGCCACCGGCCGCCTCCTTCGCCGCCGCCGGCGCGCCCGCCGGTTCGGCCATCTGCTGTGCCGGCCGGCGCCAGGGGAACAGCCTGCGTTCCAGGAAACCCAGCAGCCAGCGGAACAAAAAAGCGGCGACGCCAATGGCGATAATCCCCGCATAAACGCGCTCGAAGTCCAAAACCTTGCGAGCAGCCTCTACCATGTATCCTACGCCTTTTCGCGCGTTCACCATCTCGGCGAGGATGACGTACGTCCAACCAATGTCGTAAAGGATCCGGAAGGAACCGAACACGGCGGGGAAAGAAGCGCGAAAGATCAGCCACAGCGCGTGCCGCCGCTTGGCGCCGAGCGTGTAGGCGGTTTCGAGCAGGGTGTTGTCCACGCGGTCCGCGTCTTCCACCACCACGGCGAGCAGGTAGAAGAACATGCCGAACCACAGGAACGCCACCTTCATCGCCTCCTCCATTCCGAAGAGCGCGATAAAGGCGGGCAGGAACGCGGTGATCGGCATGGCGCGCATCGGCGCGGCGAGCGGATTGACCACCGCGTGCACCCAGCGGAAGCTCGCCATCAGGATGCCGAGCGGGATCGCCACCACGGCGCACCAGAAGAACGCCTGCGCGATGCGCCACCAGCTTTGGAAGACGTTGCCGAGCAGATCGTATTCGGTCCACAGCCGGCCGATCGCCGCGACCACGCCCGCGGGCTTGGGAAGCGAGAACGGCGGCAGCACTTCCCAGTGCGTCAGCGCGAACCAGAGCGCCACCACCACGCCCCAGCTTGCGAACGCCAGCGCCAGCCGCACGCGCGCCGGCACGTCTTTGCGGATCGCGAAAAAGTCCATCGCGCTACCGCCCGGGATTCGGGAACACTTTGATGTCGGTGCGGCGGTTCTTTTCCCGTCCCTCGGGCGTCATATTCGTCTCGATCGGCTTGTCGGGGCCGTTGCCGGCCGTCCGCATACGAGCGGCGGGAAATCCTTTGGCGACCAGATACTCCTTGACGGCCGCGGCGCGGTCCGCCGAGAGCCTCATATTCAATTCGCGCGAGCCGGTCGAATCGGTGTTGCCCTCGATCTCGATGACCGTGTTCTCGTAGGCACGCATGAAATTGGCGACCTCGTCCACGATGGCGCGGGAATCGAGGCTCATCTTCGCCGAGTTCGGCTCGAAGTAGATCGAGCGGCGCTGCGTCGCGATCGGCGTCGCGTTAACGGCCGGGGCCTTGTACTCGATGGGCGGCTCGGAGAGCGCGCTCGAAAACCTGCCCTTGAGATTGCCGATATAGCGCCGGTCCACGGAGGCTTCGGGATCGTAGCTGCGCCGGATCAGCCGCTCTTCGCGGTACATCTCCTGCGCCATACGGAAGATGTTGCCGTAGTCGGAATCGGCGCCGCTGCCGAAGAACGACACGTTATCGGCGTAATCGGCCAGCTTGACGCCTTCGAGCATCGTCTTCGCGAGGTCTTCGGGAATGTTGAAGTCCTTGATGGTGCCGATCAGCGTGTAGGCGCGCGAAGGTTGCTTCTTGATGAACTCGACGCCGTCAAGCCAGCCTTCGGCGAGCTTTGCAACGGCTTGCGGATTCGCCGCAGAGAACGCATCGCTCACCACCAGGATGTCGGCGATCAGCTTGTTCGCCACGCGCGTATCGTAGATCTTGCGCGAGCCCGGCCGTTTCGCGACGGCGTCGCTCATGTCGGGATCCCAGGCCACGCCCGCGTCCACTTTCTGCTGCGCGAACAGCGTGGCGGGCTCGATGCCGTCCTTGGTGTGCACGGCCTTGGCGAAGATCTCGTTGCGTTGTTCCGTGCTGAGCCCCGAGCTCTTGAGACCGTTCCACAACAGGAAGTGCGAGGGCGTGTAGGGCGCGAACGCGACCGTCTTGCCGGCCAGGTCCTCGATGCTCTTGATGCCCTGGCGGCCGATCACGCCGTCGGCGCCGCGCGACCAGTCCACCATGTAAAACGCGTGCGCCGGGAAGCCCTTCTCCTGGAACTGCGCGAAATCCTTGGCCCAGACGTCGGCGGTGGTGAGCATCACGTCCACGTTGCCGGTGGCGAGCGCGGCCGCGCCTTCGGTCCAGTCGTCGATGATCTTGAAGGAGACCTTCAGGCCCTTGTTGTCGAAGATGGAGCCGGGCGCGGTTTCGAGGCCGCCGTTGGCGACCAGGCCGCCGGCGCAGCCCACCCAGATGTTGACGCGCACGCGAACCTGGTTCGTCCCGCCCGCGGCGGCCGGAATCACGAGCGGCTTCGAGGTGTCAACCGGCGCGGGCTTGTTCGCCGCCGGCCGCGAGCCGAACCACTTGGAGAAGTCGAAGATGCCGTACCGGTTCAGGCCGTAACCCGCCAGCGCCGCGCCGATCAGGAAAATGAGAATCCACCCGCCCCGTTCGATTTTGATGGCCATCGCGATCCCCCGCGCGAGTTACGCGTTCGTTGTCTTCTCGCCCTCTTTGCCGGCGATCGTCTTTTCGACGCCTCCGGCCGCGGGCTCCGGCGTGAGCAGTCCCATCTCGACCTTGAACTGCTTCACCAGCTCGCTGGCGCGGAGCTTCTCGGCTTCTTCCTCGATCTTGATTTTCTGCTGATCGACGTTGCCCAGCGCCATCTCCATCCGCGCTTCGTTCATCGCGGTCATCTCTTCGATCTTGCGCACCATCTCGTCGTGCGTCTGGCTGATTCCTGCGACCTCGAACTGTTCCATGGCGTCGGCCACCTTCTTCTGCCACTGGGCGCGGCGGTAATCGCGGATCGCGCCGAGCGCTTCCTGCGTCTTGCGTTCCTTCTCGCGAAGGAAGGCCTGCTTGACGAGGATTGCCTTGTCGTAGGCGGTGCGCGCGGTGGCGAGCTGGCCCTGTGTGCGCGCCATGGCGCTGCGGAGCTGCTCGAGCTGCGTCGCGAACGCGCCGGCGAGATCGTCACGGCCGACCTGGATGGCGGCCTTCACCTTTGCCGTCAGCTCGGCCATTTCGGTCTTGTATTTGCCCTCTTCCTTTTCGAGCAGCGTGACGTTCGCCTTCACCATCGCGATGCTCTCGTTCATGCGCGGAACCTGGTCGTTCATGTCCCGGATGTTCTGTTCCAGGATGAGCTCGGGGTTCTCGGCAACCGAGATGAAATACCCGAAGAACGACTTGATCGCGCGAGACAGCCGTCGGAACATGGATCCTCCTTGACGCTAGGACGCCGGAGTCTGGGATGCCGCAGGCCGGGCCGCGGCATCGACGGTGATGGGGTTTTCCGACACGAAATACGACACCGCGTCGGCGATTTTTTTCTCTTCCTGCTGTTTCTGCAGCCGCCACGCGAAAAAGCGGTCCTTCTCCTTCGCGGCCGCGTCGTTATTGGCCTGTATGCGGGAGCGGTAGTCCGCCACGATCTTTTCGAGCTCGGCCTGGAGCCTGCGGTTGTCCTCGGCAGCGCGGTTTTCGGCCTCGGTGGCGGATTTTTCGAGCACGCCCTCGTAGGTGTCGAGGGCGCGGTCGCGCCGCACGGCATCCTGGATGATGTCGTCGATGGAAACGCCGGCCGCGTCGAGCGCAACCAGGATCGAGCTGCGCTTCACCTCCGCCGGCAGGCCGCGCAGACGCTCGCTCTGGAGCATCTCCGCCACCTTCATGATCGTGTAGCCGTGCGCGGGCTTCTGGATGTTTGCGGCGCTGTAGATTTCGTCGAACGAGCCGGGGTTCCGGACGGGCGCGGTGAACGCGGGTGCGGCCGCGACGGAAGCGGCGATCTCGGCAACGGTGCGCGCGGCGGAGCTTTCGGCTTCAGGGGCTGTTTCCCCCGATTCGTGCACCGAAACGAAGAAGTTGTACCACTTCTTGCCCATGGCGGCCTCCTGGACGACCATGTCTCTTGCTCATAGACGAATATCACTATGCTCTGGTTCGGCGCAACCGAAAAAAACCGGTGACAGTATACTCATTTCCCGATTTTTCGCGGGAACCGCCTCGATGAACCGCGGGCGCTCTCGCCGGCGCGATATCGGCGCAATTGCTGTCCGCGGCGATTGCGATCGCCGGGCCGGCGCTGCGGGCCGCCCGCGTCAATCCTGCCGAAACGCTGCGCGTGGAATGACGCGATGCCTTCTTGCCTTGGCGCAGCGGTTTGGGGCAGGATGAAGAGCGTTCGCGAGTGGGTGGACGGTGACGTGCTGCCGGAACGCCGCCGTTAGCGCGGCCGCCTATCCCGCCACGCGGACCAGCACTTTGCCCATCGGACCCTGTGCCAGCCGTGCAAAGGCCTCGCGCACCTGTTCGAACGGGAACACGTTGTCGATGACCGGGCGTTTGCCGATCCGATCGAGCCGGCTGACGATCTCTTTCCAGGCCACCTGCGAGCTCTCCGGCGTATAGTCACCGACCGCCACTCCGCCGATGCGGTTGCGGCGGAAGAAGAGCGTTCCCGTGTTGAACTCGGGCACCGGGCCGCCGCTTCGTCCGACCACGCTGACACGCCCTCCGTAGCCGAGCGTCGCGATCACCTGGGCGAACAACTCGCCGGCTACATTGTCCACCGCGAGATCCACGCGCTTCGGCGCGAGCGCCGCCAGCACCGTTTTTGCCAGGTTCCGATCGCCGGGATCGAACGTGTAATCGGCGCCCAGATCCTTGAGCCGCTCGCGCTTTTTCTCGCTGCGCGAAAGGCACACCGTCGTGAGCCGCATCGATTGCGCGAGCAGCAGCGACGCGACTCCGACGCCGCCCGATGCGCCGGTGATCAGCACCACCGAGCCCTCCGGCAGCGGAGCCGGCGGGTCGCTCCATTGAGTCAACGCCTGCCATGCGGTCAGGAAGACGAGCGGAGCGGCCGCCATCTCCTCGAGCGACCAGCCGGCCGGCACGGGAGCGAGGCTTGCGGCCGGCGCTACGACTTTTTCGGCCAGGGTGCCGCGCACCTGCACGCCCACATCGCAGCGCAGGATGCCCACGGTGTCGCCCGGTTGCACGTTAACGACGCCCGCGCCGACCTCCAGCACCTCGCCCACGCCGTCGCGTCCGAGGATGTGCGGCAGCGGCGGCTTAGCGGGATACATGCCCCGCGCGAGAAACGCATCGGCCGGGTTGAGCGCAGCGAACCTCAGCTTCAGCAGGGCGTCGCCCGGTCCGGGTTGCGGGTCGGGCGCCTCGCCCAGCCGCAGTTTTTCGACGCCTTCGTATGAGTCCATCAGCCATGCGCGCATAAATCGATTTTCGCGCGCACCAGAGGCGCGTGGGGCCGTAATCGGCGTATTCGGCCCGGGCTTTCATTTTGTCCCGCGTTACTTCGTCGGAGATCCGGAGATGTTCAACCTGCTGCCGCCGGATGCTGACAGAACCAGGTGGAGCCTCCGAGTCATGGGCCGGCTGAGGAGCGGAGTATCCCCGCAGCAGGCGCAGTCGGAAATGGCGCGCATTGCCGCGCGAGTCGCACCGCTACCCCAGGACGCGATCGACCCGCGCCGGGGTGTCGAGCTGGAGTCGCTCGAGCAGTACGCCGTCTCCGGCACGGTGCGCACCTCGCTGATGCTGCTTGGGGCCGTGCCCCGCGGGATTCCGGTGGGGCAGGCGCTTTCGACTGCCCGGGCGGGCGGAAGCGCCTGCGGCCGATTTTCGTGAATCCGGTCCCGTTCTCCTGCATCCAATCGGCAGCCGGCATCCCGCAGATTAAAGAACTTTAAGTGGATCTCCGGCTCTGCTACTCTGATCCAAGGGAGATGCCTATGTTTCGCAGAATTCTTTTGTTCACTTCTTTGTGCGGCCTGCTGACGGCGGCCGCGGTTCAGATAAATCGAAATGCACTGAAAATGTTTGGGCCGCTTCCGGCCGAGATGGTCTCGACCGCCAACCCCGTCACCGAGGCCAAAGTCGCGCTTGGGCGGGTGCTCTATTACGAGCCCCGGCTCTCACGCAGCCAGAATCTTTCCTGCAACAGTTGCCATGCGCTCGACAAATTCGGCATCGATCCGGAGCCCGTGTCCACGGGGTACAAAGGCCAAAAGGGCAATCGCAACGCGCCGACGGTATATAACGCGGCGGGGCACATCGCGCAGTTCTGGGATGGCCGCGCGGCGGATGTCGAGCAGCAGGCGAAGGGGCCGGTCATGAATCCGGTCGAGATGGCGATGCCGTCGGAGAAGACGGTTCTGGCGGTGCTGTCGTCGATGCCGGAGTACGTAACGATGTTCAAGCGCGCCTTCCCCGGACAGGCCAATCCGGTGACGTTCGACAACATGGCGAACGCCATCGGCGCGTTCGAGCGCAGGCTGGTGACGCCGGCGCGGTGGGACCGGTTCCTGAAGGGCGACGAAGCGGCGCTGACGGACGCGGAAAAGGCCGGCTTCAACAAGTTCGTCGAGACCGGCTGCACGAACTGCCACAACGGCGTGTACGTGGGCGGCAATTCGTATCAGAAACTCGGTCTGGTGAAGCCGTGGCCGCGGAGCGCCGACCCGGGCCGCTACGCCGTCACGAAGAACGCAGCCGATCGCATGGTGTTCAAGGTGCCGTCGCTGCGCAACATCGATCGGACCGCGCCGTATTTCCACGACGGCTCGGTCACGAAGCTAGAGGAAGCGATCGCGATGATGGCGCAATACCAGACCGGCAAGACGCTCAAGCCCGCCGAGGTGGAATCGATCGCGGTCTGGCTGCGGTCGCTGACGGGCGAGATCCCGGCGAATTACATCAAGCCGCCGGCGCTGCCGAAGAGCACGGCCGCGACGCCGAAGCCCGACCTGTCGTGAGGGACGCATTGCACGCCCCCGCGCCGCGGAAGTATTCTGGCTGACGTGGGAAAGAGCATTCGCATCATCGGGCTTCTGGTTCCCGGCCTCGTGGATACGCATTTCGCCAGGATCGCGCGCGGCGTGGCGCGGGTGCTGCAGCCGAAGGGGTACACGGTACTGATCTCGAACACGGAGGGCGACGCGCAAGCCGAGCAGCAGGCCATCGGCCTGCTGCTGTCGTGCCCGCAGGTGGAAGGGCTCGTCATGGCTTCGTCGCAGCACGCGGGCGAACGCGCGACCTTCGAGCGGCTGGCGCGGCACAAGGTGCCGTTCGTGCTGGTGGACCGCGATTTCCCGGAGGCTCGCGCGAATTTCGCCGGCGGCGACGATGCCGGGATCGGCTCCGCTGCCGCCGAGCACCTGATCTCGCGCGGATGCCGCCACATCGCGCACATCCGCGGGCCGGAGAACTCGAGCGGCATCGGGCGCAGCCAGGGATACCATGCGGCGCTGGCGCGGCACGGGCTGCATTCGCCCTCCTGCTACACGGTGGAAGGCGGCTCGGACGACGCATCGGGCTATCGCGCCATGCAGCGGCTGCTGTCGGTGAACCCGCGGCTGGACGGCGTGGTCTGCTTCAACGACGCGGTCGCCGTCGGCGCCATCAAAGCGATCCTCGAAGCCGGGCTCGAGGTGCCGTACGACATCGAGGTGATCGGCGCCGGCAACATGCATTATTCCGACGTCCTGCGCGTGCCGCTCTCGACCATCGACCTGAATAGCGCCCTGATGGGCGAGCGCGCGGCCCAACTGCTGCTCGGCCTGCTCGAATCCCGGGAGGCGCGCGCGCCCGAGCGCGTCGTCGTGCCCTTCGAGCTCGTGCCCAGGGAGTCCAGCAAAGCGGTCGCGGTCTGAATTTATAATAGAAACGATGTTCTTCCGAAGACCGCAACCCACGCAGCCGTCGTTCCAGGACCGGCTCAATCAGCTCAGGCAGCTCGGATTCGAGGTCGAGACTCAGGGGGACGGGCGCGTGCGGGCGGCCCGCGACGGGTGCGCCGCGATTGTGAGGGAAGGACGCGTCGAGCGCGCTGGTTACGTCGTGCGCGGCGGCATCGCGCAGCTTGTCGACGGCGGTTTTCAGAAGTTCTGGGCGATGGACGGCAAGCGGGTCGCTCCCGCGATCGCGCCGCAGCTCAAGGCGCTGCACGCGTTTGAAGAGGACCTGCTGGAAGCGCTGGGACTGGAGAGCTTTTACAACACCTCGCTCGGCACCACGAACGATCTCCACGTGTACGACCGCGTCGAGGGCCGCGGCTGAAGGGCGAATCCCGGACCGCGCCGGGCGCCCCGGTCCGGCTCTTCCCGTGAGGCGAGCAGGGCGGCCGCGTGCGCCACAGTTCGTCCGTCCGCCGCAGACAGGCACGCCTATCCTACTCGCATGCCACAATATAGGAATATGCGGTTCTTTGTGGTCCTGGGCCTCTTGTGCCCGCTTGCTTTTTCGGCGGCCGCCCCACAGGCTCAGCGAAAGCCGTTGAAGCGGCCGGTCCAGGTGCGGCCGAAAGGCACCTTCGAGGCCATGGCCTGGCCGATCGAAACCATTTCCGTCACCGGCAATAAAAATTACTCGCGCGAGCAGATCCTCGCGGCCGCCGGCCTGAAGGTCGGCCGGAAAATGGCGGATACGGATTTCGACGCGGCGCGCAAGCGCCTGCTCGACTCCGGCGTTTTCGAGAACGTCGGCCTCAAATACACTCCCGCGGCGGACGGCAAAGGCTATGCCGTCGAGCTCGAGGTCGTCGAGGTCGAGCCGGTCTTTCCCGTCCGCTTCGAGGACCTTCCGGCGGCGCCCGCCGATCTCGATCGCGTCCTGAAGGCCGCCACCCCCTTTTACGGCCCGAAGATTCCCGCCACCGAACAGGTGCTCGCGCGCTACGTCGCCGCCATTGAAACGTACCTCGCCAGCGCGAAGCATCCCGAAAAGGTGGCCGCGAAGCTCGACCTCGACCCGGGCGGCGAAACGGCCGTCTATTTCCGGCCCGCCGCCGAGCCGCCCGTGGTCAGCCGCGTCACGTTCACCAATACGCAGGCGGTGCCGTCGGGCACGCTCGAAAGCGCGATCAACGCGGTCGCCGTGGGCACTCGCTTCCGCGAAGCGCGGTTCCGCGAGCTTCTGGACAAGAACGTGCGCCCGCTCTACGAAGCACAGGGCAGGCTGCGCGTCCAATTCCTGGACATCCACACCGAACCCGACAACGACGTGAAGGGCGTCGCCGTCACCGTGAAGGTGGACGAAGGACCCGTCTACTCCTACGCTCAGGTGCAGGTGGATGGGCCCGGCGTGCCCGCGGGCGAGCTCGCCAGGCTGGCCGATCTCAAGAAGGGCGATCGGTTTGACGAGTCGAAGGTTCAGGAGGCTATGGCGCGCGTGGTCAAGCGTTTCCGCCGCGACGGCTACATGAAGGCCGCCTGCACCGAGGAGCGCCGCATCGACGACACGGCCAGGACCGTCGCCCTGACCCTGCGTGTCGATCGCGGCCCGCAGTACGTGCTCGGAAAGCTGGACATTCAGGGCCTCGACATCATCACCGAGCCCGCCATCCGCAAAATGTGGGCGCTCAAGCCCGGCCAGCCGTTCGACGCCGATTATCCGGACGAGTTCCTCAAGCAGATCCGCGACGGAGGCGTGCTGGATAACCTCGGCGAGACACGTTCCCGGATCCAGCCCGACGACGCCAGCCGCACCGTGGATGTTACGCTGATCTTCAAGGGTGAGGCCCCCAAGCCGAAAAAGAGGCCGGCAGAGGGCTCGGGCGGCTACTGACACTCATGTTATCGTGAGAAAGTTGTGTCGAACTCGCCGCTAAATGTCCGCCTGGAGCAGTACGAGGGTCCCCTCGACCTGCTTCTCGATCTGATCAGGAAGCAGCAGATCGACATTTGGAACATCCCGATCGCGCAAATCACGTCGCAATATCTGGAATACCTGGACCGCGCCGCCGCGCTCGACATCGAGCTCAGCTCCGAGTTTATCTTCATGGCCGCGCAGCTCATTCACATCAAGTCGAAGATGCTGCTGCCGACCGATCCTGAGCTCGAGAAGATCTCGCCGGAAGACGACCCCCGGCGCGAGCTGGTCGAACGGCTGCTCGAGCACGAGCGCTTCAAGAACGCCGCCGAGATGCTCCAGCAGAAGCGGCTGATCGAGGAGAACGTCTGGTCGAACCCGCAAATCCGGCAGTTCCTCTCCGAGGACGACGGCACGGAACTGGACGTGACGCTGTTCGAGCTGGTGAAGACCTTCGAGCAGGTACTCGAGCGCGCCAGGAGCCGTCCGGTTTACCAGTTGAGCCACGAGGAAATCAGCGTCCCCGACATGATCCGGCACCTGCGCTCGCTGCTCGAAAGGCAGCCGCGCAACCAGAGCCTTTCGGCGCTCGCCTTGTTCGAGGAGCAAAGGAGCCGCCGGGCCATCGTCTGCATGTTCCTGGCGATCCTCGAAATGGTGAGAATGCAGGCCATCGTGCTGGTGCAGAAGGAAGCCTTCGGCGAGATCGGCATCCGGGCGCACAAGCGCTTCCGGGAAGTGTTCGCGTCCGAGCAGGATATCACTACTATCGATAAGGATTACAACTGAGCGGAATGGAAGAAGTCGAGATCACGACCCCCCAGCCCGAGGAGCGCGAAGCGGTCGAGCAGGCGCTTCCGCCTGCCGAGCCCGTCGAAGCCGAGGTGGAGCAGACTGCTGCCCCAGAGGTGGAGCAGGCGCTTTCGCCTGCCGAACCCGTCGAAGCCGAGGTGGAGCAGGCTGCCGAGCCAGAGGTGGGGCAGGCTGCCGAGCCAGAGGTGGGGCAGGCGCTTCCGCCTGCCGAACCGCCGGACGCCGGGGTTGCCGCCGGGCCCCAGGACGAACCTGCGCCCCAGCCTGCGGAACCCGACTACGCGGCCCTCAAGCCCATGGTCGAGGCCATCGTTTATCTTGCCGAAGAGCCCGTAACCGCCGCCCAGATCGCCGCGGTCATCGAACAGCCCGCCGAGCTCGCCGAGCGGCTGCTCGCGGAACTGATGGCCGAATACGCCGCGCCCTCGCGCGGTCTCATGATCCGCGAAGTGGCCGGCGGCTACAAAATGGGCACCAAGCCCGAGCATCACGACGTGATCCGCAGATTCGTCAAGAGCCTGAAGCCGCCGCTGAAGCTCTCGCTCGCCGCCCTGGAAACCCTCGCGACCATCGCTTACAAGCAGCCCATCACCGCGCCCGAGATCATGGCCATCCGCGGCGTCCAGGGCGCTGGCGTCCTGAAGACGCTGCTCGACCGCAAGCTCATCGTCGCCGCGGGCCGCAAGAACGTGGTCGGCCGCCCGGTCCTGTACAAGACCAGCAAGGAATTCCTGGTGCAGTTCGGCCTCAAGGATCTTTCGGAGCTGCCGACGTTGAAGGAGTTCGAGGAACTCCGCCGGCTTTCCGCGGCCGACGACGAGCCCGTGGGAGACGGGGCGGCCGAAGCTGCGCCGGAACCGCAGTCCGGGACGGCCCAGGCGGAGGAGGGAAGCGCTGCCGCGCCGCCACCCGAAGCCGTCGCCGAGCCCCAAGCGGCGCCTCCGGAGCCCGAATCCGAAGCTGCCGCGCCGCAACCCGAAGCCGCCGCCGAGCCCGAAATTGCAGCCGTCGCAGAGCCGCAATCCGAAGCCGCTTCCGCCCCGCAACCCGAAGCCGCCGCGGAGCCGGATACCGGAGCCCCCGCCGGCTCCGAACCCGAAAATGCCTGAAGAGCGCTTGCAGAAAATCCTGGCGCGCGCCGGAGTGGCCAGCCGCCGCAAAGCCGAGCAGCTCATCCTCGAAGGGCGGGTCACCGTAAACGGCCAGGTGATCACCGAGCTTGGCAGCAAAGCCGATTTCTCGACCGACCACATCAAGGTGGACGGCAAGCTGCTGCGGCCCCCGCGCCGCATGATTTACCTCGCGTTCCACAAGCCCAGGGGCGTGGTCACCACGGTCTCCGACCCGCAGGGCCGGCCCACTGTAATGGAGTTCATCAAGGGCGTGAAAGAGCGCGTCTACCCGGTGGGCCGCCTCGATTACGCAAGCGAAGGCCTGCTGCTGCTCACCAACGACGGCGAATTCGCCCATCGCGCCACCTCGGCCGCCACGCACGTGCCCAAGGTCTACCTTGTGAAGACGAACGGCGCGCTCTCGCCCGAGCAGGAAGAGCAGTTCCGCGTCGGCGTGCCGCTTCACGGCCGTAAGACCGCTCCCGCGGGCCTGCACCTTGTCCGCCGCGCCGTGAACCCGTGGTACGAGGTGCGCCTCAGCGAAGGCCGCTACCACCAGATCCGCGAAATGTTTCAATTCTTCGGCCGGCTCGTCGAAAAGATCAAAAGAGTAAAGTTCGGCTTCCTGGAGCTCGGCTCGCTCAAGCCCGGGGAGTACCGCGAGCTCACGCCGGCCGAGGTGGAGCGGTTTCGGAGGATACTGAAGTTAGAAGATGAACGGCATTCCTGATCTGCTGCGGAACTCGCATACCATCGCGGTTGTCGGCCTCTCCCATAAACGGATGCGCCCGAGCTACGGCGTCTCCGAGTACATGCAGTCCGCCGGCTATCGGATCATCCCGGTGAATCCGCTCGAATCGGAGGTGCTCGGCGAGAAGGCCTACGCCGACCTCGAATCCATTCCGGAGAAGGTGGACATCGTGAACATCTTCCGGCGTCCGGAGTTCGTTCCCGATCTCGTGGAATCGGCCATCCACATCGGCGCGCGTGCCGTGTGGATGCAGGAGGGCGTGGTGCACGAAGCCGCCGCCGAACGCGCGCGGGCCGCCGGGCTCCAGGTCGTGATGGACCGCTGCATCCTCAAAGAACACCGGCGCATGCTGCGTTGAGCTACGCCGTGCGCGGCAGGTACGACAGCCCCGTATCGTAACGCTCCGCCACCTCGGCGATCCGGCCGTCCAGAATCCAGTCCAGCGCCCGCTCGCCGTCGAACGCTTCCGCCCGCCGCCGGATCACCTGCGGAAGCCTCTCCGGCCGGAACAGCCACAGCATCCGGTCGAGCGCGGTCTGTGCCGCGATCATTTTTGCAAACGTCGTTTCCGGAATCTCCATTGCGCCGTCTTGCCATGCGCCCGCGGTTTCTCCCGTTACCCCGAACATGGTGCCCAGGTCCTCGGCGCTCAGGCCCAGATTTTCACCGAGCGCGCGCAGGACGGCACACGCCTTTTCCCGCTTTAATTCCCGTTCCATCCGCTGCCCCTTTTCCTTCAGTTTGGCACAAGGGAAATGGCCGTTCGTGGCGCACGCTTCAGCGTGCCGCGTCGGCACTCATGCCTGCGCCCGGCTCCGGCTGCCGTTCCGGCAGCTTCTCGAATTCCAGTTCGTCGCCGGTCGCCGTGCCCGTCTCCTCCGCCGTGCCCGCCGGCAGTTCGAGCACCGAATGGGCGCGCAGGCACAGCGACATCCTGCTCCGCGGCATCTTCTCGCGGATTTTGAGCACCCGGCGCTTGCGGTCGAGGAACAGGACGTCGATCGCGAATTTCATCCCGAAGGTGTGCACGGCCTCGCACGGCGCGATCCACATCCCTTCGCCGCGCGCGAGCGACGTGTGCTTCAGCAGGCCGCGCCGGCGCTTCTCGCTGGTGTCGGCGATATCGGCGGCCTCGGCCAGCACGGAGTTGCGAGTCAAATTGACGATTCGGAGCTTGGGCAAGCACCTCATCATAGCGCGGCGCGGCCGGCAGCGCTTATCATTGGGGGGCGGGCCATGTCCCGCGAACTATGCGCAGAGAACCCGATTTCTTCGGCGATCGCGAGCTGGCCCTCATCTACATCGCCAAGCGCCTCAGGGATGCGCTCAAACTCGAAAAGCTGCTGACCGACGCCGGCATGGACTACCTCGTCGAGCCCGACCGGTACTCCGGCGGCATCATCTTCCGCACCGAACGCGTGGGCGCATTTTTTTACGTGCCGGAAGACGCGCTGGAGGGAGCCCGGGAGTTTCTGAAGATGCACCGGTACAAACCATACGAGAAATTGTCCGAAGCGGACTGACGCTCCGAAGCCGCTCTGCCCGGGGTTCCCGGATTTCCGTCACGCGGCCGGCACGTCCCATCCCTGGCCGAACGGGAGCACCTGGAAGCGCGCACTGCGGTTCGCCTCGAGGGCGCGGCCGAGGTCGTCGAGGGGCTCGCGTTCGCCGTCGTCGCCCAGCGCGAAGGCGCCGTAATGGATCGGCACGCTGACCGCTGCGCCGAGCGCGGTGTGCGCCCGCGCCGCGTCGTCCGGCGACAGGTGAAGCGGCGACATGAACCACGCGGGCCGGTACGCTCCGATCGGCAGCAGCGCCAGCCGGATCGCCGGCCAGCGCTCGCGAATCCGCGCGAAGTGCGGCCCCCAGCCCGTGTCGCCCGCAAAGTACACCGCGCCGGCCCGGCTTTCGATCACATAGCCGCACCACAGCGTCGCATTGCGGTCGCGCAGCCCGCGGCCGGAAAAGTGTTGCGCCGGCACGGCCGTAATTCGCGCGCCCGCCACCTCGATTGACTGCCACCAGTCGAGTTCCGCCACCGGCGCAATGCGGCGCGATTCGAGCAGCGCGGCATTGCCCAGCGGCACCGAGAAGGCGGCGCCGCGCTTTGCCAGCCGGTCGAGCGTCGCCAGGTCCAGGTGGTCGTAGTGATTGTGCGAAACCAGCACGGCGTCGATCGGTGGCAGGTCCTCAAACCGCAGGCCCGGAGCGCGACGCCGCCGCGGCCCCGCCCAGCTCACCGGACTTGCCCGATCCGACCAGATGGGATCGGTCAGCAGGTTTGCCCCCGCCGCTTGCACGAGCACCGTCGAGTGATTGACAAGCGTGATTCGCAGGTCACCGGCGCGCGCCGGCGGCGCCGCTCCCGGCTTTGCGTCGATCCATTCCGGCCAGTAGCCCGGCTGCGCCGTCCGCTTCCAGCGCACGAAATCTCCGAAGCTGTGCAAAGGAAAAGGCGCGAGATTGTGGAATCTCGCGCCGTCGAAATGGTCCGAAATGGGGCCGCGGTAGCGCGGCCCGGCGAACGGGTCGAGCGCGTAAAACGCGGCCGGCGCCGCGACAACGGCCGCGCCGCCGGACAGCAGAACGCGGCGGGTGACGCCGCGCCGCACTAATTGCCCGAATCCGGCGGCGGCGGCGCCAGCACCGATATCGTGACCACGTTGCTGACGAACATGTTCTGCGATATGGTCACCTGCGTTTTGGGATTCGTGGCCACCCCGGGGTTGAGCATCAGGTCCACGCGATAGAGCCCCACCGTGCCGGGCACCAGACTGGAGTAGAGCACGTTCGCGCTCATGGTGCCCGCCGAGGCCGTCACCTCCTGCGCCGTCGTGCTGGCCGCCGGTCCCTGCCACGCGTGGCCGGTCCATACATAGCCCTTCGAGTTGTCATCCAGTTGGCCCAGCCCCGTCGCATAAAGAGTGATGATCTCTCCCGGTTGTGCCGGATTATCGTCCGTGATCAGCGCGCCGGCAATGTTGGCGCAGCACAGGGTGGCGTCACCCGAGTCCGTCGCCGTCACCGTACTCAAGCTGATATTGCCCGTGGCGAGCGTGCCGTAGGTAATCCCGTTGCCGTCCGGCCCGTCCACCCGCGCGTGCAGGATGATGCGCTGATAGGCGCCGCCCGCCGCTTCGGCCCTCACCGTGGGCGCGTTGTCGTTGACAACCTGCACCAGCCCGTCGCGCACGCTATCGAGCGTATCGCCGGTCTGCGCCGTGTACGTGTAATTCGTGCCGTCGATCACGATCGTGGCCGTGTCGCCGGCATTGGGGTTGCTGCCGCTGATCAGAACCAGCCCCGTCGCCGAACTGCTGCTGTGCACTGCGATGGCCGTCCGCGGTTCGTCGCCCGCCATCGCGAAGATGCCCGGGTTGGCCGCCACCACGGTCACCGCGACCGGGTTTGTCACCGTCACGCTGCCGTCGGCGTGTTCTGTCCGCACATAAGCGCTGACGCTCGTCGTGTTCCAGAACTCGTACGGCATCTGCGCGTTGATCTGGCCCGGCGTCACCGCCAGCAGCGGCGCCTCCATGCCGTCGATGTACACGCGCACGCCCCCTAAATTCGTCGGCAGCGGATCGGCGCCCGCCGGCGGATATGCTTCGGCGTCGGCCAGGTTCGTGCCGAAGATCGAGATCAGCGAGCCTTCGGCGATCTTGGCCGCGTCGCCGCCGCCGGAGAGCGACCCGCCCATGGCGGAGATCGTGATCTGTGAGCTGGTTGGGGTGACCGTGGCGGAGTACGTCACGTTGTTGCCGTCCGTGCCGGCCGCCCGGGCGGTCAAGAGAATTGTGCTTACCGAAGGCTCGTCCAGCGCGATCACGCTCGGATCGCCGCCGTTGGCGTTGATCGCGGCCGCCAGGTTGGTTGTGAGCGTCCCCAGCGTATCGTCCTTCGTCGCCTTATACGAATAAGAGTTGCTGTCGATCGTAACCGTGATCTGGTCGTTTTCCGTGATCGTGCCCCCCAGCGTGATGGCGCCGGTGGCGTACACGTTCATGCTGGCCGCGTTGCGGATGGCGGTCGATTCGAGCACCGTGTCGCCCGCGGCGAACACCAGAATCCGCCTGTCGAAAGGATCGGAAACGTAGAGGTTCTCCCCGTCCCAGGCCAGCGACACCGGCGTGCGCAGCGCATCCGCCGCTCCCCGCCGCGCCAGGTACGGGCTGCTCGTGTCGTCCGATGTCAGCACGGAGTATTCGTCCGGCTGCCCGAGCACCGCGTCGGCCGAGGCTCCGTTCTGCGTCGGGATGCTGTTGAACACCAGCACGCGGTCGGCCCCGCCGTCGGCGATGAACATCCGGGCGCCGTCGGAAATCACGAACCGCGGAAAATCGAGCGTCGCGGCGCATCGTGCCGGGTAGATATTATTGCCGCTGGAATCCTGACTCGTCGGCGCGCACACGCCGCCCGAACCGGTATAATCCGCGATCGCCGTCGTCATAGACGGCTGGCCGACTACGACGTCCGCCGGAGCCTGGTTCTGCGTCGGAATCCGGTTCCAGATCAGAACCCGATTCTGGCCCAGGTCGGCCACGAAGAGATGCTGGCCATCCGAGCTGACCCCGACCGGGCTGGAGAGCGTGGTCGCCTGGGGGTTGAGCTGTTTCGGATCCGCCATGTTATCGGTGATGGAGGTCGTGAAATTCGGCTGGCCCAGCACGACATCCGCGGGTTGGAAATTCTGCGTCGGAAACTGGTTCCAGATCAGCACGCGGTCATTCAGCGTGTCGGCCACGAACAGTTTTCCGTTCTGAATCCAGACCCCGGCCGGGCCCCTCAGCCCTTTCGCGTTCACGACTCGCACGTCCGGGCAGGCCTTAGCGCCGCCGACCACGCCCGGGCCGGTCGCGTTCGGACAGTTGCTGGTGAAATCGGGCTGTCCGATCACGAGATCGGCCGGATCATAGTTCGTGGACGGAATCGTGGTCCAGATCAGGATGCGGTTGTTGTTCGTGTCCGCGACCGCCAGGCGCTGCCCGTCGGTCGCTACCGCGGTCGGCTGCGCCATCGCTTGCTGCGTCAGGCCCAGCGCCGAGCCCGAAAAATCCGATTGCCCCAGCACCACATCCGCTTTTCCCGTGCAGAGCGGGCACTCAATATCGCTGTTCTGTGGCACCGTGTCGCGCAGTCCGGGCAACTGCTTCGCCATGTTATTGAAGATGAGCACGCGGTTGTTGACCGGTGTCGCGCCCAACTGGTTCGAATCGACCACGAACAGCGTGCCGTTGGCATACGCCAGGCCACCTACCCCGCCCACAACCGTGTCCGACGACGTCGGATTTTCGACGGTGAAGTTCGACTGCCCGATCACCGCGCGCGCCGCCTGGCCCGTGACGAAATTCCCGGCAAAGCTCAAGCCCGCCGCAACAAAAAAAACCGCCAAGTGCTTCATATTGTGCAAAGAACCCGAAACTACTCAGTATAGCCGCTACTTTCCCGGCTGAAGAATCCGCCCCCAGACCACCCGATACGCCTCGATGTTGTTGTCCAGGTTTTTCCCCGCCCGGACGAAGACGCTCGTGTTCACTTTGAGCGCCGCCGGCGTGGACGCCGCGCCGCCCTGGAAGTACTTCGTGTCGGGCCGCAGCAGGATCGAGGTGAGCCCCTTCTCCCGCGTCCGCAGCACCACTCGCTCGGAATTGATCTCCACCACGGTTCCCGAAAACGTCAGGTTGCCGCGCGGGAACAGATCGTCGAGCGAGTCATAGATCGAGCGCGTCACGCCCTCGGTGCTGGGCCGCTGCCGGCGCGGGCGCGGCGAAGGCGCCGGGCTCGCCAGCAGAAGCACGCTCTTGGCGTAGCTCTGCCGCGATGTCGGCCCCGGAACCACCGTGACTTCCACCATGTCTCCCTTTTGCAGGCTGACCATTTTCGTGTGCCAGCCCCGCGAATCAACGGCCGTCGCCGCGTCGAACCGGATGCAGTATACCCGGTTGTCGGCCGCTCGCACCAGCATCTGCCCCGCGTCCGACGAGTCCCATTCCAACAGCTTGCCCCGCACGGTTTCGACCGCCGCCTGCTGCGCCAGCAGCGAGATCGCCGACGCCGCCACAAGGATCAGGCCTGTGCGCATTGCGCCCCCTTAATCCAGGGTAGCAGCCTGTAAGCGGCTGAGACGTTTGCGGCCCGATTCGCGTTTCCGGGATTTGACCTTTCGGTAGTACGATGTATCCTTTTGGGGAGCTTTGTCCTTTGTTCCGTGATCTTGACCGTGCCGGCCGCTGGTTGCTGACCTCGGGTATCCAGGATACCTCCGGGGGCGTGGCCCGCTATTATCGTTCGGACCTGGAACGCAACGCGCCCGTCTCGGCCGAGATCACCGGCTATGCGCTGAGCGCCTTCCTGTGCCTGCATCATCTCGACGGCGCTCCAGAGTACATGGAGGCAGCCGTCCGCGCCGCGCGCTTCCTCACCCGCTCGGCCTGGGACGCCGCGGCCACCGCCTTCCCGTTCGAGCTTTCCTCCGGCCTCGCTTATTTTTTCGATACCGGTATCATCGTTCGCGGCCTGATGCGGCTCTGGCGCGAAACCCACGATCCCGAGCCGCTTGAAACCGCCCGCGCCTCGGCCCGGGCCATGGCAGCCGATTTTGCCGCGGGCGGCGTATTTCACCCTATTCTGAAGCTGCCCTCCAAGCAGCCGCTTCCCTACGATCACCGCTGGTCCATGGAGCCGGGCTGCTATCAATTGAAGGCCGCGCTCGGTTGGCTTGAGCTCGATTCCGCCGGGCCGTATGAAAAGGTGCTCGATTACTCGCTCGCCGGCGAAGCCGCGTTTCTGCCCGGCGATCCCGACCGGGAGCGCGTCATGGACCGCCTGCACGCCTACAGCTATTTCCTGGAAGGCCTCCTGCCGCGCGCGGAGCGCCCCGAATGCGCGCGGGCTCTGGCGCGCGGCATCGGCCGCGTCGCGACGCATCTCCGCGAAATCGCGCCGGTGTTTGCCCGCTCCGACGTGTATGCCCAATTGCTGCGCGTCCGCCTCTATGCCGACCGGCTGGGCGTGCTCCGGCTCGATCGCGCCGCAGCCGAGGAGGAAGCCGCGGCAATTGCCGCCTTCCAGTGCGATGCCGCGGACCCGCGCATGAAGGGCGGCTTCTGGTTCGGCCGCAAACGCGGCGAATTCCTGCCGTACGTCAACCCGGTCTCGACCGCCTTCTGCGTCCAGGCTCTCGCCCTGTGGCAGACCTACAAGGAAGGCCGCTTCGATCCCGACTGGCGCGCGCTGATTTAGCCGCGGGTTATGCGGCCTGCGTAGCCGGCCGGAACACCTCGCCGATCAGTTCCATCTCCGCCCGGCTGAGCGTTACATCTCCTGCGCGCGCGTTTTCCGCCGCCTGCTCCGGATTTCGCGCGCCCACCAGCGCGTGCGTCACGCCGGGCTGCGCCAGCGTCCAGGCGATCATCAGTTGCGCAGGCGTCAGGCCGTGCCTATCGGCGATCGGCCTCACCTCGTCGAGCATCCGCGCCACCCGCCGCCGGTTCTCCGGCGTGTACCGCGGATCGGTCCGGCGCAGGTCGTCGCCGGAGAAGACGCGATCCGGCCCGACCTTTCCCGTCAACAGCCCGTGCGCCAGCGGCGAGTACGCCAGGAACGCTATGCCGTGCTCGCGGCAGTAAGGAATCAGCGCCGCCTCGTGCCCGCGGTCGATCGCGCTGTAGCGCTCCTGGTCCGTGTCCACCGGCCCGGCGTGCAGGTACGCCTCCAGTTGCTCCACCGTGACGTTGCTCACGCCGATCGCGCGGATCTTCCCTTCGCGCTTCAACTCCAGCAGCGCGCCCATCGTCTCGTCGATCGGCGTCGTCGGATCCTGCCAGTGCGTCTGGTAAAGGTCCACGTGATCCGTCCCGAGCCGCCGCAGGCTTTGCTCGAGCTCGTACCGGATCGAATCGGCGCCCAGGTAGCGGTAGACCGTCTTGCCTTCCTGCTCGAAAAACGGCCGCCCGCGGTCCGTATGCCAGACCAGCCCGCATTTGGTTGCCAGCACCACCTGATCCCGCCGGCCCGCGATCGCCTTGCCCACGATCTCTTCGGACCGGCCCAGGCCGTAAGCCGGCGCCGTGTCGATCAGCGTGACGCCTTCTTCGAGCGAGGTTCGGATGGCGCGAATCGCCGCCGCTTCGTCCGTTCCGCCCCAAAGCCAGCCGCCGATGGCCCACGTGCCGAACCCCACGGCGGATGCCTGAATAGACGATTGCCCAAGTGGTCTTGAGTGCATACGTTCATCTTGCCACGCTGTTCGCTCCAAAGCTGCTTTCGCGGGATAATTGACGGAGAAGGAAATTAGGGGTTTTGGGATCCAATAGCAGGCCGCCGGAAGAGTGTCTGACCGCGCTCAAATCCGAGAACGCCAGACTTGCCGCCGAACTCGAAGGCATGCGGGCGCGATTCACCGGCATCGTCGAGCTTTCCGATGACGCCATCATCTCGCTCGATCACAGCCAGCGTATCACCCTGTTCAATAAAGGCGCCGAAAGGATCTTCGGCTATCGGGCCGAGGAGGTGCTCGGGCAGCCGATCGATATCCTTCTGCCCGCCCGCTTCGTCGAGATCCATCGCAATCACGTAGCGGCCTTCGAGCATTCTCCCGACGTCCTCCGCCCGATGGCCGAACGTGGCGAAATCTACGGCCGCCGGAAGGACGGCTCCGAGTTCCCCGCCGAGGCGTCCATCTCGAAGTTCCAGGTCGCGGGGGAGCCCGTGTTGAACGTCCGGCTGCGCGACATCACCGAGCGCCGGCGCTTTCGCGAGGAATTGAATGCCCGGGCGCGGCAGCAGGCTGCGCTGGCCGACCTGGGTCTAGAGGCGCTGCGGGGCATGGAACTGCCCGCCCTCATGCAGCGGGTTTGTGAAGTCGTCGCGGAGACGCTGGGGGTGGAGTACGCCAAGATTCTCGAATTGCTGCCCGGGGGCAAAAAGCTGCTGCTGGCTGCCGGCGTGGGCTGGCGCGAAGGTCTCGTCGGCACGTTCGAGGTCAGCGCCGGGGGCGGATCTCACGGAGGTTATACCCTCGCTTCCACCGGGCCGGTTGTCATAGAGGACCTGCGAACGGAGACGCGTTTCAGCGAGCCGCTGCTTTCCGAGCACGGCGTCGTCAGCGGCCTGGCCGTCATCATCTACGCGCAGGGCCATCCTTTCGGCGTGCTCGGCGCGCATACCACGCGCAGGCGCGAGTTTACCGATTACGATATCAGCTTCCTCCAGGTTGCGGCGAACGTGCTCGGCGCGGCCATCGAGCGCCAGCGCGCCGAAGAAACCCTGCGTGTCATCAACCAGACTTCGCCCCTGGCCATCCTGGCCACGGATCTCGAAGGCCGCGTGAAGTTCTGGAATCCCGCCGCCGAGCGCCTCTTCGGCTGGACCGAAGCCGAGGTGCTCGACCGTCCCTTGCCCACGGTTCCGCCCGGCGAGAGCGGCGAGCTGCAGGACCTTCTTGAAAGGACACGCAAAGGCGAGCGGCTGGCCGGCGTCGAGGCCCGCCGCCGCAATAAGAAGGGCGACCTGATCGACGTGGAGATCTGGAGCGAGCCTTTGCGCGATGCCGGCGGCAAGATCACCGGCATCCTTTCGATTCTGCTCGATGTCACCGAACGCAACCGGATGGAAGAGCAGTACCGGCAAACCCAGAAACTGGAGAGCGTCGGCGTGCTTGCCGGAGGCATCGCCCACGACTTCAACAACCTGCTCACCGGCATCATCGGCAACATCAGCATGGCGGCCGACGCGATTCCGGCCGCCAGCGAAGCGCACCGGATGCTCGAGAATGCGCTGCGCGCGGGCGACCGCGCCGCCGAGTTGATCCGCCAGCTTCTCGCTTACGCCGGCAAGGGCAGGTTTGTGCTCGAGCCGGTCGATCTGTCCGAGACCGTGCACGACCTGCTGGCGCTCATCGAGACCTCCGTGCTGAAACGGGTGCGCCTGCGCCTCGACCTCGCGCCCGGCCTCCCGCCGGTCGAGGCCGACCCCTCGCAGATGCAGCAGCTCGTCATGAATCTTGTCATCAACGCCGCTGAAGCCATCGGCGAGGACTCGGGCACCGTCGAAATCCGCACGCGCCAGCAGGATGTCACGCCCGAGTTCGCCGCCGCGAACGGTTACGACGATCTCGCGCCCGGCCGCTACGTCGCGCTTGAGGTGTGCGACACCGGTTCCGGCATGGACGAGGCGATCCAGTCGCGCATCTTCGAGCCGTTCTTCACGACCAAATTCACCGGGCGCGGGCTGGGCCTAGCCGCGGTGTCGGGCATCGTGCGCGGTCATAAGGGCGCCATCAAAGTGAAAAGCAAGCCGGGGCGGGGTAGCACGTTCGAAGTTCTGCTGCCCGCCTCGCCCCGGGTCGATCAAGCCCGTGCCGCCGGGCCCTCACCGGCCGGCACAGTGCTCGTCGTGGACGACGAGGAAATCGTCCGGCAGATCGCGACTCTCGCCCTTTCCAACCGCGGCTTTCACGTGCTCACCGCCGAAAACGGCTTCGAGGCCCTTCGCCTGCTGCGCGAGAAGAGCGGTGAGATCTCGGTCGTGCTCCTCGATATGTCCATGCCTCTGATGAGCGGCGAGCGCGCGCTCCGCGAGATGCGCCGGATCCGCCCGGATCTCCGCGTCGTTGTCTCCAGCGGCTATGGCGAAGCCGAGGCCGCCCGCCGCTTCGCCGGCCTCGAGGTCTCCGGCTTCCTCCAGAAGCCCTACACCGCCTCGCAGCTCGTGGACAGGATCAAAGACGTCACGGCCGACGCGGGCAGAAAAGCCTAAGTCGTCGGCTTTCGGCCGCCGGCCCACAGCTCGACATCTCCCAAAGCCGGGCCCGCCTCCCGAAGCGGCGCAGCAGCCGGCCCTCCGCGCCGCGGCCAGCCCCGCGCGCCCCGGCGCCGCGGCCGGCCCTCCGCGCCCCGGCGCCGTGGCGCGAAGCTTTTTTCCCCGGACTTCGCTAGAATCCGATTTCGGACTACTGGCGATGAAAAAAGGGTTGGGCGTTATCCTCTGGGCCGCCGTTTCCGTCGTGGCGGCATTCTCGCTTGCGGGCATCGCGTTGAATCGCGGTGAATCGATCAACAGCATCTGGCTGGTGCTCGCGGCCGCCTGCACCTTCCTGCTCGGTTTCCGCTTCTACGCGAAGTTCATCTCGCTCCGCGTGATGAAGCTGGACGACAACCGCGCCACGCCGGCTGAGCGGCTGCGCAACGGCCACGATTTCGAGCCCACCAACAAGTGGATTCTTTTCGGCCACCACTTTGCCGCGATCGCGGGCCCCGGGCCGCTTGTCGGCCCCGTGCTCGCGGCGCAGTTCGGCTATCTGCCCGGCACGCTGTGGATCATCATCGGCGCGGTGCTCGCCGGAGCCGTGCAGGATTTTGTGATCCTGTTCGCTTCCATGCGGCGCAACGGCAAATCACTCGGCGAAATGGCGCGCGAGGAGGTCGGCAAAATCGGAGGCGTGACGGCGCTCGTGACCGTGCTGCTGATTATGGTCATCATCCTCGCCGTCATCGCGCTGGTTGTGGTCAACGCGCTCAAGGGCTCTCCCTGGGGCGCCTTCACCGTCGCGGCCACGATGCCGATCGCGATTTTCATGGGCTTGTACCTGCGCTTCTGGCGGCCCGGCAAGGTGCTCGAAACATCGGTTATCGGCTTTGGGCTGGTGGTCGCGGCGATCTTCGGCGGCCAGGCCGTTTCGCACTCGCCCGCGCTCGCGCCGCTGTTCACGCTCTCCGGCGTTGCCCTCGCGCTCGCGGTGATCGTTTACGGCTTTTTCGCCAGCGCGCTGCCCGTCTGGCTGCTGCTGGCCCCGCGCGATTACCTCAGCACCTTCGTCAAGCTCGGCGTCGTCCTCATGCTCGGCGTCGGCATCCTCTTTATCCGGCCCGACCTGCAGATGCCCGCCTTCACCCGCTTCACCGACGGGACCGGGCCGGTCTTCGCCGGCAAGATCTTCCCGTTCTGCTTCATTACGATTGCCTGCGGCGCCGTCTCGGGCTTCCATTCGCTCATCTCCTCGGGCACCACGCCGAAGATGATCGGCAAGGAATGGCACGCCTGGCCCATCGGGTACGGCTCGATGCTGCTCGAAGGCTTCGTCGCGATCATGGCGACGATCGCGGCCTGCGTCCTGCAGCCCGGCGTTTACTTCGCGGTGAACTCGCCGGCGGGAATCGTGGGCGGCACGCCTGATGCTGCGGTGGCCACCATTTCGTCCTGGGGCTTCCCGGTTTCGGTGGCGGACATGCAAGGGCTGGCGACGGACGTCGGCGAGGCCACGCTGTTCCACCGCACCGGCGGCGCGCCTTCGCTCGCGCTCGGCATGGCCCACATCTTCGCATCGAGCGGCGGCGGCCGCGCGATCCTCGCCTTCTGGTATCACTTCGCGATCATGTTCGAGGCGCTGTTCATCCTTACGCTGATCGACGCGGGCACGCGCGTCGGCCGCTTCATGCTGCAGGACGCGCTCGGCCATGTCTGGAAGCCGCTCGGGCGCACGAGCTGGATGCCGGGCGTCATCGCCACCAGCGCGGCGGTCGTGTGCGCGTGGGGCTATTTCCTCTACCAGGGCGTGCGCGATCCGCTCGGCGGCATCAATTCGCTCTGGCCGCTGTTCGGCATTTCGAACCAGTTGCTCGCCACGGTCGCGCTCTGCGTCGCCACCACGATCATCATCAAGATGCACGGCGCGCGCTATGCTTGGATTACTGTGACGCCGCTCTGCTGGCTTGTCGTCGTCACCTTCACCGCCGGACTCCAGAAGATCTTCTCTCCGCTGCCACGCCTCGGCTTCCTGGCCCGCGCGCGGGAGCTGACTTCCGCGCTCGAATCCGGCCAGGTCGCGGCGGGAAAAGTCGCCGAAACGCAGACGCTGATTTTCAACGAGCGGCTCGACGCCGTAGTGTGCGGAATTTTTCTTGTCCTTGTGGCGGCCATCGTTCTCGATTCCCTGCGGGTCTGGGTGGGTGTGCTGCGCGGCACCCGCGAAGCGCGCGTCACCGAGACGCCGTTCGTCATGTCCAAGCTCCGCCCGGAGGAAATATGAACCGCCTGCGCGCCTTCGGGCGTATCGTGCTGGCAATCTTGCGCGAGCTGGCCGACGAGAACGCCTACCGGCGTCATCTCGCAGCGCACGGCCGCGCGCACTCCCGCCGGGAGTGGCAGCGATTCTCGGAGGAGCGCCTGCGGGCGAAATTCGTCCGCCCGCGGTGCTGTTGAAGTTATGATCAGACCGCTATTAGCTTTTCTGCTCGTCCTGCCGGCGTGGGCGCAAAAACCGCCCGCCACCCGGACCGACAACATCAAGGAAACGATTCACGGCGTCACCATCGCCGACCCGTACCGGTGGCTCGAAGACCAGAACAGCCCGGAAACACGCAAGTGGATCGATCAGCAGAACGCCTACACACGCTCGGTGCTCGACAAGATTCCCGGCCGCGGGCAATTGAAGGACCAGCTTTCGCGGCTGATGAAGATCGATGTCACCGGCGTGCCGGCCGAACGCGGCGGCCGCCTGTTCTTCCTGCGCCGGCTCGCCGCCCAGGACCAGGCGGTGCTCTATATGCGGCCCGCCGCCGGCGGGCGCGACGAAATGCTCGTCGATCCGAACCCGATGAGCGCCGACCACACCACCTCCGTCACTCTGCTCGACGTTTCCTACGACGGCAAACTGCTCGCCTACGGCATCCGCCAGGGCGGGGAAGACGAGACCACGGTCACCTTCCTGAACGTGGACACGCGCAAGGAACTTTCCGACCGCCTGCCGCGCGGCCGCTACGGGATCTCCATCAAGCCCGACCGCACCGGCTTCTACTACAGCAAGTACGAAAAAGACGGGACCACCCGCATCTACTATCATGCGTTTGGTAAGCCCGCCGCTTCCGACCCGCAGATTTTCGGCAAAGGCTACGGCCCGGAAAATGACATTTCCGCTTATGTCACCGACAACGGCCGCTACCTGATCATTCAGGTCACGAAGGGCTCGGCCGAGGATGAAACCGAACTGTGGATGCAGAACCTCGCCTCCAACGGCCCGATCGTGCCGATCGTGAAGGGCATCAAGGCCGCCTTCATCGGCCAGGCCGCCGGCGACACGCTGTTCATTCGCTCCAACTGGGAAGCGCCGAACTGGCGCATCCTGGCGGTCGATCTGCGCAACCCTTCCTGGAGCCGCCGCCGCGAGATTATTCCAGCCGGCCCGAATGTGCTGGCCGAATTCGCCCCCGTGGGCGGGCAGCTTTTCGCCGTCTATCTCGAGAACGTCTCCTCGAAGCTGGTGACGTTTACTCCGGAAGGCCGGAAGGTTCGCGATGTTCCGATGCCCGCGGACATCGGCTCGGTGGGCGAGATCAGCGGCGACTGGTCGAGCCAGGAAGTGTTCTTCTCGTTCAACTCCTTTGACGTGCCGGCCACCATCTTCCGCTACGATCCCGCGACCGGGCGCAAGGACATCTTCTGGCGCGCCAACGTGCCCGTCGATCCGGCGAACTTCGAGATGAAGCAGGTCTGGTACGCATCGAAGGACGGCACGAAAATTCCGATGTTCCTCCTGTACAAGAAGGGGCTGAAGCTCGACGGCACGGCTCCGGTTTACCTCACCGGCTACGGCGGCTTTAACATCAGCCTCACGCCGGCCTTCTCGGCGGTGGCGGTGCTGTGGGCCGAAAACGGCGGCATCTTCGCGCAGCCCAACCTGCGCGGCGGCGGCGAGTTCGGCGAGAAGTGGCATCAGGCGGGCATGCTGGCGAAAAAGCAGAACGTGTTTGACGACTTTATCGGGGCGGCCGAGTGGCTCATCCGGAACAAGTACACAAACCCCTCGAGGCTCGCGATCGCCGGCGGCAGCAACGGCGGCCTGCTCGTCGGCGCCGCGCTCACCCAGCGCCCGGACCTGTTCCGCGCCGTCATCTGCAGCTTCCCGCTGCTCGACATGATCCGCTACCAGAAGTTCCTGGTCGCGCGCTTCTGGGTGCCCGAATACGGCTCCTCCGAGGACGCGAATCAGTTCAAAACGTTGTACGCCTATTCGCCGTACCAGCACGTGAAGCCGGGCGTGAAGTACCCGGCGGTGATGCTCGTCAGCGGCGATTTCGATACGCGCGTCGCGCCGCTGCACGCGCGCAAGATGGCCGCGCTGCTGCAGGCCGACACCGGCTCAGGCCGCCCTGTTCTGCTGCACTACGATACAAAATCCGGGCATTCGCGCGGTCTGCCCATCGGAAAGCAGATCGACGATACCGTGGACTCGCTCTCGTTCCTGTACTGGCAACTCGGAGTTGTCAAATGACCGCTCGCGCTCGCAGGACCGGCGTTTTCGCCGGCGCTCTTCTTCTCTGTGCCGGCGCGTTCGCCGCCGCCACGCCCCGCCCGCTCCCTTCTTTGCGGGAACAGGCGGAAATCCAGCAACAGTGGCTGAAGCTGCGCCTCGAACGCGTGCTCCCCGGCCTCATGCGCCGCCACGGCGTCCAGATGTGGCTGGTGATCTCGCGCGAGTATAACGAGGATCCCGTCTTCTTCTCGCTGATGCCGCCCACCACCATGGCCGCGCGCCGCCGCACCATCCTGGTCTTCAACGACCTCGGCATCGATCAGGGCGTCGAGCGCCTCACGATCGGCGGCAGCGGCTCGCTCTACCGGCAATACCGGCCGCCCAACACCGAGGGCCGCGAGATCTTCGGCGACGAGCAGTGGGTGCTCTTGCGCCAGTTGATCGAAGACCGCAAGCCCGGAACCATCGGCGTCGATATCTCCAACAATCACGCCTTTTCCGACGGCCTTTCCGTCGCCGAGTACGAGAAGCTCTTGGACGCGCTTGGCCCGGAATACTCCAAACGCATCGTGCGCGCCGAGGAACTGCCGCTCGAATACCTCGAGATCCGCCTGCCCGAGATGCTGCCCACTTACAAGAAGCTGATGGAGACGGCGCACTCGCTCATCGAGCGCGCGTTTTCAAACGAGGTGATCACACCGGGCAAGACCACGCCCGAAGACGTCGAGTGGTGGTTTCGCGAGCAGTTGCTCGATCTGCGTCTGGCGACCTGGTTCCAGCCCTCGGTCACGGTGCAGCGCGCCGCGCAGTCCGGCGGCGGCCCCCTGGAAAGCGGCGCCGGCGGTCCCATTCAACGCGGCGACGTGCTGCACTGCGACTTCGGCATTACCGGCATGCGCCTCAACACCGACACGCAGCACATGGGCTACGTGCTGCGCGAGGGCGAAACCGCGCCGCCGCCCGGCCTCCAGCGCGCGCTCAAGATCACCAACCGCCTGCAGGATATCGTGGTCGAGCGCATTCGTCCCGGCCGCTCCGGCAATGAAATTCTCGCCGACGTCCGCGCCCGGATGAAGGCCGAGGAGATCGACGGTCTGATCTATCCGCACATGGTGGGCGACCATGGCCACGCGGCCGGCCCGATCATCGGCCTCTGGGACCGGCAGGAAGGCGTCGTCGGTAAAGGCGACGCGCTGGTGCTGCCGAATACGTGGATGTCCATCGAACTGTCGGCGAAGGCGCTCGTGCCGGAGTGGAACAACCGTCCGGTCTCGATCGGCATGGAAGAGGATGTGGTGATCGACGAGGCGGGCCGCGTCAACTGGGTCCGTTCGCGCCAGACCGAATACCACCTGGTGAAGTAAGTGATACTCTACTGCCATGTCCAAGCACTTACTCGCCGTGTTTCTACTTGCCCTGCCGGCGGCGGCGCAAACCGCCGCTCCGGTGACTCGCGAAATTAACGACCTGAACTGGATGGAGTTCCGCGACCTCGTACCCGCCAAGGTCAAGACCGTACTCCTGCCCACCGGCACCATGGAAGCGCACGGCGTCGAGAATAACGGCACGGATAACACGGCCCCGCTCGCCATTGCCCGCGCCATCGCGCCGCGCGTCAACGCGTTGGTCGCGCCGGTTGTCCCGTATGGAGTGACCGGCAGCCTCGACGGGTTTGCCGGCGGCTTCACCATCAGCGAGGCCGCGTACCGCGCGTACCTGACGGACGTGCTGGCAGGCCTGGCCCGCATCGGTTTCCGCAACATCATCGTCGTCAACGGTCACGGTGGTCCGCAGACGGCGATTCTCAACACGGTCGCCGAGAACGTCGGGCGCGAGCACCGCGTCCGCACGCTGGTCATCAACTGGTGGGCATACTGCTCCGATGTCACGCTGAAAGTGTTCGGCGAGGACGGCGGGCACGCCGGCCTGAATGAGAACGCGATCATCCAGGCGATCGACCGGAAACTCGTGCATCCCGAACTGTACAAGGACTCGCTTGCCACGCCGTCGCCGGCGCCCGGCACGTGGTCGGCGTACCCGTTCCCTTCGCCCATCATTCTGTACCAGCCCGGCCAGGGCTACCTGAAATTCGACCAGGCCAAAGCCGATGCTTACTTCAAAGGCGTCGTCGATAAGATGACTGCGCTCGTCCAGGAGATCGTAGCTAAGTGGGATGAATCGGGTTACTGACATGGCGACCAGGGCCTCATCCGCACGCCCGATTTCAGCACCGCGCGCGACGTTGGCGCCGCCGTCGCGAAGCTGGCCGCCCAGGGCAAAGCGGGCGGCGAAGTGCGTGCAGGCGCTCCATGTGGAGCCGTACGGCGAAGAGCCGGCGGCCCTGGAGCGCATGCGCCAGTTCGCCGCTGCGCAAGGCGTCACCATCCGGCCGCCGATCCCCGCGGCGCGCCGCCCGAACGCCTGCGCGCAATCCTCCGCGAGCCTGTAGCTAGGCCGCGCCGGGTGCGCATGATTGTGCGGAGCCGAGCCCCAAAACTAAGAAGCCCCAGGCTGGGTACCTGGGGCTTCACTCAGAGGGGCTGGCGACGAGCTGGGCCTCGTCGCCGGGATGCTATGTTGTGTATAGCTTTGACCTCAATATAGCACAAAGTGGTCCTTTTCTCGGAAGAATTTTTGCGGGTATTCGTGCGGTCCGGAATTGAAGCGCTTAAACACTCCTGCCCGCCCTCGGTCATTAAATCTCCGCAACATTGCCTTAGAATGGGTCTATGTGCGGAATCGTAGGTTATATCGGCAACCGCCGCGCCGTGCCCATCATCCTCGATGGCCTGCGCCGCCTGGAATACCGCGGTTATGATTCGGCCGGCCTGGCGGTCTATTCCGGCCAGGACGGCCTCTCGATCCGCCGCGCCTCCGGCAAGCTGCGCAACCTTGAAGAGGCCGTCCGGCTCGACCCCGTGGACGGCTCCTATGGCATCGGCCACACCCGCTGGGCCACCCACGGCCGGCCCACCGAGGAAAACGCCCACCCTCATCGCGACTGCAAAGGTGACATTGTTGTAGTTCACAACGGCATCATTGAGAACTACATCACTCTCAAGCACCAGCTTCAAGCCGAGGGCCACCAGTTCCGCACCGAAACCGACACGGAGATCATCGCCCACCTGATCGAGAAATATTTCGAAGGCAACCTGGAGGACGCGGTTCGAAAGGCAATCCGGCAGCTCAGCGGCGTTTTTGCGCTGGCCATCGTGTCGCGCCTGGATCCGAACAAGATCGTCGCCGTGCGTTCGGGCCCGCCGGCGGTCATCGGCCTGGGCGACGGCGAGTACTTCATGGCGTCGGACGTGCCCGCGATCCTCAGCCACACGCGCGACGTATTCTTCCTGGCCGACGGCGACATGGCCATCCTGACGCCCGAGGGCGTGCAGCTCACCGACTTCGAGGGGCGCCCCGTGAAGCGCCAGGTGTCGCACGTGCTCTGGGATCCGATCATGGCGGAAAAGGGCGGCTACAAGCATTTCATGCTCAAGGAAATCTATGAGCAACCCCGCGCCGTCCGCGATACTCTGCTGGGCCGCGTGAGCCAGGAATCCGGGCAGATCCTGCTCGACGACATGGATATCACGCCCGAGGAGTTCCGCCAGTTCCGGCAGGTGAAGATCGTCGCGTGCGGCACGAGCTGGCACGCCGCGCAGGCCGGCAAGTTCATGATCGAGAAGCTGGCGCGCGTGCCGGTGGAAGTGGATTACGGAAGCGAATTCCGCTACCGCGACCCGATCCTTTCGCCGGAAGTGCTGACCGTGGTGATTTCGCAATCGGGCGAGACGGCCGACACGCTCGCGGCGCAGCGCGAGGCCAAGCAGAAGGGCTCGAAAACAATCGCCATCTGTAACGTGGTCGGGTCGATGGTGACGCGCGAGGCCGTGAGCACCATCTACACGCACGCCGGGCCGGAGATCGGCGTCGCGTCCACCAAGGCGTTCACCGGGCAGCTCACGGCGCTGTACCTGCTCGCGATGCACCTGGCACAGACGCGCGGCCAGATGGACGAAGACACCTCGCGCTGCCGCGTGCAGGAACTGCTGCGTATTCCCGGCAAGCTCGAGACAATCCTCCAACAGGACCTCATCTACGAGGAGCTGACCAAGCGCCTCTTCCGCGCGACCGACGCGCTGTTCCTGGGTCGCGGAGTGCATTTCCCCATCGCGCTCGAGGGCGCGTTGAAGCTGAAGGAAATCTCGTATATTCACGCCGAGGGCTATCCCGCGGGCGAGATGAAGCACGGGCCGAACGCGCTCATCGATGAGAACCTGCCGGTGGTCGTGCTGGCGGCCTACGACCCGTCCTCGGACCAGAGCCGCGTGCTCTACGAGAAGACGCTGGGCAACATCCAGGAAGTGAAGGCGCGCGAAGGACTGGTGATTGCGCTGGCGAACGAAGGCGACGAGCACGTCCGCAAGGTCGCCGACTACACGATCGAAATACCGACCACCTACGACCTGCTGCTGCCGATCCTCGAGATCGTGCCGCTGCAACTGCTGGCCTATCACATCGCCGTCCGCCGCGGCTGCGACGTGGACCAGCCGCGCAACCTGGCCAAGAGCGTGACGGTGGAGTAAGTGCTTTGGTGGGGCAGGCGCTTCCGCCTGCCCAAAGCTGATTCAGGCGGCAGGCGAAAGCGCCTGCCCCAGCACGGCGGCACTGCTGGCAGGATTCGGCCGGGCTTGGGCGCGCATCGCGCTTCGGCCGCATCCGGCTCATAAGGCGCTCCGGGGTAGCGGAAACGCTGTGCGCATTGTGTAAGGGCATTGGCTTGCTGCAGCGTGGGCTGGAGGGATGCTTCGATAGCCAGGCAACCGGGGATCAGGTCTGGTGTCATAGATCAGGCGTCCCCCCGGAGGATTGTGGCGGGCAGCGCGCGCGCATCAAAGTCGCTCCGGGGCCACGGGACGATGTCCGTCGGATACCCCATGCCGCTGAGTCTGCTGTAGATCTCGCCCGCTGCGCAGCAATTCCTCGGGAGCATAATCCGGCAGCACTACTCAGAAGTCGAGATAGCTATCCGGCCCGAAGTGCCCACGCTCCGCCGAACCGAATAGATAGATGCAATATTGGACGAGCCGCGCGATCTCCTGGATGGCTTTTCCTGCGTCAGCGCTTGCGGGCGAGAGCGTGTACGAACTCCTCGACGTCGAGCGCCTCAATGCCGGGCGACAGCGCGCGCATCGGCGCCGCGATCGTGGATTTCTGATGCACCACGGCCGATCGGACCGGCATGCGCTTCCCGATCGCGCGGCGCAGCGTCTCCAACGGCCGAGCCATCTCCGGCTGAACCGTCTTCGACGCCTTGCACTCCACCATCGACAACCCGCCTTGCTTGCCCGGGAAGATGAAATCGACCTCCAGCCCGATTCCGTCCCGGAAATGATAGAGCTCTCTGCGCCGGCCGGAATTGATCTGGGATTTGATAATCTCCGATGCCACGAATCCCTCGAACAGTGCGCCGAGAAACGGCGAGCGATTCAGCTCGGCTTGGGTCGTGATCCCCAGCAGGTGACACGTCAGGCCGGAATCCATCAGATATACCTTCGGCGATTTGACCAGGCGCTTGCCGAAATTCTCGAAGTAGGGCGGAACCAGGATGATCTGGCCGGTGATCTCGAGCACGTGCAGCCACTCGCTCACCGTAGGGACGGAAACACCTAGCGGACCGGCCAGATCGCTTCTATTGAGCATTTGCCCGTGGCGGCTGGCCAGCAGGGCCAGGAACCGTCGAAAGGTCGCCAGGTCGCGGATGTTCACGATCGCCCGGACGTCGCGCTCCAGGTAAGTCTGGATGTAGGAACTGAACCAGAGTTGCCGCCCGGCGGGACGAGCCAGCACCTCCGGGAACCCACCATAGAGCAGATTGACGCGACTGGTCTCGACCAGGCTCAGCGGCATCAACTGAAGGATGGCTGCCCGGCCGGCCATGGACTCGGTGACGCCCTGCATGAGGGGCGCCTCCTGCGAGCCCGTGAAAAGCCACTGGCCCATGGCGGAAGGATTCCGGTCGATCAGTGTCCGGATGTAGCCGAATAACTCGGGGACGTTCTGGATCTCGTCGAAGAGCGCCGGCCGGCGGATCGACTCCAGCAGCCCGCGCGGATCGGATCGAGCGCGGGCCTGCACGTCGGGATCCTCCAGCAGCACGTAGGTGGCGCGCGGAAGGACATGGCGCAGCAGTGTGGTTTTCCCGGCCCTGCGCGGTCCGGTCAGGACGACGGCAGGGAAGCTGCGGGTTGCCTCCAGAACCGTCGGCTGCATGGCGCGCGTAACGAAACGCATATGTAAATTTTAAAGTGACACTTTAAAATTTACAAGCATAAAATTGAGAGGCGCCCATTTTGAATTCGATCAGCCGCCGCGTTGTTAGAGCCGCCTGCGGCGCAGATACGCCGGGGTATCGAGGTCGTCCAGATCCGCGGGTTCGAGCTCCGGCTGCGGTTCCGGTTCGGGTTCGCGCACCACGGGCGGCGGCTCGACTGCTGCTTCGGAGTTGGGCGGCTGGGGCTGCGTCTCGCTGAGCCATGTGCCGGACGGAGCGGGGGCCGGCGCCGGTTCGTGCGCTTCCGTAGTGAACACCCGCGCGGGCGCCGGGGGCGCGCTGCGGCGATTCGAGAAACCGGTCGCGATCACGGTCACCTTGGCCGAGTCGCCCATCTCCTCTTTCAGCACAATGCCGAAATTGAGCTGCACGTCGTCGCACTCGGCGGCCTTGCGCACCAGCTCGCACGCCTCGTGCACCTCGTGCAGGCCGAGCTTGCTCGATCCCGTGATGTTCACGAGCACATTGCGCGCGCCGCGGATGCTGGTCTCGGCAAGCAGCGGGCTGCCGATCGCCTGTTTTGCCGCCTCGACCGCCGCGTTCTCGCCCGTCGCGGTCGCGGTGCCGAGCATCGCGTGTCCCATGCCCGCCATCGCCGAGCGCACGTCGGCGAAATCGCGGTTGATGATGCCGGGCGTGGTCATGATCTCGACGATGTCCTCGACGGTCCGGCGGATGAAATCGTGGCCCATGCGGAAGCCGTCGAGCATGCTGGTGCCGCGCGGAGCCAGAGCGAGCAGGCGCTCGTTCGGGATTGCGATCACCGTATCGACGGCCGCGGCGAGCTCCTCCAGGCCGCGCTCAGCCTGTTCCGCGCGGCGCGCTCCTTCGAACGCGAACGGTTTTGTAACCACGGCGATCGTGAGCGCGTTCATTTCCTTGGCGAGCGAAGCGACGACGGGCGCCGCGCCCGTGCCCGTGCCGCTGCCCAGGCCCGCGGTGATGAACACGAGGTCCGCGCCTTCCAGCGCCTCGACGATGCGCTCGGTGTCGTCGAGCGCGGCCTGCTTGCCGGTTTCCGGATCGCCGCCCGTGCCGCGGCCCTGCGTGAGCTTCGAGCCGATCGCGATCTTGTTCGCAACCGGCGAGACGCTGAGCGCCTGCACGTCGGTGTTGATCGCGAAGAACTCGACCCCCTCCATGCCGCCGCTCATCATGTGCGCCACGGCGTTGGTGCCGCCGCCGCCGACGCCGACCACCTTGATTTTGCCCGCGGCCCGTCCCTCGTCCTGCATTTCGTATTTCAAGTTATCGAGAACCGCCATAATGTTTACTCGCCCAATACCTTCGAAATGAATCCGGTCTTTTTGCGATCGAGATCCGCCCGGAACTTCAGCCGCGCCGAGTACATTGCCAGGCCGGCCGCGGTGGTCCAGGCGGGATCTTCGAGCTCCTGCGGCCAGTCCAGAATGCCTGTGGCGAGCCCGATGCGCGCCTGGCAGCGCAAAATCTTTTCCGCTACATCGCACATGCCTTGCAGGCGCGCGCCGCCGCCGGCCAGCACGGCAGCCATCAGCGACTGCTCCATGCCGATTCGCCTGATCTCTTCCGCCACGAACTCGAACAGCTCCACGGCGCGCGCTTCGAGAATCATGTTCAGCTCGCGCCGCGCCGTCTCGCGCGGCCCGCGATGCGCGCTCGAAGGCAGCTCGATCAGGCTGCTGTCGGAGGTGAGGCCGAGCATCGCGCAGCCGTGCTGCTCCTTGATCCACTCGGCGTCCTCGGGATTGACGAGCAGGCCCCGCGCCACGTCGCGCGTGAAATGGTCCCCGCAGATCGGCAGGCTCGACGAGAGCAGCGGCGCCTCATCGTAATAAACGGAAAGCTCGGTCGAATGCGCCCCGATATCGATCAGCACCACGCCTTCGCGGCGGTCTTCCGGAACAATCGAGGCGTAGGAGGCGGCCAGCGGTTCGAAGACCGTGTCTTCGACGGCGAGGTGCGCGAGGTTGGCCGCGCCGACCAGCGCGTGGTGTTCCTGCGTCGACGCCGTCACGAGGTGCACGTAAACCTCGAGGCGCGAGCCGATCATGCCGCGCGGGTTGCGATGGCCGCTGCGCCCGTCCACCGTGAAGTCCTGCGGAAACAGGTGCAGCAGCATCTCGTCTTCCTGCAACTGCACGCGCCTGGCGCGCTCGATGACGCGGTTGATGTCGTTCTGGCCGATCTCGCGCGGGAAGCCGATGTCGTAGCCGCCGCGGCGGTCCGAGCTGACGATATTGGCGCCGCCGAGCCCTAAGACTGCGGAGCCGATCTGCGCGTGCGCGGACTGCTCGGCCGCGCGGACCGCCTCCGCGATGGCGTCCGAGACGGCCTTCTGGTCGGCGATGCGCCCCTTGTGCCAACCCTGCGACGGCGCTTCGCCCCAGCCCAGCAGCCGCACGCGCGCATTTTCCAATTCGAGCACGACCACCCGCGTGTGCGCGCTGCCGGCATCCACGCCGGCCGCGATCAGTACGTTATCCGCCACTCGATGCCTCCTCCGTTGAAGCCGTGATCCGGTCATCCAGGCGCAGATCGAAAAGCCGCGCGGTGGGCAGGCGCCGCTGGATTTCGTCGTAGTGGCTCAGGAAATTCGTCAGGCGCGGCAGAAAATTGCGATTGCCCATCATGAGCCGGACCGCGCGGCCGTTCGCCGTGTAAATCAGCCGCAGGTTCTCAACGTCGGTGGCGTCGATCTCGGAAACCTGCGCCGCGTAGCGCTGCAATTCGCGCAGCATCGCCACCGCCAGCCGTACGCGTTCGCGGCGGTCCGAGGCCGGCTGGTCGCGCCGGATTCCGCGAACTGCGGGCAGGTCGAACGCCGCCCCTACCGGCGGATTCAGGAGCGCGCCGTCCGCGTCGATCAGCGCGGTCTCGAACGCGCCCCCCGCGGCGGGCAGCAGCGCGAAGGCTACCGGCGCCCGCTCGACGATGTCCACGCGCACGCCGTTCGGCCAGCGCCGCGAAACCGTCGCGTCGCGGACCCACTCGATCGCGAGCAGGCTGCGGCGGCGCGCCGCCAGCGGCATCAGGTAAATGCTCTTTCCGAAATCATCGGCGAAAACGGCGGAGATCCGCGCCGCCGATGCATGCTTCACGCCCCGGATCTCGAGCGTGGGATGCCGGGCCGGGCTGCCGGGCAGCACGAAGCGCGGGCTCGAGGCGAGAAACTCGTCGCCCTGGTAAGCGGCAGCGATCACGCACGCCGCGCCCGCGGCTGCGCCGGTCCAGACGAGCCAGCGCAGGATGCGGCGCCGCGCCGGCGCTTCCGCCTCCTGTTTGCGGGCCATTGCGCTCAGGCCTCCCGCAGCTTTTCGAGCAGCCGCTCGCTGGCCTGCGAGACGCTGCCCGCTCCGAGCGTCAGAATCGCGTCCCCTTCCTGGGCGGCCGCGACCGCGGCATCGACCGCGCAATCGATCGTGCCGGCATATTCCACGGAACGGTGGCCGAAATCGCGCATACGCTGCGCCAGCACCTTGGACGTTACGCCCTCGATCGGCTGTTCGGAGGCGGGATAGATGTCGAGCAGAAACACGGAGTCGGCCTGGTAGAAGCAGCGCGCAAACTCGTCCATGAGGTGATACGTGCGCGTGTAGCGGTGCGGCTGGAAGATCACCAGCACGCGCCGGTAATTGCACTGGCGCGCTGCGGCGAGCGTCGAGCGGATTTCGGTCGGGTGATGGCCGTAGTCATCGATGACGGTGATGCCGCGCTCCATGCCGCGCACCTGGAAACGGCGGTCAACGCCGGTGAACGACTCCAGCGCCTCGCGCGCCTTTTCGAGCGGCGCTCCGATCTCGAGTCCCACGGCAACTGCCGCGGCGGCGTTCAGGACGTTGTGCGCCCCGGGAATCTGCAGGCGGAATTCGCCCAGGTCCTCGCCGCGCCGCGTCAGGCGGAAGACGCTCGAAAAGTGCGAGTTGGAGCAGGGAAACACCTGCACATCGGCCTGCGCGCGCGTGCCGTAGGTGATGGTGCGGCGCCGCACGTCGGGCAGGATCTGCTGCACGTTCTCGTCGTCGAGGCACAGCGCGGCCGCCCCGTAGAACGGCACCTTGTTGACGAAATCCGTGAAGGCCCGGCGGATCTCTTCAATGTTGGCGTAGTGGTCCAGATGCTCGCGGTCGATGTTGGTGACGATCGAGTAGATGGGCGCCAGGTGCAGGAACGAGCCGTCGCTCTCGTCGGCCTCGACCACCAGGAATTCGCTGCGCCCGAGGCGCGCGTTGCTTCCGCCGATGGCCTTGAGCTTGCCGCCGACGACGACGGTCGGATCCTGGCCGGTGTGGCTCAGGATGGTGGCCAGCATCGACGTCGTGGTGGTCTTACCGTGGCTGCCGGCGACGGCGATGCCGAACTTCAGCCGCATCAGTTCGGCCAGCAGCTCGCCGCGCGGGATCACCGGGATCTGGCGCCGGCGCGCCGCCAGAACCTCGGGGTTGTCGGGACGCACCGCGGAGCTGATGACAACGGCTCTTGCGTCGTCGATGTTCGCCGCGTCGTGGCCCTCGTAGATCTTCGCGCCGAGGCGCGCCAGGCGGTCGGTGGTCGGGGTCAGCTTCAAATCGGAACCGGAGATAGTGAATCCAAGTTCGAGCAGGACCTCGGCGATACCGCTCATGCCGATGCCGCCGATGCCCGTAAAGTGGAGATGTTGCGGTTTCAGAAACATTCGAAAACCCGTGACAGTATACTCAATTCCGTTTTCGTGCAGCGCACGCACTCGTGCGCATGAACATTGTGGGGCAGACGCCCTCGTCTGCGGCCGACCCCCTGGTCGGCCTTGCTGGCCTCGCACGAGAATTGCGCGGCCAGTGGGTCCGGCGCAAACCATGGGGTCTGCTGAGAATCCAAAGCAGGCGCACAGAATTTCAGCACGTGACTCTTGTGGGTGCGCGCGCCACTTGTCATGCCCGGCCCCTCGCCAATTCTTCCAGCAGATCCGCGGTATGTTCGGCCGCATGCGGACGTGCGAACTGGCGCGCCGCCTCGCCCATTTTTTCCAGCGCGCCCGGCTCGGCCGCGAGCGCCGCGACTTCCTCGAACAGGCGCCGCCCGGTGAACTCGGCGTCGGGAATCAGCCGCGCCGCGCCGGCGCGCGCCAACACCTCGGCGTTTCGCGTCTGGTGATCGTCGGCCGCGAACGGGAACGGCACCAGGATGGACGGCTTGCCCGCCGCGGCCAGTTCGGCCACGGCGCCCGCGCCCGAGCGGCAGATGATCAGGTCGGCCTCGGCAAACGCGGCCGGCATATCGTCGATAAACGCGGTCACCTGGCCGCAAAGCCCGCTGGCGGCGAACTCGCGCGCAAGCTCCGCATCCGCTCCGGAGCCCGCCTGATGGATGAATCGCACGCACGGGCCGGATTCCTTGAACAGCGGCCAGCTTTGCCGCGCCGCCTGGTTCAAGGTGCGCGAGCCCCGGCTGCCGCCCGTGATCAGCACGACGAGCTTCGCGCCGCGTGGCTTCGGCGGAATCGCGAAAAACTCCGGACGCACAGGCACGCCGGTCACCTCGGCCCTGCCGGGCGGAAAATGCGCCGCGGTTTCGGCGAAGTTCACGAGCGCGCGTTTCACCATGCGGCCCATCCAGCGATTCGTCATGCCGGGAATCGCGTTCGGCTCCATCAGCACCATGGGAATGCGCCGCAGCCAGGCCGCGAGCATCACCGGGCCGGCGACGTAGCCGCCCATGCTGAACACGGCCGCGGGCCGCCACCGGCCGAGCGCGGCGGCCATCGCGAGCGTGCTCGACGGAAGCTGCCACAGCGTGCGCAGCGTGCGCGCCAAGCCCACGCGCTTCAGCCCGCCGATCTCCACCCATTCGATGGGAAAGCCCGCCGAAGGCACCAGCGTGGCTTCGAGGCCGCTCCGCGTTCCCGCAAAGAACGGCTCATGCCCGCGCCGCTTCAATTCCCGCGCCACCGCCAGGGCCGGCATCACATGCCCGCCGGTGCCGCCGCCCGCCATCAAAAACTTCATCCCGCCTGCTCACTCACGCTCAGCAGCATTCCGAGCGAGATCATGGAGCTGAGCAGCGAGCTGCCGCCGTAGCTGATCATCGGCAACGGAATGCCCTTCGTCGGCGCCATGTCGAGCACGACGCTCATGTTCATAAAAGCCTGCACGACGATCATCGTCGTGACGCCGAGCGCGAGATACCTCCCGAAATCGTCGGGCGTCCCGCGCACGAGCTGCAGCCCGCGCCAGAGCAGCACCAGGAAAAGCGCCACCAGCGCGGCGCAGCCGATCAATCCGAGCTCTTCGCCCACCACGGCGTAGATAAAATCCGTGTGCGCCTCGGGCAGGTAGAACAGCTTCTGTTTGCCTTCCATCAGCCCCAGGCCCACGATGCCGCCGCTGCCCACGGCGATCTTCGACTGCCTGACGTGATAGCCGGGGTCGGTATTATACGAAGCCTGCCGCATGTAGCCCTTCAGCTTTTCGCCCCAGGAGAAGCGGCTGAGCGTGGTGTAATCGGGATCGAAGAATCCGAAGACGCGCACGAGGCGGTAGGGCTTCATCGCGATCGCAACCGCGACGCCGAAGCACACGACAAGCACCGCGATCCGGATGTATTTCCTGTCCAGCCCGGCGACGTAGAAAACCACCGCCGCCGTCACCACCAGCACCGCCGCAGTCCCGAGGTCGGCGATCACCACCGCGACGGCGAGCAGGCCCACCGTGATCAGCGCGGACATCAGCGTGTGCCGGTTGTTGATGGCCCGCGCGCGCAGCGTTGTGAAGTAGGCCAGAAAAAGGATCAGCGCGGGCTTGGCGAATTCCGAGGGCTGTATGCTGACCGGCCCGAGCCGGAGCCAGCGGTGCGCGCGCGAATCGACGAAATAAACCAGCACGAGCAGCGCGATCACGATGCCGATGGAGGCGAAGGCCCACGTGGCCGAGTTGAGCCGGCGGTAATCCATCCGCTTCAGCAGGAGCATCGCGACGAAGCCGGCCAGCGCCCACGAGATCTGCCGGTAGAAATAATAGAAGCTGGAACCGAACCGGAGATCGGCCGGGATCGACGACGCGCTGTAGACCATCGCCAGGCCGAAGCAGACGAGGCCCGAGATGGTCCAGAACAGCACCCGGTCGGTCTTGACCCGTTGCGCCATGGGCTATGCAAACTCCCGGCGCACGCGCAAAGACCGGGAATGAGTATACTGTCCCCGGTTTTTCATTTCGGCTCCAGACTGGCAACCAGCGACTTGAAAACCCGGCCGCGGTGCTCGAAGTTATCGAACTGGTCGAAGCTGGCGCAGGCCGGCGCGAGCAGCACCGTGTCGCCGGGCGTGGCCTCGGCGTAGGCCAGGCGGATGGCCTCGGCCAGCGTGCCGGCGTCGATCAGCCGCACGGCATCGCCCAGGTGCGAGGCGATCTTCGGCGCGGCCTTGCCGATCAGCAGCGCGGCGTGCGCTTTCGCCGCAAGCGGCTCGCGCAGCACCGTGTAGTCGCTGCCCTTGTCCTTCCCGCCCAGGATGATCCACAGCCGGCCGGGGAACGCGTCGATCGCCTTCATCGTGGCGTCCACGTTGGTGGCCTTCGAATCGTTATAAAAATCGACGCCGCTCAGATTGCGCACGAACTCGAGGCGGTGCTCCACCCCGGGAAACGTCTTGACGGCTGCCGCGATGGCTTTGGCCGGCACTCCCGCCAGGTACGCCGCGGCCGACGCGGCCAGCACGTTTTCGACGTTATGCCGCCCGCGCAGCGGGATGTCCTCGATCGCCAGGAACGGCTCGCCGTCGAGAAACACGCGCCCGGCATCCGCGTACAGCCCGGTTTCGAGCGGGCGTTTCGTGCTGAACATGACCGGCTTCGCGCAGGTTCGCTCCGCGAACGCCTCGCAGGTCGGATCGTCCGCGTTCAGCACGGCGAAGTCGTTCGGATCCTGCGTTTCGAACAGCCGCGCCTTCGCGTTCGTGTAGTTGTCGAAGCTGCCGTGGCGGTCCAGGTGGTCCGGCGTGACGTTCACGCAGACGCTGATGTGCGCGCGGAAATGGACGATGGTCTCCAGTTGGAAGCTGGAGAGCTCGAGCACATTCCACTGGCCCGGGCGCGAGGAGGCGACCATCGCCGTGACCGGCTTGCCGATGTTGCCGCCCACCTGGACGGGCACGCCGGATTCGCGCAGGATGTGGCCGGCCAGGGAAGTGGTCGTCGTCTTGCCGTTCGAGCCCGTGATGCCGATGTTTTCGCCGTGCAGGAATTTCGCGGCCAGTTCCACTTCCCCCAGGACCGGAATGCCGCGCCTGCGCGCCTGCTCGAGCTCGGGCAAATCGTACGGCACGCCGGGCGAGACGACGATCAGCTCCACGCCCTCGAATGCCGCGGGCGATTGCAGGCAGAACTCCGCGCCGGCGCGCCGGAGCGCCTCGGCCGCGTCCTTCAACTCCGCGAGCGGGCGCGCGTCGATTGCGCGCACGCGCGCGCCCCTGGCAGCCAGGAACTCCGTGGCGGCGATGCCGGACTGCGCCATTCCCACCACGGCCGTCTTTAAGCCTTCGAATCTCATCTCAGTTTCAGCGTCGTCAGCGCGAACAGCGCCATCACCAGGCCGGTAATCCAGAACCGCACGATAATCTTCGATTCCGTCCACCCGAGCGCCTCGAAATGATGGTGCAGCGGCGCCATCTTGAAAATCCGCCGGCCGTTCCGCAGCCGGTAGCTCGCCACTTGCAGAATGACCGACAGCGCTTCGATCACGAACACGCCGCCGATGAACAGCAGCAGCACTTCCTGCTTGATGAGCACCGCCACCACGCCCATGCTGCCGCCGAGGGCGAGCGAGCCGACGTCGCCCATGAAGATCTCCGCCGGATGCGCGTTGTACCAGAGGAAGCCGAGCGAAGCTCCGGTCATGGCGCCGCAGAATACGGCCAGCTCGGAGGCGCCCGGCAGCCGCACCAGCTCCAGGTAGTTCGCGAACACGGCGTGCCCGCTCGTGTACGTCAGCACGGTCATCGCGCCCGCGGCGATGATCATCAGCCCGATGGCGAGGCCGTCCAGGCCGTCCGTCAGGTTCACCGCGTTCGAGCTGCCCACCAGAACCACGATCAGGAACAGGAAGAAGAACGTGAACGCGAAGATGTACGTTACGGGGTTGCCGAGCAGCGACGGGATCATCAGGCTCGGCTTGAACGTCTTGAAGAACGGCACGTTCATGGCGGTGGAATAGGCACCCTGTTCCCGCAACGCCAGCAGGAAGCCGCCGATGATCAACGCCACCACGCATTGCAGCAGGAACTTCACGCGCCCGCTGATGCCCAGGTTGCGCTTCTTCCTGACCTTCGAGTAATCGTCCCAGAATCCGATGGCGCCGAACGATACCAGCGCGAAGAGCGCGATCCAGACGTAAAGGTTTGACAGGTTCGTCCACAGCAGGGTGGGCACGACAATCGAAATTACGATCAGCACGCCGCCCATGGTCGGCGTCCCCGCCTTCTTCATGTGCGACTTCGGGCCTTCCTCGCGGATGTGCTGCCCGATCTGGAACTGCCGCAGCTTCGCGATAAGCCACGGTCCCACGAGCAGGCACAGCAACAGCGCGGTCAGGCTCGCGCACGCCGTCCGAAAGGTGGCGTAGCGGAATACCCGGAACGGGCTGAAATTCGGGAAAAGCAGTTCGTAAAAGAGCCAGTAAAACATCTCTAGGTACTCTTACCGGAATCGCTTCCGGCGTTCATGCGAGGAACCTTTCCAGGGCCCTCTCGACATGGGTGCCGCGCGAGCCTTTGAACAACACCGCGTCGCCCTCACGGGCTGCGCCGCGCAGGAATTCGCCCGCCTCAACGGGATCTTCGAAAAAGAACGCGGCGCCTGCCGCCATGCCGGAGCGAACAGCTTCATCCGCCATATGGCAGGCCGCGCCGCGAATCCCGACGAGCATATCAATCCCGCACTGCGCGACATAGGCTCCTATGTCGCGGTGCAAGGGCTCGGACCAACGGCCGAGTTCGAGCATCTCCCCCAGCACGGCGATCCGCCGCCGCGCCGGCGTCGCCCGGAGCACGTCCAGCATCGAGCGGGCGGCCTCCGGGTTGGAGTTGTAGCAATCGTTCAAAATCGTCATGCCGGCGTGCGTGAACCGCTCGCCGCGCATCTTGCCGGGCGCGAGCGCGCGCACCGCGTCCCGCAGGCGTTCCGGCTGGATGCCGAATGCGCGGGCCGCGGCGATACCGGCCAGAATATTCATCGCGTTGTGCCGCCCCGCAAGGCAGCTTTCAAATTCGACCGCGCTGAGCGAAAAGCGCACGCCTTCGGGCGTAAAATCGATCCGTTCGGGCCGGACGTCCGCTTCGTTTTCGATCGCGTAGGTGATCACCGGTCCCGGATGCACTTCGCGGAAACGGACGACACGGGGATCGTCGGCGTTGAGGACCGCCGTGCCGTCTTTCGGCAGCGCTTCGATCAACTCGCGCTTGGCGAGGGCGACGCCTTCCGGAGAATCGAAGAATTCGGCGTGCGCGAGCCCCACATTCGTCACGATGCCCACCGAGGGCCGCGCGATCGCGGCCAGACGCCGGATCTCGCCCGCGTGGTTCATGCCGATTTCGAGCACGGCCGCGCGCGCGTCCGGTGGCAGCCGCAGGATCGACAGCGGCAGTCCGACGTGGTTGTTCAGGTTCCCCACGGTCTTGCCCACCGTCATGGCGGCCGAGAGCAACTGCGCGACGATTTCCTTCGTCGTGGTCTTGCCGGCGCTGCCGGTCACCGCGACCACCTGGCCGTCCCACTGGCATCGCGCCCAGGCAGCCAGTTTCTCGAGCCCCTGCTGCACGTCGGGCACGACCAGCGCGCTCGTGCGGCCCTCGAACGGCCGTTCGACAAGCGCGCCGACCGCGCCGCGGCCGAACGCCGCTTCGACGTAGTCGTGGCCGTCGTGCGCGGGCCCGCGCAGCGCGAAGAAAAACTCGCCCGCCGAGATCGTTCGGGAATCGACGCTCCAGCCCGCGATCGGCGCCGGGGCGGGCATCCGCTCGATGGCGAGCGCGCGCGCAACCTGTTGTATGTTGAACCTCACCCCTGCGCCTTTCCGTAGCCGAGTTGGCGCAGGGCCTTGCGCGCGACCTCGCGATCGTCGAACGGGATCGTGCGGTCCTTCAGAACCTGGTACGGCTCGTGGCCCTTGCCGGCGAGAATCACGATGTCGCCCGCGCGAGCCTCGCTCAGCGCGAGCCCGATGGCGCGCTCGCGGTCGGGTTCGGCGACATGCCGCGTGTCGCGCCGGCGCAGCCCGACCAGCGCGTCGTTGATGATCGCCAGCGGGTCCTCCGAGCGCGGGTTGTCCGAGGTCAGCACGACGAAATCGCTCAGCGCCGCCGCAGTCTCGCCCATCAGCGGCCGCTTGGCGCGGTCCCGGTCGCCGCCGCAGCCGAACAGCGTGATCACGCGCTTCGGCTGCAATCCGCGCGCCACGGAGATGACGTTCCGCAGCGCATCATCGGTGTGGGCGTAATCCACCACCACGAGGAACGGTTGGCCCTCTTCCACCTTCTCGAACCGGCCCGGCACGGCCCGGCATTGGGCGATGCCCGCCGCGATCGTCTCGTGCGGAATCCCCAGGGTCACCGCCGCGCACCACGCGCACAGGATATTGTATACGTTCATCTGCCCCGGCAGCGGCGAGGTGATCGGAAAGGCGCGGCCCTTGCGCCGGATCTCGAAGTGCAGCCCGTCGAAGCCCGAACGAATTTTCGCGGCCTGAACCGACGCGCCGTTTTCGATGCCGTACCAGAGCGTCTCGACGCCCGAAGGGCACTCGATGCGCCGGCCGTACGGGTCGTCGTGATTGATCACGGCGAACGGAGGCGCCGGCGCTCCCGCGCCTTCGAACAACATACGCTTCGCGGCGAAGTACTCGTTCATCGTGCGGTGGAAATCCAGGTGATCGCGCGTAAGATTCGTGAAGATCGCCGTATGGAAGCGGATGCCGTAGACGCGCGCGAGCGCCAGCGCGTGCGAGGAGACCTCCATCGTGACGTGCGTGCCGCCGGCGTTTTCGAGATCGGCGAAGAAACGGAACAGGTCGAGCGATTCCGGCGTTGTGTTCACGGCGGGCACGGCCTGGCCCGCGAGGCGGTACTCGATGGTGCCCATCACGCCCGTGGTCTTGCCGGCAGCGCGCAGAATCGAATCGAGCAGGAACGAGGTGGTCGTCTTGCCGTTGGTGCCCGTGATGCCCGTAATGGCGAGCCGCTCGTCGGGATGGCGGTAGAAATTCGCGGCCGCGGCGGCCAGCGCCCGCCGCCCGTGCTTCACGCGAATCCAGGCCCCCTGGAACCCGTCCGGCGCGGGCAGTTCGCTCACCGCGGCGACCGCGCCGCGCTCCAGAGCCTGCACGGCGAACGCGCGCCCGTCCACTTTCGATCCGGGGAACGCGAAGAACAGGAAGCCCTCGCCCGATTTGCGCGAATCGTACGCCAGCCCGCTGACCGGGCGGCAGCCGACCTCCGGCGGCAGTGGGCCGGCGAGCGCGGCATTCGAGAGCAGTTCCGCGACCGTCATCGGCGCTTTATCGAAACTCGACACGCACCCGCCCTCCCGGATTCAGCGCCGCCCCCGGCAGCGGCGTCTGCAGCCGCGCGATCCCGCTGCCCACGATTTCTACCGGCACGCCTTTCGCCACCGCTTCCTTCAAGACCGACCGCACCGACTTGCCCTCGAAATTCGGCGCCACCGGCCCCGGCGCCAGCGCGACGGTGACCGCGCCGGAAGCCTGCTGCTGCATCGGCCGGGCAGGCGCCGGCACTGCCGCGGGCGCCGAGGGCGAGAGCCGCACGGGCTCGAGGTCGTCCGGAGGCGTGGACATGTCCGCGATGGCCGCATCGTTGACGTCCTCGGCCTTCACCAGTTCCTGCTCCTGCTGGGGCGCGGTCTCCGGCAGGTCCATCGGAACTTCGAGCAGCCGCAATGTCTCCGTCGCTACTGCTTTGAAGACCGGAGCCGCCACAACGCCGCCGAAAAGTTTCGTTCCGTTCAAGGTGACGGCAATGACGACGGCGGGGTTCGTCACCGGCGCGAAGCCGACGAAGGAACCGTTGTAGTAATGCGTGTAGCGCTTCGTGGCGAGGTCGAAAATCTGCGCCGAGCCGGTCTTGCCGCCCGAAGTGTAGCCGGGCAGGCGAGCCGCTTTCCCCGTGCCGTGCAGAACCACGCCCTCCATCATCTGCCGCATCGTGATGGCGGTCTCGGGCTTCAGCACGCGCCGGGGCGGCTCGGCGGGCTCGTTCACCGGCTGTTCGCCCGGCTTCTGGCGGCTGAGCACCAGCCGCGGCTTCACGAGCACCCCGCCGTTGGCAATCACCGAACATGCCTGCGCAAGCTGCACCGTCGTGGTGCTGACCTCATGACCCATCGCCACGGACCCGATCGACGTCTTGCCCCAATACTGCAAATCCCGAACCATTCCCGAGGATTCCGCCGGCAGCGGAAGTCCGGTGCGCCGGCCGAAACCGAACCGGCGTACGTACTCCAGCAGGTTCTTCTCCCCAACTCTCAATCCTATCTGGATTGCGCCTATGTTGCTGGATTTCGCCAAAACGTCGGCCATCGACAGGGTGCCGTAGCCGTGCTTCGCTTCGTGAATGATGCGGCCGAACAGGTTGAAGGAGCCCGTGCCGCAGTTGATCAGGCTGTCCGGCCGCAGGTTTGTGGTTTCGAGGGCGGCCGAGAGCGTCACGATTTTGAAGACCGAGCCGGGCTCGAAGGGCACGGAAACCGGGTGGTCGAAGCGCGCCGTGGGGTCGTCGCCGGGCTTGGGCGGCTGGTTCGGATCGAAAGTCGGGAAGCTGGCGACCGCGAGCAGTTCGCCGGTATAGGGGTTCATCACCACGACGCTGCCGCTGGCCGCCTTGTAAAGATCGCAGGCCGCGGCAAGCTCGCGCTCGGCGACAAACTGGATGCGTTCGTCGATCGACAGCCTGACGCTCGCGCCGGGGTCGGCCTGGGTCGAGGCGATGGACTCCACGCCCCGCTGTTGTACATCCATCACCATTTTGATTGTGCCGGGACGCCCGCGGAGGGCCTTGTCTAGGCTCTGCTCTAATCCCAGGTTGCCCCGTTCCTGGAAATCGACCGCACCAACTACGTGACTAGCGAGCGAACCATTAGGATAATACCTTGAGCTCTCCTTGCGAAACTCCACCCACTCGAGCTTCAGGCTCCGCAGCCGCTCGGATTCTTGGGGCGTGATTTTGCGCTTTACCCAGAGGAAGCCCGCCCCGCGGGCGGCGGCGCCGAGGCGGGCGCGGTCGGCGACCGCGCGCTCCATTTTATCGAGCAGGTCGCGGCGGTCTACGCCCAGGACGCGGGAAAGGATGTCGGCGGCGAAGGCGCGGTCCGGAACGCGCAGCGGGTTGATGCAGACCGAGTCCACCGAGACGCTCTGCGCCAGAGGATGACCGTTGCGGTCGAAGATGGCGCCGCGCGGCGCCTCGACGGTAATCGTGCGCTGCTGCTGGTGCTCGGCCAGTTCCTGATATTTTTCGTGCGAAACGACCTGGATGTAAACCAGGCGGCAGAGAATCAGCAGCGCCCAAAGCAAGCCGGCCGCCGCCAGGCCCAGCAGCCGGTTGGCAGTCTGCTTCTCTTCCGTCTCCCCCCGCTCGCCGCCCCGCCTCCCCTGCACGCTAAGCCTCCGTCCGCCGGCGCGCTATTTGCGCCGGGAAACGTTCAGGGCCAGTGCTGTGTCGCCCTTCGTGTTGTTCAGGAACACGACGTGCGCCGGGTCGGGGTCCACCAGGTGCATGTCGCGCGCCAGTTGCTCGAGCCGCTGCGGCGTCATGAGCTGCGCCTCCTGGACGTCGAGCATCGCCTTCTGGTTCACCAGTTCCTGACGCTGGCGCTCGAGCGACTGCACCTGGTAGCCGGCGATCACCGTCAGCGCGTCGGGCACCATCAGCAGGATGATCGCGACCGCCGCGGCCAGCGTCGCCGAGACCGCGCGTATGTAGCGCCTGCTCGCCAGCGGGTCGGCCTGCCTCACGATGCGGCTGTTGTCGATCCGTTTCGAATAAAAGTAAATGTCCTCGCAGGGCAGCGGCCGCAGCGTGTAAAGGTCGGGCTGCCGCTCGGTCCAGCAGGACCCCAGGTCCCGCGCCGCCGTTGCCGGTCTCCGGAAAATTGCCGCCAGTGTCGCCATACCATCCCTCCCGCTATTTCATTTCCACGGCCCGCAGCTTCGCGCTGCGCGACGCCGGATTGCTTTCAATCTCTTCCTCGCTCGGCTTCAGCACGTGCCGGGTGAGAATGCGCGCCCGCCCCTGCTGCGCCAGTTTTCGAAACGCTTCCTTCACCTGCCTGTCCTCGAGGGACATGAACGTGATCACAACGATGCGCCCGCCGCCGGCGACCGCATCCGGCGCCGCCTCGAGCAGCGCGTTCAACTCTTCCACTTCCCGGTTGACGGCGCGGCGCAGAGCCATGAACGTCTGCGTAGCCGGATGCAGGCGTCCCGTGCGCGGCGCGGCCTCCTCGACAACCCGAGCCAGATGCAGCGTGTCGCGAATCGGCCGCGCCCGTACGATTGCTCGCGCGATTCTCCGCGCCCTCCTCTCTTCGCCGAGTTGATAGATGAGGTCGGCGAGTTGCCGTTCGTCGGTTGTGTTGACCACGTCGGCGGCCGTTTCGCCGGACGTGCGATCCATCCGCATGTCCAGCGGGCCGCTTGCTGCGAGCGTAAAACCCCGTTCCGGTTCCGTAAGCTGATACCGGCTCACGCCCAGGTCCGCCAGCAGGCCGTCCACACGCTCCACGCCCAGGCCCATCAGCGCGCGCCGCAGTTCCGAAAAGCGCGCCTGCTGGTAGCGGATCCGGTCCGCAAATTGCTCCGTGTTCCTTCGCGCCAGTTCCAGCGACTCCGCATCGCGATCGAGCGCAATCACGCGGCCCGTCGTAAGCCGTTCCGCGATCGCCGCCGTGTGCCCGCCAAGGCCGGTGGTCGCATCCACATACAGGCCGTCCGGGCGCACCGCCAGGTATTCCAGCGCTTCGGCGAGCATGACCGGGACGTGCATACATTACTTCAGCCCCCGCTTCCGCATGATGGCCAGGTTCTCGGCCAGCCTCGACGAAGCCTCCGCCAGCCGTCTCTCCGAGACCGCCTCGCTGTAGATGTCGATCCCGCCGCGGTAATAGCGCAGGTGCACCGGCTGGTTCTCGATGCCCAGCTCGCGCCGCAGCTTTGGGGGCACCAGCACCCGCGCCTGCGCGTCGATTCCCGATACCGAGCCCCAGTAGTCCGCCATATATGCGAGGTCGTCGGCCGCCTGCTGGTCCTGCTCGGCTTCGTCAAAAAGCCTCAGGTTCTCGCGCCAGACCGCGATCGGGTATATTCGTCCTATGGCACCGTCCAGCGTGGTCACGAAAAACTCCTGCTCGGGGAACGTGCGCACAAAGTCCTCGAACTCCTTGGGCAGGCGCACGCGGCCCTTCTCGTCACAGCGGGAGCTGTACGTGCCGAGAGGCGGGCGGACCGGACTGTTGTCGCGTGTTTCCACTTCGTGACCAGATTTTAGCTACTTTTTTCCACCAAGCTGATTGTAGATCGGCATTTCACGTGTTTTCAATAGAGTTCCCGGAGAATTCGCTTCTCGAAAATCACTTTTTTACGAACAAAAAGCGAAAAAGATGCGTTTCTCGCTTGGATTACCCGCATCCTGTACTAGTACTATGACGGTGAGAAGAGGCGGATTTAGCCACCACGATTCACGCGCATCGGGCCCGGCGGAGCATCCGGTTTCTGGGTTCCGGCAGCCTGAAGAGCGGCGAGCGTCTGCTGGGTGTCGGTCCCGGCAGGCGGCCGCCGGCGCCGAGCCGCGCGCGGCGGCCCGATCCGGTGATTCGGCGTTCCTAAATCAGTACGAGCCGTGAGTTGCTGGCGGCAGCAAATCGGGGAATGAGTGTACTGTCACCGGTTTTTCTTGTAGCTTGGCGTCAGGGTGGCTACCGCCAGCGCCGCGATCGCCGCCAGCAGGCAAAGCCAGACGAACCAATCGCCGTGGCGGGAGTAGAAGGTGGTCGAATCGACCCAGGAGAAGCCGGTCAGGGCCGAGGCGGCGACGAAGGACGGCAGGTTGCGCGCGACGCGGCCGGCGGGATCGATGGTTGAGGTAATGCCGTCGTTGGTGGCTCGCAGGATCCAGCGGCGGTTTTCCGCGGCGCGCATGCGCACGATCTCCAGGTGCTGATCGCGGGCGGCGCTGGCGCCGTACCAGCCGTCGTTTGAGATGTTCACGAGCAACTCCGCGCCTTGATTCGCGAGGTTGCGGACGAAGCCGGGGAACACGGACTCGTAACAGATGAACGCACCGATCTTGTGCGGGCCGGCAGGCAGGAGCATCTGCCGGGCGCCGGGCACGAAATCGTCGGACTCGGTCGCGATTTTCGAGAGCAGCGCCTTGAAGGGCCGGGGAACATACTCGCCGAAAGGCACGAGATTCATCTGATCGTAGCGGCCCACGCTCTGGCCTTCGGGCGAGACGAGCAACGCGGAGTTGAGGGGCGCGCCGTTCGAGAGCGGCACGACATTGAGCAGCACGTAACTGTGCGTGGTGCGCGCGACCTGGTCCACCATGTCGCGGAACTGCGGGTCGCGGTCGTAGTACATCGGCGCGGGCGCTTCGGGCCAGACGATGAGGAAGGCGCCCTTGAGCGATAGGGAGGCGAGCCGCTGGTGCATGCGGCCGATCCAAGACTGGGTCCAGTCGGCGCTCTCGGAAATATTGGGCTGCACGAGCACGGCGCTTTGCGTGCCGCGCTGCAGGGCGGGCAGGGCCGGCAGGAGCCACACAATCAGAAGCGCGAGCGCGGGCGCGAGTTCGACGCGCGGGCGGCGCAGGGCGACGAGCGCGAGCGCGGCGCTCATGGCGGCGAACACGAACGAGAGGCCGTAGACCCCGGTGAACGGCGCCAGGCGCATCGGCACGGGCATGTTGATGGCGGCGTTGCCGAGGTCGAGCCAGGCGAAGCCGGTCCAGGTATGCAGCCACTCGACGGCCACCCACAGCGCGGGAACCGTGAGCACGGCGAGGCCGCGTTTCATGAGCAGACCGGCGCCGAGCGCGAAGACGCCCATGAGCAGCCCCTTGTACAAGGCGAAAACGACGAAACCCAGCCAGCTTGCCCAGGCGGCGATTCCGGCGTGGTCGTGAAGCACGATCTGGATCCAGTAACACGCGCCCGCCCAGTAGGCGATTCCCGCCGCGTACCCGAAGAGGAAGCGGCGCCACCAGCGCGGTTCTTTTGCCGCTGCCCAGAGCAGCGGCGCCAGCGCCACGGGCGCCAGGTACGCGACGTTGAAATTCGGAAACACGAGGATAAGCAGCGCGGCGGTCAGCAGCGCGGCGCCAAACTTCATGAACAACTCCTTGCCTGCTCCTCGACGGACTCGGCCATATAAGAACTGCGGACGAACGGTCCGCTGAAAACCATTCTGAAACCGATGGAAAGACCGTAATCGCGATACGCGTCGAACTGCGCCGGCGTGACGTACTCGGCCACCGGCAGGTTGCGGCGCGTCGGCTGCAGGTACTGGCCGATGGTCGCGATCGCGACGCCGTTTGCCGCGAGATCGCGCAGCAGTTGCTCGACCTCGGTCGGCCGTTCGCCGAGACCGACCATCAGGCCGGATTTCGTTAGGATGTCCGGCCGGCAGCGGCGCGCGAACGCGAGCACGTCGAGCGAGCGTGCGTAATCGGCCTGCGGCCGCACGCGCTTGTACAGCCGCTGAACGGTCTCCATGTTGTGGTTGAAGACGTCCGGCCCGGCGTCGAGGACGCGCGCGACGGCGTCGCGGTCGCCCATGAAATCCGGCGTGAGCACCTCGATGCGCGCTTTGGGCAGCGCCGCGCGAACCTGCCGCACGGTCTCGGCGAAATGCGCCGAGCCGCCGTCGTCGAGATCGTCGCGATTGACGCTGGTGATCACGACGTAGCGCAGATTCAGCGAGGCGGCCATGCGGCCGACGTTCGCCGGTTCGTTCGGGTCGAGGGTGAATTCCTTCTTGAGCGGCGAGCCCTTCGGCACCGAGCAGAAGCCGCAGCCGCGCGTGCACAGGTTGCCGAGGATCAGGAAGGTGGCGGTGCCGCGGTGGAAGCAGTCGTGAATGTTGGGGCAGCGCGCGGACTCGCAGACCGTGTGCAGATTGTGACGGCGCAGGTCCTGCTTTACATCGTGCACGGATATGAAATGGGTCTGGCTCTTACGCAGCCAATCCGGAAGACGCGTTGAATTCGACACTACCTAGTATTTTCGTACGAATACCTGCTTTTTGAGCAGCGTCTCGAGATCCGACCGGGCGCGCGCGAGCGAGGCGGCATCGTTGTACGGGCCGACCAGCACGCGGTAGAGTTCCTCGCCGTTGACCCTGACGGAATCGCCGACGATGGCGGGCAGGCCTTTTTTCTTGAGGGCTTCGGCGAAGATCTCGGCGTCGGCCTTCTTGACCGCGGTCACCTGAATGTAGGTCTGGCCGGGCTGCGGGCCGGAAGCGGCGGCGGCGGGAGCGGGCGGCGCGGTTTCCGGTTTTGCGGGGACCGGCGCCGGCTGCGGCGCTCCGCCGACGGGCGCCGTTTCGGTTACGGGCGCGGCGGCCTGGCCGCCGGAAGCGGGCGTCGTGGCGGCGGGCTGCGCGGAGGCGTCGTTGGCGGCCGGTGGCGCCGCGGCAGGCGTGCCCGCGGGATCCGGGCGCGCCTCGGCGGAGGTGTCGGCGGGCGAGGGCCGGTTCGGGGCGGCGGCAGCGACCTCCGAGGTCGAGTTCCGCCCGACGAAGTAGCCCATCGTGAACACGATCCCGAACATCACCATGAGCACAAACAGGATGCTCAACAATTGTTTGTTGCCCACCAGAACTTCAAATTCGCCGTCTTCGTTTTTTGCCATGGATCCCTGAGCCGGGCCGCGCCTCAAAATCGGGAATTGAGGATACTGTCCCGGGTTTTACGGCCTGGGCTGGTTGTTCGTCTGCCCTGCGCGATCCAGCGCCTTGCCTAACGATGAGATTATATCCAGCGGCAACGGGAACACGATAGTCGTATTCTTTTCGGTGCCGATTTCGACCAGCGTCTGCAGGTAGCGCAACTGGATGGCGACGGGCTGCTTCTGGATCAGCTCGGCGGCCATGGACAGCTTTTCGGCGGCGGAGTATTCGCCCTCGGCGTGAATGATCTTGGCGCGGCGCTCGCGTTCGGCTTCGGCCTGGCGCGCGATGGCGCGGATCATCTGCTCGGGCAGGTCCACCTGCTTGACCTCGACCATGGTGACCTTCACGCCCCAGGGCCCGGTGTGCTGGTCGAGCACGGACTGCAGCCGGACGTTCAGTTTCTCGCGCTGGCTGAGCAGTTCGTCGAGCTCCACCTCGCCCAGCACGCTGCGCAGCGTGGTCTGCGCGAGCTGGGAGGTGGCGTAGAGGTAATTGGAAACCTCGAGCACGGCGCGGTTCGGATCGATGACGCGGAAGTAGATCACCGCGTTCACCTTGACGGTGACGTTGTCGCGCGTGACGATGTCCTGCGGCGGCACTTCGAGCGTCTCGACGCGCAGCGACGTGCGCACCAGCCGGTCGATGGGCGCGAAGACGAGCTTCACTCCCGGCCCCTTCGGTTCCGGCAAAACCCGGCCGAGGCGGAACACGACACCGCGCTCGTACTCGGCCAGAATCCTGATGGACGCCAGAATGTAAATCACGATGACGATCAATACGATATAGCCAGGGGACATGGATCACCTTTTCTCGGCGCCGTCCAGGCGCCAGGGGCTGCCTTCGATCGGCTCGACCTTCAGGGTAAAATTCTGAATCTCCTTCACGCGCACGCGCGCGCCGGCCTCGACCGGCGCCGAAGCCACCGCATCCCAATACTCGCCGTGCACGAACACCTTGCCGGCAGGCGTCAGGCTGGTGTAGGCGATGCCGATTTCGTCGAGCATGCCGGAGGTTCCGGTGACGACCTTGTTCCGGCGCGCGCGAATGACCAGCGATACCAGAAAAGTAGTAATGATGGCGAACGGCAGGGCCAGGCCGATGGCGGTCGAGAGGTGGATGCGCATTTCCGGGTTGGGGCTCTCGATGAGCAGCAGCGCGCCGAGGATCATCGCGGCGGCGCCGCCAAGGGCTAATATTCCGTGCGATGCGAATTTGGCTTCGAGAACGAACAGCGCCAGCGCCAGCACCAGCAGCGCGACTCCGAGCCAGTTGATGGGCATCACGGAAAGGGCCGAGAGACCGAGCAGCGCCAGGATGGCCCCGAGGACGCCGGGCACGATAAGCCCCGGCGAGTGGAACTCGATGTAGATTCCGAGCACGCCCAGAACCAGCAGCACGAGCGCGATATTCGGGTCCGCGATGGCGCTGATGATCGACTCGCGCGTGGTCTTGTCGTAATTGACGATCCGGGGCGAATCCAGGTGGAGCACCTGTTTGCGGCCGTCGAACCGCGTGATCTCCCGGCCGTTCAGCTTGCGGAACAGGTCGTAGTCGTTGGCCGCGACCAAGGTGATGAGGTTGTCGTGAAGCGCCTCGGAGTCGGTGAACGACTTGGCTTCGTACACCGTGCTTTCGGCGAGGGTGGCGTTGCGGCCGCGTTTCGCGACGATCCCGCGAATCAGGGCGGCGGCGTCGTTTTCGACCTTGCGTTTCATGGTCGCATCCATCTGCCCGCCGAAAAGCGTCACGGGCGTGGCCGCGCCGGTGTTCGTGCCGGGGGCCATCGCCGCGACGTCGCCCGCCTCGAGGATGAAGAAGCCGGCCGAAGCCGCGCGGCCGCCGCTGGGCTCGACGAAGGTCACAACCGGCACGGGCGAGGCTACGATCTTCTCGATGATCTCGCGGGTCGCGTCGGAGAGGCCGCCGGGGGTGTTCAGACGTATCAGGACCAGCCGGGCGCCTTCTTTTTGGGCCTGATCGAGAGCGCGCGACACGATCTCTACCGTGATCGGATGGATCATGCCATCCACGTTCACGGCTTCGACCTTATCCGCGGCAAAGGCGGCTTGTGTCAAAACCAGCGCCAATGCAGCTATCAAAGGCGATCTCAAGGCAATCTTAATATATCATTGGCGCGCGCCCGGTGCGCTTACCTTCCAGGGGCAAAAATTCCCCGCACTCCCGCCGAATCTTCCGGCGCGGACCGGTGTTCATACCTAACGAGAGGTAAGCACAAACATGAATAGAATCAAGATATTGATGTTGACGGCGGTGCTGAGCGCGGGCGTGTTCGCGCAAGCCCCGGGCGTGCAGGCGGGGCGCGCGGCGGCCCGGGCAGGCAGAATGCTGCAACTCCGGGATAATCGCCTGATGGCGAACTATCTCGGCCTCACGGCTGACCAGATCGCCAGGCAGAAAGCGATCAACCAGGCGGCGAACGAGCAGGCCAAGCCGATCCGGCAGCAACTCAATCAGGCCAACAAAGACCTCCAGCAAGCCATTCGCAGTCTCCAACCGGTCGATGCGATCGCCACCCAGATAGGGACGTTGACCGGCCAGCTTACTCTGATCCGCGCCAAGGCCCGGCAGGATTTCCTGAAGATCCTGACGCCGGACCAGTTGCAGAAGCTCGAAAGCCTGAACACGCCCCCGCCGGCCCCCGCCAAAGCGCCCGTCCAGCAATAGCCACCGCGGCGAGGGCGGCCTGCCGCCGGGCGCCCTCGCTTTGCCGCATCATGATCAAGGGCCGGAACCGCATCGGGACGCGGAGCATGCGGTCCCAGGCGTTCGCGGCCGGCGCCAGCGGAAATTCTTTGATCATGGGGCGAACTGCGCCGTTCAGTTCTTTGCGCCCAGGCTTTCGACAGGCATCACCGCGCGGAACACCGGCTGCGCCGAGAACCGGGCCAGGAACGGCGAGTACATCTTGAGCGGCGGATTCGAGATGGTCACCTCGATGCGGTCGTCCGCGGTGTTCTCGCCGTAGCGCGCCACCGAGATCATCGATTCCGAGAGGCCGAACAGAGGGCGGCCCGACGGCGCGGCCGAGCCGTACAGCACGAAATTGGCGATCTGATGCGGGTCGTAGGCGTTCACGATCGCGTAGCGCACGCCCGAGCGCACGCGCTCGCGGAAGGTGGCCTGGAAGAAGAGGAACTGGCCCAGGTCGAGAATGCCGAGGATGGTCAGCACCAGCGTGAGCAGCACGAGCGCGGATTCGAGCAGCGCCTCGCCCCGGCGTTTACTGGCCCGGTTTCTCATGACTTGTACGTCCCCAGGAACGGCACGGTCGTGCGCGGCCTGTTATCGAACGTGTACCGGCTGAAGACGGCGTCGAGGGAGTATCCGCTGATCGAGATCGTGATGGTCAGCGGATAGCCGCTCGCGTCCCGGGTCCAGGAAACGCGCACGGAGTCCGGTTTGAGGCCGGGCGCCAGCGGCTTCGTGCCGCCCGCCGGCGATCCGTAGACGACGAGGTTCTTGAGGCGCGTGACGAACAGGTGATCGGGGTCGTCGAAATCGGTGCGCGCAGCGAACAGGGCGGCATCGGCGACCGCGGCGGTCAGGCTGTTGTAGACGTACATGGAGTAGCCGAACTGGAAGACGCCGGCGAAGATGGCCCAGAGCGCCGCGAAGCTGATGGCGAATTCCACAGCCACGCTGCCGCGGCGCCCGGCTGCTTTCGGCGCGCTCATCGGAACAGTTTCACCTTGTAGAGGCCGCCGCCGTCCGCGGCCGGTTTGTGCCGGGCCGAGACCAGCCCGGGGCCGACGTACTCGGCGCAGCAGGCATCCACGTTGCTGTTGCCGCACGAGCCCGGGCGCAGGAAGAACACGGCGAAGCCGGCGACGTGCGCCGCGTCCTGATGGTCATTGACGGCTACGACCAGCAGCCGCCGTCCGTTACCGTGGTATTCCGAGTACGTCCTGGATATGACGTCGGTATCCTGGTGGAAGCGTTCTTCGACGGCCGGCGAGACATTCTTGCCGCCGCTCACCATGGTGAGCGGGGAGCCATCGGTCACCGGCTGCTCCAGATTGAAGTCGTTGTTCACGATTGTGTCGTGCAGCGCGGAGTTCCCCTCTCCCTGGCCCACGTCGATGTAGCCGCGTTCGCTCGAGCCGCCGCCGGGAGTAAAGCCGCGGTCGCCGGAGCAGAGCCGCTGGGGGTTGTCGCGCTGGCCCGGCGGCGGCCACTTCAACGTGTACATTTCGCCTTTGGTGAACCCGAAATCCGGAGCGGCGGGGTTGTGCGCGTCGGGCGAAAACGGCGCCAGGCCGTCTCCGAGCGCCGGCTCGGCGGCCTGCCCCGCGATGGCTCGCGCGCTCACCTGCTGGTCCGTCGAGACGCCCGGCAGCGCCCCCATGAAGTACAGCGGAATGCGAACCGCCGTGCGCACCTGGACGAACCGGTAATTCTCCGCGTTTGCCGGATACGCCTCGAAGGGGCCGTCGATCGAGGTTGCGAATCCGACCTCCGCGCCCGTTACCGTTTTGTTCGAGAAATCCCACTTGTTGGCGGCCACGCCCGCGCCCGGCCCGGCGGCGCCGGCGGTTCGCGCCCGGGCCAGACCGGCGCCGGTGCCGTCCAGTTCGTAGCAGGCCGCCAGCGCCGCGGTGTCCGCAAACGACTGCAGCTCGTTGCGCACCGTGTAAATGCGGCCGAGGTCGGCCGCCAGGCCCAGCACCGCCACCAGCACCGGCAGCGTCACGGCCACCATCAGCAGGGTGAAGCCGCGGTTTCGCGCCCGGGCCCCCGGCCGGCCGCCGGCGTGCCCGAAGATACCGGACCGGACGGCCCGGCGCGGATCAGCGGATCCGCCCTCCAAAGCGCGGTTCACGTAGTCCTCCGGCTCTTATCCTACCGGCGCGCCGCTCCGATTCCCCTCGGGCAAAAGCCCGAAGATGACGACAAAAGCGCCTCAAAACGGAATTACACTAGGAGGTTCATGCGTATCGCCATCGCCGCACTCATGCTTGCCGCCGCTTCCGCCCATGCGCAGGATCTGATGCCGCTCCCGGCGTCCGTCACGCCCGGTGAGGGCGCGCTCGTCATCGACACCGGTTTCCAGATCACGATGACCGGCTACCAGGAACCGCGCCTGCGGGCCGCCGCGGCGCGGGTGGTCGCGCGGATCGCGCGCCAGACCGGCCTGCCGCTTTCGGGCGCCTTCGAGCCCGACGCGGCCGCCACCGCCACGCTCGTCCTCGACACCAGGGCCCCTGGCGAAGCCGTGCAATCGCCCGCCGCCGACGAGTCTTACACACTCGAGGTCACCACGCAGCAGGCGCGCATCAGCGCCAACGAGCCCACCGGCATCATGCGCGGCATCGAGACGTTCCTCCAGCTCATCCGTCCCGGCGAAAAGGGATTCGTCGTCCCGGCAATCCGCATCGAGGACCGGCCGCGCTTCGCCTGGCGCGGCCTGATGATCGATTCCTCCCGGCACTTCATGCCGCTCGGCGTCATACGGCGCAACCTGGACGGCATGGCGGCGGTGAAGCTGAACGTGCTGCACTGGCACCTGTCCGACGACCAGGGGTTCCGCGTGGAGAGCAAGGTGTTCCCGCGGCTCCAGCAGATGGGCTCCGACGGGCGCTTCTACACGCAGGACCAGATCCGCGAGATCATCCAGTACGCGCGCGACCGCGGCATCCGGGTCGTGCCCGAGTTCGATGTTCCGGGCCACTCGGCCGCCATGCTCGCCGGCTATCCCGAGCTCGCCGCCGGCCCGGGGCCGTTCCAGATCATCCGCACCTGGGGCGTTCACGACCCGACGCTTGACCCCACGCGCGACGAGGTTTACGACTTCCTCGACAAGTTCATCGGCGAGATGGCGGACCTCTTCCCCGATCCCTATTTCCACATCGGCGGCGACGAGGTCAACGGCAAGCAGTGGAACGCGAATCCCGCCATTCAGGAGTTCAAGCGCGCGCACAACTTCGCGACGAACGAGGATCTGCAGCTTTATTTCACCCGCCGCGTGCAGGAGCTCGTGCGGAAGCACGGGAAGAAGATGATCGGCTGGGACGAGATCCTGCACGCAGGCGTGCCGAAGGACGTGGTGATCCACTCCTGGCGCGGCGCGAAGTCGCTGGCCGAGGCGGCGCGGCAGGGGAACCCGGTCATCCTCTCGAGCGGCTATTACATCGACCTTATGCAGCCGGCCTCGCAACATTACGCGGTCGATCCGCTGAACGGCCCGGCGGCGGACCTGACGCCCGAACAGCAGAAGCTGATCCTGGGCGGCGAGGCCTGCATGTGGGCCGAGTACGTGAATGCCGAGACGGTGGATTCGCGCATCTGGCCTCGGACGGCGGCGATTGCCGAACGCCTCTGGTCGGCGCGCACGGTGACCGATCCCGAGTCGATGTACCGCCGGATGGCGGCCGTCAGCCGCGAGCTCGACTGGCTCGGGCTTCAGCACCGCAGCAATTATATCCCGATGCTCGACCGGATCGCGGGCACGGCTCCGGTGAGCGCGGTGAAAACGGTGGCCGACGTGGTCGAGCCGGTGAAGGGCTACGCGCGCAACCGCGGGCACAAGTACACGGCGCTATCGCCGCTGAATCACATGGTGGATGCGGCGCGGCCGGAGAGCGACACGGCGCGCGAGTTCGCGACTCTCGTGGATGCGGCGCTCAAGGGCGACAAGGCGGCCGCGGCGCGCGTTCGCGAGAAGCTGGCCGTCTGGCGCGCGAATGACGCGCGCCTGGCGCCTGCCTACGGCGGCTCGTTCCTGCTGGCGGAGGTCGCGCCGATTTCCCAGGACATCTCGGCGCTCGGCGGCGCCGGCATCGAGGCGCTCGATTACATCGCCGCCCGCAAGCACGCCCCGCGCGCGTGGATCGAGAAGCAGCAGGCGCTCATCGAGCGCGCGAAGCAGCCGCGCGCCGAGCTGCTGATCATGATCGTCGCGCCGGTGGAAAAACTCGTGAACGCGGCGAAATGACGGCCGGTGGGCAGGCGCTTTCGCCTGCCCGGATCTCCTGCAAACCGCAACCCGGGCCGGCCGAAGCAGCACGGGCGAAGAATGAAGCGGCTTATCCTACGTGTAGGGATGGAAGCCGTCATCTTTATAGGGGTGCAGGGGTCGGGCAAAACCACGTTTTACCGCGAGCGCTTCTTCGACACGCACATTCGCATCAGCCTGGACATGCTGCGCACGCGCGCGCGGGAGCAGATCCTGGTCCGCGCCTGCCTGCTCGCGCGGCAGCCGTTCGTGGTGGACAACACGAACGCGCTGGCCTCGCAGCGCGCCGTCTATATTGCGATGGCGAAGGAAGCGCGCTGCCCGGTCATCGCCTACTTCTTCCGCACTGAACTGCGCGAGGCCCTTCGCCGCAATGCCGCGCGCGCGGGCAAGCAGGCGATCCCGGCCGGCGGCGTGATCGGCACGTTCAAGCGGCTGCAGCCGCCGGCGCGCGAAGAGGGCTTCGACGAGATCCATACCGTGGTCCTGAACACCGCCGGCGAGTTCGAAGTGTCATGAAGCGGCGCGTGTTCGTGCTGTCGCCGGCGCACTCGGGCGGCGAGCGCGCCGGGATGCTGCTCAGCGGGCGCGCGCAGTTCGAGCTGGCGCAAAAGCTTCGCGGCGAGGGCGCGCCGCTCGGGGAAGTGTTCGCGTTCATCAGCGGCCTGTATTTCCGCGGCAAGCTGGCCTACAGCGAGGCCTTTGCCGCGCCGCCGCCGGGCGTGCCGGGCGCGCTGGTCATCGCGCCGGGCCGCGGCCTGCTGCCGCCGGCCTGGCCCGTCACGCTCGACGACATGCGCGAGATGGCGTCCGTGCGCGTGGACGCCGCCAACCCGCGCTACCGCGAGCCGCTCGAGCGCGACGCGCGGATTCTGGCGCGGCTTGCCGGCCCGCGGTCGAGCATCGTGCTGCTCGGCAGCGTTGCTACCGCGAAATACATCGAACCGCTGCTGGCGATCTTCGGCGAGCGCCTGCTGTTCCCCGCAGCGTTCGCCGGGCGCGGCGATATGAGCCGCGGCGGGCTGCTGCTGCGGGCCGCGCGGTCCGGCATCGAACTCGAATACGCGCCGGTCGCCGGCGCCGCCCGCCATGGCCCCCGGCCGCCGAAGCTGCCGAGGCTGCGGTAACCGCAGGCGAAGCTGCGCCCGGCCGCGCGCTCGGCTACAATTTCGGTGTGCCGCAACGTGAATTGCTCGACTTCGGACGCCTCGCTCCCGCCGAACAACTGGCGCGCTCCCGCGAGTTCCTCGCGCGCATGCGCACCCGCCGCACCGTGCGCGACTTCTCGACCGAACCCGTGCCGTTCGAGATCATCGAGAACGCCATCCGGTGCGCCGCCCTGGCGCCCTCCGGCGCCAACCAGCAGCCGTGGCGCTTCGTCGTGGTGTCCGACTCTGGGGTGAAGCGCCGCATCCGCGAAGCCGCCGAGGCCGAGGAGCGCAGGAACTACGAGCACCGCTTTCCCGGCGACTGGGTCTCGGCGCTGGCGCCGCTCGGCCTCGACTGGCACAAGGAATTCCTCGAGGCGGCCCCCTACCTGATCGTCGTATTCCGCATCGACTACGGCGTCGAGAGCGGGCCTGACGGAACCGAAAAGCACGTGAAGCATTACTATGTCGGCGAATCGGTCGGCATCGCCGTCGGGCTGCTCATCGCCGCGCTGCACCTGAGCGGCCTGGCCCTGCTCACTTACACGCCCGCGCCGATGGGTTTCCTGAGCGACATTCTCGGGCGCCCGAAAAACGAGCGGCCGTTCCTGGTGATCCCGACCGGTTATCCCGCCGCGGGGGCGAGCGTGCCGGGAATTGACCGGAAAGATTTCAGCGACGTGATGGTGGTGGTGTGATGAGACCGGCGGATACGAGGCTGCGATTCACGCGCGTTTATCTTGAAAACTGGCGCAACTTCACGCGCGTCGAAGCGGAGATCGGACGGCGCGCGATCCTCGCCGGCCCGAACGCGAGCGGCAAATCCAACCTGCTCGACGCGTTCCTTTTCCTGGGCGACGTGGCCTCGGACGGGTTCCAGCAAGCGGTGGCGCGGCGCGGCGGCGTGTCGCGGCTGCGGTCGCTCGCGGCGCGGCAGCCCTCGCATATCGCGCTGGCGGTGCGGATTGCGCCGGAGGCCGGCGGCCCGGATTGGGAATATGAGCTCGAGTTTGCGCACGAGAACGGGCGGCGGCCTGCGATCCTGCGCGAGCGCGTGACGCGCGACGGCAACGACGTATTCCTGCGGCCGGACGCGGATGACGAGGCGGATGCCGAGCGCCTGTCGCAGAGTTACCTCGAGCACGCGGCCATGAATCGCGATTTCAGGGAAGCGGCCGCATTCTTCGCTTCCGTCCGATCGGTGAATATGGTTCCCGAACTGGTGCGCGATCCCGCGCGCTCGGCGGGGCGGCGGGAAGATCCGTTCGGCGGCGATCTGATCGAGCGCATCGCCGCAACGCCGGAAAACACGCGCGCGGGCCGGCTGAAGCGCATCCTGAAGGCGCTGCGGGCGGCGGCCCCGCAGTTCCGGGACCTTCAGTTGTGGCGCGATCCGCAGGGCGCGCCGCACCTGCGCGCGCGGTGCGGCCACTGGCGGCCGCAGGGCGCGTGGCACACCGAGGATCAGCTCTCCGACGGCACGCTGCGCCTCATCGGCACTCTGTGGGCCGCCCTCGATTCCGGCGGTCCGCTGCTGATCGAGGAGCCCGAGCTTTCGCTGCACCCGGAGATTGCGCGCCAGCTCCTGCCGATGCTGGCCTCGATCGAACGCCGTACCGGCCGGCAGATGCTCATCAGCACGCAATCGCACGAGCTGCTCGGCGCGGACGACCTCAACCCCGGAGAGGTGCTGCTGCTGATCCCCGGCGAAGAGTGCACCGAGGTCCGCGCCGCCGCGGCGATGGACGAGGCGCACGCGCTGCTCGACGGCACGCTGCATGCGGCCGAAGAGGAAGCGGCCGTCGACGACGCGCAGCTCGACCTGTTCGCCGAAGTGCCGGAAGAGACCGTGTAACTCACAGAGGCCGGAACAGCAGCAGATCGAGGCTGAACGTCACTCGCATCGCTCCGGCCGGCTCGCGCCGCATCGGCCGGTAGATCGAGAGCAGGACATCGTGAACGGCGGCGGCGTCGAGGTCCGCCGTGGCAGTCACGCGGCGCCGGTCGAGCAGCGTGAAGTCTTGCGCGAATGCCTCGACGGTTCGGGCGACGCGATCGCGGCCGCGGCCGCGCAGCTCGATCAGATCCTCCGGGGCGGCAAGCGCGACGAGCAGGCGTCCGTCCTCGCGCAGCACACGGCGGAACTCGCTCTGGTTCATCCGCCCCGTGACGGAGATGAGCAGCGAGAACGAGCGATCGGCATACGGCACGAACCGGTCGGCGTTGGCGACGATCCATTCGCATTCGGGATAGCGCCGCGCCGCGGCATCGATGGCGGGAACCGAGATATCGACGCCGTGCGCGCTCGATCCGGTCCGGCGGGCGAGGCTGCCGAGGTAAAAGCCGTCGCCGCAGCCGGCGTCGAGAACCACGTCGCGCGCGGTTGCGGCCGCCATGTCCGCGATCGCATCGAGCAGCGGCCCGGTGGCGCCGGAATCGTGCAATCGCCGGCGCGCCTCGACCGCCGCGGCCGTATCGCCCGGCGTTCTGGACCGGCGGTCCTGCGGCTGAAGCAGGTTGATGTAGCCGCTCCGCGCGATGTCGAAGGAATGCCCGCGCGCGCAGACGAGCCGCCGCTCTTCGCGCACGAGCGGCAGCCGGCAATCGCGGACGGAGCAGAGGAGCATGGGTCGAGTGTAGCGGATCGATTCATTGCCCGGCGCGGTAGTCGCCTGTCAAAAGCTCAGCGCCACCGGCCGGAGCGGCGAACCTGTTCCGCCCGCGATCTTGAGCGGCACGGCTACGAACGCAAACTCGTGCACGCCCGCCGCGGCGAGCTGCTCCAGATTCAGCGCTTCCATGATGTGAATGCCGCAATCCACGAGCAGATAGGGATGACAGGGTAGGGAAGAAGGCGCCTTCTCGAAAGCGATGGTATCGGAGCCGGCCGCGAAGACGCGGCGCTCGGCGAGCCAGCGCGCGCCGGGAAGCTCCGGTCCTGGCCCGCGCACCTCGGAGATATACCGCGCCGCGTCGTTCCAGAAGCGGCCCCAGCCGGTGCGAAGCAGCACGACATCGCCCGCCTCGACGCGCGTCTTCTGCCGCGCCGCCGCCGCGTCCAGATGCTCGGGCGCGATCACGAAGTCCTCGGCCAGGCTCTCGACTCCCTGCGCCGCCGCGATGTCGAGCATCACGCCGCGCCGGATCACTGCGGTCACCGTATCGATCGACAGCGCGCCGATGCCGGTCGAATGCGACTGTTCGATCTCGACGCCGCCGTGCAGCTTGCCCGCGCGCGAGAAATGGCAGAGCGCGTCGATGTGCGTGCCCACGTGGCCGCCGAGCGCGATCGCCTCCGCCGCCGAGCTGACCTCGCCCGGCAGCATGTAATCGCCGTGCTTCTTCGAGAGGCTGTAGAGGAATGGCGGATGCGTCGGGTAATGCGGCATTCCGACATAGAGCGGCTGGCCGAGGTCGTAGACCCGGGCCTGGCCGAGCAGATTCAGCAATTGCGTCAGCATCGCAGGCGAGTTTACCATCCCGCTCAGCGCCCCGGCAGAAAGTAGAACGTGATCGCCAGGATGACGTAGACCGCAAGCAGTTGCACGCCTTCGAGCCAGTTCGATTCCCCGTCGCCCGCCACCAGCGCGGCGATCCATACGGCGGCCGCGATGGCGAGAATCTCCGGCGCCGTAAACACCAGGTCCATGGGCCGCGGCCCGATCGCATAGCTGGCCAGCACGACAACCGGCGAGATGAACAGCGCCATCTGCGTGCTGCTGCCGATGGCGATCCCCACGGCGAGATCCATCTTGTTCCGCCGCGCCGCCATGACCGCCGAGGCATGCTCGGCCGCGTTTCCGACGATTCCCACGACGATGACGCCGATGAACAGGCCGGTCATGCCGAGCGCCTGCGCGGCCGGCGTGATCGCGCCGACGAGAATCTCGCTCATCCAGGCAACCAGCGCCGTGGAGACGGCAAGCATCGCGATCGCTTTCCGCACGCTCCAGGCTTCGGTCGAGTCCTGTTCCGGCGTGTCCGATTGCCCGGTGAACAATTGCCTGTGCGTGTGCAGTGCGAACAGCAGGCCGAGCAGGTAAGTGATCAGCAGGACGATCGCGATCTCCGCGCTCAATTCGCGCCGCGCCTCGCGAGTTCCCGAGAGCTCGACGAAGACTGCCGGCGCGATCAGCGCGATCGCGGCCAGCGTCAGCCCGGTGGCGCGCACCCGCGCCGCCGCCGCATTGAACCGCTGGACCCTGAACCGCATGCCGCCGGCGAGAATCGCGCCCCCGAGCACCAGCAGCAGGTTGCTGATGATCGATCCGGTCAGCGACGCCTTCACGACCCCGGTCAGGCCCGCGCGAAGGCCGAACAGCGCGATCATCAGCTCGGCCGCGTTTCCGAAAGTCGCGTTCAGCAGACCGCCGATGCCCTCGCCGGCGTGGCGCGCGAGGTGATCCGTGGCGTTGCCCAGCCAGCGCGCCAGCGGGACGATGGCCAGGGCGGAAGCGGCGAAGATCGCCGTGTGCCACGAAGGAAACGCATATTCGAGAACGGCCGCGATCGGAACGAACGCGAGCAGCCAGTTCACCGGCGTCAGGTGCGCGCCTGCGTGCGGTTTTCCACCAGCCCGAGCACGTTTGCGCGCGACACGACGCCCAACAGGCGCCCGTCCGCGCCCACCGCGAGCTGGCTCAGGTTTTCGCGCCCCATCTCCGCGAGCGCTTCGGCCACCGGCGTTTCGGGCGTGACGGTGCGCATGTACTCGAGCGGCCGCATGGCGTCGAAAACGGTCTTGTACAGCCAGTGCGTGCGCGGGATGGCCTGCAGTTCGGCCGGGCTGATCAGGCCGACCTCGCGCCCGGCGTCGGTCACGATGAAGCAGTGCTGATGCGTGCGCAGCAGCTCGTCCTCGATGAATGTCTTCAGGTTGGTGCGCGAATCCACGGTCGGGCAGTCGCGCATCATGATGTCGCGCACGCACATGCCCTGGAGCGCTTCGGCCACGCGAACCTGCGAGTAAGTGGAGCCCGCGGCTTCCAGGAGAAACCAGCCGATGAAGGCCAGCCACAGCCCGCCGAGGCCGCCCGCCGTCATGAAGCGGAACAGCCCGTAGCCGATGAACAACACCGCTACGACGCGGCCGGTCTGCGCGGCGGCGCGCATCGACCGCTGCGCGTTCCCTGTGATCCACCAGACGAGCGAATACAGCACGCGGCCGCCGTCGAGCGGAAAGCCCGGAATCATGTTGAAGGCCGCGAGCGTCACATTGATGTAGCCGAGCCAGGCGAGCACTGCTTCGACCGGCGACTCCCCGAAGCCTCCGAGCCCCGGTCCGAACGTGCCGGCCAGCGCCAGGCACGCGACGCCGATGATCGCGCTGGCCAGCGGGCCTACGATCGCGATCAGCAGTTCCGCCCGCGCGCTGTTCGGCTCGCGCTCGATCTCCGCCACCCCGCCCAGCGCGAACAGCGTGATGGCCCGCACCGGCACGCCGTGCGCGCGCGCCACGACGGCGTGCGACAATTCGTGCGCCAGCAGCGACACGAAGAACAGAATCGATGTCAGGATCGCCGCCGCCCAGACCAGGTTCGAACCCCAGGCCGGATGCAGCGTCTGAAAACGTCCGGCAAGCGAGACAGCGATCAAGCCGGCGATCAGAATCCAGCTATAGTGCAGCCCCACCTGGATCCCGAACAGCCGCCCCAGCTTTACGTGACTGCGCATCCGTCACCCCTTTCCGTGCGAGCCGGCGCCACCGGCGCGCCGCGCTTTTTCCGGCTGCTCCGCCCGGGCGATGTTCACCGCCGAGCGGATCAGCGCCAGGTGCGTGAAAGCCTGCGGGTAGTTTCCGAGCAGCTCGCCGCCCGATGGATCGATCTCCTCGGACAGCAGACCGAGCTCGCCTCCGTGTTTCAGGACTCCTTCGAACAGGTCCCGCGCTTGGTCGAGGCGGCCCTGCGCGGCCAGATTGTCCGCCATCCAGAACGCGCATGCGGTGAAGGCGCCCTCGCGCCCGGGCAGGCTGTCGTCGTTGAGATAGCGATAGACCAGGCCGTGGCTCATCAGGCGCTCGCGTATGCGATCGCATGTGGCTATGACTCGCGGATCGTCCGCGGGCAGAAATCCGGCGCGCGCGATCGCCAGAGCGCCCGCGTCGAGCGCGTCCGAAAAGAACGATTGCGTAAAGGCCCCTATATCTTTGTTATAGCCTGAGGTCAGGATCGTTTGCCGGATCTCGCTGGCCGCCCGTTCCCAGTCGAGCTTGCCGGCAGGCAGTTGGAATTCGCGGCGCAGCGCGGCGGCGCGGTCGAGCGCCACCCAGCACATGAGCTTCGAGTAGAGAAAAGCGCGAGGCCGGCCGCGCATCTCCCAGACGCTCCGGTCGAACTCGCGCCAGCGCGCGGCCGCCGTGTCCGCCATGATTGTGAGCAGCGCCCAGGTGTCGTCGCGCAGCTTGCGGCCCATGCGCCTGAGCGCGTGCGATGCGGCGTCGAGCACCTCGCCGTAGATGTCGAGCTGGACGTGCGTGCTGGCGCCGTTTCCCGTTCGCACGGGCCGCGAGCGGCGGTAGCCTTCCAGGCGCCCGAGCGTGCGCTCCGGCAGCTCCGATCCGCCCGTCACCGTGTACATGATCTGGATCTCGCCGCGCCAGCGCAGGTCGAGGTTCTCCATCCACTCGAAAAAATTGTGCGCCTCTTCCTCGAAGCCGATGGTTTCCAGGGCGCGCACGACGAGCCCGGCGTCGCGCAGCCAGGTGTAGCGATAATCCCAGTTGCGCACGCCGCCGATGCGCTCGGGCAGCGAGGTGGTCGGCGCGGCCACTATCGCGCCGGAGCGCGAGTAGATGAGAAGCTTGAGCGCGAGCGCGCTGCGGCGCACCGCCTGGCGATACGGCCCCTCGTAGTTGCAGCGCCGGATCCAGGCCTCCCAGTATTTGAGCGTGCGATCAAGCTCTGTTTCGCCGTGGATCGCGGCTTTGCGCGCCGCGTCGATCTCCTCGCCGAACGCCAGCGCGATCCAGACGCGCTGCCCTTCGCGCAGCCGCAGGGTCGCGCGCGCGGCGCCGTCCTTGCCCAATTTGAAATCCGCGGGGCAGCAGAGCGAGACGCGCTGTCCGCCGCCCATCGCGACGACGCCGTTTTCGGCGACCTCAATCCTGGTATCCGCCGAGGCGAAGTCGAAGGTGGGCCGCAGACCGATTTCCACCTCGGTCTTGCCCGAGACGCCTTCGAGCAGCCGCAGTATGCGGTGGCTGGGCTCCAGATCTTTTCCCTGCTCGCGGCCCGGGCGGTAGCCCACCGGCATGAAGTCCGTCAGCCGTGCCCGCCCGCCCCAGGTTTTGAAATTCGTGACCAGCACGTTGCTGTCGCCGGCGTATTCGTGCGAGGCCGAATAGCGGCCCGCCGGCGAGACGGAAAACCATCCGCCTTCGCGCGCGTCGAGCAGGCGGCAGAAAACGGCGCCGCTGTCGAAGCGGGGCCAGCAGCACCAGTCGATGGAGCCATTCTTGTGGACGAGCGCGGCCGTCGAGCCGTCGCCGATCATGCCGTATTCGCGGATGGGAAAATACCCCATGCCCCTCCGCTATGCGGAACCGGATCGCGACGTTCCGCCCCAGCCGACATACCGCTCCGGGTCGTCATCGAACTCCTGCTTGCAGTCCTGCGAGCAGAAGTAGTAGTTTTCGCCCTCGTATTCGCTGAAAGGCGCGGTTGCCTTCTCGACCCACATCCCGCAGATGGGATCTTCGGCCATCTCGGACATACTGCCCTCCCGAGTGGTTCGAGAACCTTCGAGCCCCTCTGTTAGGGGGACGGGCAGGGCGTGGAAGCCGTTACAAAAGATGGCCTTTACTGCTTCGCCGGCGCGCCCGCAACGACCTCGGCTCCCTGCGCGCGGCTCCACTCGGCAAACGAGCCGTCGTACAGGCGCACCTTGAAACCGAGGTACTTAAGCGTGAAATACCCGTAGGCGGCCTGCACGCCGGCCTTGCAGTAAGTCACCACGGTTGAGTTGTCCGTGATCCCCGCCGACGTGTAGATACGGCGAACCTGCGCCATCGGCAGCAGCGCCGGATTTTCCGCGCTCACCAGCGCGTCGGCCCAGAACACGTTGCGCGCGCCCGGGATGTGGCCGAGCCGCGGCAGCGTTTTATCAGCGGTCTTGCCGGCGAAATCGTCGGCGGGGCGCGAGTCGATGATCACGAGTCCGGGCGCGGCGCCCGCGGCCGCTTCCTTCGAAAGAGCGCGCATTTCCTCCAGGCTCACCACGATCTCCGGATTGAGCTTCGGCTCGACGCGACCCGGCTTGGCCGGCGTGGTCTCTTTCGAGAGCAGCCGCTTCTCCGCGCGCCATTTCTCGATGCCGCCGTCGAGCAGCGCCGCCCGCGCGCCGAGTCCCAGGTAGTCCAGCGTGAAGTACGCGCGCGCCGCGCTCAGCCCCGCGAAATCCCCATAGAGCACGATGCGCGACTCCGGAGTAACGCCGCAGCGCTCGAACAGCTTCGCCAGATCCGCCGCCGGCGGAAGTTCCACGGGAATGCCGTCGCGCGTGATGGTCAGCTCGTTCCAGGGGACGAACTGCGCGCCCGGAATGTGACCCGCGTCGAAATCGGCGCGATTGCGCGCCACGTGCAGAACCACCACGGAGGAGTCGTTCAGATGCGCGCCGAGCCATTCCGTCGAGACGAGCATCTCCGGGTGCGGCGCCGCGAGCGCCAGGTTGGCCGCGCCGGCGATAAGCAGATATAAGAGCCTCATAATCATCATCCTGTTTATGTTACTAACCGGATCGGCGGTTTGGGGAGGCCGATGACAGGATTGACATGAGCTTGCGACTCGTGATAAATAAAGATTAATCCTTTTGAAAATCGCTGATAAGTCGCGTAATCATGTAACGCGTCCTTAGCAGCGCTTATCGCAGTTGCGCTTTCCTACCGGGAAAGCCTGGGCCGTCGAAAGCGAGCCATGGTGAGGTTTCGCTCCTGCCGGGATCACGTGGAAGAGGACATGGCTGTGACGGTACCTGTCGAACGCTAGACGAAACCCACGCGTTCGACGGCCCGGGATTCTTCCGATTTCGAGCGTCCTGGTCTGCTAGCATGGCAGACGATGGAGCGTAGAAGTTTCCTCGCGGGTTTGGGGGCGCTGATGGCGTCCGGGGTTTCCGGAAGCGCGTCTTCTCAAACCACCTCATCGGGATTGATTCGTCCGCCGATGCTGCGCGCGGGCGACACTGTCGGCCTGATCACTCCCGCCACGTATGTATCCGACCCCGACCGGCTGGCGCTGGCCGCGCGCACGATGAAATATTTCGGCCTGAAGATGAAGCTCGGGAAGAATGTGGCGAAGCGCGACGGCTATCTCGGCGGCACGGACCAGGAGCGGCTGGACGATCTGCACGACATGTTCCGCGACCCGGAGGTGAAGGCGGTCTTCGCGATTCGCGGCGGTTACGGCTCGACGCACCTGCTGGACCGCATCGACTACGGGCTGCTCAGGAAGAATCCAAAGATTTTTCTCGGCTACAGCGATATCACGGCGATGCACCTGGCCATACAGCGGCATGCGGATCTGGTGACGTTTCACGGGCCGGTCGTGCTTTCCGAATTCACCGATTTCACGCAGGCCTCGTTCCGCCGCGCGCTGTTCGACGCGCGTCCGGCGGGCGCGGTGACGAATCCGCCGGATTCGAACCCGCTGCGCCCTGCGCACACGCTGCGCGTGATCCGGCCGGGCCGCGCGCGCGGGCCGTTGATCGGCGGCAACCTGTCGCTCGTGGCGAGCACGATGGGAACGCCGTACGAGATCGAAACGCGCGGGCGCATCCTGATGCTCGAGGACGTGGACGAGCAGCCCTACAGCATCGACCGCATGCTGACGCAGTTACGGCTCGCGGGCAAGCTCCAGGCTGCGGCAGGCATCGTGTTCGGCGAATGCCAGGACTGCCGGCCTCGCGATTACAAGCCCGCGTTCGAATCGACGCTCTCGCTCGGAGAGGTGCTCGACAGTATTCTCGGCAAACTGAACGTGCCGGTCATGTCGGGGCTGACGATCGGCCACACGGACGATCAACTCACGCTTCCGCTCGGTGTTGCGGCGACGCTCGATACGGAGCGCGGAGAGTTGATTCTCGAGGAAGCGGGAGTTATCGCGGAGTAGCGGGACTTACGCGGTCGCGCCCTCGGCGGCGGGCCTCTGCAGGATTCCCAGTTGCTGGAAAAGACCGAGCGCGTCGAAGTTCGTGTGCGATGAGGCCAGCCTGCCGTCCGCGATGCGCCAGATGGTCGTTCCCGTCACGGTGACGGCGCGGCCCGTCGGCGCGATGCTGCCGAGTTTGCCGCGCTGCGTGCCCCGCGCTACCCAGCGGACCGCCACGCGATCGGCCTCGGCAACGATCTCTTCGATGCCGATGCGGAGGTCGGGAAAAGCGGCCAGGTAATAGCCGATCTCGGCGCGGCAGGCGTCCGGGCCGCGGCCGAAATCGGGGCTGTTCGGATCGTGGGAGACGTAATCCGGCGCGACGAGAGCCGCGATCGCGGCCAGGTTCCGGCCGTTCCAGACCTCGTCGTAAAAGCGGCGGCACAGCGCCGTGTTGGCGTTCGACATGGCGTCCCCCCTGACAATTCCGATCATCGCACGGCCGGGGCGCTCGCGGCCTCTCAGCGCCCCTCGCCCCACGAGTATAATGCTTCGGGAGGTTTGTCCATGCGGAAGTCCGGAATTTTTGGGATGTTATTCGTGGCGCTCACCGCGGTGGCGCTTCTTTCGAGCCAGCCGCAGGCCGACAAGCGGCTGGAGAAAGCGTCGCGCGCGGCGCGCAACGGCTGGATCTTCGTGCACCTGGAAGGGACGCCGGCCACCATAGGCTACCAGCACGGTTACCTGCTGGCGCCGGAGATCGCCGACGCGCAGAAAGTCATCGCCTTCGGCTTCCAGCACGACATGAAGAAAGACTGGCCGTTCTTCCGCGACGCCGCGAAGAACGTGCTTTGGCCGCATATCGAACCCGAATACCGCGCCGAGCTTCAGGGCATCGCCGACGGCCTGAACGCGCGCGGCGTCAAGCTCGATGTGTATGACGTGACCGCGCTCAACGCCTTCAACGAGCTTTCCCCGTACTGGTTCAAGTGGCAGGAGAAGCAGCAGGGCCGCACGCCTCCGGCGAACCTCACCGCGCCCGATCATTGCAGCGCCTTCGTGGCCACGGGCAGCTACACGAAGGACGGCAAGATCGTCATCGGCCACAACGCCTGGACCGGATATTTGGAAGGCTCGCGCTGGAACATCGTCTTCGACATCGTCCCGCAGAACGGTCACCGCATCCTCATGGACGGCTTCCCCGGCCTCATCCACAGCGCCGACGATTTCGGCATCAATTCGGCCGGAATCATGATCACCGAGACCACCATCTCCGAGTTCAGCGGCTTCGACCCGAACGGCATCCCCGAGTTCGTGCGCGCGCGCAAAGCCATGCAATACGCCTCCTCGATCGACGATTTCGTGCGCATCATGAAACAGGGCAACAACGGCGGGTATGCGAATAACTGGCTCGTCGGCGACCGAAAGACGAACGAGATCGCCGACCTCGAGCTGGGCCTCAAGAACGTGAACGTCTGGCGCACGAAGGACGGTTATTACGTCGGCGCGAACTTCCCGGTGGACGAAAAGCTCGCGCGCGAGGAAACCAGTTTCGATCTCAAGAACCCCTCGCTCGGGCAGAACGCTCGGCGCGCCCGATGGAACGAGCTGATGGCCCAGTACAAGGGCAAGATCGACGTCGCGGCCGGGCAGAAATTCCTCGCCGACCACTATGACGCGTACGAAAAGAAGACCGCCCCCAGCGAGCGCACGCTCTGCGGCCACATCGAGCTTTCGCCTCGCGGTATGGGCACCTGGCAGCCCGCGCACGCCGTCGCCGGCGCCATTCAGAACAAAGTGACCGATTCCACGATGGCCGCGCGCATGGCCCTCACCGCCGCCATGGGCCATGCCTGCGGCATGAACTTCAAGGCCGCCGATCACCTGAAGACTTACCCCCAGTTCAACTGGGAGAAGCCGCTGCTACGCGACCTGGACGCGTACCCGTGGACCGAGTTTCAGGTCACGGGACGCTGATCGCGCTCGACCGGGGCCGCGGCGACATATCGATCGCCAGGACAACCGCTTTCAAGTGGCCGCGGCAGCGGGGCTTTCGCACCGGAAACAGCACCGAGGAGACAGCGGGGACCGCAGCTGAGTCACCCGGAAAAGGACGGCTCGCAAACTGATGGGCCGCAGGAGGCATGATGCATTGCGATAATCAGTGCGTGCGGGCTGTCATCGGACGCCGCAGGGTGGCCACCTGGATCATAACGGCTTTGTGCGTCCTGGGATCCCTGTTGCAGGGACAGACCCCGGCCAGCAACGCGGCGGCCGCTGCAGCCAAGCCCGAAGCGCAGGATGGCTCGGTCTCGGGGCGGGTCATCAGCGCCCAGACGGGCATGCCGCTCCCCGCGGTGTCGGTCTTCCTGTTTAACGGGTACGGTTCGCATCCGGCAAAGACTGATGCCCAGGGCCGCTTTCATTATGACCACGTCGCAAGGGGCTTTTACGGCCTCTCGGCTCAAGCGCAGTCCTATACTTGTCCAGTCTTGTCAGTCGATTTGCGCACCGAGCAAAAGGTGACCGGAGTTGAGATCAAGGCATTCCGGAATGCCGTCGTTTCCGGCATCGTTCAGGATGCCGACTACCATCCCGTTGCCGGCGTCAAGGTAGCCCTGTTGGGACTCGACGGCTGGCGAGCATTTCCCAACATAAGCGCAAAGACGAGTGAGCGCGGGGAGTTCCGAATCTCGAATGTTCGCCCAGGCCATTACAAGCTTCTGGCGGAGAGATATGCTATTCAGATCCGCCCCGAGGCTCCCTCCGACGAGAGCCTGCTACCGAAGCCTGTCGAAGCCGATGTCTCCACTTACTATCCCAACTCGAGCTCTTTTGATGGAGGCGGAATCATTACCCTTGCGATTGGGCAGGTGTTGGATGGTATAAACGTAACCCTTGCGCGCGAAAGGACGGCCTGCATTGTCTCGAAGGTGGTAGACGCCGTCGCGGACAAGACTGCGCCGATCAATGTTCACGTCGAGGACGAGTGGCACCTCGGAGCCTATTCCCTCGCAAGTGCAGACGTTCAGAACGGAACGGGATTCAGCATCTGTGGTTTGGGCCCGGGCACTTACACCCTGAGGGGCTGGATAGAGGACCGCGATGCAGGGAATCGATATGCGGCGCAGGAGTTCTATTTTGGGGGCCGGAATACCCGCGTGCCCAATCTCGACCTCCAACCCTTACTCAGGGTGGCAGGCCGGGTGACGATCGACAAGAAGGATAGCGATATCGGCAAGCAGGACGGCGATAAGGCATCGCTCCCCGGCACGCTCACCATTCGCCTGCAACACTTCGGGGGCTGCTCCGGCGAGCAGCCTTGGGCCGACGTGAAGCAGGAGGGGCCATTCGTGCTTCCGGCTGTCTGCCCGATCAAATCGTGGCTGATGGTCAGACCGCCGAACGGGCTCTATCTGAAGACGGCCACCATGGCGGGAATGGATGTGATGCGCGAGCTGTTTGTCCCCGTTGGGGGCGAGTTGAGTATTGTGCTTGGCCAGGACGGCCCAACGCTTACGGTTGAAGTGGAGGATCAGGACGGTCATCCGCTGCCCAACTCCACGGTTGTCCTCGTTCGCGATGCTTTGCCGCCGCAGTTCGTGCCCATGGATGTGACTCGGACATTCAGCGGAGCAGACGGCAAGGCGGTTCTGAAGGCAATTGCGCCAGGGACGTATCGAGTGGCGGCGTTGATGCCCGGAACACTTGAAGGCAACCCCACTCCCGAGTTTTTCCGCGCTCACGAGTCGCAGGCTGAACTCGTCAGGCTGTCCGCGGGTGATAGTAAAACGGTGAAGGTCAAAGCAATCAGCATGAATTGAGATATGACGCCATCACGGTTATTGCTGCTGGCTGGATTCATCGCGGTGACTGCCATGGCTCCCCGGCTCCAAGCCGCCGGCCTGGCAGGACGCATATTGGAACTGAACACCGGCGTGCCCGTGGCCGACGCCCGGGTCTCGCTGCTGCCACTCTCGAAGGGCACCCGCGCCGGAACACGAGCCGACGCGAAAGGTGAATTCCACTTCGACGCCGTGACTCCCGGGCGCTATCGCATCGATGTTTCGAAGCCGGGCTACGCGGCGAGCGCAATGACTGTTGCCTGCGACGGAGACTCGACTGTGCTGATCCGTGTTGCGAAGGCCGGGCGCATCCGCGGCAAGGTCACCACGGCTGACGGCGAGCCCGCGCAGGGCGCGCGGGTTTTTGCCCTGGCCCGGAAGTCGGGGTGGGCTGAAAGCACTGAACGCACAGACGACCAGGGAAGGTACGACCTGTCCGGGCTTCCTCTGGGCGAGTATGCGATCGGTGTCAGCTATTCCGGCGAGGGAACTGCCGCGGGCGCCACTGCCGCCTTGGTCGGAATGGCCGCACCGCGAGCCTTTTCGATTGTGAGTGGGGAGCATTACGACGATGCGGACGTCGCCCTGCCCCCCGGTGAGGCATGCAGCCTCGATGGGCGTGTCGATCCCCAACCGGCCAAAGGGCCTGTCCTCGTCACACTCGCGCTGCACGACGAGCCGGCAATTCCCGTCACGCAAGCCGTCACCGACGGTGAGGGACGCTTTCGGATGGAGATGGTCCATCCCGGACACTACGATGTATTGGCGATAGGGCCGACGGATGCCAGGCTGAACGGAGGAATGGGCGGACTGCTGGTCGGAGATACCTTTTTCGGCCGGGCCGAAGTCAATCTGACTTGCCAGGGCGATATGAATGTCGCCGTCTCGATGCAGCCGGGAGGAAAAGCTGCGTTTCGTCTGAATCAGGCCGCCCCCTGCGCCAAGACAGGCCGGATGCATCTGGGCGCGGTCGAAGCATGGGGCGCCCGGCTCGATCAGGACGTCGAGGTCAGCACGGATGTCATGAAAACCGTGTCGGCGCTCGCTCCATCGAGGTATCGGATCGCGTTGAGCGACTTGCCGAACAACTGCTTTTACCTGGGCGGGCCGAATCTCGATTTCTCGACCGGCGTGCCTGAAACCATTCCATTGAAGCAGTCGCAGGCAGCCGAAATCGACGGCCATGTCCAGATCGCTCCACCGGGCACTTCGGCCGAGTACGTTGTTCTGTTGCGGCCGGAGATGCCTGCCGAGGGGGGGCCGGCTTTGTGGATCTGCAAAACGGACAAACAGGGTCACTTCGCTGTCGAGTCGCTCCGCCCCGGCAACTACAGCATGCTGACCGCGTCCGCTGCCGAGTGGTCCAGCCCGGAGTGGAAACTCGAACCCAGCCGCATGGTGCCGGTGCAGTTAGCCGTGGGCCGAACGGATATGGACGTACCGGCACCGGCACCCCAAACGCGCTGAACCCGCCACGGCCGCTCGCCTGTTTCGGGGGCGCGCTGGAACTTCCGCGATGGGTCACGCCTGCGGCACGAACTTTAAGGCCGCCGACCACCTGAAGACTTACCCCGAGTTCAACTGGGAGAAGCCGCTGCTCCGCGACCTGGACGCCTATCCGTGGACCGAGTTTCAGGCCACGGGACGGTAGGTGGCGCACGCTTTAGCGTGCCGAGCCGGCACTCGTGCCGGCTCTTGTGTTCTGCGCCAGCGAAAGCCACACCTATCATCCGGCCAACTCTTAAAAAAATAGTTGACAACTCCTGCCGCTCGGGTTTAGAACATAGGTAAGTAGTATTAATTCTTTAAGAATTGTGGCCGAGGGCGGCGAATTATGGCGCGAAAGACATCCGGAACACTTACGGAGGCGGAACTCCCGCTGATGGAGGTCCTTTGGGTCCGGGGCAAGGCGACGGTCGGCGATGTCGTCGAGGGCCTTCCCAACGACCGGCCGGTGGCTTACAACACCGTGCTGACCACGCTAAGAATTTTGGAACGCAAGGGTTACGTGCAGCATACCAAAGAAGGACGCGCGTTCGTCTATCACCCTGTAGTGGATCGCAGCGAGGCCAGCCGTAGCGCCGTGCGGCAGGTCGTAACCCGGTTTTTTCAGAACTCGCCGGCGCTGTTGATGCTGAACCTCTTGAAAGACGAGCGGATCGGCGAGGACGAACTGGCGCGCCTGCGCAAGATGATCGAAAGCGAATGAGGGCGGGATGACGACCTGGATGGCGGGAATCGTACTGGAATCGATCCTGAACGGCCTGCTGCAAGGGCTGGCGCTGGCCGCGGCGGTCTGGCTGCTGCTGCGCCTGGCGCCGCGGGCGAATGCGGCGACGCGCTACGCGGTGTGGACCGCGACGCTGGCCGCGGTGGTCTGCCTGCCGTGGCTGGGCCTGGCTCCGGCGGGCGCCGGCGCGGTGAGCGGTTCCGCCGCGGGAGCGGCCGCGGGCGCCGCCGGCCTGGTGCTGGTGCTGCCGCCTCCGGGGCGCTGGGTGCTCTTTCCGGCGGCCGGCTGGGCTTTGATCAGCCTGGCGTTGCTGGCGCGGGTGGCCTGGAGTTACCGGGCGATTCTTCGGCTGAAAAAAGAGGCGAGGCCGCTCGAGCCCGCGTACCGGGAGCGGCTGGAGCGCGCAATCGCCGGCTACGGCCTCCGCAGAAAGGTGCGGCTGGCGGAATCCGATGCAGTTGCGGCGCCGATGGCGGCCGGACTTTCGCAGCCGGTAATTCTCATTCCGGCGGGGCTTGCCGAACATCTGAGCCACGACGAACTCGAGCAGGTATTGATGCACGAGGCGGCGCATCTGCGCCGCTTCGACGATTGGACCAACCTCGCGCAGAAGGTGCTGGAGGCGGTATTCTTCTTCCACCCGGCGGTGATTTGGATCGGGCGGAAGCTGAACCTGGAGCGCGAGATCGCCTGCGACGACTGGGTGGTGGCGGCCACGGGCAACGCGCGGCCGTACGCGGCGTGCCTGACGCGGCTGGTCGAGCTGAGCCGTCCGGGCCGGAGCCCGCAACTGGCGCACGGAGCGGTGGCGCGCAAGCGGCAGATCACGCGGCGCGTGGAATCGCTGCTCAGCCGCAGGCGGAACCCGAGCGCCCGGTTTTCGGCGGCGGCGACGGCGGCGGCGTCGGGCGCGCTGGTAGTTGCGGCGGCGATGGCGGTGCAGGTGTCGCCGGTGCGCGTGGCCGAGCCGGCGATTCCCGCGATCGGTTCCCCGCGCGCGGCGGTTGCGCCTGCGATGGCGTATGCGAAGCCGCCGCGTCCGGCGCCTGCTGCGCCGGCGCGTTCGCGCGCGGTGTATGCCAAAGCGCGCGGCGTGCAGCGCTCCGCGCCGCAAACCGTGATCGCCTCGTCGGCGCCGCATGCGCTGAGCGGCGGCGCCGTGGCGATACCCGCGGCGCAGAGCCTGGGCGTGGGCGCGTTGCAATACGTTTTGATCCAGCAGTGGATCGCGCCGGTTTCCGGTGACGGTCCCGGCATTTATTGTGTCTTTTATCTAGGCGGGGCGGCGCAGGCCTCCCCGGCGGAGGATGCGTCCGGATGGATCGCCATCCGCTGGTGCCGGCCTGCCGCCGCGAAGAAAGCAAGTTTGAATCGGGCCTGATCGATTACAGGAACAGAACCGGCCGCGGCGCGCGATACGTGTCTTCGAGCGCGTAGCAGGATCGCCGCGCCGGAACGGAGAGGGAGAAACATGATGCGAATCAACAAGAGAACGGGCGTTCTGGCGCTGGTGCTGCCGGCCGGGCTCCTTCTGGGAGCCCTGATCAACAGCGGGCTGAGGGCGAAAGACCAGTCCGTGGCGCCCGGAGCCACACCGCTGCAGATTCCCAGCCCGGTGCAGCTTTCGAATTCCTTTTCGAAGCTGGCCAGGCAAGTAGAACCCTCGGTGGTGCAGATCTCGAGCACCATCGAAGAAAAGTCGGCCCGCGGCCGCGGCGGCATGATGCCGTTTGACGACAACTGGTTCCAGCAGTTCTTCGGGCCGGACAACCCGTTCGGCGGGCAGATGCAGCCGGGCCCGAACCGGCGCTTCCAGGCGCCGCAGCAGCGCCCGCGCAGCGAGGTCGGCGGCTCGGGGTTCATTGTCGATAAGAACGGCTACATCATCACGAACAACCACGTGGTCGAGAATGCCACGCGCGTGAGGGTGATGCTGCACGGAGATGACACCCCGTACATTGCGAAGGTGATCGGCACAGATCCGGAGCTCGACCTGGCGGTGCTGAAGATCGATGCCGGCAAGCCGCTGGTGCCGGTGAAGATCGGCAATTCCGACGGCGTGGAGGTGGGCGACTGGGCGGTGGCGATCGGTTCGCCGTTCGGCCTCGATGCCACGGTCACGGCGGGCATCATCAGCGCCAAGGGGCGCGACATCAGCGACCAGAACCACGGCCTGCAGCGGTTCCTGCAGACTGACGCCGCCATCAATCCCGGCAACAGCGGCGGCCCGCTGCTGGACATCAACGGCGATGTAATCGGCGTCAACACGATGATCGCGACGCATACCGGCGCCTTTGACGGCGTGGGCTTTGCGCTCCCGATCAATCTCGCCGTCAACGCTTACAACCAGATCATCAAGACGGGCAAGGTGTCGCGCGGATCGATCGGTATTTACTTCCAGCGCGATCAGCGGCCCGAACTGCTGAAGGCCTACGGCGTCACCTCGGGCGGCGTGTTTGTCACCGAGGTAAATCCGGGCGGCCCGGCCGAGCGCGCCGGCATCAAGCCCGAGGATGTGATCATCGCTTTCAACAACAAGCCGATCAAGGACGGCGACGAGTTGATGACCAGCGTGGCGAACACGCCGGTCGGCTCGAAGGTCCCGGTGACGCTGCTCCGCGACGGCAAGAAGATGGAAGTGAACCTCGAGGTCGGCGACCGCGCGAAGATGCTCGCCGCCAATGACAACGGCGGCAGCGATCGGCAGGGCAGCCCGGCCGATGCGGGCGCGCCCGTGAAGTTCGGAGTCTCGGTGCAGAACCTGACCGCGCGCGAGCGCCAGCAGATGGGCTTCCGGGAAACCGGTGGCGTCGTGGTGACGGGAGTCGATCCGGATTCCTTCGCCGAGGATCTCGGCATCCAGCAGGGCGATGTGATCACGGCGATCAACGGCAAGCCGGTGAACTCCGTCGAGGAGATGCGCCAGATCGCGGGCACGCTCAAGCCGGGCGACGCCGTGGCGTTCCGCCTGATGCGCAACTCGGGTTCGGGCATGCCGGGCATGGGCGGCGGCTCGTCCTGGCAGGCGCTGTATCCGGCAGGCACCCTGCCGCGTTCGTAGGCTGTTGAACCGGGGCGGGATTGTCGTCCCGCCCCTTCCCTTCCGAAACCCGCCCGCTCCGGCGAACATCCCATCTTCAGGGGCCTTGAGGGGATGCAAATTCGCGAGCCGTTCTTCATTGCCGGAATCGTCCTAATCGCGGTGTTGTCGGCCTGCGGCCGGTCGCAGGCTCCGGGAGCGCTGCCCCAGCCGGGCTTCAATCTCTTCAGCAAACAGCAGGACGTTCAGATCGGGCAGGAATCGGCCGCGAAAGTCACGCAGGAATACCAGGTGGCGCAGGATCCGCGCCTGCAGGACTACGTGCGGCGGGTTGGCGCGATTCTGGCCTCGACACCGACCGCGCGGCAATCCGGATTTCCGTTCCAGTTCACGATGCTCGACGAGAAGCAGGTGAATGCGTTCGCACTTCCGGGCGGCGCGATCTTCGTGTTCAGCGGCACGCTGCCGTTCTGCGACAACGAAGCGGAGTTCGCGGGCGTGCTGGCGCACGAGATGTCGCACGTGATCCTGCGGCACGGCACGAACCAGCTATCGAAGGCTGAGATCATCCGGCTTCCGGCGGAACTGGCCGGCGCCGCGCTGCCCGCAACGGCGATGGGGCAGATCGTGGCGACGGGCGTCGGCGTGGGATTGAACGGCTTGTTCCTCCATTACTCCCGCGAGGATGAGAGCCAGGCCGACGACCTCGGCGCGCACATCATGGCCGAGGCCGGTTACAACCCGGTCGCCATGGCGCAGTTTTTCGAAAAGCTGAAAACGCTGCCCGGCCCCGGCGTGCCGCAGTTCCTCTCCGACCACCCGAGCCCGGGCAATCGCGTTCAGGCCGTGGAGGCGATCATCCGCACGATGCCGCCGCGGCCGTATGCGCTGGATCTCACGGGCCAGTTCCCGGCCGCGCGGCAGATGGCGGCAGCGCTTCCGCCGCCCCCGCCGGGAAAGAAGTGAACAGGACCGCCCGGAGGCCGGTCCCCTTCCTTACGCTTTCCGTCTGGAGTCCGCCAGATAATAGTTCACCGCCGGGGTGACGATCAGCGAGAGCGCGATCGAGGCCAGGATGCCGCCGATCACCGCGATCGCGAGCGGCTGCAGCATCTGCGAGCCGGCGCCCCAGGCCAGCGCCAGCGGCACCATGCCCGCCACGGTCGCCAGCGCGGTCATGACGATGGGCCGCAAGCGGCGCTCGCCCGCGCGGATCATGCTTTCCTCCGCGGGCACGCCCTCGGCGCGGTATTTCTGGTCCGCGTCGAGCAGCAGGATGCCGTTCTTCGCCACGATGCCGACCACCATGATCAGCCCCATGAACGAGGACAGGTTGAACGTGGTGCCCGTCACCAGCAGCGCGAGGAACACGCCGCAGGTGGAGAGCAGCGCCGAGGCCAGAATGGCCGAGGGCGCCGCGAAGCCGCCGAACTCGAACAGCAGCACGGAGAACACCAGCACCACCGCGAGAAAGAGCACGAACGCCAGGTCGCGGAACGATTTCTGCTGCTCCTCGTAAGCGCCGCCGTACGCCACGCGAATCGCGGAGGGCATGTGCAGATCCGCGACGGCCTTCTGCACCTCTCGCATGCCTTCGCCGAGGCTCACGCCTTCCAGGCGCGCCGTCACCGCGACGTCGCGCTGCAGGTTCTCGCGGCGAATCTCCGTCTGGCCGGGAAGGTCGGTGATCCTGGCGAGCGAGCCCAGCGTCGCCGTCCTGCCGGTCGAGCTGACGAGCAGAGTGTTTCGGATGGCGTCGATTGATGCGCGCGTGCGTTCGGGGAAACGCACGCGGATCGTGTAGGCGCGGTCGTTGGCGACCACGGGTAGCGGGGCGGGCGCGCCTTGCAGGATCGCGCTCGCATCCAGCTCGACCTCCTCGGGCGTGAAGCCGGCGCGCGCCGCCGTCACGGGATCCACCTGGAATACCATGGCCGGACCGCTGATCGTGTTCTCGATTCCGTCGAGGATGTCCACCACGCCGTGCTGCTTGCCGATCGCTTCGGCGACGCGCGGCGCCCATTCCCTGAGCAGCACGGGGTCTTCCGAGAACAGCTTTACATCGACGGGCTCCGGCGCGCTCGTGAGATCGCCGATCATATCGGCAAGAAGCTGCACGAACTCGACATCGATGGCCGGCTCCGCCTTGGTGATCTTGTCGCGCAGCTCGGACATGACTTCTTCGGAGCTGCGTTTGCGGTCGCGCTTCAGCTTGACGGAGATGTCGCCGCGATTGGCTTCGGTGACGGCGGCGAGGCCGAGTTCGAGGCCGGTGCGGCGCGAGGTGCTCGCCACTTCGGGCGTGTCTTTCAGAATGCCTTCGATGTGCGTGAGGATGCGGTTGGTCTCCTCGAGCGATGCGCCGGCGGGCGTCCAGTAATCGATGATGAAGCCGCCCTCGTCGATGGTGGGCAGCAGGTCCGAGCCGAGCGCGTTGTAGCAGACGTAGGAGCCGCCGATGAGGACGACGGCGCCGAGGCCGAGCGCGAGCGGATGTTCGAGCGCGAACCGCAGAGTGCGCGCGTAGACGCGCATCACCGGGGCCGGCACGCCGGCCCGCTCCGGCTCGCGGCCCGGCTTCCGCCGGATGAAGTAGTTGCTCAGCGCGGGGGTCCACGTCAGCGCGAGCCCGAGCGAGGTCAGCAGCGCCACGCCCACCGTCGTCGCCAGCGCGCGGAAGAACACGCCGGTCACCCCGGTGATCGCGATCAGCGGAAGAAAGACCACGATCGGCGTGACGGTGGAGCCCACGAGCGGAACGCGGATTTCACTGAGCGCGCTGCGGACGGCTTCGGCGCGCCCCTGGCCCGCATCCCGGTGCGCCACGATATTTTCGACCACCACAATGGCGTCGTCGATCACCAGGCCGACCGCGGCCGCCAGCCCGCCGAGCGTCATCAGGTTAAATGTCTCGCCCATCGCGCGGAGCATGATGAACGTCACGGCGACGGTGGCCGGAATTACCAGGCCCGCCACGATCGACGTGCCCCAGTCGCGCAGGAAGAGTACGAGGATCAACGAAGCGAGGATGAGGCCGATGAGGATGGCGTCGCGCACGCTGCGGATCGAATCGTTGACGATCTCCGACTGGTCGTAGAACGCCCGCAGGTCCACGCCCGGCGGCAGCGTCTTGCGGATTCTCTCGATCTCGGCGTGCACCTGGCCGGCAACGGTCACCGTGTTTCCCTCGGGCTGGCGGTAAATGTTGAGCAGCACGGCGGGCTTCTGATTCGCCGTGACGATCGTATAGACCGGTTTCACGGAGGGCGTTACCGAGGCGACGTCGCCGATGCGCACCGGCAGCCCGGCTGGCGTGGTCTTCACGACGATGTTCGAGATATCGGCCGCGTCGCGGGCCTGCCCGCTGACCAGGCCGAGCACGAGCTGGTGCTCGCGGCTGATGAGGCCCGGCGAATCGATCATGTTCGTGCGGCCGATCGAGTCGAGCAGCGCCGGCACCGTGATGCCGGTTTCGACCAGCCGCGCCGGATCCGGGCGCACCTCGAACTCCGGCTCCTCACCGCCCTGCCGCACCACGGTCGAAACGCCGTTCAGCCGGTTCAGCCGCGGCCGCAGTTCGTAGGTGGCCATCTCCCACAGCTTCGTCTGCGGGACGGTGTCCGAGGTGAGGCTGTAGCCCATGATCGGAAAGGCCGCGAAAGTGAGGCGGTTCGAGACGATCTTCGCGCCCGGCGGCAGCGAGCTTTGCGCGCGCGCGAGCGCCGCATCGACGAGCTGCAGCGTGGTGACCATATCGACCTTCCAGGAAAAGAACAGGTCGATTTCCGCCGAGCCGCGGCTCGTGACGGACCACACGCGCTCCAGGCCCGGCACGCTGTTCACCGCCTCTTCAAGCGGCCGCGTGACCGAGACGAGCATCTGGTCGATCGGCGCGACGCCGTTGTCCACGCCCACGACGACGCGCGGGAAATCGGTGGACGGGAAGACGGCCACGGGAATCGAGAACGCAAGGTAAATGCCGACCGCGACCAGCGTGACGATGACGAAGATGACGGGCTTCGCATGCCGCGCCGTCCAGTGCTCGGACCTCCGCCCGGAAATCCGCCGGGGCTTTTCTTCGGTGGGCGTCACGGTCTAATTCCGGTCCTTTCCGGCTTCTTTGCCGTCCGGGGTTGCGAAGCGCACCTTGCCGCCCTCGCGCAGGCCGAGCCCGCCGGCGGTCACCACTCTTTCGCCGGGCTTGACGCCGCTCAGAATCTCGACAGAGCTGTCGTCGCGCACACCCGCCTGGACGGCGCGCTCGTGCGCGATCATGTCGTTGCCGATGACGATGACCTCGGAGGTTCCGCCTGCGCCGGGCAGCAGCGCGGATTCTGGGATTACGGTCGCGCCGGGGATGGTGTCGGCGAGAATCGAGACGCGCACGGCCATGCCCGGCTTGAGATGCGCGCCGGGATTGGCGGCCTCGACCCACACCTGAATCGTCGTCGTGTTCGGATCCGCCGCCGGGCTGACCACGGTCACTTTGCCGGGGACTTCCGCTGCGCCTTCGCCTTGCGAGAGCGTCGCCGGGTCGCCCACCTTCAGATGAGCCGCTTCGGTGGCGGGCACGTTCGCGCGCGCCACCACGCGCGAGATGTCCATTACGGTGAGCAGCGGCGTGCCGGCGGTCGCCATCTCGCCCGGATAGAGCGGCCGGTCTGCGATCACGCCGCTGATGGGGCTGCGGATCTCCGCGTAACTCAACTGCGCGGCTGCGGCATCGACGCGGCCCTTTGCGATCTGCACCTGCGCCGTCGCCGCCTTGATCATCTCCTCTTTGTTGACCTTCTCGAGCGACGTGAGGTGCTGCCGGGCGGCATCGTACTGCGTCTGGGCCTGGACGAAGGCCACCTGCGCCTCGTCCACCTGCCGGCGCGCCAGCGCGCCCTGCTTGAACAGTTCCTGGCGGCTGGTGTAGACGGTCTGCGCGGCTTCGAGGGCTTGCTTTGTGGCCTTCACATCGAGCTGCGCCTTGATCAACTCGTCGGGAACGGAAGCGGCGGTGGTCGAGCGCAGGGCGGAGAGCGCCTGCTCGTACTCGCCCTTGGTTTCCAGAGCGGCGGCGGTCAGGTCGGCGTTTTCCAGTTCCGCGAGCAGTTGCCCTTTATCGACGCGGTCGCCGCGGTTGACGTGGAACGCGCGGACGGGTGCGCTGATCTTCGGCATCACCGCGGCCTGATCGATCGGGTACAGGACGCCGTCGGCGTGAATGACGCGGCGGATCGGCGCCTGGCGGACTTCGGCCGTCTGCACCGGCACAACGGACTCGGCCTCCGTCTCTTGCTTGTTCGCGCAGCCCGTTGCGAGCGCCGCGAGCGGCAGAATGAACCAACAGAGTTTCGTGCGCATCGGCTAGTAGGTCCCTGTGAGGGTCTGTAGATTCGCGAGTGCGAGGCGGTAGCGCGCCAGTCCGTCGTCGCAGGCGTTGCGCGCATTGACGAGCGTCGATTGCGCGTCCACCACTTCGAGCACGGATACCTCGCCGGCCTCGTACCGGAGCGTCGTCAGCCGCAGGCTGTCGGCGGCGAGATCGAGCGAGTGGCGCAGGGAGTCGATTTCGGCCCTCGCAGCCTCAGCTTCGGCGTAGTACGAGTCCAGGTTGGCGGCCAACTGCTTTTGGGAAAACTTCAGCTCGAGGTTCGCCTGGTCGCGCCGCATCCGGGCCTGGCGCACGCGGCTCCGGGCGGCGCCCCAGTCGAAGATCGGAATCGTCAGGCCGACCGCGAATGAGGAGCCGAGATTCTTGAAGTGCTCCGGGTCGTAGATGGCGAACTGGTTGGCGTTGATGCCGTAGAGGTAGTCCACGCCGAGCGAGGGCAGCATTCCGCTGCGCGCCGAGGCGATGCCGGACTCCTCCTGCTGCACCGCGGCCCTTGCGGCGCGCACCTCGGGCGAGTCCTTCGCGCGGAGGCGAACGTCGTCGAGCGCGGGCAGCGGGGGCAGGGAATCGAGGTCGTCGACGACCGAGAAATCTTTCGTATAGTCCGTGAACAGCAGCACGCCGAGCGCGATGCGGCTCTTTTCCACCGCGAGCGCCGCTTCCCTGCCATCGCGCTCGCGCTGCTGAAGCACGATCTCGGCCTTCAGCACGTCGGAGTGCGCGGCTTCGCCGGCTCTTTCCTGCTTCGTGGTGATATCGAGGAAACGGCGCGCCTCGTCGACCGCCCGCACCGCGTTGGCGGCTTTGCGCCCGGCGGCGGCGACCGCGTAGTAGTCCTGAACGACGGTGGCGACCAGCCCGCGGTCCGCGATGTCCACCTTGGCTTTCGCCACGGCCTCGGCGGCCTGCGCGCGGCGGTACTCGGCGCGCTTGCCCGGAGCGAAGATGTCGCCGTGGACGGTGGCCTGGCTGTTGTAGACATGCGTGCCGTCGTTGGACACGAATACCCACGAGTCCGGACCTTTCGGCTGAGTATAGATGAACGCATTGTCGTAGGACAGGCTCGGGAGCATGGCGGCGCGGGCCTGCACGCGGTCTTCCCTGGCCAGGATCGAATCGATCGTGGCGGACTGTAGCTGCGGGCTGTTCTTCCGCGCGAGCTCGATGGCCTGCTTCAGATCGATGGTAAGGGGCCCGTCGGCCGCGGCCGGCGACAGGCAGGAAACAAGCGCGAGAACTGCGAGGCGATATGACATCCTTTGCTGCCTAGGACAGAATTGTACGATCCCGAGATGAATCGAGGATTAACCGGGTTGCGTGATTTGGCAGCCTGCCGGCGAAATTCCTGCGAACTTTCGCAGACGTCGCGCGTATTGGTTCATGGGAGGTGCGGGAATGCCGCTTCTACAGGACATCCGTTTCGCGTCGCGCATGCTGAAAAAGACGCCGGGGGTGACGGCGATCGCAGTGGCGGCGCTCGCGTTGGGCATTGGCGCGAACACCGCGGTCTTCACGGTGGTGAACGCCGTTCTCATCAAGCCCCTTCCTTATCCGGACTCGGACCGGATGGTCTACCTGAGCCGCACCTTCCCGGGCCGGTCCGGCGCCAGTTCGACCTCCATCCCGAAATTCTTTGCCTGGAAGCGCGGGGCCGGCGACGTGCTTTCCGACGTCGCCGCCTACGATTTCATCGGGCCGGGCGTAAGCATCAGCGGAGAGGGCGAGCCCGAACAGCTCAAAGCGATCCACGCCTCGCAGGACTATTTCTCGCTGTTCGGCGTGAAGCCCGCGGCCGGCCGTTTCTTCACGGCGGATGAGGATCGCCCCGGCGGGCCGAAGGTCGTCGTGCTGAGCTACGGAATCTGGAAGCGGCGGTTCGGCGGTGATCCCGCGATTGTCGGGCGGCCGGTTTCGTTGAGCGGCGAGCCGCATATCGTGGTAGGAATCGCGGGCGCCGGCTTCCGGCCGAGCCCGCCGGTGGACGTCTGGCTGCCTCTGCAAGCCGACCCGAACAGCCTCAACCAGGGACATTTCCTCCTGTGCGGCGGGAAGCTGAAGCCGGGCGTCACGCTCGCGGCGGCAACCGCGCGGATGAGAATGGCGGGCGAGCAGTTCCGGCGGCAATACCCGGATGCGATGTCGCGCGACGAGAGCGCGGGCGTGGTTTCGATGCAGGAAGAAACCGTCGGAGCAGTGCGGCCGATTCTGCTGGTGATGCTGGGCGCGGTGGCCTTCGTGCTGCTGATCGCCTGCGCGAACGTTGCCAACATCCTGCTGGCGCGGGCGTCCGCGCGCGACAAGGAAATCGCCATCCGCACCGCCATCGGAGCGGGACGCGGTCGGATCGTCGGGCAACTGCTGACCGAGAGCATGCTGCTGGCGCTGACGGGCGGGGCGCTGGGGCTCGTGCTCGGCAACTGGGGGATGAAACTGCTGCTGGCGGCGACGCCGGGCGAGCTTCCGCGGATGGATGAACTCGCGGCACAGTCCGGGCTGGACCTGCGCGTGCTCGGCTTCACGCTGCTGTTGTCGCTCGCGACCGGCGTGCTGTTCGGGCTCATTCCGGCGCTGCGCACTTCGCGCGCCGACCTGCACTCGACGCTCAAGGAGGGCGCCGGGCGCGCCACGGGCGGCGTGCGTCACCTGCACACGCGCGGTCTGCTGGTCGTCGGCGAGGTCGCGCTCGGACTCGTGCTGCTGATCGGCGCCGGCCTGCTCATCCGCAGCGCCCTGTCGATGCGCGCGGTCGAGCCCGGCTTCGACAGCGCCAACGTCCTCACATTCAAGACGGCGCTGGGCAACGCGAAATACTCGAGCACCGGGCCTATGGCTCAGTACATGTCGCAACTGGTGAACCGTATCGAAGCTCTGCCCGGCGTTTCCGCGGCCGCCAGCGTCATCACGGTTCCCACCGAGCCGGGCCCGGACCTGCCGTTCGAGATCGAGGGGCGGCAGACCGCCGCGGGCACTTCGTCCGGCGACGAGTTCTGGCGCTGCGTCTCTCCGCATTTCTTCAAGGCGCTGAACGTTCCGGTGAGGCGCGGCCGCGCCTTCACGGAATCCGACGGTCCCGGCACGCCCGGCGTAATGATCATCAACGAGGCGATGGCGCGCAAATACTGGCCGAACGAAAACCCGATCGGGCAGCGTGTCACGATAGGCCGGGGCCTCGGCCCGGAGTTCGCCGACCGCACGCGCGAGATCGTCGGAGTGGTGGGCAGCGTTCGCGAGCTCGGCCTGCAGGCCGATCCGCCGCCCATCATGTACGTTCCGGTGGCGCAGGTGCCCGACGCGCTTTCCGCGCTCGGCTCGAAGATCCTGCCGTTCTATTGGGTCGTGCGGGCGTCGGGCCAGCCGATGCAACTGGCGCGGGCGATCCGCCGCGAAGCGCTCGCCGTCGATTCCCAACAGGCGGTATTCGAGTTCCGGCCGCTCGATGAGATCCTCGCGACGGCTTCGGCCACGCGCCGGTTCACGCTGCTGCTGCTCGGCGTCTTCGCGAGCGTCGCGCTGCTGCTCGCCGCGATCGGGATCTATGGGGTGATGTCGTATGACGTCGAGCAGCGCAGGCACGAGATCGGCATTCGCGTCGCGCTGGGCGCCCGCGGCAGCGACGTGGTGAACCTGATCGTGCGCCACGGCATGACGCTCGCGATCATCGGCATCGTGCTGGGCCTGGCGGGCGCGTATGGCGTTACGCGCGTGCTTGCGGCGCAACTGTTCGGCGTGAAGGCGACCGACCCGGCGACCTTCGCCGCCGTCGCGCTATGCCTTGCGGGAGTGGCGCTGTTGGCCACCTGGATCCCCGCTCGCCGCGCCACGCGAGTCGACCCGATCGTAGCGTTGCGGCACCAGTAAGGTGGGGCAGGCGCTTTCGCCTGCCATCCACTTACAATCGAATCATGAACCGGATTGCCGAGGAGGCGCTCGACGCCGCCGCGCGCCGCGGCGTATCTTACGCCGATGTGCGCGTGGTCGAAAGCCGCACACGCCAGATTTCGACGAAGAACGGGCAGCCCGGAACACTCGCGAGCAGCGAATCCACCGGCGCCGGGATTCGCGTGCTGCTCAACGGTTGCTGGGGATTCGCCGCAACGGACGATTTTACCGGCGAAGGCCTCGCGCGCGCAGCCGCGCTTGCCTGCGACATCGCCGCCGCCGGCGCCGCCGCGAAAATCAAAGACGTGCGGCTGGCGCCGGAAGACAAGCACACCGCGACGTGGACTTCGCCCTGCGCCGTCGATCCGTTCTCGATCTCCGTCGAGCAGCAGCTTGCCTTGCTCCTGCGTATCGATGAAGAGCTGCGCCGGACAGCAGGAGTCACCCTGGCTGAAACCTCGATGTCCTTCGCGCGCGAGCGCCAGGTGTTCGCCTCCACCTCCGGCAGCCGGATCGATCAGACGCGCACCACCAGCGGCGCCGGCTACACCGCGTTCAGCTACAAGGAAAACGAGCTTCAGAAGCGCTCGTACCCGAACTCGTTCGGTGGCCAGCACCAGTTGAAGGGCTACGAGCTGATCGACGAGCTGAAGCTGCTCGAGAACGCGCCGCGGATCGCGGAAGAAGCGGTCGCGCTGCACACGGCCGCGCAATGCCCCGAGGGCCGGTTCGATCTGATCCTCGACAGCTCCCAGCTCGGCTTGCAGATTCACGAATCGATCGGGCATCCGATCGAGCTCGACCGCGTCCTCGGCTCGGAGGCCAACTACGCCGGCATGAGCTTCCTGACGCTCGACAAGTTGAACCACCTCAAGTACGGCTCGGAAATCGTGAATGTGGTGGCGGACGCGCGGTTGGAGCACGGCCCGGGGCTCGGCACCTTCGCCTTCGACGACGAGGGCGTGCCGGCGCAGCGCATCGATGTCATTCGCGGCGGCCTCTTCACCGGCTACCTGACCTCGCGGGAGACCGCGTTCGAGGTGGGCCTGGGCCGTTCGGGCGGCGCGATGCGCGCGGACGGCTGGGCGCGCATTCCGCTGATTCGCATGACCAACGTCAGCCTGCTGCCGGGGGAGAATGCGCTCGAGGAAGTCTTCGGGGGCGACGGAATTTACATGGAGACGAACCGGAGCTGGTCGATCGACGACAAGCGTTACAACTTCCAGTTCGGCTGCGAAATCGGCTGGGAAATCCGCGGCGGCAAACGCGTGCGCATGCTGAAGAACCCGAGCTACAGCGGGATCACGACGGAGTTCTGGAACTCGTGCGCCGCGATCGCGAACAGCGATCATTGGGTGCTCTGGGGCACGCCGAACTGCGGCAAGGGGCAGCCCGAGCAGGTGATGGGCACGGGCCACGGCGCGAGCCCGGCGCGTTTCCGGAACGTGAAAATCGGCGGGGCATACGGAGGGTGAACGATGGCGGAATCGGAGCTGCTGACGCGGAGCGCGTGCCGCGAGATCTTCGCGCGCGTTCAGGACGCGGCGCGCGCGGCGGGCGCTCCCGAGGTCGAGGCGATGATCGGCGCGGGTGCGAACGCGCTCACGCGCTTCGCCAACAACGCGATTCACCAGAACGTGGCCGAGCGCAGGCTGTTCCTGTCCGTGCGCACGCAAATGGACCGGCGCACGGCGCGCGCCACCACGAACCGCTTCGATGACGCTTCGATTCGCGCGGTGGTGGAGGAAGCTGCCGCGCTCACGCGCGCGCAGCAGCCCGACCCGGACCTGCCGCCGCTCGCCGAACCGGCCGACATCGACGAGGTGGACCGCTTCTGCCCTTCGACCGCCGCGGCCACGCCGCAGGACCGCGCCGAGGCCGTCGCCGAAGCGATCGATATCGTGCGGCAGGAAGGCCAGACGGCGGCCGGCATCTACGCCACCAACCAGTCCGTCGAAGCGATCCTGAACTCGCGCGGCGTCTTCGCATACTACTTCGATACGCTCGCGCAGTTTTCGATCACCGCGATGGCGCGCGACAGCTCCGGCTGGGCGAAAGCGAGCGCGCCCGAGTGCGACGCGTTGGACATCCCCGGCCTGGCGCGGCGGGCCGCCCGGAAGGCGCGGCTCTCGGCCGGGCCGCGCGAACTCGCGCCCGGCCGCTGGACCGTGATCCTCGAGCCCTCGGCCGTCCAGGACCTGCTCGGGCAGATGTTCTGGGACTTCAGCGCCACCGCGATCCGCGACCAGCGCAGCTTCCTGACCTCCCGGCTCGGCACGAAGCTGTTCGGCGCGGGCATTCAGATTGCCGACGACGCTTATCATCCGATGCAGTCGGGCCCGCCGTTCGACGGCGAGGGCGTGCCGCGGCGGCGGCTGGCGCTGGTCGAGAACGGCATCGCCCGCGAGGTGGCGTATTCGCGCAAGGAGGCGCTGCGCGCGAACACGGCGCCTACCGGCCACGGCTTTCCGCTGCCGAACGAAATCGGCGAGGCGCCCATGAACATCGTCGTCGAGGGCGGCAGCGAGCCGCTGGAAACAATCATCGGCTCCACCAAACGCGGCATTCTCGTGACGCGCCTTTGGTACATACGCGAGGTCGATCCCTACGAGAAGATCATGACCGGCATGACGCGCGACGGCACCTTCCTGATCGAGGACGGCCGGCCCGTGTGCGGCATCAGGAACTTCCGGTTCAACCAGAGCCTGATCGAGCTGCTCAACAACGTCGAGGCGCTCTCGCCGGCCGAGCGGGCCTCCGGGGAAGAAGCGTTCGATATGGTAGGGCCCGCCATGAAGGCCCGCGATTTCAATTTCACGGAAGTGACGAGATTCTAAACGCGGCTAGCCACCAGCGGCGGGTGGGTGGGCCGGGAGGGCGTGAAAATTTGCCCGCCCGTTCACCGGAATAGCGAGAATTTACCAACGAAACGGCGGCTTCGCACATCTACTCAGAAAGAGGGCGATGCGCAGCGCGGGACCTGTGTCTTTGGCAGGCGAAGTGCTCCGTTAACCGACGAGGGGCTATTTGGGATGCCCGGAACTTGTACGGCGGAAGCCGCTGGGAAAGTTGGTGTCGAGTGAACCGGATCGCTGGGTTGGACGATCTGATCAGGCGGGCACGCCGCCGCCTCGTGGCGAACCTGTGCTTGAGACAGGGAGTGAATGCGGCGTGCGCGGCGATGGGCGGCGTAATTTTGCTGCTCATCGTGGGCGCGCAGATCCTGGACTGGCGCTGGCTCGCGGCGGTGGCCGCAGCCGGGGCGGCCGCCGGGTTCGGACTCGTGAGGCGCCAGGCGCCGCCACGCTACAGAATCGCGCAACTGATCGACCACAACCTCGGCCTCCACGATTCCGTTTCGACGGCGTTCTTCTACAACCGGATGGGCGCGGCGCGCGGCGCGGCGGAGGAGATGCGGGCCGCGCAGCTCGCCGAGGCGGAGCGGCTGGCCCGGGATGTGAACATCGAGCGCGCCGTGCCGTTCTCGACGCCGCGTTCGGTTTACGTGATGGCCGTGCTCGGCCTGATCGCAAGCGGGCTGCTCGGGCTGAGGTACGGCATCACGCGAAGCCTCGATTTGCACGCCCCGCTCGCAGCCTTGCTCCTCAACGCGCTGAGTCGCGATCCGCAGCCGCCCGACAATCGCCTGCAGGACCAGAAGCGTTACCGGGAGCTGCTCAGCCAACTCGGGCTAAGCCAGGAGAACAGCGCCTCCGAGTCCAAGACGGCTGGCTCCAAGGAATCCGCGGCGACGGCCGACGCCCAATCGCAGCAGGAACAGAAGCAGCTCGAAAGCCGGAACAGGCAGCAAGCGCCCGGCTCGGCCCAGGCGGAAAACATGCGTCAGGAGCGCGAGCGGGCGGCCGAAGGCGCTCAGAATTCCGAACAGCAGGGCGACCGGCGCATCGGCTCGGACCAATCGGCTTCGAACTCGCCTTCCGCGCAGCAGCTCGCCTCGGCGCAGCGGCACGAGAGCAGCAGCCTGGTCGATAAGGTGCGCGATGCGGTTTCGAGCCTGATGTCGCGCTTCAGCTCGCAGCCCCGGCAGGCCGAGTCGCAGCAGCAGATCGCCGATGCTCAGAGCCGCCCCGATAGCGGCAACGGGCAGAACGGCGACGGCTCGCAACAGAAATCCGAGCGCGGCCAGAAGCAGCAATCCGCCGAAAACGGGAACAAGGGCGCTCAAGGGCAGGGCGAGCAGCAAAAGGGCGATTCCAGCCAGATGGCGCAAGCCGGCGGCCGCCGTTCCAAAGGCGAGGATTCCGAGGACGCCTCCAAACAGCCCGGCAGCGGCATCGGCAGCCGCGACGGCAGCAAGGAGATTCGCCAGGCCGAGCAACTCGCCGCGATGGGCAAGATCAGCGAGATCATCGGCCGGCGCTCGCAGAACCTGACCGGCGATGCGACGATCGAAGTCGCCTCGGGGGGCCCGCAGCACCTGCGCACCGGCTATTCACAGCAGAACGCCAGCCACACGGATTCCGGCGGCGAGATTTCGCGCGACGAAATCCCACTGGCCTACCAGAACTACGTCCAGAGGTATTTCGAGCAGGTCCGGAAACAGGCGGCGCCGGCCGCTCCGGTGAAGAAGTAAGCCGGCGTTATTTTCCGGTCGTCTCCAGAATCTTCGCCGCGTAGTAGTTGACGATCTTCGCCTCGTTCCGCGCCACTTCGTAATAGGCGTTCCGCAGCAACTGGTCCTTGCGGCCGAGCAGGCCCTCGCGGATGGTCTGCTGCACGCGCGGATCGTTCAACTCGCGCTGTCCGGCGGGCTCGCGCGAAATGATGCGCAGAATGCGGTAGGTCCCCTGGCTCGGAATGATGGGCGAATTCTGGCCTACGGGCAAGGTGGCGATCAGCTTGCGCACCTCCGGGCTCGACCTGTCGAAGGCCGACAGCGGCAGGAAGCCCATGTCGCCGCCGTTTGCCGCCGAGCCGGGGTCCTCCGAGTAGTTTTCCGCCAGCATTCCGAAATCGTCGCCCTGCTTCAGCCGGTTCTCGATCATTTGGATCTTCGTGCGCGCCTGCTCGTCATTCTGCGCCTTGTCGTTCTTCAGGTTGCGCACGTTCGGATCCGGCGACGAGCTGACCATGATCTGCGCCAGGTGCACGGTCGGCTCGGCGTGATTGAAACTGGCCTTGTTCGCGTTGTAGAAGTCGGCGATTTCCTTGTCGGTGATGCTGATCTTCGAGGTGATCTCCTTGTTGATCAGTTTCTGAATGCTGAGGTCGCGCCGGATCTGCGACTTCAGGTCGCTCACCGACATTTTCCGGGCGTCGAGTTGCCGCTGGAATTCCTCCTGCGTGTACGGCGCCTTCAGCTCGTTGAACTTCGCGTCCACTTCGGAGTCGGTCGCCATCAGGCCGAGCTTCTCGGCGCGCTGCAGGATGATCTCGTTCTCGATGAGCGTGCGCAGCACTTCGAGCTTCTGAATCGATGCCAGGTCGTCGTTCGTGTGGTCGCCCGGGCTGGAGAGCTGCGACTGATAGATCCGGTCCACTTCGTCGTAAGTGATCGGACGGCCGTTTACGGTTGCGGCGACATTCGCCGGCGCAGAGGTCTTGCAGCCCGCGAGCACAAGGAGGGCGGGCGCCAGGAGAAGCAAATTCCGGAAATGCATAAACGATCCATTCTAACAGGCCGGTAGGAGCGCATTTTTCGCAACCCGCAATCACGCAAAGGCCGTGACGGCGTCGAGATCCGAGGCCTCGCCGAACCTGGCGCCCGCGATCGACGGCGCGATGTTGCGCAGGAGGCCGGTGAGCACGGCGCCGGCGCCCACCTCGATGGCGCGATCGACGCCCAGCGACGCGAGCAGGCGAATCGAGTCCGTCCAGCGGACCGGATTCGAGACCTGTTCGATCAGGCCCTGGCGCGCCTCGGCGCCCGTCGTGATCTGGCGCGCGTGCACGTTGTTGACGAGCGGGCAGGCGAGGTCGCGAAAAGCAGTCGCGTTCAGATCGACGGCCAGGCGTTCCTGCGCGGGCCGCATCAGCGCGCAATGGAAAGGCGCGCTCACGGGCAGCGGGACCGCGCGGCGCGCCCCCGCTTTCTTCGCCAGTTCCACGGCGCGGGCGACCGCGCCGGCGTGGCCGGCAATCACCACCTGGTCCGGCGAGTTCAGGTTCGCCGCGGAAACCACTTCGCCCTGGGCCGCCTCGGCGAGCACCGCTTCGAGCTTTCCTTCCGGCAGTTTGAGCAGCGCCGCCATTGCGCCCACGCCCGGCGGAACGGCTTCCTGCATGTAGCGCCCGCGCTTCCTCACCAGGCGCAAAGCGTCGGCGAAGGCCAGGCTGCCCGCCGCGACCAGCGCCGAATATTCGCCCAGGCTGTGGCCGGCAACATAGTCGGGCCGCGATCCGTTTTCGCAGAGCACCCTCCAGGCCGCCACCGACACGGCCAGCAGCGCGGGCTGGGTGTTCTCCGTCATTTTAAGGGCGTCTTCGGGACCTTCGAAACAGAGCTTCGAGAGCGCGAACCCCAGCGCGTCGTCAGCCTCCTCAAAAGCGGCGCGCGCGGAAGGAAAGGAATCGGCCAGCGACTTCCCCATTCCGGGGAACTGCGAGCCCTGGCCTGGAAACAGGAAAACGGTTTTCATATCGGAACATTCATTGTACGATGGAGGGTAACTTTGAGAGGGTTACACTACCTTTCGAAGAGGCCCGTGGCCCGAAAGTTTGTAACCAGTCGATAGGGCGGCCGGTAGTTGCACGTCCGCCGGGCCCCGCCGGCCGGGAGATGACTCTTGCGCCTTTCTGAAATCTGCGTACAACGCCCCGTGTTCGCCGCCATGCTCATCCTCTTCCTGACGGTCATGGGGGTCTTCAGCTTCATGCAGCTCGGCGTCGACCTGTTCCCGCGCAGCGATCCCGCTACCGTCTTCGTGCGGGTGCAGTTGCCGGGCGCGAGCCCCGAGGAGGTGACTTCGCAGGTGGTGATGCCGCTCGAAGAAGCGATTGCCTCGGTGAGCGGCATCGACGAGATGCGGTCGATGGTGAGCGAGGGCAGCGCGAACATCGTGGTGACCTTCGTGCTCGAGCGCAACATCGGCGAGGCTACCGAAGACGTGCGCGAGAAGGTTTCGGGCGCGGTTCGCCAGCTTCCGCCGAACATTCTCCCGCCGGTGGTGCAGAAAGCCGATCCCGACAGCGATTCCATTATCACCGTCGCGGTCAGCGGCCAGCGGCCCGTGCGCGAGCTGACCGAGATCGCCGACAAGCAGATCCGCCGCGCGATCGAGACCGTGGACGGCGTCGCGTCGGTCGATATCAACGGCGGCCGCTACCGCCAGGTGAACGTGATGCTCGACCTGGACAAGATGAGCGGCTACAATCTGACGGCCCAGGACGTTTCTCGCGCGCTGCAGTCGGAGAACGTTGAGTCGCCCGGCGGCCGTATGGTGCGCGGCCCGAGCGAGGTCGGCGTCCGCACGCTCGGCCGCGTTTCCGAGGTCGATCAGTTCAACCGGATCATTATTAAAAACGTGAACGGCGCGCCCATCCGCGTCAGCGATGTCGGCTACGCCGAGGACGGCATGGCCGAGAAGCGCACGTTCGCGTATTACAAGGACACGCCCGCGGTGATCCTGGAAGTGCGGCGCCAGGCCGGCACCAACACCGTGAAGGTGGTCGAGGGCATCCAGGCGCGGTTGCAGTCGCTGCAGGGCGAGCTCCCGGCCGGCGTGAAGCTCGACGTGGTGAAGGAATCGGCCCGCTTCATCAAAGCGTCGGTCGAGGCGCTCGAAGAGCACCTGCTCCTCGGCAGCCTGCTCGCCTCGCTGATCGTCTGGCTGTTTATCCGCGATATGCGGACCGTCGTCATCAGCGCCATCGCCATCCCGACGTCGATTATCACGACCTTCACGCTGATGCGGGCCATGGACTTTACGCTGAACTCGATGACGCTGCTCGGGCTGACGCTCGCGGTCGGCATAGTCATCGACGACGCGATTATCGTGCTCGAAAACATATACCGGCACATTGAGGAGAAGAACCTGCCGCCGATGGAGGCGGCGGTGCGCGCGACCAAGGAAATCGCGCTCGCCGTCATGGCGACCACCCTGTCGCTGGTCATCATCTTCGTGCCGATCGCGTTCATGACCGGCTACGCGAAGCGCTACCTGAACCAGTTCGGCTGGACGATGGCGTTCTCGATCATGGTCTCGATGCTGGTGGCGTTTACGCTGACGCCTACGCTCAGCGCGCGGCTGTTGAAGAAGCGCACGGGCACGGCACAGCAGAAAGCCCACGGCGCGCACAAGGGCGGGTTCCTCGACCGGCTTTACGTCGCTGTGCTGGGCTGGACTCTCAATCATCGCTGGGTGATCGTCAGCCTGGCGGTCGCCACGCTGCTCTCGACGTTCGTCGTCTACCGCTATATCGGGCGCGACTGGATGCCGCAGGAAGACCAGAACGAGCTGTCGGTGAGCCTGGAACTTCCCGAAGGCACCTCGATCCAGGAGACCGAGCGCGTAACGCTGCAAGCCGCCAAAGCGATCAGCAAGGTGGATGGCGTCACGGCCGTAATTCCCACCAGCCAGGGCATGATGGGCCGCGTGAACACGTCCAACATCGGCATCCTGCTCAAGCCGACGGACGAGCGCGCGCCGATCATCGAAATGGGCCAGAGGGTTCGCACCGTGCTGCGGCCCTTCGCCTACACGCGCCCGCGCGTGGCTTTTCCGAACACGCTGGGCGGCCGCGACACGTTCGCGCCGATTCGCGCCCAGTTGCTCGGCCCGGACCTGGCGCCGATCGTCGAGATCGCCAAGCAGGCGAACACCGAACTGCTGAAGGTGCCGTCGGTTTCCGATATCAAGGTGAACCTGAACCTCAGCGCGCCGGAGATGCAGGTGAAGATCGACCGCACGCGCGCCTCAGACCTCGGCGTGCGCGTCAGCGACATATCGAGCGCCGTGCGGTTGCTGATGTCCGGCGAGGACGAGATCTCGACGTATAAGGAAGGCGCCGAGCAGTATCCGGTGACCATGCGCCTGCTGCCCGGCCAGCGCGATGAACCGCTGATGCTCAGCCGCATCCTGGTGCCCTCGGCGCGCCTCGGCCTGATCCGGCTGGATTCGGTCGCCAGCCTCGAGCGCGGCTTCGGCCCCAGCCGCATCGACCGCTACGCGCGGCAGTTCTCGGTAGGCATCATGGGAAACGTGGCGCCGGGCTATTCGCTCTCCGATGCGGCCGACGCTACGATGGCGACGATCCGCAACATCGGCCTGCCGGCCGGATATTCGATGATTTTCTCCGGCCAGGTGAAGATCCTCGAAGAGACCACGCAGAACATGCTGCTGGCCTTCGCGCTCGCGTCCATCTTTATGTATATGGTGCTGGCCGCGCAGTTCGAAAGCCTGATTCACCCGTTCATCATCCTGCTGACGCTGCCGCTGTCGATCCCCTTCGCGCTGATCTCGCTGATCGCGACCGGGCGCAGTCTGAACCTGTTCAGCGCGCTCGGCGTGCTGCTGCTGCTGGGTATCGTGAAGAAGAACGGCATTCTGCAGATCGATTACATGAATCGCCTGCGCGACCAGGGCATGCCGCTGCGGCAGGCGATTCTCGAAGCCAACCGCGTGCGGCTGCGGCCGATTCTGATGACGACGTTCTCGATCGTCGCGGGCCTGGTGCCGACGGCGCTCGGCATCGGCGTCGGGGCGTCGCAACGCTCGGCGATCGCCGTCACCATCATCGGCGGCCAGACGCTCTGCCTGCTGCTGACGCTGCTGGTGGTGCCCACGGGCTACTCTCTGGTCGAGGATGCGAAAGCGTGGCTGGCGCGGCGGAAGACCGCGCACGCGCCGGTGCCGGTGACCGGTGACTAGGAACGAAGCGGCGCGCCGCCTGTTGCGCGCGCCCGCTTCGCGGCAGCGCGATGCGGCCATCGCGAAAGCGGTGCGGCAGATTCCGCGCGGCAAGGTGGCGACGTACGCACAGGTGGCTGCTGCCGCGGGCTACCCGCTCTATCACCGTCAGGTCGTGCAGGTGCTGCGCCGCTCGGGCGATCGCCTGCCCTGGCAGCGGGTCGTCGGCGCCGGCGGCTACATCCGGCTGAAAGGCGCCGCCGCGCTCGAGCAGCGCACGCGCCTCGAATTGGAAGGCGTGACTTTTCGCGGCAAGCGCATCGCCATGGAAGAGCATCAGCACGTCTTCCGCACCTGGGAATTCTAATCAACAGTCTTTCACCGCGGAGCGGGAAGAGTTCGCCGCGTCCTCCGCGCCTCCGCGGTTAAGTTCTTTTTTCACGCTATACTCCGGACATGCGGTTACGTTTCACGCGGGGCGACCTGCGGTTGCTGGCGGCCTGCGCCGCGGTGCTGGTCCTCACCATCTGGTTTTCAGCGAAATTCTTTTATCACGCTTTTCCAGAAGCATCGATCGACTTCCGGGTCACACGGGACGAGTCCCGCGCGCTGGGCGAGCAGTTCCTCCAAAAACAGGGCTATTCGGTCGCGGGCTACCGCGAAGCTTCGCGCTTCAGCTATGACGACAACGCCAAGACTTTTCTGGAACGCGAGGCCGGCCTCGATCGCGCGAACGAACTGATGGGCTCCCGCGTGCGCCTCTGGCGCTGGTCGCACCGTTGGTTCCGGCCCGGGCACATCGAAGAGTATCGCGTCGATGTCACGCCGGCGGGCGAGGTCGCCGGATTCGAGCGCCGCATCGCCGAAACGGCGCCGGGCGGTTCGCTCGCGAGCGCGGACGCGCGCGCCCTGGCGGAAAAGTTCCTGCGCGAGAAAATGGGGCGCGATCCGGCGTCGCTCGAGTTCGTCGAGGGATCGAGCGTCACGCGGCCCGCGCGCACCGACCACACGTTCACCTGGAAAGAGCGCGGCTTCAGCGTGAAGGACGCCGATTACCGAATCGAGGTCAGCGTGCTCGGCGACGGCATCGGCGGTTATCGCGAGTACCTCAAGGTGCCCGAGGCCTGGCAGCGCGGATACGCGCGGATGCGTTCGGCCAACGATGCCGCCTCGCAGATTGACGTCGCCGTCATGCTGCTGCTGGCGCTCGGGATGGTTGCCGTCATCCTGATGCGCGTGCGCCGCCGCGATGTCCGGTGGAGGCGCGCCGGCGTCGTCGGCCTCGCCGGCGCGGCCCTGCTGTTCCTCTCGCAATGGAATTCGCAGGGCCTCGCCGAATTCGCCTATCCCACGCAGGACTCCTACGCGAGTTTCATGGCGTCGCTCGTGCTGCGCAACCTTGCCGCGGCGTGCGCCGCGGGCGCGCTGCTGTTCGTCCTCACTGCGGGCGCCGAGCCGCTCTACCGCGAGCACTTCGCCGGCCGCGTCTCGCTCGGGAACCTGTTCCGCCCCCGCGGCATGCGCACCAGGAGCTTTTTCATTGGCTCGGCGATCGGGCTCACGCTCGCCGGCGTCTTCATCGCCTACCAGACCGGCTTCTACCTGATCGCCTACCATTTCGGCGCGTGGTCTCCCGCCGACGTGCCCTACGACGACCTGCTGAACACGCGTCTGCCGTGGCTGTTCGTCCTGTTCAACGGCTTCTTCCCGGCGGTCTCGGAAGAATTCATGTTCCGGATGTTCGCGATTCCGTTCCTGCGGAAACTGCTCCGCTGGCTGCCGGCGGCGGTGGTGCTCGCGGCGTTCATCTGGGGCTTCGGCCACGCGGCCTACCCGCAGCAGCCGTTCTGGATCCGCGGCGTCGAGGTGGGAATGGGCGGCGTGCTGCTCGGCCTCGTGATGCTGCGCTGGGGCATTCTGCCGACGCTGGTCTGGCATTATTCGGTGGACGCGATGTACAGCGCCATGCTGCTGCTGCGCTCGCACAGCCTCTACTTCGTGCTTTCGGGCGCGGCGAGCGCGGGCGTGATTCTGGCGCCGCTCGCCGTGGCCGGGATCATGTATCTGCGGCGGGGCGGCTTCGAGCCGGAGGCCGGCCTGACGAACGGCGACGAGGGGACGGCCGCCGAGCCCGAGGCGCAGCCCCAACCCGCCGCGGCGCCCGCAGAGTCGATGTATACGCCGTGGACGATGCGCCGCCGCGCCGCCGCGCTCGCGCTCGCGCTGGCCGCGGCCGCGTTCCTGTTCGTGCCCGTCGAAAACTTCGGCGACTCGCCGGCGTTTGCGCTCAACGCCGCGCAGGCCCGCGCCGCGGGCGACCGCTTCGTGCGCGGTCTCGGCCTCGATCCCGGCGCATTCCGCGCCGTCGCGTATCCCACCACCAGCTTCGACGACAACACAGCCCGCTATTTTCTCGAGCGCCGCCCGGTTTCCTATCTCGCGCAGGCCTACAGCCGCATCGTCCCGCTGAAGCGCTGGAACGTGCGCTATTTCAAGCCTTCGCAGAAGGAGGAAGTGCGCGTCGCATTCGATGCCGAAACCGGCAAGCCGGTCGCCTTCGTGCACACGCTGCCCGAGGACGCGCCCGGCGCCGACCTTTCCGCGGCGGACGCGCAGAAGATCGCCGCCGACTATCTCGCGTCGCGCGGCTTCGACCTGAGCAAGCTCGAATTGAAGGAAAGCTCCTCGGAGAAGAGAAAGGCGCGGCGCGATTACACGATGATCTGGGAGGCGCGGCCGGGCGACGCGCGCAATCTCGACGAGGCGCGCTATCGCGTCGAGGCGCAGCTGGCCGGCGACCGTCCCGCGGGGCTCAGCACTTACTGGAAATTGCCCGAGGCGTTCCTCCGCAGCCAGGCGCGCGTGGGCGCGTTCTTTATCGCGCTTTCAGGGCTTCGCCTCGTGGCGGGAGGCGCGGCCGTCATCTTCGCGCTGTTGCTGCTGGTCCGGCGCACGCGCAAGGGCGAGGTGCGCTGGCGTCCGGCCATGGCGCTTGCGGCGCCGCTCGCGCTGTTGGCGCTGGCGGGCGCGGCGTCCGATTACTCGCTGCTTTACCGCAACTACGATACGGCAATACCGTTCGCCACATTTCAGGCGATCGCCGCCGTGACGACCGGCATGGGCATCGTCATGACGTTTGTGGTGCTCTCGCTTTCGGCGGCGCTGCTGTTCGCGCTGTGGCCGGCGTCGCTCGAAACCTTCCGCGCCGGCGCCAGGCGGAGAGCGGCGGTGGATGCGGTCCTTGCGTTCGTCGTCGCGGCTGCGCTGGCGGCATTCGCCGCGCATCTCGACGCCCTGTTGCGCGCGCGGTTCCACACCGCGGCCATTTTCGGCGTGAGCATTCCGCAGTACCTGGGCGGGGCTGTGCCGGCGCTCGCCGCGGTCGCGAGCGCCGCGGTCCGGTCCGTGGAGTTACTTGCGCTGATCGGACTGGCGGCCTACACGTGGACGACGCTCCGGGGGCGGCTGCGAATTCCGCTCGCGCTGGCGGTGCTTGCGGCGGCTGTGCCCGTCGGAGTCCAGACCCCCGCCGAATTCGCTCTCGCTTATGCGGGGCTGCTTGTGACGGCGGCTTCGGCGTGGGCGTTCGCAGCCTGGTTCGGGCGCGCGAATTACCTGGCGTATGCGCTGGCTGTGTTCGGGCTTTCGCTGGGCGCCGCCGCGCTGGAACTCTTGGGCCAGTCCTCGGTCTACTTCGAGCGGCAGGGCTGGCTGGTGACGGGAGCGCTCGTGGCCGCGCTGGCCTGGATCGCATATCCAACGCTCACGAAAGCGGGCCCGCGCGGCGTGTTCGCCGCCGAAGAAAACCGGTGACAGTACACTCGTTTCCCGATTTTCTGGAGCGCCCGCAAGATCAGAAATTCCGATAAAAAAGGCGCCCGGACCGCGGAGGCCGGGCGCCCGTTTGTCGCGTGACTGCTCAAACCACTACCACTGGAATGAGCCGCGGAGCTGAAGGTTGCGCGGCACATTGCCGGCGGCAACGCTGGTGATCTGCCCGAACGAGGTCGAAGTGGGATTGGCGTTCGTCGTGTTGACGCCGAACACCGGGTGGTTGAAGGCGTTCAGCGCTTCCACCTGGAACGTGAACCGCATCTGCTCGTGGATCGGGATGTCCTTCTCCAGGGCGGCGTCCCAGTTAAAGTACGTGGGGCCGTACACGTAAAGGAACTGACCGAATACGCCCGGAGTGCTGGCCGGAGCCAGGTACGCGGGGTTGGCGCGGCCATCCGGACCGATCAGCTTCGGATCGACAAAGTACAGGGACTTGTTCTGAGCCGGAGCATCGCTGATGGTGGACATGGCCGCCGAGAGTTGACCGTAAGTCATGCCGTTCAGGACGACACCGGAGTTGGCGAACTGGTTCACCGTATAATAACTGCCCGGCAGCAGGTAGTTGCGTCCCGAGGTCACCTTGATGATGGAGGAAACGATCCAGTCGCTCGCAACGCGCCTGAGGAATCCGTTCGTAACAGCCACCTTGCGTCCGGGGCCGAACGGCAGCGAGTAGGTCCAGTAAGTCTGGAAGACGTGCCTGAGGTCGAACGGCGTGGGGCCGTAATCCAATTGATGGTCGCGCAAGGTGTGCCTGATGGACTCGCCCGCCTGGTTGCTGGCATTCTGCAATGTGCCAAGCGTCTTGCTGAATGCGTAGTTGGCGGTGACGGTCAGGCCGTTCGAGTAGGCTTTCTTGAGCTCAACCTGGAGGCCGTTATAGTTGTTGATGCCGTCGTCCGCCAGCCGATAGAGCGTGTTGGCGTACGGGTTGGGCTGGATCAGGTTGATCGGGTATGCGCCGGGAGCGTTGAAGCCGCGGCTTGCGCATGGTCCGAAATTGCTGCCGACCAGACGGCAGTAGTAGGTGGCATTGGTGGCGAAAGTCCGGGCCATGCTGCCCGCCTGTCCCTGTTGCAGACTGGTGATGAAGCTCGAACTGCCGAAGCCGGAGCCAAAGGAAAGCGCCGGTTGCGAGCCGAGGGCGCCAAAAGCCGCCTGGAAGATCGGCATCGCACCCTGCCCCGGAAGCCCGTTATTGGCGAAGCTGGCGCCTTTACCATTGGCTTGGTTGATCGCGAGGTTGGTCTGGGCCGTTTGGAAATCTTTGAGGAAGCCGTTCTCGAAGATGTTCGTTTCGCTGTAATTGTACTGCGTCCACATGTGCGTAGACTTGTTGCCGACGTAACGCGCTTCGATCACGGTTCCCTTAGCGACTTCGCGTTGGATGCCGAAACTCCAGTTCTGCACGTAGGGCGTGTGCAGCGTCGGGTTGACAATGCTGAGACTGTTCGTAAAGGAGGTGAACAGCGAAACCGGCATCGGGAACGTGAACGAGGGCGGATTCATGATGCCCCAGGGCGGAAGCGTCGAAGTGAGTGACAGCCCGCCGGGGCTGAATCCGACGTCTCCGGGGTTGAGCGAGATCTGTTGCGTCGTGCCGGGGTTGCCGGACTCGTAATTCGAAAGCGAGTTCAGGCCTTCGTCGTAGTAGCTGATGGCATAACTGCCGCGAATGACCGCGTTGTCTCCGAACAGCTTGCCGAGGAATCCCTTGTCAAATTTCGGATTCCAGGCGAAACCGAAATTCGGTGCGGGATTGATCTTGTCCGATTTGTAAAAGTTCGTCGTGTTATACACGACCGGGTTCATGACCCCATTGAGCACTCCGGGCTGGAAAAGCGCGGTGGACGGTCCCATCCAGTTCGCCCAATCGGCAACCGTATTGATGCCGTTCGGGCTGTTGATGGCGCCCGAGATCTCCCACCGGAATCCGTAGTTCAAGGTCAGATTGGGGTTCAAACGGAAAGAGTCCTGAGCGTAAATGCCGGCGCTCTGGCGTGCCCAGCGCTGGGTGATGGGCGCGAACTTCTGGTACTGATGCGTCTTCTCGTCCACGTTCAGCGAACCGCTGATCGAACTGAGGCGGCCGGTGAGCATGGCATAAAGGTTCGCAGCGCCGGCTACGTCGTTGGAACTGACGTATGGCATCACGGACGCACCCAGAACCGTGCTGATCGGATCGCCGCTGGCGACGCCGGTGTAGTAGTTCAGTACTCCTGCGTTATTCCAGGTCGTTTCATAGAAGCTGGTTCGCAGGTATGTCATGCCGAAGGTGAGGGTGTGGCGGTCACGCACCCAGCTCAGGTTGTCGTACAGGTTGTAGACCGGGTTGTTCCGGATCCACGGCGTCATGTTTGGAATATAATCCGTGAAACTGGAGCCGGTCGGCCCGACCAGATGAATGCGGCGGTCGCCCATCGAGGACCACTGATGAATGTTGTTGTCCTCGTAAAAGTACTCGCCGTTGCTCTGCACGCCGAAGTTGAACTGGTTCAGCATGGTCGGCGTGATCGCATAGTTCAGTGCGTTGGAGGCGATATAGGCCGTGATCTTGTAGGCATTGCCCAACGGGCCGCCGGGGTAATTCGGATAGCCCAGGTTGTGCTGCCAGCGCAGGTTCCATGTGCCGGTCCAGGAGATCTTGGGAGTGATCTGGTAATCCAGGCGCGCCGTGGGGAACAACTGATTGTAAGTCCCGTCCGCGTTGAAGTACAGGGTACTGGTGTTCTGATTGGTGGCGCTGGAAACCAGCGTGCCCTGAGGCAGGCTTGCGTTTATTTGATCCAGCAGCTTCTTCACAGTCGGATCGATCGTGCTCTGGTATCCCTGCGCGCCGGCGATTTGCAGGACGTTGATCTGGTGCCAGTTCTTATCCGTGCCGAAATACTTGTAAATGCCGTTCTGGTAATCCGGGTTGGGGACGGTAACGGAGTTCGTCCAGGTGCCCGGCACCGGCTCGGCCTCGAAGTTGACGAAGAAGAACAGCTTCTTGTTGAGCCCCAGGAACGGAACCGGCAGCGGGCCGCCGATGTTGCCGCCGAAGTCGTTCAGCCGCAGCTTGCTCCTCGGTGTGCCGCGCATGTTCCTGAAGAAGTCGTTGGCGTTCAGCGCATCATTGCGGAACTGCTCGAACGCTTTGCCGTGATACCGGTCGGTGCCTCGCTTCGTAACGAAGCGGATGTTCATGGCGCCGCCGCCGGATGCGTCCGCGCCCTGCCCGGTGGTGGATACCGAAATCTCGTCGATCGCATCCACGCGGACCGGCGCAAAGCCGTACATGCTCGTGCCGCCCGACTTGAAGCGCTGTGAGTTGTTGTTGATGCCGTCCACTGTGATGTTCATGGACGCGTTCGGCAGGCCGTCAAACGTACTGGTGCGGCCACCGTCGATGGCCTGGGCGCCCGCCGACAGCAGCGAGAAATAGAGCGTATCGCGACCGGACAGCGGCAACTGCTGCACGTAGTCGTTGCGAACCGTGGTCGCAATCTAGTTTGAAGTGGTCTCCAACGCCACCGCCGCCGCTTTCACCTCGACGGTTTCCGTGAGTTGGCCCACTTTGAGTGCCACCGGAAGGTCCGTCCGGCGCGCAGCGTCCACCACAACATCGGAGTACACTGCAGCCTGGAATCCGTTAGCAGTCACTTTGACGTTGTATTTTCCAGGCGTCAGCGCCAGGAACAGGAAGCTGCCGTCTGGCCCGGTTTTCAGCGACTTGGCGATGCCGGTCGCGGCATCCGTCACATCGACCTGGGCGCTTGGAACGACATTGCCGCTCGGGTCGGTAACCACTCCGTGAATTTCTCCCGTCGTGCGTACCTGCGCGGTCGCTACAAAGGGGAGCAAGAGGAGTGCCATGATGGAGAGAACGGATACGAGTAGATTCTTAACGTGCATACGCTCCTACTTGACTAAGGATCGAGCAACCTCTAAGACTTTGTTGCTTTTTGGAATACTACGCGTCTGGTATGCGTTTAGTCAAGAGGAATCTTATTAACTCGCGGAAACGATTAAATGCTTCTCCAGGAGCCTGCTGGGGCTCACAACATGGGCTGAGCTGTGCATTCTTTCATAAAGCGCTTAAGGATGAACCTTCCGTGTAAGCGCTTCCCGAAGCTCCAATGTCTTTATCATTCAGCGCTTGACAACGGCCCGATCCGGATGCAAGATATATCGGACGATATAACTTATGCCGGTCTCCTGGAGGTCCCTGTCCGATCCCTGGGGACCCCTGACGGCTTTCGCGCTCGGTTCGCGGCCGCGCTTTTTCCGGTTCGGGGAAGTCCGCCTGGCGGTGCTCTCGCTTCTGGGCGAGGGCTCCAAGCACGGCTATCAGCTCATGAAAGAGTTGGCCGGGCGCTCCGGCGGCCTGTGCAGCGCCAGCGCCGGCAGCGTGTACCCGACCCTGCAGCAGTTGGAAGCCGAGGGCCTGATCGAATCCGAAAAACGGGAGGGCCGGCGCATCTACCGGCTCACCGAGGCCGGGCAACGGGAACTCGATCGCGACCCTGCCGCGGTGCGCGCGATTTGGGAGCGGGCGGAGAACTGGGGCGCCTGGGCGCAGCGCATGGGACCGGAAGCGCTGGCCATCGCCAAACCGGCCGGCGCCGTCGTGAAGGCAGCTCTTTGGGCGGTGAACCGCGCGGCCGGCGCGCCCGCGGCCGAGGACCGGATCCGCGCCATCCTCCGCCGTGCCTGCCGCGACCTGGACCGCGTGGCCAAGGAGCAAACATAAATGCCGGCAGGCATACGGACCCTCGACCTCAGGAAGATCTACAACTCGGCGCCGCCCGCGGCGGCCATCGGCGGCTTCGCCATGCTGCCCTTCCGGTCGAAACCGAAGCGCGCGGGGCGGCCGAACATTATCGCCCTCGACGGCATAACGCTGGAGATCCGGGCCGGGGAGATCTTCGGGCTGCTGGGCCCGAACGGAGCGGGCAAGTCCACCACCGTCGGCGTGCTGACCACGCGGGTGCGGCCGACCAGCGGGCGCGCCTGGGTCGGGCCGCACGAGGTCTGGAAGGAGCCGGTCGCGGCCAAGCGGCTGATCGGCGTGGTGCCCCAGCGGCCGAACCTGGATTTCGCGCTGAAGGCGCGGGAAATCCTGCTGTTCCACGGCGCCTATTTCGGCCAGGGCGCCCGCGAGCGGGCCGAGCGCGCTTCGAAGCTCCTCGCGCTCTTCAAACTCGAGGACCGCGCGGGGGACTTCGTGCGCGGCTTTTCCGGCGGCATGATGCAGCGCCTGTCGATCGCGCGCGCCATGATGCACGACCCCGAGGTGCTGTTCCTGGACGAGCCCAGCGCCGGCCTCGATCCGCAGACGCGGCTGCTGCTCTGGGACATCGTGCGGGATTACAACCGCGGCGGCAAGACCGTCCTGCTGACCACCCACAACATGGAGGAAGCCGACGCGCTCTGCGGCCGCATCGCCATCATCGATCACGGCCGCATTATCGCCATCGGGACGCCGGAGGAGCTGAAGCAATCGATTCCCGGCGGCCACGTCGTGCGGCTGAAATTTCGCGCGCCGGCGCCGGTGCTCATGGAGAAGATGAAGGAATTCGCCGGCGTGAGGGAAGTGCGGCCATCCGACGGGCTGGGCGCGGACCTGTATGCGGACCGCGGCGGGCCGCTCGTGGCGGAAATCGCCGCAGCCGCCGCCGCGGCCGGCGTGGACATCTCCGATATCCACATCTCGGAGCCGAGCCTGGAAACGCTGTTCCTCCATCACACGGGAAGGAGCCTGCGGGACTGATGTCGAAGACATTCTTCGCGATGCTGGCGCGGGACTGGCATGTGGCGCGGCGCAACTCCATCGCTCTGATGCTGCAGACCCTGCTGCAGCCGATGCTGCTGGTGTTCGTGTTCGGGAACATAATGACGGGCAGCGGCATGATCGCGCGAACCTACAAGAACATCCTGCTGCCGGGCGTGATGGCGATGAGCATGGTGCTGACCGGCGTGCAGGCCGTGGCGATGCCGCTGATCGCCGAGTTTCAGTTCACGCACGAGATCGAGGACCGGCTGCTGGCGCCGATGCGCATCGGCTGGCTTGCGGTAGAAAAGGTGGTCGCGGGCATGCTGCAGTCGCTTGTGGCGGGGGCGGTGGTGGCGCTCTCGGCATGGCTGCTGCTGGGGACGAGCGTCCGGCTGGACTTCGGGCATCCGCTGGAACTGGCCGTGGTTGCGCTGCTGGTGGCGCTGGCCGCGGGCGCGGGCGGTCTGACGCTGGGCTGCTCGGTGGGCCAGACGCAGATCGGCCTCATGTTCACGCTCGTCATCGCGCCCATGATCTTCTTCGGCTGCGCCTACTATCCCTGGGCTTCGCTCGCGCCGCATCCTTTCCTGCAGAAGGCCGTGCTGGTGAACCCGCTGGTCTACGCGAGCGAGGGGCTGCGCGGCATCCTTTCTCCCGAGGTGGCGCACCTGCCGGCGGCCGCCGTCATCGGCGCGCTGTCGCTCTTCGACGTCGTGCTCCTGGGCGCGGGCCTTTTCCGGTTTCACAGGAAAGCCATAAGCTGAGCGGCAAAACCGCCGGGCTGAACACCATCCGCACAAGGCAGAGTGGGGCAGGCGCTTTCGCCTGTCCAGCCATCCTTCGGGTCTTTGCAGCAAAATTCCCGACAACCAGATTGCGAGATCGAGCGTCAATTACAGTGACGAGGGGAGACCAGATGAACCGAGTCATGAGCATCCCGGAAACGCATAAAGACTTAAAGGGCTGGGCCTATTGTCCGATCTGCACGCACACCGTGGAAACCGCCGTTGTGCAGGCGGGCAGGAAGATGCTGGTGAAGCCGGGTCAGAAATGCCCGCGCTGCAACTCGTCGCTGGAGGCGGCGTCGGTCATCCGATCCGAACAGGCGGCCTGAAGAAGGAGCGGACGCACTTCGGCGGCCGGACGCCGGCGGGCTCTCGAAAACGCTTGCGCCCGGTGGACCGTTGTGATGTAGTGAAGACAGGAGACGGAGCCATGAGCAGGAAAAGGATCCCGCGGTCCGAAGAAGTGGTGCCGAACGAGATCCTTGAAAGAGCCCGCAAATCCGCGCACCCGGACAAAGTGGTGAAAACGGCAAAGTGCGTAGTGTGCGGATCGGAATGCGCCGCCAACTCTCCTGAACAACTCTGCTGGGTCTGCCGGCGGCTGAAAATCAGCGCCTGGCACGAAGTCGAGCAGCAGATGCCGGCTCAGGAATAAGACCCCTTTTCCTCCGCAGCCTGGTACACATAAGCGGCGGCAAGCACATCCTCGATCGCGATCCCGTTTGATTTGAAAATCGTGACCGCGCCCGGACGGGCCGGGCGCACCAACTTGCCCGCGACCAGGTCGGAAAGCTCCACGAGCTTCCCTCTGTCCCCCTCTCCCATCGAGATCAGGTCTCCCGATTCCTCGAGCGCCTGGCCGATCGAATCGGTCGCGATCAGAGCGGCTTTTTGGAGAATGCCGTCGGGGAGCTCGCGAGTGTCCGGGTAATTCGCTCCGATTGCGTTGATGTGGGCGCCCGGGCGGACCCAGCCGACTTCGAGAACGGGCGTACGCGCGTTCGTGGCGGTGACGATAACATCGGCGTCGCGGACGGCGCTTTCGGCGGCGCCGGCCGCAATCACCCGGATCCGGAAATCCCGGGTGCATTCGGCGGCAAACCGGCTGCGGCGTTCCGAATCCGGGTCCCAGCAGAGCACGGAGCGGACCGGCCGGACGTGGATCAGCCCTTCGAGTTGCGCGCGCGCCTGGATTCCCGTACCGAGGATCGCCACGGTCCGCGGCCCGGGCGGCGCAAGCGTGTCGGTGGCGACGGCGCTGGCCGCCCCCGTCCGCAGCCGGGTCAGCGCGCCGGCCTCGAAGACCCCCAGCAGCCGGCCGTCCTCGGCCGCAAACAGCAGGACGGCGAAGTGATAGCCGCCGCGCGGATTTACCGAGTAGACTTTGGCGCCGAAGTAGGCCCCGTCGCCGGCCGCCATCGTGTGCAGCGCGTTCGCGCCGGGCAATTCCAGATGTTTGCGCGCGTGGTTTCGCGCGCGGCCGCAGGCAAGATCCTGGAAACCCTGTCGAACGACGCGGATGGCCTGCTCCATCGTGAGCAGGGCTTGCACCTCGGAATCGGAAAAGAAGCGCACGCGTTGGTCTCCCGGCGCGAGCTAGCTGTACGCCGGCACACGGCTCGGCGGGTTCTGGAACAGATCCACCGTCTCTCTCTGCAGCAGCACCCAAAGTCCATAGATGCCGAGCAGGGTGCCGAGCGGCACATGGAGCAGGTCGATCGCCGAGAGCACGATCGTGAGAATCCGGGCCCATTCGCGGTAGTGCAGCAGGCCGATGCCGCAGACGATGCCGGGCAGCGACACCAGCAGCAGGAAGATGGCGATCACAAAGCCGGCGATGGCCAAAATGGGTGCGGCGGCCTGCGCGTCTACCCCTCCTTCGGCGTCAGCGGCCGCACCCAAGAATCCGGCGATGCCGCCGAACAGCAGCAGGATGGCCAGCGCGGCCACGACGCCAAGCGCGCCCAACACAATGTGCAGAATGCCGAGTACCCGGATATGGCTTTGCATCGGCACTATGGTACACCATCAGGTGCGGAACCACGCGGTTTTCCGCTCCATCGGACTCCTGGGCTGCATCGAAGCCGCCGAGCGGCGCCCGGTTCGCCGTTCATTCCGCCTTAGGCGTGGTCCGCCGCGCGGGAACGGTGCGGACGGGCTGGCTGATCTGCCCGGGCCCCTTGCAGTCCTTCTCATGCTCGCGAAGGTCCTCGAACGAGTTCAGCGTTCGCCCGCACCGATCGCATTGGAATTTGGCTTTGCCGCCGGTTCCAGGCATCTTTCTCCTCACGCATGTTCGAATGTGAGCCGCCTGCCGTAGGCCGCGAGGGTGAAGCGCTCGATGGCCTCGCGCAGGCTCAGCTCGGGAAAATTCATTCGGCTGACATCGACCTGGCCGAGCTCCAGGCGGCCGGCCTCCCAGAGGTGGCGGACGGCCTGCGGGCCGAAGCCGAGCAGGCGCGCGCCCACCACGTCCGCCGCCACCGCGTCCGTGCTCGCCACCACCATTCCGGTTTCGACGGCGTGGCCGCCGATCGGTCCCGTGCCGATCATCGCCGGATGCCCCACCGTGATCGCCAGGTCGATGGGAAACCGCCTCGCCATCGCCGCAATGAACGAGTGAATGTCGGCGAAGAACCGGTTCTCGTGCCGCTGCGCCGATCTCGGATGACCGTAAAAATCGGCCGCCGGAAACGACATGGCGATGTTCTTGAGAGCCAGCGTGACGGTTGCGATATCGTGCAGCTTCAACTGGTTCAGCGCGATCAGCGTGTCGTACTCGAGTACGCGCGGGTTCACCATCACCGTCCTCTGCGGCCCGGTGACGTTCACCTCGGGCAGGTATTCGAGCGCCACTTCGGCGAAAGGCGGGCGGTTGTGGTCGAAGAACTCCGCCCCCTCCTCTTTCAACACCTGCATCATCCCGCTGATGCGGAACACTTCCTCGGTCTGCGCGGCGCCCGAGCCGCCGGACACGACGAGATGGCCGGGAGAATGCCGCTTGAGCTGCCGGAGGACGGCTCTGAGCGTGTCCGCCTGCGTCACGGCCGTAATGTCGCCGGCCGAGGCCCAGGTGTCGTTGGGTTTGACGGCCACCAGTTTTCCGTGCACGAGCCTCTCGAGCGGCATGTGTCCGAGCGCCTGCGCGATGGCTTCTTCGATGTTGAAATTCTGCGTGATCGCGACCAGCGGCATCCGCCCTCCTTATTTGCGCCGATCAGGTGCCCGCCGTGCGCGTACGCCCGATCATGTGCAGTTGAAACCACTCGCTGGCGAGCTGGGCGACCTTCTCCAGCGCGCCCGGCTCCTCAAACAGGTGCGTGGCGCCCGGCACGATCTCGAGCCGCTTCTCGCAATGCAGGCGGTTGAAGGCTTCCCGGTTCAGGTGGATCACCGGAACATCGAGGCCGCCGACCAGCAGGAGCGTCGGCGCGCGGACGTACTCCAGAGCGTCGCCTGCCAGATCCGGCCGCCCGCCCCGCGAGACGATGGCTCCGGCGGCGTCCGGGCGCTCGGCCGCCGCGACAAGGGCTGCGGCGGCGCCGGTGCTCGCGCCGAAGTAGCCGATGCGCAGGCGCGAAGTCTCGGGATTCTCGCGCAGCCAGTCGGTGGCGCCAACCAGGCGTTCCGCCAGCAGGCCGATGTTGAACCGCAGCTCGGCGGTCTTCAGATCCACTGCCTCTTCTTCGGCCGTGAGCAGGTCGATCAGCAGCGTCGCAAGCCCTCCGTCGCGCAGGATCCGGGCGACCTTGCGGTTCCGGGGGCTCCGGCGGCTGCTCCCGCTGCCGTGCGCGAAGAGGATCAGCGCCGTGGCGCCCTCCGGGATTCCCAGGTCGCCCTCGAGCTCGACGCCCGCCGCGTTTACTTGAACCCTCTTTTCCTCCATGGCTCAGGCTACGCGCTCCGACTCGCCTTGAAGCGCCGGCACGTCAGCGGTGGCGTGCAGTTCGAGACGGTTCTCGACCCGATCGACTCCGCGGATGGCCGACACCGACCGGATCAACTCGTTGACTTCGTTTTCGAAGACCGGCCCGCTCAACGTCACCACTCCGTTCTCCACGCTGGCCACGATCGCCTTCGGGTGCGATACCGACCGCCCCACCGCCAGGCGCACGCGCGCCAGAAGCGCGGCGTCGCTCAGCCGCCCGGCCCCGAAGGCCGAACGCGCATTCTCCCGCAGCCTGTTCACCCTTTCGCTGACGCGCTGCGAGGTCCGCCGCACGTTCTCACCCGTCCGCCGCAGCGTATCGCCCGTGCGGTTCATCCGGTCCCTGATCTGGTCCCGCCGCCCGCGGCCCCGCTCCGGATCGAACATGTACATCAGCGCCCCTCCGACGCCCAGGCCCGTAAAAAATGCCGTCGATTTTTTCATAGTTTGTCCCTCCTTCGAATCAGTTATCGGTTAGCAGTGCAGCCTCGCTTGTGTTGCGCGAAGCACCTCCGAAAACTCTTACTCCCCGGCCCTGCGTTTCTTCTGGACCAGCCTGCCGATGAGTTCCTGCATTCTGCGCGAAATGTTCTCGTTCACCACGCCGGCGATCTGCTCGCGCATTTGCGTGGTCTGGAAACGCACAATCGTTTTTGTGCCGTCTTCCGATTCGATGTCGAGCCCCTCGTGCGCACCCTCCTCGGTCAGCAAAAGCATCACACGCCTGGGCCGGCTCACTGCGTGGTTCACGTGACGCCCCGGATCGGCTCCCAGTTCGATATCGATCGAATCGCGGCCTGTGCCCTTGGGATCGTAGCTGATGCCGTGGAACGAATACCGCTGAGTTTCGAGTTGATCGCCGAGATCGGTTCCTGCGACTTCCATGATCGCAAGCCGGCCCTCGTGCTGGCGGCTGAACAGGTCGCAGAAGTTCAGCCATTCGCTCTTTGGAATCTCGATTGTCGTCGCCATAAAATCCCTCCACTTATAAACGCCGGACGGGCCGATCTTCCAGGCAAGATCGCCCGATCAGGAACACGCGGGCGCGGCCGGCCGGCGCGATGATGCCGTTGTAATCGGGCGGGCTTCCGCGGAGAGGAAGGCCGGGGGTCACGGGTTCCTCCCCGCTGCCGAACGCGGCTGTGCCGCCTTTTCGAGCAGGTCGCGGATCTCGTCGTCGGTGGTCTGCGTGAAGTCCTCGTACCACATGCCGACGGCGTAGAAGCGCTCCGGCTCGATTACGCAAACAGCTTCGTCGGCTTCCGCGCGGATTTCCTCGCATGTGGAAGCGGCGCCGACCGGGACTGCCACGACGATGCGGGCCGGCTCGTGCCGGCGCACCGCGGCGATGGCGGCGCGCATCGTCGAGCCGGTGGCCAGCCCGTCGTCCACCAGAATCACGGTCTTGCGCGCGAGATCCGGCGCGGGGCGTCCGTTGCGATACAGTCGCTCACGCCGTTCGAGCTCGGCCTGTTCGCGGAGCGCGACGCGCTCGATCTCGGCGTCGGAGATGCGAAGGGCTGAAACGACTTCCTCGTTGACCACGCGAATGCCGCCCGAAGCGATCGCTCCCATCGCGAGCTCCTCGTGGCCGGGCACGCCGAGCTTGCGCACCAGAAAAACGTCCAGCGGCGCGTTGAGCGCGCGGGCGACCTCGTAGGCCACCGGCACCCCGCCGCGCGGCAGTCCGAGCACAATGACGCCCCGAAGGTTTGTATAAGCAGCGAGTCTGGAGGCGAGCACGCGGCCGGCTTCAGCCCGGTCGCGGAAGGCTTGTGACATGGCGGGCGGCCCCCGATCCCTCTACCTATCCCGACGAACCGCCCGCATTCCCGGTTTCCCGGTATCCAGCAAGCAAACCGGGATTACGGCATCCGGCATGCAGGGGAAAACCGGTGGAAAACCGGTGACAGGCACCTCTGTCCACGCGCAAAAGGCGCTTGGGACAGAGGCGCCAGCCACCGGTTTCGGAGGTGCCGGCCACCGCGGATGCGGCGCGCGCGGGATTCCGGATAGCGCAGGACTAAGCTTCCGTCTAAACTAGTGGTTTGCTGAAGCCCGTCAATGCCGCCGAACTCGCCGAGGCGCTGGCCTGCGCTGCAGGGCGCAGGAGCGCGATTGCGCTCGGCGGCTGTTTTACGAAACGCGACATGGCGGGGCCGGCCGCCGAGGCCGAAGTTACCATTTCGACGGCGGCCATGACGCGCGTGCTTAAATACGAGCCGGACGATCTGACCATCAGCGTCGAGGCCGGCATTCCGTACGCGGAGTTGTGCCGCGTGCTGGCTGCGCGCCGGCAGATGATCCCGCTCGATCCGCCGTTTTCCGACAGCGCGACCGTCGGCGGCATCCTGGCTTCGAATACCAGCGGCCAGCGGCGGCGGCTCTACGGCACGGCCCGCGATCAGGTGATCGGGATGAAGTTCGCCACGCTCGAAGGCAAGCTGATCGAGTCCGGCGGGATGGTGGTGAAGAACGTGGCGGGGCTGGACATGTCGAAGCTGCTCATCGGCTCCTTCGGCACGCTCGCCGCGATCGCCGTGGCGAATCTCCGGGTTCAGCCCATGCCGGAGCGGTCGCGCACGTTCGTGCTGGCGTTCGATTCGGTCGCGGCTGCCATCGCGCGGCGCAATGCGATTCTCGCCGGCGTGCTGCAGCCGGTTTCGCTCGACCTGCTGAACGAGAGCGCGGCCGCGCGCGCGGGGCTGAGCGGCGCCGTGCTGCTGGTGGGGGCGGCCGGAAACGCCGCCGTCATCGCACGCTACGCGCGCGAGTTCCCGGATGCAGCCGGAGTCGAAGGCGACCAGGAGCGGGCACTGTGGGAAAGCGTCCGCGAGTTCGGCCCGCGCTTCCTGGCCGAACATCCCGAAGGCGCGATTGTGCGCGTCTCCTGCACGCTCGCGAAACTCGAAGCCGCGTTCGGCGGGCTGCGGTCGCCGGTGGTGGCGCGCGCGGCGAGCGGCGTGGTTTATGCGCATTTTCCACACTGGCGCGAGGCGGGCGAGTGGATGGCCGAGGCCGGCCGGCGCGGCCTGAAGACAGTGATCGAGTTCGCGCCGGCGAAAGCGAAAACGGCGCTCGACCTCTGGCCAGCGCCCGGCGCCGATCTCGAATTGATGATGCGCATCAAGCGGATGTTCGACCCCGAACTTCTGCTGAACAGGGGCAGATTGTATGGCCGTATCTGAGACAAAGCGCGCCGCCGGACCGCGGCAATTCGACCTCGACCATTGCGTGCACTGCGGCCTGTGTCTGAACGCCTGCCCCACATACCGCGAACTGGGCCTGGAGATGGACTCCCCGCGCGGGCGCGTCTACCAGATGGTGCAGGTGGCCTCGGGCGCGATACCGGTCTCGGATTCCTACGTGCGCCATCTCGACCTCTGCCTGGCGTGCCGGGCGTGCGAAACGGCGTGCCCGTCGGGCGTGCACTACGGCCGGCTGATCGAGGACGCGCGCGCCGGGATCGAACAGGCAGGCCGCCGGCCGCTTCGCGTCCGTATCGCGCGCGCTCTCCTGTTCCCCATCGTCACCTCGCGAACGCTGCTGCGGATCGCGGGTTACGGCCTGTGGGCATATCACGCCACCGGCTTGAGCGCGCTGGTCAGCCATTCCGCGGCGCTGAAATCGATGCTGCGCATCACGCGAATCGAGCCGCTGACGCCCGAGGCCGAGCGCCCGTTCTTCTTCGGCAAGATCGGGAAAACGTTTCCCGCGGAAGGCGGGCGGCGGTATCGCGTGGCCTTCCTGGCGGGCTGCGTGGCCAACATATGCTTTGCGCGATTGAATGAAGCCACCGTGCGCGTGCTGCAAAAGAACGGCTGCGAGGTCGTGCTGCCCGCGAAGCAAACCTGCTGCGGCGCGCTGCACGTGCATTCGGGCCTGCGCGAGCAGGCGCGCAAGCTGGCGCGGCAGAACATCGACGCATTCCTCTCGGGCGAGTGGGACGCGATCATCACGAACGCGGCCGGCTGCGGCTCGACGCTGAAGGAATACGGCGAACTGCTCGAGGACGACCCCAAGTACGCGGAGCGCGCCAGGAGGTTCGTTGCGCTGGTAAAGGACGTTAACGAGTTCCTGGCCTCGATCGAGCTGAACCGCGAAATGGGGCCGCTTCCGCTGACCGTCACTTACCAGGATTCATGCCATCTCGCGCACGGGCAGAAGATCCGGGTCGCGCCGCGCGATCTGCTCAAAGCCGTGCCGGGCCTGCGCTTCGAAGAGATGCCGCTGTCGGATCAATGCTGCGGCAGCGCCGGCGTATACAACATCGTCCAAAGCGAAATGGCAGCGGCCGTTCTGACGAAGAAAATGCAGGCGGCCAACGCGACCGGCGCGGAGGTGATCGCGACCGCGAATCCCGGCTGCATGCTGCAGCTTCGCGCGGGAGCGAAGCTCCACGGGCGCGGGCAGCGGGTCGCGCACGTAGTCGAACTGCTGGACGAAGCCTATCGCGCGCCGCGCTGAACGCTCACGCCAGCACGAGCGCCATCTCCCGGCGCATAGCGCGATAGCACTCGCAGGCCGCCTGCTCGACCCCCCGCCGGTTCAGGATTGCCAGCCTCCCCTGGCGGCATTGGATGAACCCCTGCTGCTGCAATTTCCTTGCGGCCTGGGTGATCGTGGGGCGCCGGACGGACAGGATGCGCGCCAGGCGCTCCTGCGTGATCGCCAACTCGTCCGTAAGCAGCCTGTCCTGCGCCATCAAAAGCCACCGGGCGAAACGCTGGTCGATGTAGTGCGTTTTCGTGCACACTACCGACCGCGCCAGGGATAGCGTGAATGCGTGGGCGTACCGGCCCAGCAGCGCCGCCATCGCCGGATCCTTCCGGATCTGCCGGAGGAAAGCTTCAGCCTCCAGCCTGATAACCTCGCCCCCGGCATGCGAAATCACTGCCATCGGGCATCTGCCGACTCCGAACACCAGTGGTAAGCCGACCATTCCTTCGTTGCCGATCATCGCAACCTCGACCGATCGCGAACCCGCCGGCATCGTGAGCGATAGCATGCCCGTCGAAGGAAAATACGCGTACTTGAGCGTTTCGTCCTGGCGGTGAAGGATGCGTTTCGGCGCAAGCGGAACAGTCTCCAGGCTGCCCGCCAGCGCCTTGCGGCTGGTTTCCGGCAGCGCTTCGAGCAGACGGTTCCGTCCTTTCACCCGGTTATCAGACTCGCGCATCTCAAGACAGCCTACACCGAACCTATTTTTGGTGCTGCTTGTACGGTCGCGTACGGCCGTGTTAGTATCTACTGATTTCGATTAATGCCGTACGCTCGAGTTATATGGTGGATTGAGAAACCATAATGTCCGAATGCGAACAAACGGGTATCCTTGTCGTCGATGATGACGATATGGTCCGGCGGCTTGTGTCGGTATCGCTGCGCAATGCAGGTTATTTCGTGATCGAAGCCGGCAGCGGAACGGAAGCGCTGGAGTTACTCTCGCGCGGAAGCATGAAGGTCGGCATGCTTGTGACCGATATCCGCATGCCGGGAATGGATGGTTTCGAGCTCGTGCGCCGCGTTCGCGACGGGTATCCTTCTATCAAGGTCGTCTATATGACCGGGTTCACGGACCAGCCGGTAGAGCCCGGCGCCACCGTTCTGCAAAAGCCGTTCGAACCCGACGTACTCAGGAAGCACGTGGCGCGCTCGCTCAAAGCGTCGTGCAAGCGCTCGCGGCGGCGCTGATCGCGCCCTTACTTCAGATCGATTCCGGTTTCGAGCTTCGCCGTCTTCGGCGGCAGGCACATTTTCTCATTACAGGACTGGAAGTAAGCGGTAATTACTAATGTCGATCTCCCAGGCCCGGCGTTCGCCGCGACTTTTACCGGCACCGTGAACACCGCCTCCGGACCTTCGTAAGTTTCCACGTCCATCCCGAAGCTCTCGTCGCGCATCACCTTCGGCGTGGGCCCCTCGACCACGCCGCTCATCTCGAACGGCTGTCCGTCCGGCAGCGAGATGCGCGTCGGAATGGGCCCGCCTTCCGGCTGCGTGATGGAGTAAATGTGCCAGCCTTCGGGAATCTCGACGGCAACGCGCAACTCGAACGTCTCGCCCGCCTTGAGCGCCTGCTTGGGAGCCTGCTTCACGCTCCACTCGATCGGATTCTGCTGCGCTGCCGCGGCGGCGGCGAAGGCCAGCGTAAGTGCAGTGGTCAGGAATAGTTTCGACATAAATTCCGCCGGGCGCTTAGCGCGCCGCCAGGTCTACGTACGAGGCCTGAATGATCTCCTTTGTTTTCTCGTCCTGCACAAAGACCACGACGGCGAGGTTGTTCGCGTCGATCTTGTCCTTTTTTTCGATGAACTGGAATTTGCCGAAGCGCGTGTTGTTCACCTCGAAGTCGTCGAGATGGGCTTTCAAGCCGGCCGCGATCTTTTCGAGGTCGAAGGAATGCTCGACGTCCATCGATTTCGAGCCGCCCAGCGCATATCCGCCGGGCCCTCCGGCGAGGCTCCGGACGACGAACGGATGAAACCGGATGCCGTTCTCGCCGCTGTAACGAACGCGCTTTTCAGCCAGCGCGATGTGCAGCCTCAAATCCGGCGAGTCGCTCAGCGTGCGCTCGAACGCCGCCCGCACGCGCACCGCGCCGCGCTCGCGCGATGCATCGACGCGCAATTCACCGCCCGCAGGCGTTTGGAGCTCCCGCTCGATGTCCGGGTTCGTGCGCTCGTAAAATTCCTTCGCCATGTCGCGCGACCCGCCGCCTACTTTGTCCTTGCCGTCGATCGCGTAAGTCGGCACGCCGCGCACCGCGTAATATTCGGCGCGCTTCTGCGCATCCGGATTCGACATCGGATCCGGCCGCGGCACGTGCTGGTGATACATCAGCACGGCCACGTCCTGGCGCGCGTAGCGCTCCATCGCGATGTCGAAGCCGACATCGGCGCCCGCGCACGGCGGGCATCCGGAGCCTGTGAACACCTCGATGAGCACCGTGCGGTCGCTGCGGCCCGGCCCGGGCTTGTACGCCTCGGGCTTGAACGTCTCCGGGAATCGCTCGTCGTAGACCTTGTCGAGAAAGTCCTCGAAGCCGTCAATCGAGCCGTTGTGCGTCTTGCTGTAGAGCGCCTCCAGACGGCTGCGGATTTCCGGCGCCGCGGCTCCTCCGACGCGCACCGAGGCCACATAGTCGAGCGCGGCCTTCGCGTCGCCGGCTTTCTCGGCCAGGTCGGCCAGCCCCATCGAGGCCGCCACGAGCGACGGGTTGTCCTTGTGCGCCGCATCGAGCAGTTTCTGCGCATCCCTGCCCTTGCCGATTTTCAGATAAATGTTGCCCAAGGTGGCCTGAGCGCCTGCGCGCTGAGCGCGGAACTGCTTCAGCAGATCCTCGTCCGACGGCTTCTGCCTGCGATCGGCGTAGCGCTGTTTCGTGCGCGCCAGATACTTCGCTTCATCCATCGAGGCAAGCGAGTTCTTCGCGTACTTTTCGGCGTCCTTCAGAAGGATGCCGGCCTCGAGCAGACGCGAAGCGATCGAGCCCTCCACCTGGCCCTGCGAATCCGCGTCGGCCGCCTTCACCATCGAGTTCGCCTGAGCGAGAATCTTCTTTGTTTCGCCGGGCGACTCCTTGATCAGCGTGTCGAGAATCGTCTGGTTCGCCTGGCGCGCCATGCCGCTCTTCGGATACGCGGCGATGAATTTTTGAAGGGCTTCGATCTTTTTCTGAGGTTCCTTGACCGCGTTTGCTTCGGCAAACGCCTTCATCTCGGCCGGCGGTTGCTTGGCGCTTGCGGCGGGCTTCGGCTTTGCGGGCGCGGCAGCCTGCTTTACGGGCGCGGGCGCGGTCACCTTGATCCGGCCCATGGGATACCAGCCGTCCTCGGCTGCACCCGCGATCGCAAGCTTCACCTTGGGCAGGCGGGAAGCGGGATCGACCATGGCCAGCGCAAGTTCGTACTCGCCTTCGCCGACGTCGGGCGGAAGATAAATCGTGTGGTCGAGCGTGTTGTCGCCCGGCAGCCACTTGCGGACATCCGCGCCCGTCACCAGCACGGACGAACCACCGGCGCCCTTCAATCGCAGCGCAACGGGATAGTTGCGGTAGATCGGTGCGACGCCCTCGTTCTCCCACAGCGACCGGATCACCAGCGCGCCCCCGCGCTCCACCGCCGCCGGGTACTCGAATTTGCGCAGCACGAAGCGATAGCCCATCTTCTTCAGCCAGCCGTTGATCGTGGCGCGCATCTCCGGCGGCGGCGCCGACTTCGCGTCGAACGACGAGATGTGCCACTTGAGCGACTGCTCGACGACGTAGTCGAGCGACCAGCCATGCTCCTTCCACTGCTCGAGAGTTTCGTGCGCCTCCATCGCGACCGGCGCTTTCTTCCAGGCGTCGCGCAGGCCGAAACCGGCGATGGCCGCGGGGTAGAAATCGACCATGTAGTTCCAGCCGGACTCGAAGCCGCGCAGGTCGCCGAGGTGGTCCGCGCGCCAGCCCACCGCCGCCTTCCGGAGCGCGTACCCGTTGGTCCGCTCGTCGGTGGGCTGCATCGCCAGCGGCGTCTTGTGGAACGATTCGAGGTAACAGTCGAGCAGCGCCGCGCGCGCCTCCGGCTTCAGCAGCGCGGAGCCCGCGCCGTCCCCGTCGGGGCCGACGAGGGCGACATCGACGAGTTCCAGATCGGGGTTGCCGTCATATCGCTTGCCCAACTCGCGGATCATCCCGCCGAAGCGGCCGGCGTAGTTCGGGTTGTTTGCATCCACGCGCCAGGATTTCTCGGGCAGGCTCGCGCTGGTTGATTCGAGCTTGCGATACCAGGCCGGCACGTCGTTGTCCGCGCCGTACGGCGCTACGCGCAGCATCAGCGTCTGGCCGTGCTCGCGCGCGCCGGCCAGCGCCTTGTCGATCGCGCTCCAGTCGTACTTGCCCTCCGCCGGCTCGATCGCGCTCCAGTAGAACCGGAAGTGCGCCAGCGTGCTCGGCGGCAGCGGCGCGGCAATGCGCCCGCGCATTGCGCCGGTCGGGCTCGCGGGGCCGGTGTCGAAGCTCTGGAAAGTAACCAGGCCGATCCCGGGGTTTGAGAGGACGCTATCGATTTCCCGCGGCCGGACTGTGATCACGTCCTGGGCAAGGGCAGGCAGAAGAAAGGCTGTGGCGAGGACAACAAAGCGCGTGCGCATCCGTCGCATTTTAGCAGCTTTCATCGTGAGTTCATCTTCACCGGCGCACACTGGACCCGGAGGTGCTCATGAAACTTGCGCTCGTTGCAGCCATCTGGTTCGCAATTCCGGCGATGGCGCAGGAGACCGCAGTGAAGCCGGCAAACCTGCCGCCGGCGGTTCGGGCGGCAGTCGAGCAGCAGAGGCAGGGCGGCACGATCCGCGGCCTGTCAAAAGAAACCGCGAAGGGCAAAACTTATTACGAAGCCGAGCTGGCCGTAAACGGCCATAACAAGGACGTGCTGTTCAACGCGCAGGGGCAGGTGGTTGAGGTCGAGGAAACGGTCGAGCTGGGTTCGGTTCCGCCGGCCGTGCGCGCGACGCTCGAACGGGAGTCCGCCGCCAGGGGCGCGATCGTGAAGGTCGAGACGCTGACGAAGAACGGCAGGCTCGAAGCCTATGAGGCGCAGATGAAGAAAGGCGCGAAGATCTCCGAGGTCAGCGTGGCGCCCGACGGCAAGCTGATCAAATGAGTGCCGTGCTGTAATGAGTCTATGCGGGTGTTGCTGGCCGAGGACGAGCCGCGGATGGCGCGCTCGATCGCCCGCGGGCTGCGCGAGCATAGCTACGCTGTGGACGTCGCCGAGGATGGCCGGAAAGCGCAGTACCTGGCGGCGATCAACGATTACGACCTGATGATCCTCGACGTCATGCTGCCGTTCAAGGACGGCTGTGCGGTCGCCAGGGAGCTGCGCGCGGCGGGGTTCCGCGGTCCCATTCTGATGGTGACCGCGCGCGACGCCGTCGAGGACCGCATTCACGGCCTCGACTCCGGCGCGGACGATTACCTGACCAAGCCGTTCGATTTTCGCGAGCTGCTGGCCCGCATTCGCGCGCTGCTGCGGCGCTCCTCCGAGCTGCGGCCGGAAACCATAGCCGTCCGCGACCTCGTCTTGAACACGGCCGACCATACCGCCACCCGCGGCGGCCGCGTGATCAGCCTCACGGCGAAAGAATACGCGCTGCTCGAATTCTTCATGCTACGCCGCGGCCGCGTGGTGAGCCGCAACGAAATCGCCGAGCACGTCTGGGACGAGAACTTCGATCCGCTGTCGAACGTGATCGATGTCTACGTCCGGCGGCTGCGCGCGAAGCTGGACGAGGGTTTCGATGTGCCGCTGATCCGCACGCGCCGTGGCGACGGCTATCTGCTGAGCGACGCTCCGGAGGATTCCCGTGCGTAAAAGCATTCGCGCACAGCTCACCCTCTGGTATCTCGCGTTCTTCACGATTTTGCTGGCGGGTTTTAGCGCGTTCCTTTACACGCTGCTCTCGCGCAGCCTCCACCAGCGCCTGGACGCCGCGCTCACCAGCACCGCGGATACCGCCGCGAGCTTCTTCCAGGGCGAGGTGATCGAGGCGAACGGCGACGTGCGCGCCGCCGCGGCGGAGACGCTCCGCGAGCTGCGGATCCGCGATGTTTCGATCGCCATCTCCGACGGCCGCTCGTGGCTGGCATCGGGCGGCAAGCCGGAATGCGCGCTGCCGCCGGCGCCGGCCGGGCGCTCGCTCACGACGCTCGCCGGTTGCGGCCCGCGCGGCGCGCGCGTCCTGACCGTGCCCGCGCAGGTTGCGGGCCGCCGTTATTTCCTGGCGGTCGCCGCGCCGCTCGATTCGATCGACGAGCAGCTCGATGCCCTGCTCGGTCTGTTCCTGATCGCGCTGCCGCTCGCCATCCTGGCGGCCGGCGTCGGCGGATTCCTTCTTGCCGGGCGCAGCACGGCGCCGCTGGTCGCGATGGCGCAGCAGGCCGAGGCGATCGGCGCGAAGAATCTCGACCGGCGGCTCGAGATCGGCGTCGTCGAGAACGAGGTCGGCCGGCTCGCGCGCGTCTTCAACGAGTTGCTCGGCAGGCTCGAACACTCCTTCGCGAGCATGAAAGCGTTTATGGCCGACGCGTCGCACGAGTTGCGAACGCCGCTGGCGGTCATCCGCGGCGAGGTGGATGTGGCGCTCGAGCGCGACCGCGCTCCGGAAGACTACCGCGAATCGCTCGCCATCGTGCAGGACGAAACCAGGCGCCTGTCGCGGCTGGTCGACGATCTGCTGAACCTGGCCCGCGCCGACGGCGGGACGCGTCCGCTCGATATCGAGGACCTTTATCTGAACGATTTGGTCGAGTCCTGCTGCCAGGCCGTGAGGCCGCTGGCGATCCGCAAGCGTATATCGCTCGAGGCCGAGTGCCCGGCCGAGGTCGCCTTCCGCGGCGACGCTCACCTGCTCGGCCGTATGATTTCGAATCTGCTCGATAACGCAGTCCGCTACACGCCCGAGGGCGGAGCGGTGCGCATCGCGCTTGAAGCGGACGATTCGCGCGCGCGCATTGTCGTCGCCGACACCGGCATCGGCATTCCCGAGGAATGCGTCGCCCGCGTGTTCGAGCGGTTCTATCGCGTGGACAAGTCGCGCTCGCGCGCCGAGGGCGGCTTCGGCCTGGGCCTGGCGATCGTGAAGTGGGTCGCCGAGGCGCACCACGGCGCGGTGACGCTCGCGAGCCGGCCCGGCGGCGGCAGCGTATTCACGGTGGAGTTGCCGCTAACCGCCCCGAGCCCAATTCGCGCAATTCGGGGACAGGCTACGAAATCCCCAAACTGTTCCGGCGATTCAGAGCGATTTCGTAGCCTGCCCCGCGAAATCGGATTACCGCAGATAGAATAGACTCAGCCGCGGCAGGCCGGAGGATTCCAGCAGGCGGCGCTCGAGGAACTGGCGCTCGAGCATCGCGATTTGTTCGGCGGTCATCTTGCTGCGGTACGGGCGAAGCTGCAGATCAAACTCGCGGCGCGCGGCGACCAGGTCATCATCGCTTTGCGCGACGCGGGCCGCCGCGGCCATCTTCTCTTCCAGAGCCGTCAGCCGCCGCTCCAGGTCTTCGAGATTCCGGTACTGCGCTTCGGCATCGGCCGCGAGCGCTTCGAGCGTTGCCGCGATTTCCTGAAGCAGAGGCTGCTCGCGCTTCCTGAGCGCCGCGGCGTTGCCGGCGAGATACGCGCGCAGTTCCTCGAGCTCGAACGGCGGGGCGGGGGACTTGTCCGCCGGCGCGGGCTCCGTCCCGGCCATGCGCTGCGCCTGCGCCAGCACGGCCTGAGTGCAGTAGGCGAGCGAATTCACCATCTGCGTCTTCGTCTTCCGGCCGCGCCACTTCTCGAACGCTTCGTCGATGCCGCGCAGCACGGCTTCGAGCGGCACGCCGGCGTTCTTCCAGCTTTCGACCAGCGCCCAGTCGAGCGGCGACATCAGGAACAGGCCCGTGCCGCGCGCCTGCTGAAAATGCTCCTCCACCTCGGTGAAGTAGTTGAAGTAATTCGACGGCCAGAACTCTTCGTTCATCGTCCGCGGTTTCGCTGCCAGATCATCTCGAGGCCCTCGAGCGTGAGGTCCTCGTCAATCCGCTTCAAGTGGCGCGAGCCGTGCACGATCAGCGAGGCTTGCCCGCCGGTCGTGATGGTGCGCGTGTCGGCCTAAGTCCTCGATCCGCGATTCTCGCTGAGTAGATCCTTCACACTAAGAGTTTCTGTGCAAACGCGCCTTCGGATAGGCAGCGCCAGCCCTGCCCGCAATTACGTTCCGAACCGCCTTCGCCGGAAACCGCCAATCGCGCCCTATCTTGATAGCGTCCAAAACACCGCATTCCGCCCAAAGGCGAACTGTGCGTGTAGCAACTCCGAAGAGGTGCGCAATATCAGTTGTCGTCAGAAACTCACCGCGAACAGGCATGCTACGCCTAATTGTCCAGAAAAGCAGTTCAAGAATCAATGACGGATATAAACATGAATGTAATTTAACGTTACTTGTCGGAATCAACGGTATTTGCGGCATACCGCCTCAACATTCGCGTGGCATAATCAGTGCGACCGACGCAGCGAAGCGTCGTTTTCAGATGACAAGGAGATTTCATGCAGGCGAGAGTGCGAATATCAAATGTGACTGCCGCAGCAGTTTTGATGCTGATGTTTTTCGCAATGTCCTGTTATGCTGGCGACCCGGTCTATCTATTGCCAAGGGAAACCCGCATGGTTTACATGTATTGTGAAGACTCAAGCGGGTATCGTCTGCAGAACTGCAACGTGATCGGGTCTATTTCTCCAGTGTTGCACACCGGCGGTCACATACATGAGGGTGATCCGCGGTATGGCAATCCCCGGAATAGCAGCCTGAGTCCCTCCAGCGGAAACACAGGATCCGTTGGATATGTTTCCACATACATCAGCGCTACGAGAATAGGGCAAACCGAGATCGTTCACGTTTGTGCTGCCGGAGGCACGTGCACCGACACGCAAGTGTACGTTAGGCGCCCCGGCCTCGTCCAACTAGGTCCGAACGAAGCGTACCAAAATTATGTGCTAGTGGGTTCCACAGCGTCGCATCCAGCAAATCATTATTTCACGCAATCCACCAAAGACGCAGTGCTTGCGATCATCGCCGAATACAACAATCAATACAGCACCTACCCTGGCTACCAGGCGCCCGCAATCAACGATTCGGCGCTCGCAACAGGGGGGTATTTGACATCTGCGCGACAAATCCGTACTGTGCGGTTTCCAATCAAAATCCGAACGGGGGCCCCAATCCCTGGGGAGGACCGCACCAGTCGCCGGCTCATGATAACGGCGATGCTGTAGATGTCAGGGCGAACGGAGGAAGGAATAGTATTATCGATGATCCCGCAGTGAAACAAGCATTTAAGAACATATGTACGGCGTACGGTTTAATGTTCACGTTAGACGAGGGTGATCACATACACTGCGCAGCCTACAATTACTAAATATGGAGGTCTAGTATGAAACTACTGTTCACTATTTTCTTGAGCCTGCTATATGCCGCAGAATGTTTAGCCCAGGGCGGCCCTACGAGGGCGGTCTTATCACTTATCCCGCTGTATCCCGACGACGGCATATTCTCCGGCGAGTTGTCGAATTTGCACGTGTTCTTGAAGAGGAACGGGCACACTGTGGTGTCGTATGCCGACGCAAACGGACAGCGCATTGAGATGCCGATTGTTTTCCCAAATCGAATTAAAGTGAGCCTTGCGTCCAGTGTCGAAGCGATTGGGCCCCAGGGATTTGTTTACAGGTATCGAGTCGAGGGCCCGGGAGATGCGCCGCATGGAGCGGTGAGACTGTTCTTAACCGTGCCGCGAGCGGAGGCGGAGCGTGCTCTTGAAGTCCATGCGGACCTACAATCCTGGGTGCGCGACGAGATGAAGTTTGGGCCTCTCGGCGAAGGTATTGGCTGGCTACTTAGAAAACCGAACGTAGATGCAGGTGCGTGGTCAGGCGAACTGGTACTGAGTATCCGAGCCAAACCCGGAATTGCGTTCACATATATGAGCGCCCCGCGTGCATTGTCTGGAAAATGGGAGGATCTTCCAAAAATGGACGAAATTGAGTCGCTGGAGCGGGCTGGTCTCGGCGGCATCCAACTAAGTGCGGTGGCTCCCAAATTCTACGCAGGTACGCACCCTTACACGATCGCGGCCGACTAGTACGAGCAGATTGAGATTCTTTTGCGGTCGGGAAGCCTGCCATCGTCTGCATTCGTCAGACAGGTCCAATCGGAACTGAAGAAATACATGGACGCTGTGCGCGTCACGGGCATCGACTTCCTGGAAGATGTGCGCTTGAGTCCTGGGCTTGTTCTCACTGAGCATCCAACCGGCCCTTTGGAAGAGATAATCGCCAGTGGACTGAAGATCAGCTTGGGGCCTGCGCAATGAAAATGTGGGTCTTCATCGCCGCCCTGGCTGTCCTGACTGGCGAGGGTGGGCGATGCGATGCACAGGAAATCGTGCCGCACATCGCCGACGGATATGTCGAATTCCGGTTCGGTCCGACTGCGGGAGACACGCTCCGGCTCGAACTGCAGAATCAGGTCCGCCCTCGCATCGAGGCGAGCTTTGGCGTTGGACCAGAGGACGGAACGCTCACTTACAGTTATCGGTTGGCGAATCTCAGTGATGCAAAGCAGCCTGTCATTCTGTGGCAACTCGTGTTTCCGGAAGCCGTCAGTGCGAAAAGCGTGCGGGCACCGAGGAACTGGGGTTGGTTTTTGGCCCACACCCAGACTTCAACTGTAAGGCACGCACTTCCAGGCGTACGGACCGGCGGAATCTTCGTGTGGGAGAGGAAAATCAGCCCCGCCGACCCAATCGAACCCGGGCGGGAGGGCTTCTTTGAATTGACGACGGCTTTCTTGCCTGGAGTCGTCCGCGCGTATGTGCTAGGGCAGGTGGACCATAACCAGGACGAGGTCGTTTCGAGGCTGCCTCGAGAGGCCGCGAAATACTTGGCTGCCGAAGGCACCGGAAAAAGTGTATTCACGATTGGCCCTGTGTTTTCCCGGAACACCGATCGCATTCACATCGTACGCGCGTTTCTTGATCGCTTGCATGAACCTGATTTACTGAAAGACGAGCGGCTCGATGCCCAGTTCATCGACGAATTGACCGAGCGATTGACTACTTACGAACGGAAGCTCCAGAGCGGAACGGCCGCAACCCAGGAGCACTTGTCCTTGTGCTGTGCCGTGCGAAAGACCTTTCCAAACACGTTTCAGCGGGAAATCGCGAGAGCGGTCGAGATCGACCTCTGCCCGGTGGAGGCTGCCTCACCGCAGATAGAATAGACTCAGCCGCGGCAGGCCGGAGGATTCCAGCAGGCGGCGCTCGAGGAACTGGCGCTCGAGCATCGCGATTTGTTCGGCGGTCATCTTGCTGCGGTACGGGCGAAGCTGCAGATCAAACTCGCGGCGCGCGGCGACCAGGTCATCATCGCTTTGCGCGACGCGGGCCGCCGCGGCCATCTTCTCTTCCAGAGCCGTCAGCCGCCGCTCCAGGTCTTCGAGATTCCGGTACTGCGCTTCGGCATCGGCCGCGAGCGCTTCGAGCGTTGCCGCGATTTCCTGAAGCAGAGGCTGCTCGCGCTTCCTGAGCGCCGCGGCGTTGCCGGCGAGATACGCGCGCAGTTCCTCGAGCTCGAACGGCGGGGCGGGGGACTTGTCCGCCGGCGCGGGCTCCGTCCCGGCCATGCGCTGCGCCTGCGCCAGCACGGCCTGAGTGCAGTAGGCGAGCGAATTCACCATCTGCGTCTTCGTCTTCCGGCCGCGCCACTTCTCGAACGCTTCGTCGATGCCGCGCAGCACGGCTTCGAGCGGCACGCCGGCGTTCTTCCAGCTTTCGACCAGCGCCCAGTCGAGCGGCGACATCAGGAACAGGCCCGTGCCGCGCGCCTGCTGGAAATGCTCCTCCACTTCGGTGAAGTAGTTGAAGTAATTCGACGGCCAGAACTCTTCGTTCATCGTCCGCGGTTTCGCTGCCAGATCATCTCGAGGCCCTCGAGCGTGAGGTCCTCGTCAATCCGCTTCAGATGGCGCGAGCCGTGCATGATCAGCGAGGCTTGCCCGCCGGTCGCGACGGTGCGCGTTCCGGGGCCCAGTTCCCCAATGAGCCGCTCCAGGATTCCGTCGATCATCCCTACGATGCCGTAATACAGGCCCGACTGCATGCTGCCCACCGTGTTCTTCCCGATGAGCCGCTCGGGCTCGCGTACGTCCACCAGCGGCAGCCGAGCAGTCTTCGAGAACAGCCCTTCGACCGCTATGCCGATGCCCGGGCAGATCAGGCCGCCCAGATATTCGCCGCCCGCGGACACGGCGTCGAAGGTGATCGCCGTGCCGAGGTCCACGATCACGCACGGCCCGCCGTATTTCTTGTACGCGGCCACGCTGTTCACGATGCGGTCCGCGCCCACCTCGCGCGGCGCGTCGTAGCAGATGCGCAGGCCGGTGTCGGTGTCGGGCGTGACGAACATCGCCTCGGTGTGGAAGTAGCGGTCCACCATCTGCGCGAGCGCGGAATCGATGGGCGGCACCACGCTCGCGACGATGATGCCGTCCACGCCGGCAAGATCGAGCGACCAGAGCGCGAACAGATTGCGCAGCAGAATGCCCCATTCATCGGCGGTCTGCTCATGCACCGTACTCAGCCGCCAGTGCGCGATGAGCCGCGCGTTTTCGAATACCCCGATGGTAACGTTCGTGTTGCCGACATCCAGTGCAAGCAGCATGGGCTCCTCGGTTCAGGCGGGCCTCACCCCGCCGGCCAGGATCAGCGCGCGCGTGCCGTCGTCCCGGCGCACCCAAAGGAAGCCGGAATCGTCGAGGCCGTCCGTGATCCCTTCAATTATGTGCTCGCCCTGCTCGACCGTGACGCGCTTTCCGCGCACGTAGCTGGAGGCTCGCTCGAACATGCGGAGAATGGGCTCGCGGCCGCCCTCGGCCAGCATGCGCGTGAAGCGGTCCACCGCGCCGAGCAGCTCGATGAGCAGGCGCTCGCGCGAGTGCGGCGCGCCCGTGGCCAGGCGCAGCGACGTGGCAATGCCCGCCACCTGCTCGGGAAACGCCGGCTGATTCACGTTGATGCCGATGCCGGCGATGAACGCATCGCGCTCCACCTGCACCAGAATGCCGGCGCATTTCTTCTCGCCGATCAGCACGTCGTTCGGCCAGCGGAGATCGCAGCCGACGTCCGCAGCGCGCGCGATTGCTTCGGCAGTAGCGAGGCCGAGCGCCATCGAAAGCACGCGCACGCTCTCCTCGGGCAGATCGAGACGCAGCACGATCGAAACGTAAAGGCCGGTCTCGCGCTCGGAGTGCCAGGCGCGGCCGAAACGGCCCTGCCCCGCGGTCTGCTCCTCGGCGCCGGCCGCGGCGCCCGAAGCGCAGCCGAGCGCGGCGAGCCTGGCGGCTTCCGTCATCGTGGAGCCGCAGCGGTCCAGCCAGACGATTTGCCGGCCCCGCAATCGCGCGCGAACGGACTCGATATCGAGCGGCATTACCCCAGTTCCAGGCGGAAATTGATGTCCACCGCGGTGGCCGAGTGCGTGATGGCGCCGCAGGAGACGAAATCGGCGCCCGCTTCCGCGTAGGCGCGCACGTTTTCGAGCGTGATGCCGCCGGAGAGTTCGACCGTCGCCCGGCCCGCGATGTGGCGGATCCACTCCGCGGCTTCAACCGGCGTGAGATTGTCGAGCAGCAGGTGCTTCGCGCCGCACGCGAGCGCTTCATCGAGCTCCGCGCGCGTGCGCACTTCGATCTCCACCGCAACGGTGGCGCCGCGCACGCGCTCGAGCGCGGCGCGCACGCCGCCCGCCGCCGCGATGTGGTTGTTCTTAATAAGGATGGCATCCCACAGGCCCATGCGGTGGTTCGTGATGCCGCCTGCCGCGGCCGCCATCTTCTCGAGCCTGCGCAGGCCCGGCGTGGTTTTGCGCGTATCGAGCACGCGGCAGCGCGTCCCGGCGACGGCGTCCGCATAGCGGCGCGCGAGCGTGGCGACTCCGCTCAGCCGTTGCATGAAGTTCAGCGCCACGCGCTCGCACTCGAGGAGCGTGCGCGCGCGGCCATGCACGACTGCGAACGGCGTGCCCGGCTCGAGACAGGCGCCACTCTCGTGGAGCAGTTCGAGTTTTTCGACGCCGCCGCGGAATTCGTAGATGAGCGGCAGCAGTTCGATGCCGGCGAGCACCAGATGCCGGCGAGCGAAGAATCGGCCTGTGGCGCTCGCGTCCGCGGCGATGCAGGCCGCCGAGGTCAGGTCGCCCGCGCCGATATCCTCTTCGAGCGCGCGCCGTACGGCTTCAACAATCTCCGGATGCCGAATGTCGGTAACCATGGTCAGCGGGGCAGTCCGGCAAGGGCCGTTCGGCTCTTCTCCAGTTGCGCTTCGTAATCGGCGAGCTTCTGGCGTATCGATGCGACGACGTGCTCCGGCGCGCGCGCGAGGAACTTTTCGTCGCTAAGCTGGCGGCGCGAGCTCGCGATCACTTTTTCGAGCTGCTCGATTTCCTTTTCCAGGCGCTTGCGCAGCGTTTCCACCTGCGCGAGCGGGATCTCGAGCACCAGGTCGAATTCGTTGGTGGAGCGCTTCACGCCGCGCGCTTCGGCGGGCGCGGGCTCGCGGCGCACGTCGAGCTTGAGGCCGGCGAGTTTTTCGATTGCGTCCATCTGGGCGCAGGCGACAGCAGCGGCGGCGTTCTGGGAATAGAGCGCGCCCTGCAGTTGCTCGCGCGGGTTGAGCCCCATGTCCGCGCGCAGGTTGCGCGCCGAGGTGATGATGTCTTCGAGCAGCTCCATTTGCCGTTCGGCTTCCGGGTCGGCGGCCTCGGCGGCGTACTCGGGATACTTCCCGAGCGCGATCGAAACGGGCCTGCCCGGCTTGCCCTTGGCGAGCCGTTGCCACAGTTCTTCGGTGAGGAACGGCATCACCGGGTGCAGCAGCCGGAGCGAGGCTTCAAATACGGTGAGCAGGTTGCGCCAGTCGGCGTTGAGCCCCGTGTTTTCGTTGAGGCGCAGCTTTTTCAGTTCGAGATACCAGTCGCAGAACTCGTGCCAGAAGTAATGCCAGAGCACCTGGGCGGCTTCGTGATAGCGGTAGCGCTCGATGGCGCGGCCGGCGAGATCGGCCGCGCGGTTCAGCCGGCTGAAGATCCAGCGGTCCTCGAACGGCGCTTCGCCGTCCACCGGCTCGGGCAGGTACGAAGCGCGCTCCTCGGGAACCCACGGCTCCACACCCGAGCGCTCCATGTTCATGAAGACGAACCGCGCTGCGTTCCAGATCTTGTTCGCGAAGTTGCGGGCGCTCTCCATGCGCTCTTCGGTAAGCACGATGTCGGAGCCCGGCGCCGCGCCGAAGAGCAGGCCCATGCGGACCGCGTCCGTGCCGAAGCGCTCCGTGAGCTCGAGCGGATCGACCACGTTCCCCTTCGTCTTCGACATCTTCTGGCGCTCGGCGTCGCGCACCAGGCCGTGTATGTAGACCTCGCGGAACGGAATTTCGCCCGTGTTCTCGAGGCCCATCATGATCATGCGCGCGACCCAGAAGAAGAGGATGTCGAAGCCGGTGATGAGCAGCGAGGTCGGGTAGTAGGCTTTGAGGTCCTCGGTCTGGTCGGGCCAGCCCAGCGTGGAGAACGGCCACAGGCCGGAGCTGAACCAGGTGTCGAGGACGTCGGGGTCCTGTTCGATGTTGGTGGAGCCGCACTTGCACTGCTTCGGCGTTTCGCGCGCGACGATCACTTCGTTGCAGTCGCGGCAATACCAGGCCGGGATGCGGTGCCCCCACCAGAGCTGGCGGGAGATGCACCAGTCGCGGATGTTGTACATCCACTCGTAGTAGGTCTTGGTCCAGTTTTCCGGCGTGAAGCGGATCGTGCCGTCCTCGACGACGCGGATCGCGGGCTCGGCCAGAGGCTTCGTTTTCACGAACCACTGCGTCGAGATCAGCGGCTCGACCGCGGTCTTGCAGCGCTGGCATTTGCCGAGGCTGAGGTCGTAGGCTTCGACTTTTTCGAGCACGCCGAGGTCTTCGAGATCGGCCACGACGCGCTTGCGCGCTTCGAGGCGGTCGAGCCCGGCGTAGCGGCCCGCCGCGGCGGTCATGTGCGCCGTGTCGTCGATCACCTGGATCTTCGGCAGGTTGTGGCGGCGTCCGGCTTCGAAATCGTTCAGGTCGTGCGCGGGCGTCACCTTGACGACGCCGGTGCCGAACTGCGGGTCGGCCACTTCGTCGGCAATGATCGGAATCTCGCGATTCATCAGCGGGAGCGTGACCGTTTTGCCGTGCAGGTCGAGGTAGCGCTTGTCCTTCGGATTGACGGCCACGGCGGTGTCGCCGAGCATGGTTTCGGGACGCGTGGTGGCGACGGTGAGCGAGCCGCTGCCGTCCGTGAGCGGGTAGCGAATGTGCCAGAGATTGCCGGGCGTCTGATCGTGAATGACTTCGAGGTCCGACAGCGCGGTGTGGCAGCGCGGGCACCAGTTGACCATGTACTCGCCGCGGTAGATGAGGCCCTTTTCGTAGAGGCGGACGAAGACCTCGCGGACGGCGCGGGAGAGGCCGGGGTCGAGCGTGAAGCGCTCGCGCGTCCAATCGCAGCTCGCGCCGAGGCGGACCATCTGGCGCTTGATGTTGCCGCCGTACTGCTCCTTCCATGCCCAGACGCGTTTTTCGAATTCCTCGCGGCCGAGCGCGCGGCGGTCCAGGCCCTCGGAGGCGAGCTGGCGTTCGACGAGCATCTGCGTAGCGATGCCGGCGTGGTCGGTGCCGGGCAGCCAGAGCGTGTTGTCGCCGCGCATGCGGTGCCAGCGGACGGTGACGTCGATCTCGGTGTGCTCGAGCATGTGCCCGATGTGGAGCGACCCGGTGACGTTCGGCGGCGGGATCACCAGCGAGAAGCGCTCGCCGGGCGCGTGGGGGTCCGCGCGGAAGATCCCGGCATCGATCCACCACTGCGCCCAAACGGGCTCAAACCGTTGGGGTTCATAGACTTTTTCGATTTCCATGCGGAGATTTCAATATAACATGCGCGATTTCCGGGGCTCGCGCGGTTGACGACAGGCGGCCCGGTTTGGTGTAATAGCTTTCGGCCGCACGTTGCTCCTCAGTAGCTCAATGGTAGAGCATTCGGCTGTTAACCGAAGGGTTGTAGGTTCGAGTCCTACCTGAGGAGCCAATCTAAATCCCAGAAAATACAGAGTTTCCTAGGAAACACACAAGTTCCCGCCACCGCTGCACGCATTTTGGTTGCCAAAAAAGATTACGCCACAATACGCCACATTACGCCACGTTCGCCCTGGGGGTCCCCCTAAAAGTCCCCCAACTGAACGGCGATCGAGAAGACGGGATGCAGCAATGACGGGCCTCGCACGATCCGGGTCGCCAGCGCGGCTCGGCGCATTACCGAAGGGTTGTAGCCGACCAGCATTTCCTTATGTCACCGCCTTTTCGGACCCGGTCCTCGGTGCCCGGCGCTCCTCCGGAGGCGACCGTCCAGCGGCCGGCCACGAGCCCGGGTTTCGTATGGCGAGGCTAGAAGCGTGGATGGACGTGGGCGGGACGGAGTCCCGCGCAGCAGGCGCTGAAAACCCGGCTGAAGGAGGACTTGGGGCGAGGTGGGCAGGGGTGGCCCGATGATCGAGGACCATGCTGGATCGTATTCACGGGCGTATGCTGACTCCTTCCGGCGGGCCAACCGTTCCGCGAAACGGTCGCAGCCGCAGCGCATGTCGGTCGCTTCGGTCGCCAGCCAGATCTGCGCCCCTTGCGCCAGGTTCAGCGCGCGCAGGCTCGGCAGGCTGGTCAAGCGCGCGCCTCCAACACGGCGAGCACCGCGCGCAGGGGAACGGCATCAAAGCCCGCCTCCACCAGAACGCTGCGCCCGCAACCCAGGCGAATCTCAGTCGCGCTGATCTGCGCTGCCGCCGGTTGCGCCGCCGCTTTCGTGACCCGCAGTTCGACGAACGCTTCCGTTGCGGCTTGGCGCAGCCGCCTCTTCCAAGCGAAAAACTGCGATACGGGCGGGCCGCGCTCTCGGCAGAACGCCGATGCACTGCCGCTCGAACCTTGCTCTGAAACCAAGCCCCGCCATTTCGCCCACGCTTCTTTCTTGCGCTCCTGCATACCCCAATGTGAGCCATCGCACCGGCAGTCTCAAGATGGGGTTTGAATAGCGCTCACCACTCTTGAGTATGTTCGGTTGGGGCCGGCAACCAAGATCTACCTGGCTGCGGGCAGAGTTTCGAAGCCAGGAAGAGGGTAGGTCTGTCCTACAACGATCAGCGGCGGCACCGCAATTGAACGTGAAGGGGTTACGGCCTCAAGCGGCCCAGAAATCGTCGGAATCGCACGCCAACTGGGAAAGTCGGGTTAGTCAAACCGAAATGCCGCGGAGTTAACAGGCGGGTTTGCTCTTACGCTTACGGTCGAGACGGCGGAATGGATAAAGTCGGATTTGTACTCGGTTCAGGCCGCGGGGGGCAGATGAAAAACATCAGGCCGCGGCCGGGCTATAGCTGGCGAACTATGTCGCTGGGATCGGACAGCGAAGCGCGCCGCGCTGGGAAGTAAGAGGATAGGAGGATCACGCCTAGAAAAACGGCTGTTACCGCTATGTAACCGACTGCGGTGACGATTTCCGAGTGAAACACGAGGGATCTTACAAGTCGATTGCAGAGCGCCGCCGTGACCGAGCCGATAGTCCCGCCGACAACACCTATGACTGCGGCTTGGCGCATCACCAGGAAGATAACCGCTCCCGGCCTAGCTCCTAACGCTATCCGAATGCCTATCTCGCGATTTCGGTTGACAACCCATTCCGCCACTGCAGCATACATCCCCAGCAGCGCCAACAGCGCCGATGCTCCGGCGAATATTGTCACGAGGAATGCCTGCGCCCTTGGCCGGGCAATTGACCCGCTAATCAAATCATTCATTGTCCGTACCCGACCGACCGATACAGCTGGCTCCAAGGCACGGGCGTTCGAAAAAATGAGCGGCACCACCCGATATGGGTCGGTGATCGTACGCACCAAAATATGGTTCCAATCGCTGGGCTCGCAGGTATAGAGCGTGGGGGGTGCCTGCCTGTCAAACACAGAGGTCAGGGTGTCGCCGGCAACACCTATGATCACGTAAATGCGCTCCTGGTGAAAGAGGGCAGTGGTCAAACGGCGGCCCACCGGACTGATCCCGGGCCAATAAGTAGCGGCCATCGACTGATTGATAATTGCCGGAAAACTGGAAACACAGTCCTCATCTTTATGGAAGTCGCGTCCTTCGAGAAGAGGAATATGCAACGCCTTCAGATAGTTCCGGCTGACCCTTTGCAGCGATGTCACGGGCGACGCTGTCCCTGGCGGCAAGGAGTGCCCTACCTCGGCGAACGAGGTCTTGTAGCTGACGCCTAGCGGCAGTCCCATACTCGTCGCCGTGGCCGCCACCCCCGGGACCGCGGCCAACCGGCGCATCAACTCTGTGTCGAAGCGCTCTACAGCCACCGCGTCACGCGGTGGATTTCGCGGTAGATCGATGCTTGCGGTCAGGACGCGAGTATAGTCGAAACCAAGGTTCTTCGAGCCCAGCAGGTAGAAATTGCGAAGCATAAATATGGCAATGATCAGTAAACAGGTCGCGCCCGCCGCTTGTAGCGCTAAGGCTAACGTCTGAGGACGCATGTTGTTAGGTCCGCTAGTTGGCCTCGATCCGTGCAACAGCTCCGAGATGGTCGTCCTGCGTGCCTCCAGCACCGGCAGCAGCGCCGTCAAACTCGCGCTGAACGTACCGAGCAGAACTCCGAAAAGAAACTCCCAAATACCAACATGGGAACGCTCCAAACGCGCAAGCGGAAGGTCGCCGGGAAACAGAGTCACGAGCAAGTGCAATCCAAAGTTCGCCAACAGGATGCCCAGCAATGATCCGACCGCAGCCAGGAGGGCGCAATCTCCTAGGATTTTGAAGGTAAGTTTGGACATAGGCGCACCCAGCGCCATGCGTATTGCCAGAGTGCGCCGGTCTGCCGATACCTGAAGCCGAAGCAAAGAGGCCACATTCAGGCACGCAATGCAGATCGTAACGGCGCCGGCGCCCAACAAGAGCCAGAGCAGGCGGGCGCCGCTTCCGTTCATTGCTTCCAACAAAGGCGTTAGGGCGAGCGGCCCCTGCCCGAACGCTCCCGGACTATCGGGGGCCCGGCTGTTCGACAGAAAATCGCGTGCTATGGCGTTTAACTCATCACGAGCCTGGGTGCGGGAGACGCCCGGTTTCAATCGAGCAATGGTACTGATTCCCACTCCGTCCACCGCCCAGTCCACCCCTCGTCGCAGAGCAAGGTACATGGCTGGCCTTTCCCGCACAAGATCCGGGAAGAAGCTGAAGTCGGCGGGAAGGATGCCCACGACTTGATACAAGGTACGATTTAACCGGACACTGCGGCCGAGCGCTGCGAAATCTCCGCCGAGGTGCGTGGTCCAAAAGTCATGCGAGACCAAGGCTACCGGAGTTGCATTCGGCTGCTCATCTTCGGATTGGAACGGTCGGCCGAACGCGACTCTGGTTCCGAGTTCGGCAATCAAATTTGCTGTCATCGCCGCAGTTGGTATCCGCTCCGCGCCGTCCGCGGACATCATCGTATGTTCGCTGGTTCGGAAGCCTGCAAAGCCATCACACGTCTTGCTCCCGCGTCGCCAAGAGTCGAGCACTACTCCCGGCACAGCAGCCAGTTGGCCGTCGTTCGGGGAGGAAATACAGACGATCCGGTCGCTCGCGGGGTAGGGCAAAGGATGTAGAACCACCGCATCCAGGACAGCAAACAGAGCGACGTTCAGGGCAACGGGAATTGCAACAAAAGTGATGGCGCAGGCCGCCACGAACCAGCGCCGCCCCGGGCGCCTGATTATGTTTGGAATCGAGATCATCTGGTATTCCTGGTAGAGTCTGACGTTCGGGTTTGCTGAAGCGTGCAGCACATTGAGCAACGACGTTTGTGAAGTGTCATGCGATGGCTCGTTTGGGGAACCGAACGGCTCTCGGATACCCACATCCAGTTTCTCTCAGGAACCACGGGTCCAGCATCTGAAGGCAGCCATAGATCGAAGAGATTCAGGGGAGGATGGCAATCTCCCCTGACGCCTCATGCGCGCGTTAGCCAGACTTTCGCAAACTAATTGCGAAAGTCGGGTTACTGCGCCGCAACTACCGGAGCGAGTTCCTCAACAATTCTGTTGATACACACGCCGCCACCAGTTGTTTTGTTCGGGTTGTTGCACTTGCAGTTGTCGGGGCAATCGTCCGCGTCCGTGCACGCATAGTCTCCGCAGCCCGCGTCTGCCTGAGCGCGCAGGGTTGTTAAGGTCAAGCCGGTCGCCATCAGCCCGATGGCGAACAGCGCTGTTATCATTGTCTTTCCGAGTCGCTTCATTGCTATCGTCCTTCCTTTCGAGTCTTTCGAGTACACCCTCCGCTTCCAGTTCGTCGCAACTCAGGGAGAGCGCCGAGTTGCTAGCTCGCTTAGAGTACATCCGTCGACGGGTGTCTTTATCGCCCCTTTATTGGGCGGTTCGGCTATCCAGGCCGCAATTTCGCGCAACTGCGACTCCCGCAGAACCCCAGTCCACACGTGTTCGACCCGCCCGTTCAAACCAATGGCTATCGTTTGGGGCGCAACTCCAAGGTGGTATTGCTTTAATGACCCTGGGTCAACACTTGCAAACATCAGAAAACCGCCCATGTTTTGTTTGGAAAGAAGCTGTTGCAACCCGCTCTGTGGTCCGATGTTCACTCCCGCAACGCGAACCCGTTTCGGGTTAACTTGACGAAGGACGTTCTGCCAGAGAGGCCAATTCTCTTCACAGTAACGACAAGTGGGCGAAAAAACTAGCAGCAGGGTTTTGTCCCAGGAGGAGGGACCAGTATATCCCAACTCAGCGGAACTGCCATTTACAAGAAGTCCGCGCATGGCGGCAAGCGTCGCGCCTGGAGAAACCTCGGTCTGAATACGTTGCCGTCTTACTAGTCTGGCATTCTCACGCAATAGGGAAATATTGGCCACGCAGAGGGACGCCGCTAATACCACGAATATCGTCGCAATTGATAGATGGATTTCGCATTTCTGATTCCGTCTGATCATACATCGCCTCTCGATCAATGACGATATAACTGTGAATCCGTTGCTGATCTTATTCCGACTCTGTCGAGTGGGCAAGTCCCCTTAATGGGGGACAAGGAACTGCTGTGGATGCCGCAATGGTGTCTCGGTCAGCCTACGACTGGGCTCTACATTTCCTGACGTTCCAAATGTTTCGGCACCGCCCGCTACACCACCCGACTGCACATACAGCCAGTTCGGTAGCGGAATGCAAACCCAACCTCCTGCACATGCGCTTTCGATATTCTGCGACGGTGCTTTCGGCGATGGACATCAGTGCGGCAATCTGCTTCGTGCCTTTGCCTTCTCCGATTAGAGCCAAAACCTCTTGCTCTCTGGGGCTCAGGTTTGAAATCCCGTTTCTGGCGCACCTCAGCGGACAAGCAGGCGTCTCCGACTGGGGGGCGCTGGCGGGCGGAGCGGTCGTCGGGTGGGGCAAATAGTCTGCAGGTTTGGCAGCCCATCGCGTTTTCAGCCATTCACGAATTTCATTCAGAGGGAAACGCCACTGCTTCCCGGCCTTGACTGCGGGCACATCGTGGCATTCGGCCCACATGCACACAGTTCTCGGCGATACCCCGAGCCATTCAGCCAATTCCTGAGTGGTGAGAAAGGAACTGCCTATTGCACGCCGGGCGACATCCTTGGCGAAGTCGGGATCATCGTGAGCCATCAGGTACAAGAGCAGCCCGAGGTCACTGAGGAACAGACCCCTGCCAGCCGCGCTCGCAGACTCGGGAATAAAGGAGCGATAAGGCTCCAGACGGATCCACGTTCGCACCGCAGCCGCTGTCTCGCAATCCAGATCGGAGAAATAGAGGTCCAGGTCGGCCTTCTGCTCCTCCAATCTGTAGTCCAACCAAGTGGCGAAGGCGTGCTCGTGCAGGCTCCGTGCGAGTCCATCGACGTCCAGTGCCTCGGCCTTATTAGGGACTGCAGGAACGCGGTACGTTCCGCTGTTTTGATCGCGTAGACCGGAGAGAAATGCAAGGCGTGCCATCGTAGACGGAAGCCGTTCAACAGCTTCCTTTAGCGTTCGGATAGCTTCGCGCCGTGTTTTCTGCATCGTCTCTGGCGTAGGAAACTTGCCGCGGTGCCACGCTGGCCCAGCCGCCCTCAATCCAGATCTGCGATATCGAAACTCCCTTTTTAATGCATGGATAAGCTGTTGTCAATTCTTAAATGTATGGATAAGCTGCCGTGTCTTCCGCCGCTCGCGCCCGGCCGGCCCCGTCAAGGGTCGGAGTCCCGCTGCCACGCGCCGCCGATCACCCTGGTTTACGAGGCTTCGTCCTCGGGCCTGGGATCCGGCTCCGCTTCGCCGTAAACCACAGCCCTGAGATGCGCAAGTTCTTCCGGGGTAGCGAACCGCTCCATGACCAAGTACGTGACGTCGATCACCTTCTTGAGCAACTCGAGCTGCTCTTTGTCGCCATGCACCTGAAGCATCGCGAACTTCTCCAGCAGAGGGTCGGCCGGCTTGCGGATCGAGACGGGCGACGGCACGTCGCCAACCAACCAGCGATCGAACAGCCGCGCTCCCAGTTGCTGGAAACTCAGACGCTCTCGAAAGCGCTTCTCATTGAGCTTGTCGAAATCCTCAGGATCGAACCGTAGGTTGATCCTGCTGAACTTCTCCGCCATGTTTCTTCCTTCTTGCTTGACGAAATCATGATGGGGCGGCATCGGGCCGCGCCCTACTTCGTCCGACGCTTCCCTTTCTTCTTCCGCGGTGGCTGGCCGTTTCCCTCGCTTTTCACGGGCTTCCGGACCATGTCCAGGCTCCTGGTAAGAGCTTCCTCGAAACTGAGGACGGGCGCGCGCCTCGGCGTCTCCGCAGGCCCCTCGGACGCGGATGCGGGGTCGGCCACCATCGGAAATGCCGACTGGCACCTGGTGAGGACGAGTTCAAGGACACGTTCCTGGTACTTGTCCCGCAACGCCGATGGATCGAATGGCCGGCGCTGCTCCGTCATCAGCGTGCGCGTGAGTTCAAGCTCGCGCTCGGAGGCCAGTCCGGGCTTGAGCTCGTACTCGTCATCGAAGTTGACCTCCCCGT
>Ga0078972_1000438_pt1 | contig 173271 bp, 167 predicted proteins | sample YelNatPaOPGAMG01_FD_67568 | JGI IMG/M metagenome (GOLD analysis project Ga0078972, IMG submission 67568) | Hot spring thermophilic microbial communities from Obsidian Pool, Yellowstone National Park, USA - OP-RAMG-01 (SPADES assembly) (version 2) | ecosystem: Environmental > Aquatic > Thermal...
CAGCAACCAGAAATAGCGAAAGGCGTCACCCGGCTCAGCGGGTCCGGGCCCCTGGTCGGCGAGCAGGTCCGACAGATCAATCTCGTAATAGTTGGTGGCTCGCGAATGGGCGCGGCGCGAACAGATCGACGGCAGCTCGGTGCGCCGGCTGCTTCGCCTCGGGTTTCTGTCACCCCGAATCGTCGAAGCGATCACCGAAGGCCGCCAGCCTCCGGACCTCACCGTGATCGGCCTCACCCGCCGGCTCGATCTGCCGCTTCTCTGGAGCGCTCAGGAGCAGGCGCTCGGCATCCGCTGATACACGCGCCGAGAGGCGGTCTGTTCGCATCGCGATTCGCCAGAGCCACACCTGGGCTATATTCGCCAACTGACAGCTAGCCAAGGAGGGAACGAATATGCCATCGCGCCTGACGCGACCAGCACGAGCACATCTCGAAAGAGCTCGCGCCGTAGGCGCGCAGCATCGCCGACTGTTTGCGACAGCGACGCCGTCAAGGCCAGCACCCACGCCGCAAATCGTCGAAATCGTACCTGTGCTCGGTCTCGCCTACACGCCGACTAAACTTCGGAGAGGCGGTCTCAGCCTGCACGCCATATCAGAGCAGCAAGAAGATTACCTTGCCCGACTTCGCGACCCATCTGGTCGTAGGTTATGTTCCGCCGAGGATCGTATGAGCCCAGCCTTCGGCCCATTCGATCAAAAGCTTCTAGCTCCCCGGAAATGCCCGTCCGTATCCGCCCCAGCTCTCGGCCCATACGATCTCGCAGCACCTCATCCTGTGCCATGGCAGCGCTCCTTTAGCCAGACCGCAATTCACTTGTCACGCTTAAGCAGCGTATTTGCAAGCGCCCTCTTTTTCTGAGGCAGGGTCGCCAAAATTCCAACGTAATAGCGATGCGGAAGGATGAACCACGTAGGAAGCCCCCGAGACTGTGGGTGGCCTGCACCCCGTTTTCCCACCATTGATAAGTAGAGTCCGCCGGTTATGGCGCCCTGCTGGGGCGGCGGTGTGGGTGACCTGCAGCACGGCTCTGGTCCGCGGATGATCGTCGGTCAGTGGCATTGTTCAGATACCAGCTTTCCGGCGCCGCCCTCCACCGGGCTTGAGGGCGCGCCGGGAAGCGTCACAGGTTGTGGGTTCGAGGTCGACGCACTCAGCAGCGCGCCGGACGCCGATTGGTTCGGCGGCCAAGTGGTGCGGGCGGCGGCCGAGCTCGACTGACGATTCTCGACCGCGGCAAGGAACTGCTCAGGACTGAGATAGCCGAGGCTCGAATGCGGCCGCAGGTGGTTGTAGTCGTGGCGCCACGCCTCGATGGTTTCGCGCGCAGCGGCCAAGCTCGTCGACTTTTCGTTCGAGCAGCTTCAGACCTGAATTCTTACTACCCATCTTAGGCCCTCTTCGATATCACCGCGTCAACCCGGGCAGGTTCGCCGATAGCATAAGGATATACCTTATGGCCCTGAAACCGTCAGTTTAAAGCGGGAAAAAGAGCCCGCTTTCAGAGACTGCGGGCGCCCTCAGGCGGCTCGAAGTAGTTTTCGAGCCGGGGCTTCGGCGCGACCGGCTGTCCTCAGGAGCCATTGCTCCGTCGCGGCGACATGGGAAGCGCTCTTGCCGGGCGTGCGGATGCGCCTGGCAAAATCGCGCGCGGATAGGGTTGGCCGGATTCTCGCGATTAGCGGGCCAAGAGGCGTTCTCCGGGTCCGCCTGCAATCGCAAATCGCGCGCACAGGCGCGCTTTTAGAGCGATTCTCCGTGAAGTGCCAAACCCGAAGGACTTCATGGTCGGGGCGGCCGGATTTGAACCGGCGACCACACGCACCCCAAGCGTGTGCGCTACCAGTCTGCGCCACGCCCCGACCGGGTGGAAACCGGCCGCCGCACCGGCGGCCAAGTTTACGACAATACAACCAGCCGCGAACGAAAACTATACCCCCCCGCCCGGCGACGGGGATCCGGCTAGGCCTTTTTCCTGGCCGCGACGCGCGGACGCCATTGCGCGTACGATCGCAGATCCACCTGGAAGCTCCACGAGCTTTTCGGCTGGTTCACCAGGTGAACGATCTCCTCACAGATCCGCTCGGGCGAGACGAACCACGACGGATCCACGTCGGGCATCGCTTCGCGTACGCGCGGACTGTCGACCGCCCCGTCCACATCGAGCGCGGCGGCATGGATGCCCTGATGGCCGAACTCGTAGGCGAGCGACTCCGCAATCGCGCGCTGCGCGACCTTGGAAGCATTGTAGGCTGAATACTGCGCCGGCCCGCCGCGCGATTCGGAGCCGAGCACGAAGATGACCGTTCCGCCTCCCCGCTCGGCCATCCGGCTCACCACCGCCTGGGTGCAAAAGAACGGCCCGTAGCAGTTGACCTTGAACTGGAAGTCGAACTCGTCCTCGGTGATATCGGTGAAGCGCTTCTTCAGGTACGCGCCCGCGTTGTTGACCAGGACCGAGATGGGTCCAAGCTCGCGTTCGACGGCCTCAACCGATGCGAGCACCTGTTCGCGTTTCGAAACGTCGGTCGGAGTGACGAGCGCCCGTCCGCCCTGTTTATGGATGAGTTCGGCGGTTTCCTCGAGTTGGGACTTGGTGCGCGCGATAAGCCCGCATGCGTACCCCTCGCGCGCGAGCCTGAGCGCGATATCGCGGCCGATCCCGCGTCCCGCGCCGGTTACCAGTGCAACTTTGCTCAGAGACATGGCGAGGAATCTTAGCTTGATGATGTGCTCTTGAAAACCTCGCGCGCCGGGTGTTTCAGGGTCCGGTGGCTTGCTTGGCCGGCGGGCCGGGCGATGCTAGCCTCGGAGGGAAAAGGCTTGCGGTGAGGAGCAGCCGGGCTGCACAGGGGGCGAAGCTTGAACCGACTGTCGGGCAAGGCTGATTCGGGCGCTGGTGCGGCGCGGATTGCGGCCTGCGCCATCGTGCTTGCCGCGCTCGCCGGACAGGCGAAAGTCGGCCCTGCCGCCGGCAGTTCCGAAGTTCCCGGCACGATCGCCTAAGCCGACTGGTTAGCTATCCGCCGGGTGCTGGTAATCCCGCAACAATGCAGCCGCGAAGCGGTTTCCACGCTGTGCGATCGGAGCGAGCGCGACGCTTTGGGGCCGGGCCGCCAGGGCGGCTCCGCATCCGGTTCGCGCCACGGCACTGGGTACGCAACGGCAGCCGATTACGAGCGCCAGCGCGCGGCGGGCTCGCCGGTGCCGGTTTCGCCCGGTTGCGTGACGATACCGCCCGCTCTCTCCGTCGCGCCCTCCCGGACGGCGAGCCGACAGGCTTCCCGCGCGCGTTGACGCGCGGGGCTGGCTCCCGCCGGCGCATCCGTGGAATCATTCCGGCTTCTTAAATCGGCGCCGAAGCTCTATGCTTTGAGACAGGCGCTGTGCAGGGTTTGGAATCAATAAATGCTGGTAACAATTGACGTTGGCAACAGCCATACAGTGATCGGGATTTACGCCGGCGACTCATTGGTCCATCACTGGCGCATCTCGACCAACCCCGAACGCACCACCGACGAGCACGGCGCGGTGCTGAACACGCTGCTGCAGGCGGCCGACCTTCCGATTCCGCTGAAACCCGAGGGAGTCGCGGTTGCCTGCGTGGTGCCGCCGCTCAACCGGGTGATGGAGCAGCTGGCCGAGCGCTACTTCCGATGCACGCCGCTCATCGTCGGACCGGGGATCAAGACCGGGATGCCGATCCTGTATGAGAATCCGAAGGAGGTCGGCGCGGACCGGATCGTCAACGCGGTGGCCGCCTACGACCGTTACGCGAGCGCCTGTATCGTGGTGGATTTCGGTACCGCGACCACCTTCGACTACGTGACGCGCCGCGGCGAGTACGCGGGCGGCGCGATCGCGCCGGGGCTCGGCGTCTCGATGGACGCGCTTATCGAGCATGCGGCGAAACTTTACCGGGTCGAGCTGGTGCGCCCGCGGGAGGCGGTCGGCCGGACCACGATGGCCGCGATACAGTCGGGGCTGATCTTCGGATACACCGCGCTGGTCGACGGGCTGGTCGATCGGATCAACCGGGAGCGCGCAGAGAACGCGCGCGTGATCGCAACCGGCGGACTCGCCGAGCTGATCGCGCCCGAGTCCTCGACGATCGAGGAAGTTGACGAATTCCTGACCCTGAAGGGGCTCAGGCTGATTTTCGAGCGCAACCGCCGCTGAAGCCGAGGAGGGATGGATGGACAAGCCCGCGCGGATCGTTACCGATTCAATGATCGGGATGAAGATGCCGGACTACGCGCGCCTTTCACCGCGGGTCGCAACCGTGCTCGGCCACAATCCGTCGCCGTTCACCGGGCCGGGAACCAACACCTACCTGGTCGGGACGGGGCGCCGGCCGCTCCTGCTCGATACCGGGCAGGGCGTGCCGCTCTGGATCGATCTCCTGGTCCAGGCGCTTCACGAACTCGCGCACGGCGGCGCCATCGAGCGGATCGTCCTGACCCATGCGCACGTCGATCATATCGGGGGCGTGAAGCAGGTGGCGGAGCGGTTCGGGCGGATCGAGGTTTTGAAGAAGCCCTGGCCGGGGCACGATGAAGCCGCAGGAGTTCCGATCACGCCGATCGGCGACGGCGCGGTGATCGCCGCCGAGGGGGCGACGCTTCGCGCGATTCATACGCCGGGCCATGCGCCCGACCATCTGTGCTATTATCTCGAAGAGGAACGCGCGCTGTTCACCGGCGATGTCGTACTGGGAGCGGGAACCACGGTGATCCCGGACGACACCGGCGACCTCGGCGATTACATGAACTCGTTGCGCCGGCTTTTGGAACTCGACCTCGAAACCATCTACCCGGCCCACGGTCCGGTGATCCGCAATCCCCGCGCCAAACTGCGCGAGTACATAGCTCATCGGGAACTTCGCGAGCGCCAGGTGCTGGATACGCTCGCGAATAACGGCGGGCTCGAAGTAATGGAGATCGTGAAAAAGATTTACTTCGACGTTCCCGAGTACCTGCATCCGGCCGCCGCAAGCTCGGTCCGTTCGCATCTGAAAAAACTCCGCAAGGAGGGGCGCGTGATCGAGAATGAAAGCCGCTGGAGCCTTATCGCATAGGCGGAGCTTTGCCGCCGCCGCGTTCGCGGGTGCAGCGATAATGCTATTCGCGTGCGCGCCGGTGTGCGCGCAGTCGGAAGCGCCGGTCCCGGTCACCGCGGCCGGCGCAGCACCAGGGCCCGCTGAAACCGCGACTCCCGCGATCGATCGTTCCGGCGTGCTGATGAGTCCGCAGACGCAGCCCGAATCCACCCAGGAAATCCCACAGGCCGCTTTGCCGGGCGCTTCGCAGACAGACGGGCAGGCAGCCTCTCCCGAGCCATCCGCGTCCCAGGCCGGCAACGACATAAAGAGCTACGAGGCCCAACAGGACATCGACGCTCAGCTTGGAACGCTCAGGGAATTCGTAGCGCAGGGCACGGAGACTTCCGAGATTGGCGCCCAGTTTGTCGAGGCGCGCCGTAAACTCGACTCCGGGGAGGTGGCCGACGGCTTGCTGGTGGTTAAGGTTATTCCTGGAAGTCCGGCCGCCAAGGCGGGGCTGGAGCCTCTCACGACTACTGCACACAATGTACTGACCGGAGCTGTTCTGGCGGCAGCGATGGTTTGCCCGCCGGCGATACTTGCGTTGCCGGTGCTCGACTACACGCAGGTTGGGGAGTCGTACGACATGGTAATCGGAATCGACGGCGTCCGGGTCACGAACTTCATCGATTTCGAGGACCAGATGCGCAAGACGGTTCCGGGGGAAATCGTCTATCTGTCCGTTATACGCAACGGCAAGCGGGTGCAAATCAGGGTTCCGATCCCATCGACCACGCAAACCGCCGCAAAGTAAGCCTGTCAGTCTGAAAGCCGCAATCAGGGCTTTGGGCCGAAGCCCGGGCGTGCCGCGCTGCTGGTCGGGGCAAGCGCGCAGCGGCTGGCGCTGGTGTCGCGGTTGCTGCTCGCCTGGAGCAGCACCGCAATCGGAAAATCCACCTCCGCCAGCCGCTTACAGGATTTGGGGATCAACCGGAGACTGAGATGGCTTCAAGCTTGCGAATGTAGTGGGCTGGAAGATTCCAGAATCTCGCACCATCCAAAATAGTTTTTTTGTAGTCCCTGCTCGGCTTGTGCTCACCTGGCTGAGGATTGGCAACATACGTGAAGACGCTCAGCGGTCTCGTCTCGTCGCCGTCAGGCGCCACTTGAATCTTCCTTCGCAAGTAGGAGTTCTCTTTGGGCTCGGAGCCCGGGTTGTAACCTTCATAGCTGTCGAGCTTTTCACGTTCAAGTTCGTCGATCTGAAAAACCACTCCCCAAACCTCGCAGCCCTTTGACGCACCGATACTTGCCACCCCGCATCTACGCTTATTCGACGTGCGAGGAAAGACCAGTCGATGGTCTTCCAGCTTGGCGACGCACTCCGCTTGCAGGGTTCGGTTCCCGCACCGCTCCCTCATCTGGTCGATGTTCATGTTTGAGCCGTAAGCAAAGTACAGCATCACGCACCCCCTACCGTTTGCATTCCTTCGGAATCACCGCCCCGCGCCGATAGTCGCTCGTATTCTATCCACAAGCTGCTGGTGCAGATGCGCCGGTTGCTCCCAGACAATGTGGTTGTACTGGCGGGTATCGAAATGCACGTTGTCGAGATCGTCTTTCCGGCAGCACCAAATGACCGGCAGCCCCAAAGCCATGGCGAAGCCAGCCTCGAAGTACACTCCCTGGCGCTGCATCGTAACGTCGGCAACGACAAACCGGGCGCGTCGGATTTCAGCCACGATCCGGTCGCAAATCTTCTCGTTGTGATGCACCTTGTCGACGCGCAGTGGCTCATACCCCCCGTCACGGATGGCGGGCGCGATACCCTCGGAGAAAGCGCTGTCAAGGCTGGCGTCAAAGGACATGGCGACGAAGGCGATGCGGGACTTGCCGCCCGTTGCGCCGAGCCTGGCCCATCCGGCCATAGTGATCGTTGCTGGGTAAAGCACATCGGCGCTCACGTTTTCCAGGTATCTGCCAGAGGGGTCCTTTGTCGGGGTGCTTATTTCTATGAGCCCCTGCGTTACGAGGGCGTCCACATAATAAAGAAATTCCCCGGCGCTGACGGCATGGATGGCAGAGCAGCCCAGTTCGGGGTTGAAGCTCGCAGGTGCGCCCGGGTATGCCGTGCGTCGTTCGAGTAGGCGAAGTAACTTGTCCGGTTTCGCCGTAACCGGAGTGTTGGCGTAGGTTTCGGCAAGGTTTTCCAGGGCCGATAAATCCAAGAAATCGAGGACGGCCGGCGGCCTTCCGCTTTCGGAGGATTCACGTGTGTAAATCGACAGATACGCTTTTAGTAGTGCGGTCGCGCGGGGGCCATCGTACTGACCGACGCCTTTATTCAGCAGAAAGGTCGGAACCTTGCTGAGCTTCAGACCGGACTTCAGGGAGTATAGAGCGACCTTAAAGTAACCGCACTTTTCGCATTCGAAGTCGCCTACAGTAGTAGCTGCCCGAAATTTTGCGGGAAGATCGCAGAGTGGGCAGGGTCTTTTACCGTTCGGTCTTTCACCGTTCATCTGATCACCTCCGAGGTCACCTCATCGCTCTCGCGCTCATGAAAGGGATGCAACCTCGAGCGCGCAGTGGTCGATCTTGCGGACTTCGCTCCACTCCAGTTCGGCCGCGTTTACGCCTCGACGTATTCGCACACTGCCGAAGGCGGCGGGATCGGCGCGCCGTCCTCACGCAAACCATCGAGATGGAAGCGTATCGCACCCGGGCAGGTCGGGCACGTAGGCGGAGTAGTTACAGTCGGCTTTTTCGATCACAACTGCGTGGCGCATATCTAGTGTCCTCGCTTGACCTGGGCTTGCTTGAAGATGCCGTTCAACGTCCCCGGCGCAAGGTCATACGATGGCTTACCAGCCACTGTAGCACGGCCGGCTTTGGGTTGGATGTTTGAATTGCCGATGGGTGCCGCGCGTTGCACCGGGATGCCATCCGTCGTCTTCGAGCGGGGGCTGGCGCAGGGTTGAGGTTTCCGAGCACCCCGGGATCGCGCAGCGCGGCGATCGTGGCGTGACGCTTGAGCTGGCCCAAGTCGAGGTGACCGGAGAACTGTGCGACTTCGGGGATGTTCAGTCCTGGGCGAATCGGGCTTTACTGTAAGGCGCCTGATGTACTAAAAGGATCGGGATGGGCCCGTCGAGGTTCTACCCGGCGAGGCCAATGGATTTTGCGTCACGGCGGACAGGGGACGCTAGACAAATAAAGCTTGGGCTCGCGCCTGGATCCGAATTGCCGGACCGGGACCCGAATCAAGGCTTGGGCGCTGACCTTCTTGAGTCTGCTCTTGAGCGGGGTTGCCGGTTCGACGGCGACCCCGCTTTTTTTGGGACAAGAGATGATGAATCAGGCGAAGGTTCGAGTGCCAGACCTGGCGCGGATGAAGGCCGCGGCAACGCCGATCACGATGCTGACGGCGTACGATTTTGCGTTCGCGCGGATCTTCGACGAGGCAGGCGTGGACGTGCTCCTTATCGGCGACAGCCTCGGGATGGTGGTGCAGGGCGCGGACAGCACGCTGCCGGTGACCGTGGACGAGATCATCTACCACACCCGGATGGTCGCGCGGGGCAGAAAACGCGCCCTGGTCGTCGCCGACATGCCGTTTCTCTCCTACCAGGTGAGTCCCGAGGACGCGATACGCAACGCCGGGCGGATCATCAAGGAAGGCGGCGCCGAAGCGGTCAAACTCGAGGGCGGGATCTTCGTGGCCGATACGGTCGCCCGGCTGACCCGGATCGATATTCCAGTGATGGGCCACGTCGGGCTCACGCCGCAGTCGATCCATCGCATGGGCGGCCATCGGGTTCAGGGCCAGCGCGAAGGGCATGGTCCTGGATGCCGCGAGCGGCTGCTCGAGGATGCCCGGGCAATCGAGCAGGCGGGCGCTTTTGCGATCGTGCTCGAGGGTATTCCCGCGCCGCTCGCGCGGGAAATTACCGCGAGCGTCTCGGTGCCCACGATCGGGATCGGCGCCGGGCCGGATTGCGACGGACAGGTGCTCGTGATGCATGACATGCTCGGGCTTACCTCCTCGTTCGTGCCGCGCTTCGCGAAGAGCTACGCGAATCTATGGCACGAGGCTGCGGGCGCGGCGACCGCTTATATCCGCGAGGTTCGCGAGCGGAGCTTTCCCGGCCCCGAGCACTGCTACGGCTTGAAAGGAGCGTGACCGTGGAAATAATCAATCGCGCTCGTGAGATGACGCTCTATTGCGAGGCTGCGCGGATGCGCGGCGCGCGGATTGGCTTCGTGCCCACGATGGGCTTTCTGCACGAGGGGCATCTGAGCCTGATGCGCGAGGCGCGCCGGCGCGCCGATGTCGTGATCGCCTCGGTGTTCGTGAACCCGACCCAGTTCGGGCCGAATGAGGATCTCGCAAGGTATCCGCGCAACTTCGAACGCGACTGCGCGATGATGGAAACGGTTCCGGTCGACGCGGTATATGCGCCCGATACGGCGGAGATGTATCCGCCGGGGGCGCAGACCTGGGTCGAGGTGACCGAGCTGACCAAGGGGCTGTGCGGGCGCTCGCGTCCCGGGCATTTCCGCGGTGTCACCACCGTGGTCGCAAAGCTCTTCAACATCACCAAGCCGCACCTGGCGTTCTTCGGCGAGAAGGATTTCCAGCAGCTTCGCGCGATCCAGCGGATGGTTGCCGATTTGAACTTCGACGTCGAGATCGTTCCGATGCCGATCGTGCGCGAGGCCGACGGGCTTGCGATGTCCTCGCGAAACGCCTACCTCGACCCGCAGGAGCGCAAGCAGGCGCTGGCGCTTAGCCGCGCACTGATGGTCGCGCGCGAGAAATACCTGTGGGACGCGCGGACCCCCGCCGATCTGGTCGCGGCAGCGCGCGCAGTGCTCGAACAGAACGAGGCGGTCAGAACCGAATACGTGGAGGCGGTCGACGCCGAAACGCTGGAGGCCGCGGCTTCGCTCGAACGTCCGATTCTGCTCGCGATCGCCGCGCGGGTCGGCAACACCCGGCTAATTGACAACATCGTGCTGAGCGCCTCGGTGGCCTCGCGCGACCGGTTGCAGGCTTAAGCGTTCGCCACAGGCAGCATATTCGTACCGACTGATTTTTTTTCGGAGGCAAGGTGGCAACCAGGATCATGCTGCGGGCGAAGCTCCATCGCCTGACCCTTACCGGAGCCGACCCCGATTACGAAGGAAGCATCGGCATCGACCGTGACCTGCTCGACGCGGCGGGAATTATCCCGTTCGAGCAGGTTCACGTCTGGAACGTCAGCAACGGAGAACGGCTCGAAACCTACGCGATAGAGGCACCGCGCGGCTCGGGCGAAGTGGCGCTCAACGGCGCGGCGGCGCTTCGCGGAACGCCCGGCGATATCATCATAGTTGCGACGTTCGGCGCGATGGACGAAGCGGAAGCGCTCCGTCATGTGCCGACGGTTGTCCATGTGGACAGCCGAAACCGTATCCGGCCGAGTCCCGCCTCCGGCAGCTTTGCCTGCGGACCGGCGAGCGCCGCCAAATGACGGGTCGGCTATAGTTCATCTTCCCTGCGGGCCGGCAGCGGACCGCCTGATGAAGCAGTGCGGTCTGGAACGACGGTTCCCGAGCGGCTAGAAGGGTTGCATGTCGCGCCAATCGTGGGCCGTGCCGTTCCTGGTTCTTTCGGGAGGGGGTGCGGTCGTAAGCGCGTGCGTGCACGCAGTCTCGCTCGCCGGAATCTGGACACCGATGCTTTTCGATTTGACCGTGGCGGCCTTTGTCGCGGTCTTCATCGTGTGGATGCCGGCGTTTCTGGCCGAGGACGCGGTGACGCGGGGTTTGCGATGGCGCGACAAGTGGAAGGCGGCCACGCGCGGCGCTCCGCGATGGATGCGCCGGCTGCCGCTCTGGATGCTGGCTTACGCGTTCGCGGTTTTCTCGCTCTTCGGAGTGTGGCGGCTTCTGACCGGGCGTGGCGCGGATCGGATTGCACAGCTAAGGCTTCTGTCGGCGTACGCGGCTGCCTTTCACGCTGCGGCTTTTTCGGCGCTTTATTCCTATCTGCACATGGAGAGGTCGACCTCGCGTTAATTATTCTACGCCCAGTGTCAAGCCCCCAGTCCACCTACTTACCCTCAACCAGCAAGCAGTCAAAACGCTCTGGCGACTCTTGCGTGATTGAAAAGTTCGAGGGCGGACGCGACGGCGGGCAGGCAGGTGCGCGGCGGGTGATGCAGCTTTGCGCAAAAGCGCGGGGCCGAAGCGCATCGCTCCGGCCCCGCGCGGGTTTTCAGGGTTTACGGCGAACCGGCCGGCTCAATAGTAATCGACCGGATCGATCTGACGCTTCGCGCCGTACCAGAACAGCATGTTCTCGGTCAGGCCCTGCCAGGTGTACTTGTTCGGCGGCATCAGCAGGCGCTTGAACATCGATCTGAACGAGTAAAACTCCTTGGTGCATCGCCAGACGCCTTCCTCGACCTGTTGCGGGGTGAGCTTCCTGGGGATGAACATGCACCGGAAGTTGTTGGTGTACATGTCGGCGTCGGGGATGATGACGCGGTCTTCGGCCTCCAACTTCGCGCGCATCGGGGTGCCCTTGCGCGGAGTGACGGTGTTGAAGAACGCCTCGGGCGCGCGCACCTCGTGCAGGAATTGCAGCGTGTCGTCGAAGATTTTCGGATGGTCCTCGTCGAGCCCGAACAGGAAGTTGAGCGAGTAGTAGATGCCGTGCTGTTCCAGGCGCTTGAGCAGTTTTTTGTATTCCTTGGCGTGGTTCTGGATCTTGTTCATCGACAGCAGGCTGTCCTGGCTGATCGACTCCACGCCGATATTGACGTGAAAGATTCCCGCCTTGGCCGCCAGATCGAGCAATTCCTCGTCGTGGTTGGAGTTGACAGTCCACAGGCACGAGAAGCGGATGTTGAGCGGGGCCAGCGCCTTGAACAGTTCCTTGGCGAAGCGATGTTTGCCGGTGATCTGGTCGTCGATGAACTGGAAGCGCCGAAAGCCGGTTATCTCGATGTTCTTCTTGATCTCCTCGATGATGTCGCCGACCGGACGGGTACGGTATGAACCCTCGTAGAAGACCGGGATCTCGCAGAACGAGCACCGGTACGGGCATCCCCGGCTCGCCTGGACCGGAAGCGCCTTGAACAGGTAGCGGTTGAGCTTGAGCAGCTCATGGCGCGGGCGCGGCAGGTTCTTCAGATCGTGAAGCTTGTCGCTCTTGTAGGTGCGCTTGAGCTTGCCGTCGCGCCAGTCCTGGAGCAGTTGGGCCCAGACCAGGTCGGCCTCGCCCTGGACGACGGCGTCGGCGTGTTTGAGCGCTTCCTCGGTCTGGAGCGTGGCATGGAAGCCGCCCATCACGACCGGAATTCCGCGCTTTCGGAACTCGTCGGCGAGTTGATAGGCGCGTAGCGACGCTCCGATGGTGGTGGTCATTCCGACCAGATCCCATCCCGCGTCGAAGTCGATGTCTTCCAGGCGTTCGTCGCAGAGCGTTACGTCGTATTCAGGCGGAGTCAGCCCCGCCATCAACGGGATCATCAGCCCGATGATCAGGCGCCATCGAGTCTTATGCGGCGTACCGTCGAGGTGAACGGTCGTCGGCTGAACCAGCAGGATTCGCGGCTTTTTCATAGTTCCTCCGCCGGCGCACGATATTTGTTTGAGTCAGCGCCAGCTCCAGCTCGCCCCCAGCGATTTTGGGTAAGCCACATCAGGCCGAAGGCGAACACGTAAGTACCGAAAGCGACACCCCAGGCGAAATAGTTCAAACGGTTGACGGCTGCGAGCAGCACCAGCAGGTAGGCAAAATCGCGCCCGCTGGTCCTGTCCACCTTTGAAATCCATTCCTCGGCGTCGGCCCCATGTACCTGCAGCGCCCGATAGGTCGCAAGCGCGCACAGCGAGAAGCCGAGCAGCACGACCGGAATCAGGTACAAATAGGCTCGGCTGCCCGACGTCCTATAGCAACCAACAAAAATTCCCACGAAAATCGCGACATGCACGATATTGTCCGTGATCTTGTCGAGCATCCCGCCGAATTTCGTTTCGGTCATCGTGAGCCGCGCGAGCTCGCCGTCGACGCCGTCAACGGTGATTGAAGCCAGGAACAGGATCGCCGCCGCCATCCGCACCCAATACGACGACGACGCAAACATCCATCCGCACAGCAATCCTACCGCGGTGTTCGCCACCGTCACCAGGTTCGCTGTCACGCCCCGGATACGCGCAAGCCGTATGCTGATTCGCCACGACAGGTTGCGATCGACATGGCGCGCAAGAAAGGCGTCCGTGGCGGCGGTCTCCTGCTTGAGCGAGCGGGCAAGGCGAATCTCGGCTTCCTCGCGGTCCTCCGGACGCCCGTTGAGCGCAAACGGCAGGTCGGATGCGGTCCGGATTGAGGCGCCCGCCGCCATGCCCGAGCGTACAAACTCGGTGATCGGACCAATCGCGATCGAACCCGCGCGCTCCGGGTCCGAGCTCAGCATCGTCGTTACCCGGCTCCCCTGGCGCTGGCCCTCGGCGAGGAGCCGGTTCAGGAACCACGACGAAATCACAAGGTTTCCATTGAGCGCCAGACACAGCGCCGAGGGGTCGATTCGGTTGGGACCTTTCAGCAGCTCGTCGAATGAATCGACCACTTGGACTTCGGGCCGCCCCGCAAAGCGACCCATCGACCGTGCAAGCTGTTCGCGCTGCTCGGCAGGCGCCTGGATGAAAATGCGCTTGATACCGGCGCGTTCGCAGCTGGTCAAGAGCCGCTCGAGCAGCGGGCGTCCGAAAATCGCCTCGCCGCCACGTGGCGGAGCAGTCACTAATGCTGTGTCGATCAAGTTAATCCTTGGTTAACCGCATATTACTTACGGTTATAGAACCAAGTTTCTTAGATGAAAACAGGTTTTAAATCAACGCGGAGACTCATTTACTGACCGATCGGAAAGTGCCTGGCTCGCAGCCCGTCCACCCGACGCTTGCGCGTTGGCCTGAGAACTGGCCCGGTTCGCCTGCTCCACACGCCTTTCAAGATCGGCGACGAGCTTCGGATAGCCCTGCTGTTTGAGGGCCGTCTGAATCCGGGTGCGAACCGCTTTCGCGAGACTTTCTCCGTCCAGGCTGATATCGGCAACCGTCCAGCGGCCATCCTGCCTTGTGAGCGTGTAATCGACCGGAAGAGCGCCGCCCTCAGGCCGTGTCACCGTCGTCTGGACGATTCGTTGGCGACCTTTCACGGTTTCGCGAAGATAATGGACCTTGATTTGCGCAATCGCTTGCGCTGCGCGCGGGTAGGCGAGGCTTTCAACCGAACGTTCGATTAGCGCCGCGAAACGCTCGCGTTCGGCGCGGTCGAGCTTTTGCCATTGAGCGCCAAGGGATTCCCGCGCTATCGCTCGAAGGGCAAGCCGTCGGCTTACTTTTGCGGCAGCCGCTGCCCGCTCAGCGGGCGTTGTGGCCCGCGCGTAGGCTCTCATCGCGGCGACGAGGCCGCGAATCGTGCTTTCGCCCGGACCCGCGGACTGAGCAGCAAGTGCTGAAACCGGGAGAACAAGGCATAGCAATACCAGCGCCAAAGCGCGCAAAGCGTTGGATTTAACCACCACGTAACTCAAATCAGACTCTCCGGGAGCGCCCGACGTGCTAGTTTTCAACGTGTCGGGAAAGGCGAGAAACAAAACCTGAATGAAAGCATGGTATCAAGACGCTGGGTAAAAATGGCTTCGTTCCTCAATCTTCTCCAGACAAGACAGGAAGCAGGCCGTCTTATCAACCGCCTGCCAGGGTTCGACAGCGGGCCCTTCAAAGATGCCAGACGTGCTCGATGTCGGCAAAGCCCTGAATCGGCCCTTTCTGGAGCGCCCCTGCGCCGGTTGTTACACTGCTTCACGAAGTGACCGGGCCTCGTGCGATCCTGTTCGATTTTGGCGGCACCCTCGACCTCGCCTCGCACTGGCTTGATCGGTTCCTCGGCTGCTATCGCGCCGCCGGCCTGGAGCTTCATCGTGAGGAGTTTGATAAAGCTTTCACCGACGCGACCCGGCTCGGCTATGCGCAGCCTGGTTCGCTCAATAGCCTCGGACTTGCGGGATTGACCGAATTCCTGGTCGGAAAGCAGTTTGAATACCTGCAAGCGGCGGGCCCGGATGCTGTCAGGGAGAGCCTCGAACAGATGGGGCGCGAAGGACGTGCGAGGCTTGCCGGGCTGATCGTCGGGGATTTCGTCGAGCAGACTTTCGCCGGGCTCAAGCGCAGCCGCCGGATTCTCGAAGAACTCAAGCCACGCTTCAAGCTCGGGGTGGTGTCAAACTTCTACGGAAACCTGGAGATCGTCCTTGCAGAGGCCCGGATGGAAAAGCTGATCGACGTGGCGCTCGACTCGACGCGCGTCGGCATATTCAAGCCGGACCCACGGATTTTCGAGCTGGCGCTCGCGAGACTTCAGGTGGCAGCCAGGGAGGCGGCGATGGTTGGAGACTCGCTGGCCAAGGACTGCGTGCCAGCCCATCGGCTTGGCATGCGCACGATCCTCATTGACGCGGGCAACCGTGGACCGAAGGATGTAGAAACGCCAGGCGTTCCCGACCGCAAGATCGGTTCGCTCGACGAACTTCTCGCTATCCGGTGGTAGGCAACTTGCAAGGAGCAATTATCGCGGCCGGCCGGGGAGAAAGACTCCGGAGCAGCACGGGCGGCGTGCCGAAGCCGTTGGTGACGCTCGGCACGAAGACCCTTATCGCGCGCCAGGCGGAGATTCTGCGCGAGGCCGGGGCGAGCGAGGTGCTTGCGGTGGTGAATTCCGAAACCGCGCGCCTGATAAAGGAACGCCGCGTGGAGCTGCCTGAACATCTGAAGCTTGTCGTGCGCGATACGGCCAACTCCATGGAGTCGCTGTTCGTGCTCGGCGAGCGGCTGGCGCCCGGATATTTCGTGCTCGCCACGGTTGACGCGGTGATGCCAGCGGGCGAGGTGCGCAGGTTCGTTTCGCAGGCGCGCGCGATGACCTCCGAGCGCGCGATGGACGGCGCACTCGGAGTCGTTCGATGGCGGGGCGATGAGCGTCCGCTGTTCGCGGAGGTTTCCACAGATCGGACAATAACCCGGCTGGGCGGCGGGCAGTGCCCTACCGTCACGGCCGGCATCTACTACTTACCGCAACGAATCTTCGATTTTGTTGCCGATGCGCGCGCCGGCGGGCTCGGAGCGATGCGGCAGTTTCTCGCGATGCTGCTGGACAAGGGATTGCTGCTTGGCGCGATCGAGCTAAGCGAGGCAATAGACGTTGACGAAGCATCCGACCTCGAAGCGGCTCGCGCCACGATGGGAGACAAGGCATGACGCATCGCGCAATCGGTATTTATCGCGAGCACGAGTTCTCCCCGGGCAAGGTTGAGGCTGATGCCGCAATTATGGACGCCGTGCTCCACGAGCTCTCGCTGCTCGGCGTCGAGACCTCGGCCGTGGATGCGAAGACTTTTGCCGCGGGAACCAGCCCGGTCGACGCCGACCTGTTGCTGGTGATGTGCCAGGGTGAGGCCGCACTCAAACGGGTGGCCGAGATGGAGGCGCGCGGCATTCTTACCCTCAACACGGCACTGGCGATTCGCAACTGTTATCGCGACCTGCTCGGAATCGGGCTGATGCGCGCCGGCGTGCCGACGCCCGACGGCGCGGTTATTGGCACGGCGAGTCCGGTCAATCTGAAGGGATTAACCGCGCTTGACCTGGACGCCGGCGTTTACGTCAAGCGCGGCGATTTTCACGCGCTCGGTGCCGAGGACGTGCAAAAGGTGGTCGGCAAGGTGCCGCTGCTCGAGACGATTCAGGCGTTCGCCCGACGGGGCGTTCATACGGTTTACGTTCAGCAGGCCGTCGAGGGACGGGTTGTCAAGTTCTACGGCGTAAGCGGCGGCGAATACTTCTCGGTGCTGGGCGAGGAAGGCGAAGTCGACGCCAGTGTTGCGCGCGAGCTCGCCGAGGCCGCCTCGGTCGCGGCGGCGGCCCTCGGCCTGCAGGCGTGGGGTGGAGACGCGGTCTTGAGTGGCGGACGTTTTGCGATTATCGACTTTAATGACTGGCCCAGTTATAGCCAGGTTCGTGCGCCCGCGGCGCGCGCAATTGCGCGGCGGGCGATGAGGTTGATACGCCGCACGCGCTGAGACAGCAGCGGTTTTGTATGAAAGGAGCGGTCCCGCGGGCCATTAGATGGCAACTTCACAACTTTCAAAACCCAGGCTTCCAAGTATCAAGACTCCGGTCCCGGGACCCAGGTCGCGGGAGATATTCGAACAGGAACAGCGCTATATAGCCCCCGGTCGCCAGCGAATCTCCTCGCTCGCCGAGGTCGCTTTCGACCACGGCGAGGGCGCCACGCTGACCGACGCGGATGGCAACGTTTACGTCGATTTTTTCGCCGGCGTCGCGGTCGCGAGCCTCGGCCACGCGCATCCCGAGTTCACCGCGGCGCTCGAAAAACAGTCGCGCCGGCTCATTGTCGGCACCTTTGCCAACGAGCGGCGCGCCGAGGCGCTGCGCCTGCTCGCCGAAGCCGCGCCCGCACGGCTCAAGCGCGCCCATCTGTACAGCGGCGGCGCCGAGGCGGTTGAGGCCGCGCTCCGGCTGGCCCGTTCCGTAACCAGGAAACACGAGGTCGTCAGCTTCTGGGGCGGATTTCACGGCAAAACCGGCGGCGTCATCGGGCTTATCGGCGACGAATCCAAGCAGGGCTACGGCCCGCTTCCCGGCGGACGCTACCAGGTGCCCTACGCGGACTGCTATCGATGCCCGTTTCGGATGAAGTATCCGCACTGCGGCCTCTTCTGCGTCGAATTTGCGCGCAAGCAGATAAAGAATTCCTCCGCAGGAGCGGTCGCCGCGATCCTGGTCGAGCCGATGCAGGGAACCGCTGGCAACGTGGTGCCGCCCGACGATTGGCTGCCCGCTGTCAGGTCGCTCGCGAAGGAACTTGACGCGATGCTTATCGCCGACGAGATGATCACCGGATTCGCCCGCACCGGCAAATGGTGGGGCGTCGAACATTCCGGCGCCGAGCCCGACATAATGACGGTCGGCAAGGGTATGGGCTCGGGATTTCCGGTCTCCGGCGTGCTGCTGAGCGAGGAACACGGAAAGGCCGAGCCGTTCGGCAAGCCCAGTGCGTCGTCGTCGAGTTACGGCGGAAATCCGCTCGCGGCGGTTGCGGTCGCCGAGACGATCAAGGCGATCAACTCCGAGAACCTGGTCGAGAATTCACGCAAGGTCGGGGCGATACTGCTCAGCAGGTTGCTCGATCTCAAGGAAAAGTACGAATTCGTCGGCGACGTGCGCGGACGCGGTCTGTTTATCGGGATGGACCTGGTGCGCGACGAGAAGACCGGCGAACCTCTTAGTCGCAAGGTCACTGAGTTGATCTTCAAGGAAGCGCTCAAGCGTGGGCTGCTCACGATGGGCTATTTTCCGCGCGTGCGGATCAATCCGCCCCTGGTTATCACCGAAGAACAGGCCGAAGCCGGGGTTGCCATCCTCGATGAAGTCTTCGCCTACGTGCGTGACAACGTCGATTGGCGTGCGGCGTGAATGGGCTGCCCGCGATGACCGAAACGGCCGGCAACCAGGCTCTTTTCTGCGATCTCGTCGGGACGCTCGTTGACATGGACGAGACGCGCCAGCTTCCGCTCGACGCGAACGGAAACGTCGTGGTCAGGCTCTTGCCCGGCGTCGCCGAAAAGCTCGGCCCGATGCGTGACCATCTGATTTTCGTTGTCACCAACCAGGCCGGCATCAAGCGCGGCCGGCTCACGATGGAGAAGGTCGAGGCGGCGCTCGCGAGGCTCGACGAAGAACTGGGCGGAATCCTGAGCGGCTGGATGGTCTGCCCGCACGACGACGCCGACCGGTGCGCGTGCCGCAAGCCGCGGCCCGGGATGATCGAGGAACTGGCCGCCATGTACGGAGTCGATCTTTCGGCGTCAACGATGGTCGGCGATCAGGAAATCGACGAGCAGGCGGCGCGCGCCGCAGGCGTCGGCCGGTTCGTCTACGCCAGGGATTTCTTCGGCTGGCGATGAGCGGGGCAGGGCGTCGCTCGATGGCGCACGGGGCCGGTTTGCGGTAAAAACTGTCTCGCTTTTTGGAACCTCGCCACGGGAGGCGCCGCATGAAGATTGGAATTCTCGCGTTTATCGCCGAGTACACTGCCGAACCAGGCCCGGTTGCGCGCAAGTGCGAGCAGCTCGGCTTCGACTCGCTCTTTATCCCGGAGCATCCGATAATCCCCGTCCATCACGTGACGCGTCATCCGCTCACCCCCGACGGCGCGATACCGGAAGTTTACTCGCACATGCCTGACCCGTTCGTGGTGCTCACGCTGGCTGCCGTGGCGACCAGTAAAATCAAGCTCGGTACCGGCATCTGCCTGGTCCCGGAGCGCGACCCGATCCTGCTCGCCAAGGAGGTCGCCACGCTCGACCATTACTGCGGTGGGCGCTTCATCTTTGGAATCGGCGCGGGATGGCTCAAGGACGAGAGCGAGATAATGGGCGTCGATTTTCGCCGACGATGGCCGATGACGCGCGAGTACGTGCGCGCCATGAAGGAACTCTGGACCAAGCCCGAGCCGAGCTTCGAGGGCGAGTTCGTCAAGTTCCCGCCGGTCAGGAGCTACCCGAAGCCCGCGCAAAAGCCCCATCCTCCAATAATGATCGGTGCCGGCGGCGAGCGCGCAATGAAGAACACGGTCGCAATCGGCGACGGATGGGGACCGCTGGCGCTTTCGCCTGCCGAACTCGCCGAGCAGTTGCACACCTTAAGGAAGCTCTGCGCCGAGGCGGGTCGCGATTTTGCCAAAATCGAGATCTCCGTGTTCGCGCCGGTCGGCGGCAAGGACACTCACGCCAGTGCCCGGGAATATGAGCGCGCCGGAGCCCATCGCCTGGTCCTGTTTCCGCCGAGTCTCGCGCCCGACAAGTGGGAGCGCGAGCTTGAGGATATCGCGCGCGCCTGGATGTGAAACTGCGCGGGGTAATTTCCGGCTTCGGCGAGGTTGCGGCGCGGGGCCATCTGCCAGGATGGCTTTCGCGCCCCGACGTCAGCATCGTTGCAGTCCACGACCCGGTCTCCGAGCGGCGTCATCTGGCGATGCGGCTTGCGAACAACGTCCGCGTCTATGACGACCTGGAATTGATGCTCGCGGGCGAGTCGCCCGAATTCGTCGATATCGCAAGCCCGCCGGCGCTCCACGCTTCCGCCATCAGGGCGGCGCTCGAAGCCGGCGCGCACGTGCTGTGCGAGAAGCCGCTCTGCCTGCGCGCCGATGAATTCAAGGCGCTGGCCGAAACCGCGGCGCGCGGGTCGCGCGTCCTGATGTGCGTGCATAACTGGAAGCATTCGCCGAGTTACCGCCGCGCACTCGAACTCGTCGCCTCGGGCAGGCTCGGCGCGCTTACGCTGCTGAATATCGACCGGCTGAGGACTCAGCCCGCCGGCGGACCGGGAAGCTGGCGCGCGGCGGCCGCGCTCGGCGGCGGGATTCTCATCGATCACGGATGGCACGTGTCCTACCTGATGCAGTCGCTGATGCACGGTGATGCGCCGCTCGCCGTATCGGCGCATCTCGGCGTCAGCAGGGAGGGCGAGGTCGAGGATGTCGCCGATCTCCGGGTCAGGTTTTCGGGCGGACGAATTGCGCGTTCGTATATGTCCTGGCGCGCACCGGTCAGGCGCACCTCGGCGTCGCTTTACGGCGAGTTCGCGGCGCTGGAGATCGAGGGTGATCGCCTGGTCCTGACCGAGCGGGGCGGCCGTACCGAGGAGCTTTCGGTCGTTGACGCGCCCGATGACAGCTATCATTCGGCGTGGTTCACCGGGGTTGCGGCGGAATTCGAACGGGCGATAGCGGAAGGTCCGGGTTCGGCGGCCGCGATTCGGAACATCACGGAAGTATCAACCGCACTTCGGCTCATTGAAGCGGCCCGGGAATCGTCAGCGCGTGCTGGCGCGGAAATCGCGCTCGCGGACTAGACGCGGACTAGAATCGACGAACCGGAGCGCGCGACTGCCAGAATCATCAGGCTGCTTTGTCATCTATTGACTTTCTCCACGACGGAAATAAAGTTAAACCTTGACCGATAGGTTAGGCATCTTTGCCGGTCCCGGTAAGCGATTAGATGGGTTTATGGTAAGACCGCTTCCACCGAGGCGGCATCAGCGCGGTTGGCTCGGCCGGGGATTGGCGCATGCCGCGGGACCATTTCCTTAGCATGGTGGGATCTCAACTCAAGGGACAGTCGCAGGAAAGCCACGGACAGCAATCGCAGGACTCGCGCGATGAGATTCTGAAGGCTGCGACGCAGCTTTTCGCCAACCGTGGCTTCCATGAGACTTCGATGTCGGAAGTCGCGCGCGAGGCGCGAGTGAGCAAGGCCCTGATTTTCTGGCATTTTAAGACCAAGGAAGAACTCTTCCTGGCGGTTCTGAACCGGCTGTTGGAGCCTTACTTCATCGATTTCGCCGAAGAATCGCGGATGCTCGACGAGCGCCATCAGATCCTGCGGTTGGTAGAGTTCTACCTGCTCTTCGTGCGCGATCACGCCAATTCGGTGCGCTTCTTCCTGGCCCAGATGCTGCGTGAACAGCGGCTTTCGGAAGGGCTGGGCGAGCAGATCATACGGCTCTACGGCGGATACCGGGAGATGTTAGTCGAGCTAATCTCGCGCGCTCAGCATCGCGGACTCTGCGCGAGCGGGTTCACGCCCGGGGACGCCGCGGGCTTCATCCTCTCGGCGTTGAACGGGCTCATGATCGAATTCCTGTTCATGCCGGGGGCCACTATGCATCCGGAGTCGGCCGTTTCGATGGTCGACCAGTGGCTGTTCGGTGCCTCGGAACGGGAAGCCACGGGGGCCGTCAAGGCCGAGCATTGAAAAGGGCCGAATCACGGCCAGGGAGTTCCTAAAACGCCTATGCGTATGCCGCTTAAACTGATGACGGACCTCGGCCGGTACATGCGCCGCAAGCGCAAGGCGGGTGAGAAGTACTTCCCGCTGGTGCTGATGCTCGAGCCGCTTCATGCGTGTAATCTCGCCTGTCTCGGATGCGGGCGGATCGTCGAATACAAGGACACCATCCGCGACATGATGCCGCTCGAAGAAGCGCTCGGCTCGGCCGAGGAATGCGACGCGCCGATCGTGTCCATCTGCGGCGGCGAGCCGCTCATGTACAAGCACATTGTTCCGCTCACCAGGGGACTCATCGAGCAGCAGAAGCGTCACGTGCAGATCTGCACCAACGCGATCCTGCTCGAACGTTTCGTCCGCCAGGTGCCGCCCAGCCCGTACCTCAGCTTCAACATCCATCTTGACGGTATGCGCGAAACGCACGATCGCGTCGTCGACAAGCAGGGCGTCTTTGACACTTGCGTCAAGATGATCAAGATGCTGAAGGAGAAGGGCTACCGGGTCCAGACCAACACCACGGTCTTCCGCGAGACCACCACCGAGGAACTCGAAGAGCTGATCAAAATGCTCGCGGGACTCGGGGTGGACGGGATGCTGCTCACGCCCGGTTACCACTACCAGGTGCTGACCAACGACGACCTCTACCTGAAGAGCGACGAGATGCCGTTCAAGTTCCGCCGGGTGCGCGAGCTTGCCGACCATTACAAGATCATCAATACGCCCATCTATCTCGATTACCTGACCGGCGAACGCGATCTCTTGTGCAGCCCGTGGACCACGGTGACGCGTAATCCGCAGGGATGGAAGGGGCCCTGCTACCTTATCACCAACGGTCACTACAAGACGTTCCGGCAGCTCCACGAGGCGACCGATTGGGAGTTCTATCGCACCAAGCAGGACTTCCGATGCCGCGATTGCAAGCTGCATTCGGGCTTTGAGGGGACGGTCGCACTCGAGTTCGGCAAGAATATCAGGGATTCCTGGCGAATGGTGCGCCACTACATGGCCTGAACCCATGGCCTTGAAGTGCTGTCGGATGCCCGTGTCCACAAACCAGGCAATCCGCGTTCCGTCCAGCCAATCCGCGGGCGCATCCGGCTTAGGATGCGCGGCCAAGAGGGTCCAGCGTGTTTGAACTCGACCGGTATTTGAAGCAACGGTCCGCACTCGTCGAGCGCCTGCTCGACGCCGCGGTGCCCAGGTCCGAAGGGCCGTCCGCTCGACTGGACGAGGCGATGCGCTACAGCCTGCTCGACGGCGGAAAGCGTCTGCGCCCGATCCTCGCGCTGGCTGCGTGCGAGGCGGTTGGCGGCGGGATCGACGATGCCGCGCCATTTGCCTGCGCGGTTGAGATGATCCACACCTACTCGCTCATCCATGACGATCTTCCCTGCATGGACGACGACGACCTGCGCCGCGGCAGGCCGACGAATCACAAGGTTTACGGCGAGGCGCTCGCGACGCTGGCGGGTGACGCGCTTTTGACCGACGCGTTTGCCGTGCTGGCGCGCTCGCCGCTCGTCGAGCGGGCGCCCGCGCTCGTCGTGCAAACGATTGCGGAATTGGCGGAGGCTGCGGGCTCGCGCGGAATGGTCGCGGGACAGGTTATCGATCTGCTCGGCGAAGGACGCGCGATGGAGCTCGCGGAGCTGGAATATCTGCACGGGCGCAAGACCGGCGCGTTGTTTGTTGCCTCGGTGCGCGGAGGGGCGCGCCTTGGCGGCGCGAGCGCGGCCGAGATGGAGTCGCTCTCGGTGTACGCCAAGGCGCTCGGGCTCTGCTTCCAGGTGGTTGACGACATCCTCGATGTGGAAGCCTCGACCGAGCAGATGGGCAAGCGCACCGGAAAGGATCAGGCCCACGGCAAGAACACCTATCCGGGACTGCTCGGGCTTGAGCGCTCGCGCGAGTTTGCCCGCGAGCTCTCCAGGCGCGCAGTTGCCGCGCTTGCCAATTTCGACGAGCGTGCCGAGCCGCTTCGCGCTCTGGCTGCGTTCGTGGTGGAGCGAAAGCTTTGACCGACTTCGCCTCAACCGCGCCCTCATCCGCCCGCCAGGCGGTGCTGGTTGCGCCCGGGCATCTCGAACTCCGCGATTTCAAGCCGCCCCATCCGGCGCGCGGCGAGGTGCTCGTTCGCGTCGCGTGCGCGCTAAGTTGCGGAACCGATCTGAAGACCTATCGCCGCGGCCATCCGGTGTGGAAACTGCCGACCCCGTTCGGGCACGAATTCGCCGGCGTGGTGGTCGAGGTTGGCGAAGGCGTGCGCGGCTTCAAGCCGGGCGACCCGATTATGGCCGCGCCGACCGCGCCGTGCGGGATCTGTTTCTATTGCCAGCGCAAGCAGGAAAACCTGTGTGCGCAAACGATGGAACGAATGCTGATGGGCGCGTACGCGGATTACCTGCTGGTTCCCGCGCACGTGGTCGCGCGCAACGCCTTTATCAAGCCGGAGCATCTTGGCTTCGAGGAGGCCGCGCTGCTCGAACCGCTCGCCTGCGTCGTGCACGCGCAGGAGATAGCGCGGCCCGAGCCATTCGAGTCGGTTCTTATCGTCGGTGCGGGCCCATTCGGGCTTCTGCACATGCTCGCGCTCAGGGCGCGCGGCGTGCGCGAGGTGGCGGTTGCCGGGCGCGGGGCAAGACGGCTTGAGTGGGCGGGCGAACTTGGCGCCGACCGGGTGATTGACGTCGGCAGGGACGACCCGGAAGGCGCGGTCGCCTCGCTCAACGCCGGCTTCGGCCCTGATCTCGTGATCGAGTGCACCGGACAGGTCGACGGATGGCAGGACGCGCTCAGACGCGTGCGTCGCGGCGGGCGAGTCGTGTTCTTTGGCGGATGCCCCGCCGATACCACGCTCAACGTCGACACGCGCCGGATGCATTACGACAACCTCACGTTGCTTGCGCCGTTTCATTTCCGGCCGCGCGACGTAAAGCGCGCTTTCGAGATGCTCGGCGAGGGCAAAATCGGAGCCGGCGCGATAGTCAACGCCCGCCGGCCGCTAGCCGAGCTTGGCGAGGTGTTCGCGATGCTCGAGCGCGGCGAAGTGCTCAAGTGCGCCGTGGTTCCCTAGGCGCGATTCCCAAGAGGAAAACTGGAACGAACCCGCAAGACCCATGAGTGAAGCTCTTCAACAGGTGGAAAACGGCGAGATTCGCGTGGACGACGGGGTGCGCCACGAATTTCTGGACAGAGTCGGCTTTGCGATCGACCGTGCGCAGCGTTCACTGATCGGCCAACAGCACCCCGACGGCTACTGGCATGGGGCGCTCGAGGCCAACGCCGAGATGAACGCCGAATACATCATCTTCATGCACTACATGGACGCCGTCGACCGCGAGCTCGAAGGGCGTCTCAAGAAGTTCCTGCTCGAAACCCAGCAGGCCGACGGAAGCTGGGCGCTATTCAAGGGCGGCGAGGGATACCTGTCGAGCACGATCGAGGCCTACTTCGCGCTCAAGCTTGCCGGGATGCGCGCGGGCGACGAGCCGATGATGCAGTCGCGGCGCTGGATTCTTTCGCGCGGCGGAATTTCCAAGGCGGGCACGCTCGCGCGATTTTACCTGGCCGCGATGGGGCAGGTGCCCTGGGATGCGACCGCCGCGCTGCCGGTCGAGGTCGCCCTTTTGCCCAACTGGTTCTTCTTCAACATGTACGAGCTTGCGTCGTGGGCACGCGGAACCGCTTTCGGCCTGATGCTGCTGCAGGCGGCGCGTCCCGTCGTGCCGATCGATTTCCGAAACGGCGTGCTCGAACTTTATATCGAACCGCCCCACTTCACCCGTTTCAAGCAGCCTCCCGGCAACGGCCTCTTCTCGCTTAGAAACCTGTTCAACCTGATCGACCGCGGGCTCAGGTTCTACGACCGCCATCACCTTAAGTCGCTTCGTGCCCGTGCGCTGCGGGCGGCCGAGAACTGGATACTCGAGCACCAGGAAGCCAACGGCACCTGGGGCGGAATCGAGCCCTGTTATCTGCTGAGCGCGATGGCGCTCAAGGCGCTCGGCTACCGCAACGACCATCCGGTGCTCAAAAAGGCGCTCGTGGGCGTGCGCGAGCTTATTTGGGAGATGGGTGACCGCGCGATGTGCATGCCGTGCGTTTCGCCCAATTGGGATACCGCGCTCGCCGCCAAGGCGCTGCTCGATTCCGGCCTGCCCGCCGGCCATCCCGCGCTCGTCCAGTCGGCCAAGTGGTTCATCGACCACCAGATCTTCAAGCGCGGCGACTGGTCGGTGAAGCGCCCCGACCTTGAGCCGGGCGGCTGGGCCTTCGAGTTTTACAATGACTGGTATCCCGACGTCGATGACTCGGCCGTCATCCTGGAGGTCCTGGCGCGCACCGAGTTCCCGGATGCGCAGGCAAAGGAACGCTCGATTCGTGCCGGCGCCAACTGGGTCATGGGCATGCAGTCGAGCGACGGCGGATTCGCTGCCTTCGACGCCGACGTCCAGAAGAAGTGGCTCAACCAGATTCCGCTCGCCGACGTAGAGGCCGTGATCGATCCATCCTGTCCCGACCTCGCCGGCCGGGTGCTCGAGATGATGGCAGCGGTCGGCTACAGCGCCGAGCATCCGGTGGCCCGCCGCGCAATCGCGTGGCTCAAGCGCAGCCAGTCGCCCGACGGCGCGTGGTGGGGGCGATGGGGCGTCAATTACATTTACGGTACGTGGTCGGCGCTGATGGGTTTGCGCGCGATCGGCGTGGACCTCGGTGAGTCGTGGGTCAGGCGGGCGGTTGCGTGGCTCAAGTCGCATCAGAACGAGGACGGCGGCTGGGGCGAAAGTCCACTCAGTGACAAGGACCCGGCATGGCGGGGACGCGGCCCGAGCACCGCGTCGCAAACCGCGTGGGCCATGATGGGTCTGCTTGCGGGCGAGGACGGGATCTCGGAGCACGTGATGCGCGGCGCCAGATGGCTCGTCGAGCGCCAGAATGAAAGCGGCGGATGGGACGAGCTGGAATTTACCGGCGCGGGCTTCCCCAACCACTTCTATCTTCGCTACCACTTGTATGCGCACTATTTTCCGCTGATGGCGCTCGGACGCTTGCGCAAGCGCCTGCTCGAAGGCGGCGCGAAGGTGGACCAGGCTTGATGAAGGCGCTCTCGATTCTCGGCTCGACCGGCTCGATCGGCGTCAACACGCTCGACGTCATCGGGCGCTTTCCCGAGCGGTTTCGCGTCGTCGCCATGGGCGCGGGGCGAAACCTCGATCTGTTCGCCGAACAGATCAGGCGCTTCAAGCCCGAACTGGTCTCGGTCGCCACCCCGGCGCTCGCCGTCGAACTCAGCCGGCGTCTCAATGGGCAGCGAGTCGAAATCCTCCACGGGCTCGACGGCGCGATCGCGGTTGCGACCCATCCCGAGGCCCGGCTTCTGATGTCCGCTATGGTGGGCGCGCTCGGGCTCAGGCCGACGCTTGCCGCGATACGGGCGGGCAAGGATATTGCCTTCGCCAACAAGGAGGTCCTGGTGATCGCGGGCGAGATCGTCACGCGCGCGGTCGCCGAGCATCGCGTCCATCTGCTCCCGGTCGACAGTGAGCACAATGCGGTTTTCCAGTGTTTGGAAGGTCGTGAGCGCGCGGCCCTCAGGCGGATAATCTTGACAGCCTCGGGCGGCCCGTTCCGCGAGCTTCCCGCGGAGCGGTTCGCAGAAGTGACCGTCGCCGACGCTCTCAAGCATCCGACCTGGCGGATGGGTAGCAAGATAACGATCGATTCCGCAACCTTGATGAACAAGGGGCTCGAGGTGATCGAGGCGCGATGGCTGTTCGATCTGTCGCCCGAGCAGATCTCGGTCGTGATCCATCCGCAGAGCGTCATCCATTCGATGGTGGAGATGATGGACGGCTCGGTGCTGGCCGAGATGGCGATTCCGGACATGGCGATTCCAATTGCCTACGCGCTGGCGTATCCGGAACGCCTGCCGCTCGGCCATCTGCCGCGCCTTTCGCTGGCCGATTGCGGACGGCTTTCCTTCGAGGAGCCGGACTACGCGAAGTTCCCGTGCCTCAGGCTCGCCTACGACGCGCTCTCGGCGGGCGGCACGATGCCGGCCTGCCTGAACGCGGCCAACGAGGAAATGGTTGCGGCGTTCCTGGCCGGACGGGCCCGCTTCGTGGACATCCCGCGATGTATCGAGACGGTGATGCAGCGCCATCCGAACAGACCCGCGCGCTCGCTCGAGGACCTGCTGGAAGTCGACGAATGGAGCCGCCGCGAAACCCGCGGGCTTCTTGAACGACGGTACGCGATTTGATGAGCCGCGCTTCGACCGATCCCGCCTCCCTGGCTGCACCCGCGGCCGCCCGCGCCGGATGCCGCTCGCAGGTTCATTCGGAGGCTGAACTTGCCGAGGCTTACGCGTATTGCACCCGGCTTGCCCGGTCTCACTACGAGAATTTCACTATCGCGTCGTGGTTGATGCCGCGCGAGATGCGTCCCCACATGCACGCGATTTACGCCTATGCGCGCATGGCCGACGATTTCGCTGACGAGGAGCACGACCTCGCCAAGCTCGACGCCTGGGAAAATGAGCTGGACCTCTGCTATGCGGGCAAGCCGCGCCATCCCGTGTTTGTCGCGCTCGCCGCTACGGTCCGGCGCTACGATATCCCGCGCGAGCCGTTCGCGGACCTTTTGGTCGCGTTTCGTTCAGACATCAACTTCCGCGGCTTTGACACCCTCGACGACCTTCTCGGCTACGCGCGCTACTCCGCCAACCCCGTCGGACGCCTGGTGCTTTACCTGTTTGGATACCGCGACCCCGAGCGCCAGCATCTCTCCGACCTCGTGTGCAGCGGACTTCAACTTGCGAACTTCTGGCAGGACGTTGCCGTTGACCTCGCCAAGAATCGAATCTACCTGCCGCGCGCCGACCTTGCACGCTTCGGCATCACCCCCGGGGATCTCGCGCGGCGCGAGGTGACGCCCGGCTTCGTGGACCTGATGCGCCACGAAGTCGAGGTCGCGCGCGCGATGCTCAGGGAGGGCGCGCAACTAAGCCAGCTCGTCGATCGGCGGCTTCGGCGCGATATCCTGATGTTCGCGGGCGGCGGGCTCGCGATCCTGCGCGCGATAGAGCGCGCCGGGTACGACGTTTTTCGAAGCAGACCGAAACTGAACAAGCTCGATTATCTCCGGCTCGGACTGAACGCGGCGCTTGGGAGGCTTTGCCCCTGATGCGGCGACAAGCGGCAGTTGAAGGCGAAGTGGGAGCCACGCGACTCGATCGCGACTATGAACGATGCGCCGAAATAACCCGGCGCTCGTCGTCCAACTTCTACTACGCGTTCATGCTCCTGGCCCCCGAGCGGCGCCAGGCGCTCTATGCGGTTTATGCCTTCTGCCGGTTCGTCGACGATATCGCCGACGACGCCGCGGTGCGCGAGCCGGCCCTGATGCTCGCGCGATGGCGTGAGGAGCTCGACCGCGTGTACGGGGGCGAGCCGACTCGCCCGGTCTCTCGCGCGCTGGCCGACGCCGTGCGCCGCTTCACCATCCCGCGCGAATACTTCGAGGAAGTTATCGCGGGCGTCGAGATGGACCTTACGCGAAAGCGCTACCGGACCTTCGACGAGCTGCGCCTGTACTGCTACCGGGTCGCCTCGGCGGTTGGCCTCATCTGTATCGAGGTGTTCGGCTATACCAATCCGGCCGCCAGGGTTTACGCGGAAAAGCTCGGAATCGCATTCCAGCTCACCAATATCCTGCGCGACGTGAGCGAAGACGCCTCGCGCGGCCGTATTTATCTGCCGCTTGAAGACCTCGAAAAGATGGGCGTGAGCGAAGAAGAGATCCTCAACCGCGTCTATAGCTCGAATTTCGTGCGCCTGATGGAATTCGAAGCCAACCGGGCGCGGAATTTCTATCGCGAGGCCGAGGCCGCGATGCCACCCGAGGATCGCTCGACCCTGCGTACCGCTGAGGCGATGCGGATGATCTACGGAGCGCTGTTGGCCCGGATAGTCAGCTCCAATTACCGTGTGCTCGACCGAAGGCTCAGTCTCTCGGCTCCGCGCAAGCTTTACTTGGTCGGCAGGGCGTGGGCCTCGGGAAGAATCGCCTCGCTCAGGGGATGACGCGACGATGGTGGAAGCGAAAGACGTTGTGGTTGTGGGCGGCGGTTTCGCGGGGCTTTCCGCTGGTGTCGCGCTGGCCGAGCGGGGCTTTCGCGTCGCGGTGCTCGAGAGCAAGCCGCAGCTCGGTGGCCGCGCCTATTCCTTCGTGCAGGAGGACAGCGGCGACCAGGTCGATAACGGCCAGCATGTCCTGATGGGGTGCTATCACGAGACGCTCGATTTCCTCGAGCGGATTGGCTCGCGCGACAAGCTTTTCTTCCATCCGGACCTGGAAATCCGGATGCTCGATCGAAACGGCTCCGAGGCCGTGCTCAAGACCTCGCGCATGCCCGGTCCGCTGCATATGAGCGGCGCGCTGCTCCGCTACCGCCATCTCGGAATTCGCGAGCGCGTGGGCCTGATGGTGGGCGGGATGAAGCTGCTCGCGATGCTCAGGCGCGACCGCGCCACGCTCGAAGGCCTTACTGTTTCGCAGCTGATGAACCGGCTCAAGCAGGGTGAACGCGCGTGCCAATGCTTCTGGTACCCGCTTTCGATCGCGACGCTCAACGACGAGCCCGAGGTTTCCTCCGCCGCGCTGCTTGCGGAAGTGCTCAAGCGCGCATTTTTCAGCCGCCGCGCAGATTCCGCGTTCGTCTATTCGCGGGTTGGATTGAGCGAACTGTACTGCAGGGCCGCGGCTGATTTTATCGAAAAGCGCGACGGCGTCGTCGCGGCGCATTGCAACGTCGAGGCGCTAGAGTTTGCCGACGGCGCGGTCGCGCGGGTCAGGCTTCGCGACGGAAGAAAGCTCGGCGCGAGCAACTTCGTGCTCGCCGTTGCGCCCCATCAGATGCTCCGTCTCCTGCCCGAGAGCGCCGCGGCTGATCCGTTTTTCGCGCGCGCGGCCAAGCTCGAAAGCTCGCCTATCGTGTGCGTTCACGCATGGTTCGATCGCGAAGTGACCGACGCCGCCTTCGCCGGCTTCATCGGAACCACCACCCAGTGGATGTTCAACAAGCGGCGTATCTTCGCCCGCCACGGCGAGCGTCATCCGGGGTATCTCAGCTTCGTTATCAGTGGCGCGCGAAAGCTGGTCGATCGGCCCAACGATGAACTGCTCGATATCGTGCTCGGCGACCTGAAGGCCATGATTCCCGGCGCGCGCGGGGCGCGGATCGTGAAGGCGCTCGTGCTCAAGGAGAAGCATGCCACGATGGCGCCCAAGCCCGATACTTTCCGCCTGCGCCCGAGCGCGAACACACCGGTACGCAACCTGTTCCTTGCTGGCGACTGGATTCAGACCGGTCTCCCCGCCACGATCGAGAGCGCGGTAATGTCGGGACGAGCGGCGGCGCGCGCGCTTGAGGCGCGCCACGCCGAAAAGACCCTGGCGGTGGCCGCGTAGCGGGAGCGTTCGCGATGGCGTCGAGGACGGCGCTGGTTACTGGCGGAAACGGGTTCGTGGGATGCCACGTGGTGCGCGCGCTGGTCGCCCGTGGCGACCGGGTGCGCGTGCTGATTCGCGAGCGGGCGGACATGGGCGCGCTCTCGGGTGTCGATTGCGAGCCGGTGCGCGGCGATCTCCGCGATCCCGATTCGCTAAGACGCGCGGTCGCCGGATGCGACGAGGTCTATCACGTCGCCGCCGACTACCGGCTCTGGCTGCGCGACGAAGCGCCGATGTACGCGACCAACGTGGAAGGCACCAGGAACCTGCTTGCCGCCGCGCGCGAAGCGGGAGTCGCCCGAATCGTCCATACCAGCACGGTGGGCGCGCTCGGGATCCCCGCGGACGGTCCGGGACGCGAGGATACTCCGGTCACGCTTGACGAGATGGTCGGTCCGTACAAGCGCTCGAAGTTTCTTGCCGAGATGGAGGCGCTTTCGGCCGCGCGCACAGGACTTCCGGTCGTGATCGTGAATCCCTCCACGCCGATCGGCGCCTACGACCTTAAGCCCACGCCAACCGGGCGCATAATCGTGGATTTCCTGAACCGCCGGATGCCCGCGTACCTGGACACGGGGCTCAACCTGGTCGATGTCGAGGACGTTGCGCGCGGCCATCTGCTGGCGGCCGAGCGCGGGCGTGTCGGCGAGAAGTATATCCTGGGCGGCGAGAACCTTACGCTGGAGGAGTTTTTTCGCCGCCTTGCGAATCTTTCAGGACTGAGCGCGCCCCGGTTCAGAATTCCCTGGGCGCTCGCCTATGGATTCGCGCTTGGCGCCGAGGCGTTTGCCCGCACCGTGACCGGCAAGCCGCCGCGCGCGAGTCTTACCGAGGTCAGGATGGCGCGCAAGAAGATGTTCTTCGATTCGTCGAAAGCCCGCCGCGAGCTCGGCTACTCGCCCGGGCCGATAGACGAGGCGATACGCCGCGCGATCGAGTTTTTCCGAACGACCGGCGCGGTTCGGGCCGCGGCTTAGGCGGCGTCACGCGAGCGATGCATCTGCTGATTTCCACGATCGAGCTGCGTCCTTACGTCTTCGTTTTCCTCGCGAGCTTCCTTTTCATCTCGATCGTCAACTTCGGCGTGCGCACCACCATACTGTTTGCCGTGCTCACCTACGCGGTTGCGCTCGCCTGCGAATGGTCTTCCGTGCACAACGGATTTCCGTTCGGGCTTTATCATTACATCGAGGCGACCCGCGGCCGGGAAATCTGGGTGCTTGGCGTGCCTTTCATGGATTCGCTGTCATTCACCTTTCTCGGCTTCGCGGCGTACACGCTCGCGCTGCTGGTGAGTTCGCCGCTTTATCGGCGCGGATGGGACCTGCGGCTCCTCGACACGTGGAAGCTCAGGCGCTCGCCGCGAGTGTGGCTGATGGCCGCGCTGTTCATGGTGATGATCGATTTCGTAGTCGATCCGCTGAGCGTACGCGGCAACCGATGGTTTCTGGGCCGGATTTTCTGGTACGACCCGCCGGGCCCTCATTTCGGCGTTCCGATAAGCAATTATCTCGGATGGTACTTCGTCGCGGCGGTGACGATCCCGATCTTCATCCTTCTCGACGCGCGGATTAATCGCGGGGGGCAAAAGCCTGTGGGCGCGGTTCCCTGGCTTGCGTCGCGCGCGCTGATGGGCCCGTTGCTTTACGCGGGAATCGCGCTGTTCGGAATCACGATGTTGTTCGTGATTGGAGCCTACGAGATCGCATGGGCCAGCGTGTTCATCTATCTGCCCTTCTTAACGCTCATAATTCACATCCTGACCCGTCCCGACAGCTATGGCGATCGGGAAGCGGTCGAGCGGCATCTAGCGGATTTTCCCTACGAGCGCTCTCTGCCGGTATGGCAGGACGCAAATGAGCGCGTCGCGCCTGCGGCCTCGCGCAGGGCCGGTTCGTAGGGCAGGATGCGGGACGCGGCCTCAGCCGGTCAACGGCGCGGCCAGGCCAATCGCCTCGACCGCGTCGGCCAGCGAGCGGGTCGCACGCGCGAGATTTCTCATCATCCGCGGCAGTTGCGCTATTGCGGATGGATTTCTCGCAAGGTAACCGGCCGCGGCGAGCGGACGCACCCGTCCCTGCCCGTCGGCGAGTTCGGCGCCGAACACTTCGTCCCCAAGCGCGTCCATCACGGTCCGCACCACCGCGAACTTGATCCCCCGGCGCAGGGCTTCGGATGCGAGCGCGGCGCTTTCCATGTCCACTGCAATCGCGCCGGTTTGCTCCTTGGCGTGAAGCTTGGCGTGGGCGTTGGCGAGTACCCGGCGCGAAGTGAGAAGCCCGCCGCGCGCGAAATCGAGTCCGGCCCGCCTGAGCGCGTGTTCGCAATGCCTGAGCGTGTCGTGGGCGATCGTTATAGCCGGCTCCTGGGCGTCGCCTTCGTCCGCGGGCGCGAGCATGATTCGCTCCGCGAGAACGATATCGCCCGGCGAAAGCCCCGCCGAAAGCGCTCCGACAACGCCGGTACCGATAACGAGTTCGGGCGAAAAGCGATCCATCGCGATTCGGGCCGCTTCGCTCGCCCGCTCTACGCCGATTCCAGTGGCGACGAAAACCACTCGCCGCCCGCCGGTGCGCGACTCGAAGCCGCGAAGCCCCGGCTCGGCAAGCGGCACGCGCTCCTTGAGCCTTCGCTTAAGCGGTCCCAGTTCGCGTGAGAACGCGTAAAAAATCAGGATCAATCGACAAGCACTCGCTCCGGGTCGCGGGCTTCACGGCCGGTGGGCTTGAGCCGCGCGCCCGGTCCTAGCAAAATTGCGCGCACATGGCCGACCGTCAAGTATTGCCCGCCCGCGCTTTGCGTTCCGTTATCGTCAACGGCGACGACTTCGGCCTGTCGCCCGAGGTTAACGCCGGGATCATCCGGGCCCATCGCGAGGGCGTGCTCAACAGTGCAAGTCTGATGGTCGCTGGCGCGTCGCACGACGAAGCGGCACGCGCGGCGCGGCAGTTCCCGGGCCTCGATGTGGGGCTTCATCTGGTAGTCTGCAAGGGCCGGAGCGTGCTTGCCCCTGCAGAGATTGCGCCGCTGGTCGATTCGGCGGGAAGGTTCGTCGAAAATCCGGTGCTTGGCGGCCTTCGCTACTTTTTCAACCGAAGCCTGCGCGACAAGCTGCGCGCCGAATTCCGCGCGCAGGTCGAACAGCATCTCAGGCTCGTCGGCTACCTGCATCATATCGATGGCCATCTGAACTTCCACGTCCATCCGGTGCTCGCCGACATCATGATCGAGCTTGCTGCCGAATATAAGGTCCCGTGCGTCAGGCTTCCGCGCGAACCCGTGATGACCACGCTTGCGCTCGCGCGCGACCATGCCGGGCGGAAACTGGTCGAGTCCGTGATTTTTAGAAGCCTCTCGCGCCGTGCGCGAAGGCTCGCCCGCGAGCGCGGCATCCGTTCGACCGACTGGCTTTTCGGCCTTCATCAGAGCGGCCATCTGACCGAGGACTACGTTGTCGGCATAATCGAGCGCCTGCGCGAAGGCATAACCGAGATTTATTTCCATCCCGCGATGGACGTGGGCGCAACGCCGCCCGAGCCCGGCGCGCAGCGCGAAGTTGAAATCCTGACCAGCCAGCGAGTCCGGCATGCGCTCGACGCCCGCGGCGTTCGGCTTACGACCTATCGCGAACTCGCGCGCGAAGGCGAGTAGGTCCACGCGCCCGCATGAGGCGTCGTCGCAGCCGTCTCACTCGCGCACCGGATGCGCTTTGGCGTAGTCTCAAGCGAGGCGCTTGCGGGGCGGACGCTTCGCGCGCATCCTTGAAAAATCTCATTGCGGAAGGGAAATGCCGATGCGTGACCAGGCATCGCTTGAAGAAACCGTCCAGGAGTATCGTCTTCCCAAGACCGTCACTCCCTCGCGTTATGAGCTGCGGCTTGCGCCGGACTTTGCGACTTTCACCTTCTCGGGCGAGGAGACGGTCTCGGTCACGGTCAATGAATCGACGCGGGAAATCGTTCTGAACGCCCTCGAGCTCGAGATCGACAGCGCGAGCGTCGAGCGCGGGGCCGAAAGGTTTTCGGGCGAAGTCTCGCTCGACGCGAAGAGCGAGCGCGCGACGATACGTTTTCCGAAAGCGCTCGAGCGCGGCGAGTGGACGCTCAAACTCGCCTTTCGCGGGATCCTCAACGACAAGCTGCACGGTTTTTATCGAAGCCAGTACGAGGACGAGCGCGGCCGCATCCATTACGTTGCCACCACGCAGTTCGAATCCACCGACGCACGCCGCGCCTTTCCGTGCTGGGACGAGCCGGAACTCAAGGCGACCTTCAAGATAACCCTGGTCGTCGACGAAAACCTGACTGCGATCTCGAATGCCGGCGAGGAGAGCACAAGGCGGCTTGGCAACGGAAGAAAGGAAGTCGTCTTCAAGGAGACGATCAGGATGTCCACCTACCTGGTCGCCTTTATCGTCGGCGAATTCGAGGCGACCGAGCCGGTTGACGCCGGAACCCCGCTTCGCGTGGTGCACGTGCCCGGCAAGGCCGCGCTTACCAACTTCGCAAAGCAGATCGGGGTCTTCTCGCTCAAATTCTTCGCCGGCTACTACGGATTGCCGTATCCGGGCGACAAGGTGGATCTGATCGCGATACCGGATTTCGCGTCGGGCGCGATGGAGAACCTGGGCGCGATCACGTTTCGCGAGACGGCGCTGCTGGTCGATGAGAAGACGGCTTCGCGCTCCGAACTCGAGCGCGTTGCCGACGTTGTCTCGCACGAAAACGCGCACATGTGGTTCGGCGATCTCGTCACCATGAAGTGGTGGAACGGTATCTGGCTCAACGAGGCATTCGCCACTTTCATGGAGATGCTCGCGGTCGACCGATGGAAGCCGCATTGGAGGCGATGGGAGAGTTTCTCGGTTTCGCGGGCGTCGGCGATGGCGATTGACGGGCTTAAGAGCACGCGGCCGGTGGAATTCACCGTGCGAAGCCCCGAGGACGCGCGCGCGATGTTCGACGTGCTCACCTACGAGAAAGGCGCCGCCGTTCTCAGGATGCTCGAGCAGTACATGGGCGCCGAGGAATTCCGCAAGGGAATCGCGCTCTACCTGAAAAAGCACCAGTACGCCAACGCCGAAACCACCGACCTGTGGGACGCGCTCGAAGAGTCCTCGCGCCAGCCGGTGCGCAAGCTGATGGACTCGTGGATCTTTCAGCCGGGTTTCCCAATCCTTGGGGCCGAAGCCGGCCCGGACGGCAGGAGCCTGAGGCTCACGCAGCGCCGCTTCTTCTATCTGCGCGACGATGAGGCCCTCGCGTGCGAACAGCTCTGGCACGTGCCCGTGATGGTCAGGGCGAAGACCACCAGCGGCGTATCGGAGCACAAGCTGCTGATGACCGGGCGCGAGGCGTCGCTCGATTTGGGCGAAAAGCTCGAATGGGCGATCGCCAACGAGGGCGGCCACGGGTTTTATCGCGTCAGCTACGGGCCCGCGATGCTCGATGCGCTGACGCGTAACCTCGGCGAGCTGCGGCCGATCGAAAGATTCGGCCTGGTGAGCGACACGTGGGCCGCGGTCGTTTCCGGCCTGCAGCCGCTTTCCGCGTTCGTAAAGATGGCGCGGCTTTTCACCGCGGAGACAGATATCAACGTCTGGCGCGCGCTTGTCAGCGCGTTCAACTACATCGATGTAATCGTTTCGGACGAGGACCGTCCGGCGCTGGCCGAACTGGTGCGCGGGGTCGCAGGTCCGGCTTTCGAGCGGCTCGGATGGGAGCCGCGCGAAGGCGAAGACGAGCTCACTCGCCAGTTGCGCGGAACGCTGGTCGCAACTCTTGGTACGCTCGGCGATGACCCTGGGATTCAGCGGCGTGCGGCCGAGCTTTACGAATTGTACGAGAAGGATCCGTCGAAAGCGGATCGCGACCTTGCGCCGGCGCTGGTCGCGGTGCTGGCCTGGTGCGGCGACGCGGCGCGCTACCAGGAGTTCAAGAAGAAGTTCAAGTCCGCGCGAACCCCGCAGGAGGAGCAGCGCTATCTCTTCGCGTTGGCCGATTTCCGGGATCGCGCGCTTTTGCGCGAGACGATGGCGATGACGCTCGACGGGCAGGTGCGCACCCAGAACGCGCCGTACCTGATGCACTCGCTGTTGCTCAACATGGATTGCCGTTACGAGGCCTGGGATTTCGTCAAGCGCAACTGGGAAGAGATGGTGAAGAAGTACCCGGACAGCGCGCTGCCACGGATGTGCGAGGGGGTGGTCGCGCTGCTCGACCGTGAGGACGAAGTGAAGACCTTCTTCCATGCGCATCGCGTGCGCCTGGGCGGTAAGCTCATCGACCAGCACCTGGAACGGCTTTCGGTGGCGGTCGCGTTCCGCGCGCGAGAGGGAAAGTCGCTCGCTACGACGCTTCGCGGCTGACGGGTCGAATCCGCCCGCACCGCAATCGGGAGGCCGCGCCTGCCACGCGCGCGCTCTTCGCCTGGCGGTCCTGCGCTCGCGTCAGGCGAGCAATCCCTTGCCGGGAACGTGGTTGACCTCGATTCGGATTCCGTCGGGATCTTCGAAAAGAACCGAGTAGTAGCCGGGTGCCCACGGACCATCCTCAGGCGGGTGCACGATCCGCGCGCCGATCTCCTGCGCAAGCCGATACGCTTGATCAACGTCGGCGCGTTCACGCGCGCGAAAGCAGACATGATGCAGCCCGACGCGATTTTGCGCGAATCGTTCACCGCGATACTCGTCGGCGCATCGGACAATTCCGACCGCCGTGCGACCTCCGACGCAATAAAGCATGTCACCGTCTTTGATTACGGGCTTGAGCCCGAGGCTCGTCAGCAGCTTTTCATAAAACGGAAGGGACTGCTCGAAGCTGCTGACCGTGAGCATCACATGCGCGACTCCGTTTATCTCCATCCAGGCATTCCTCTCGGGCGCGGCCGCGGGGGAAAAGCCGACCGCCGATGGGTTTCAAGTGTTGCTTTAAGTTTGTGTTGTTCTCCGGGCTTACGCTGCTCCCTTGACCATCCGGCGCGGGTCGGGCTGCTGATGGCCGAGGATGGGATGGGGCCGGTAGGGCTTTTCGAGCGCCTCGATTTCCTCGGAGCTGAGCCTTAGCTCGACCGATTTGAACGCCTCTTCGAGGTGTTTGAGCTTGGTCGCGCCAACAATCGGAGCGGTCACGCCGGGTGCCTGGAGAATCCACGCGCACGCGATTTGCGAGGGCGTCACGCCGCGTTGTTTGGCGACCTTCTCGACCGCGTCGAGCACCTCGAAGTCGTATTCGCGGTAATACATGTTCTTGGCGAACTCGTCGGTTCTCGCGCGGGTGGTCGGGTCGCCGCCGCCGCGGGTGCGATCGCCGGCGAGGAAGCCGCGGGCGAGCGGGCTCCACGGAATCAGGCCGACGCCCTGGTCGATGCATAGCGGATTCATCTCGCGTTCTTCCTCGCGATAGACGAGGTTGTAATGGTTCTGCATCGAGACGAAACGATGCCATCGGTTCTCGCGCTGGAGGTTGAGCGCCTTGTGGAACTGCCACGCCGCCATGCTGCTCGCGCCGAGGTAGCGCACTTTGCCCGCGCGTACCAGCGAGTCGAGCGCCTCGAGCGTTTCCTCGACAGGCGTGGTGAAATCCCATCGATGGATCTGGTAGAGGTCGATGTAATCGGTTTTCAGGCGCCGCAGCGAGGCGTCGCACGCGTCCAGGATATGTTTGCGCGAGAGACCTCCGCGGTTCAGCCCGGACGCCATCGGGCCGTACACCTTGGTAGCGATTACGATCTCTTCGCGCCGCGCCATCTCTGCGAGCCATTTGCCGGTTATCTCTTCGCTGACTCCGAGCGAATAGACGTTGGCGGTGTCGAAGAAATTAACGCCTGCCTCGATCGCTGCGCGAAAATGAGCGCGCGCCTCGTCTGCGTCAAGCACCCACTCGCGCCACTTCTTGTCGCCGTAACTCATGCATCCAAGGCAGATCCGCGAAACGGTAACTCCCGTGCTGCCGAGCTTCGTATATTCCATTTTGCCCACCCAGTGTTTGCGGTTGCGGCCCGCGAATCATGACCGGGCATGATCCGCCGCGGCGGTTGTGACGGTTCAGGTTCGGGCGAATTGTGCCGCGATGTCAAGCGGGGCGCGCGATTATGAGTATTCCCTTAACTTCTACGTGGGGGCTATGATTTTTTCATTCTCGTTTCTCGTCTCGAGCTCGGTCGGCGCCTGGCTGAAATCGCCTTTGTGAATGCGCATGCGGCCGGCGCGGCTGGATCATCACTCGGGCAGATGGAGGAGCGGATGAGAGTCCTGTTTGTGCATCCCGGCCCTCTGATGTACAGCGAGATATACCTGCGCCTGGAACCACTCGGGATGGAACGGGTCGCTGCGGCAGTGAGATCGCGCGGCCATCAGGTGCGCATCCTTGACCTCCAGATTTTCACCCATCGCGATTTCTATCGCGAACTGGAGGATTTCAGGCCCGAAGCGATCGGGTTTTCGGGCAACTATCTCGCCAACGTGCCGGAGATCGTCGATCTCGCAAAAGCTGCCAAGCGCATACTGCCGCAGTGCTTCGTCTTCGTCGGAGGACACAGCGCCTCGTTCGTTGCCGACGAAATACTCGAGCACGGCGAAGGCGCGATCGATTGCGTGCTGCGCGGCGAGGGCGAGGTTGGGGCGCAGATGCTGATGGAAGCGGTCGGCGACAACCGGATCGATCGGGTGCCGGGCGTGGTCACGACGCGCGGCAGCGGACCCGCGCCGGTGATGCTCGACAGTCTCGACCGCTACTGCGCCGCGCGCGATCTCGGCCGGCGCCGCCACAAGTATTTCATCGGGATTCTCGACCCGTGCGCGTCGATCGAGTTCACGCGCGGATGCCCGTGGGACTGTTCGTTCTGCAGTGCGTGGACTTTTTATGGCCGTAGTTATCGCAAGGCCAGTCCCGAAGCGATTGCCGAGGAGATGGCGTCGATCAAGGAGCCAAATGTTTTCATCGTTGACGACGTCGCATTTATTCATCCCGAGGACGGGCTTGCTATCGGTCGCGAGATCGAAAAACGCAAGGTGCGCAAGAAGTACTATCTCGAGACCCGCGCCGACGTCCTATGCCGCAACCGCGACATCTTCGCGTACTGGCGAACGCTCGGGCTCGAATACATGTTCCTCGGGCTCGAAGCGATGGACGAAGAGAGCCTGCGCGCGCATCGCAAGCGCTCGTCAATGGACGTGAACCGGCGCGCGCTTGAGATCGCGCGCGAAATCGGGGTCACCGTCGCGATAAACCTGATTGCCGATCCCGATTGGGATGAGCGCCGCTTCGAGGTCGTGCGCGACTGGGCGATGAGTATCCCGGAGGTCGTGCATATCACGGTCGCAACGCCCTATCCGGGCACCGAGCTATGGTTCACGGAATCGCGCAAGCTTACCACGCTGGACTACCGGCTGTTCGATATCCAGCACGCGGTGCTTCCGACCCGGATGGGGCTCAAAAGGTTTTACGAGGAGCTGGTGCGCACGCAGAACGTGCTCAACCGAAAGCATCTCGGGCTTCGCGGGCTTAGCGACGTTGCGGGAATAGCGTTGCGGCTTGCGCTCAAGGGCCAGACGAATTTTCTTTCGATGCTGTGGAAGTTCAACCGCGTGTACAATCCCGAGCGCCAGTACGCCGACCATTTCAGGCCGGTGAAATACGCGATGCGCCCGCCGGTCAAGTGGAACGGCCAACGCCCTGCGACCGAGTCGCTCTATATCCACAAGCCTAAAACGCCGCGTCCGGTGAAGACGGCCACCCCAATGGCCGAACTGCCGGCCAAGTGAACAGGGGTGGCGCGACCCAGGACGGAAATTCAGCTCATCCGTGCACTCCGCGCGGATCGCTCCCGAGGTCATTGCGAGCCAAGTCCGCGAAGCGAAGAATCTCGTTTCGCCGGCCTTTGGGCGCCGGGAGATCCTTCATTTCGTTCGGGATGACAGGAGCGATATCGCGCGCCGCCGATGGCGCGAGGACTACTCGCCGATGAATCTGGGGGTGCGCTTGGAGACGAAGGCGTCGATGCCTTCGCGTGCGTCACTGGTCCACGCCGCCGTGCATATCGTCTCGGTCTCGCGCCCCATCTGTTCCTCGAGTTCGCTGGTCGCGCTCTCGATAAGAAGTTTCTTGATCCCGGCGTAGGCGCGAGTCGGTCCGGCGGCCAGTTCCGAGGCTAGCGCTCTGGCGCGCGCGTCAAGTTCCGCGTCCGGCACCACCCGTGTTACGATCCCGAGGTCGCGCGCTTCCTTCGCGCTCAGGACGGGGTTAAGGAACATGAGTTCAGCCGCCCGCCTGTACCCGACCATACGCGGCAAAAAGTACGTCGCCGAGCCGTCGGGAGTAAGGCCGGCGCGCGTATAAGCCATCGTAAACTTCGCCGACTCCGCGGCGATTACCAGGTCGCACGCGCACGCGAGGCTGAAGCCCGCGCCTGCCGCGCTTCCGTGGACGGCCGCAATCACCGGCGATTTGGCGCGCGAGAAACGCGCGATCGCGCGATGCAGATGGCTGGTGACGTCCTCGAGATAGCGGGGCAGTTCGTTTTCGGACTGGGACGCGAAGGCCTTCAAGTCGCCTCCGCCGCAGAACATCCGGCCCGCGCCCTTTATCAGAATCACGCGCACGTCGGGATTGGCGTCGCACTTGAGCGAGGCTTCATCCAGATCCCGGGCCATTTCCAGGTTAATCCCGTTGGCGGCGTCCGGGCGGTTGAGCGTCAGGTGCGCAACGTTGTCCTCGATTTCGAGCAGAAGCGTTGAAAACTTTTGCATCATTCTCTCCCCGGTGGGCGCAGGTTCAGAGCGTCTTGTACCATTCGGCGATTGCCTCGCCGATCTCCCGAGGCGAGTCTTCCTGGATGAAGTGGATTCCCTTGACCGTCACCTCGCGCTGGTTGGGCCACTTGCGGCAGAACTCGCGCTGGGCGCCGACCAGGATTGCGCCCGGGTCGGCGTTGACGAAGAGCTTCGGTATCGGGCTGGCCGAAAGCCATCGGCTGTATTCCTCGACGATCGCCACGACGTCGGCCGGCTCGCCGTCGAGCGGAATTTCACGCGGCCATGTGAGCATCGGGCGGCGCGACTCGCCCGGTTCGAGATACGGACGCCGATAGACCGCCATTTCTTCGGCGCCGAGCTTGCGGAGCACGCTTGCGGGCAGTATCCGCTCGATGAAGACGTTTTTCTGGAGGATCATTTCCTCGCCGGCCGGGCTGCGCAGCGCGCGGAACAGATCGCGCGCGAGCGGACTCCATTCGTCCCACGTGAGCGGACGCACGATCGCCTCCATGTAGGCGATTCCTTTTACTGCGTCCGGATGGCGGCGCGCCCAATGGAATCCCAGCGCCGAACCCCAATCGTGAACGACCAGCGTGACCCGCCGCTTGAGCCCCAGGCTGTCGAACCACGCGTCCAGATGGCGCGCGTGATCGACGAAACGATACGAGCCGGTCGATGACTTGCCCGAGTCGCCCATCCCGATCAGATCCGGCGCGAGGCATCGCGCGCTTGCGCTGAGACGCGTTATGATGTTGCGCCAGAGATACGATGAAGTGGGATTGCCGTGTAGAAAAACGACGGGCTCGCCGCTTCCCGTGTCCACATATGCCATTTCGGTTCCGAGCAGCTGAAGGCGCTTGCGCGGATGCGTGTCAGCCGCGGAAATCACAGGTTCGGCCATAACTTCGCTTTCTCCTCGCGGATTCTGCAAGACATACGGCGCTCTGTGTCGCTGCGCAAGAAGCTAGCGCGAGAGCGGTTGCTCTGTTGCCTCAAGTCAGCGCAAAATCGCCCCCGATAGCCCGCCGAAACCGAGGTGAAAGAGCGATGGCTGAGCGCAGGCGCAAGTTCTGGGGATGGGGTTACGAGGACCAGGGTCCGAATCCCGAGCAGCAAAGGCGTATGGCGGAGCGGATGGCAAAACGATTCGGGCTCGGTCCGCTCACAATTACCCCGCCTCCAAGGGAGAGCGAGCTTAACCTGCGCGCGCCGCGCGTCTCACCGCCCGATTCGCTAAAGCCGATCTGCTCGATGAGCACCTATGATCGCGCGGCGCACAGTTACGGACGCAGCTTTCGCGACGTGGTGCGCGCGTTTCGCCGCTACTATCCGAATCCGCACGACGTGGTCGCCTTCCCGCGCGACGAGCAAGACGTCGTCCGCATCCTCGACTGGTGCGACGGTGCGAAAATCGCCGTTTCTCCGTATGGCGGCGGCTCCAGCGTGGTGGGCGGGGTCGAAGCGCCGAGCGACGACCGTTACCGCGGCTCGGTCTCGCTCGATCTCGGCGCGCTCGACAAGGTGCTCGAGGTCGATCGCACCTCGCGCGCGGCGCGAATCCAGGCGGGCGTGCTTGGCCCGGCGCTCGAAGAGCAGTTGAAGCCCCATCGTTTGACGCTGCGTCATTTTCCGCAGTCCTTCGAGTTCTCCTCGCTTGGCGGATGGATCGCGACGCGCTCGGGCGGCCATTTCGCGACCAACTATACGCATATCGACGACTTCGTCGAATCGCTGCGGGTCGTGACGCCGAGCGGAATCGTTGAATCGCGCCGCCTGCCGGGCTCCGGCGCGGGTCCGAGTCCCGACCGGATGTTCATCGGGTCCGAGGGTACGCTCGGGATCATCACGGAGGCGTGGATGCGGCTACAGGAGCGGCCGACGTTCCGGATCGGCGCTTCGGTTCCGTTCCCGGATTTCATCTCGGCGGCGCAGGCGGTCCGGGTGATCTCGCAGGCGGGGCTTTTTCCGGCCAACTGCCGCGTGCTCGACGAGGGCGAGGCGTTCAACTCGGGCGCAAGCGAGGCCAACGAGGCGGTGCTGGTGCTCGCTTTTGAATCCGCCGACCATCCGCTGGACGCATGGATGAAACGCGCGCTCGAAATCTGCGCCGATCACGGGGGCAGGATTCCCAAGGGGGAGATAAAGACCCGCACGGACGCCGAGGCCACGCACGAAGGCGCTGCCGGCGCGTGGCGCCAGGCGTTCCTTAACGCCCCCTATCTCAGGGACACGGTGGTTGCGATGGGGATGGTCAGCGACACGTTCGAGACCGCGATCACGTGGGAGCGTTTCCCCGAGTTCCATCGCCGCGTGATGGAATGCGCGCGCGAGGCGGTCGCCCGAGTCTGCGGCAAGGGTACGGTTACCTGCCGCTTCACGCACGTCTATCCCGACGGTCCCGCGCCCTACTACACGGTGCTTGCGCCGGGGCGCCGCGGCTCCGAGATGGAGCAGTGGGACGAAATCAAAAAGGCGGTTTCGGATTTGTTGATCGAGCTTGGCGGCACGATCACGCATCACCATGCGGTCGGACGCGACCATCGTCCATGGTACGACCGACAGCGCCCCGAGGGATTCGCACGCGGGTTCAGGGCGGCCAAACGCGCCCTCGATCCCAACGCGATCCTGAACCCGGGGGTTCTGATCGATCCGTGAACCGGCGGCTTTAAGCGAGATTGAAGCGGGCCGTCAGTCGTCGTCCAGGGCGAGTTTCTTTCGCGCCTCGGACGACATCATGTGCGGCGTCCATCGCGGCTCCCATACCAGCTCCACGTTGGCGCGCTCGCAGTCGGGAAGCCCGAGCAACTTCGCCTCGATTTCGTCACGGATCAGATCCCCGAGATGGCATCCGGCGCTCGTCAGGGTCATTTTGACGTTGACCGTCGCACCGTCGATCGCCACTGCGTATACGAGCCCGAGCTCCACGATATTGACCGGGATCTCCGGATCGTAGCATTCGGCGAGCACCGCGTAGATTTCCGCTTCCGAGAGCATTGGAGTTGCGCCGCCCCGCGCAATTCTCGATAAGGATTGAACTAGTATATAAAAGGCGGGAGTGCCGGCAAAACACGATGCGTGCGGGCGCCCGGGCGTGGGTTTGCCTGCGCGAATCGTTCCGGAGGGTTTTCGATGCCTGACAAGGAAGAACTGTACGACGAGGCGGTCGACCTGTTCGCCGAGGACAGGTTCGACGAGGCGATAGAACTTTACAAAAAGGCGCTCGAAATCGATCCCAGATACGGCGACGCGCTGCATGGGCTGGCGCTCTGCTACCAGGCCAAGGGCGACCTCGACAGCGCGATCGAGGTGACGAAGCGCTATATCGAGCAGGAGCCGGAGGATATCCTGGCGTTCACCAACCTCAGTATGTTCTATCAGAAGAAAGGGATGATAAAGGAAGCCGAAGCCGCGGGCGCCGAGGCGCGGCGGCTCGACTGGAAACGGCAACTCAGGGAAGCCAAGCAGAAGGCTTAAGGCGCGGATGAAACTGAAAGACAAGGTGGTTCTGATAACCGGCGGAGGCTCGGGCCTCGGCCGCGAGATGGGGCTTACGTTCGCGCGCGAGGGCGCAAAGGTCGGAATCAACGACATCCGGCCTGAATCGGCGCAAAACGCCGTGACCGAGATCGAGCGCGCGGGTGGACAAGGCGCACGTGCCTTTGTCGCCGACGTATCGAATAGCGCGGCGGTCAAAAAGATGTTCGCTGATTTTCTCGCCGCCTACGGCACGATCGACATCCTCATCAACAATGCGGGAATCGGCCGCACGCGCGAAGGCAGCGAGATGATCGGCACCGCTGACCTTCCCGACGAAGACTGGCATCGGATGATCGCGACGCACCTCGACTCGACGTTCTACTGCACGCGCGAGGCGCTCAAGGTGATGATCCCGAAGAAGTCAGGCAGGATTATCAACCTCGGCTCGATCGCGGGAACGACCGGGCTCGCGTTCGCGTCGAGCTATTGTGCCGCGAAGGGCGGAATAATCAGTTTCACCAAATCGGTGGCGCGCGAGGTCGTCGGTCACGGAATTTTGGTCAACTGTATCGCGCCCGGATTTATCGAGACTCCGATGACCGCGCCGATCCAGGGCCCGATGCGCGACGCAGTGATCGCGATGACGCCGATGGGGCGGTTCGGCGAGCCGCGCGAAATCGCTTCAGCGGCGCTGTTCCTCGCTTCCGACGACGGCTCGTTCATGGTCGGGCAGATCGTGAGCCCGAACGGCGGTTACGTCATCTAGCCGCCGCGGCCCGCGCGGTTGAGCGCGGGCAGGGACGCTGGGGACAAGGGTATCGAGGCAATGTTTCCGCGCTCGGCAGGGATCCTGATTCCGCTTTTCTCGCTCAGGACCGAGGATGACCTCGGGCGCGGCGAGATAATGCAGATGGCTCCGATGATCGATTTCGCGCTCGCGATGGGCCATCGCGTGATCCAGTTGCTGCCGATCGACGAGACGGCGCCTGCCGAGGCAAGCCCGTACAACGCGCTAAGCGTGTTCGCAATCGACCCGCTCTATATATCGGCCGATGAACTTCCGGGTGTCGGACGGCTTGCGCTCAGGCGCGCTCGCAAGTCGTCCGGCGCATCTTCCAGCAACGCGCCGGACCACCCCTGCTCATCGGCCCGCGTCGTGCCGCGCGCGGCCTACGCCAGCGTCAAGCGCGAGCTTCTCGACCGGGCATTCGAGGCTTTTTCCTCGCGCGCGCGCCGCGCAGAGCGCGAGGCGTTCGACGATTTCGTCCATCGCAACTCATACTGGATCGACGACTACGCGCTGTTTCGCGCGCTCAAGGACCATTTCGAGTTTCGATGCTGGGAGCAATGGCCGCGCGATCTGGCGCAGCATGAGCTGGGCGCGATCTCAACCGCGCGGCGCGAACTCGGCGAGAACGTCAGGAAGTATCTCTACTTCCAGTTCGTTGCTCATTCGCAATGGGAGGCGATGCGCGAGTACGCGAGGCGTCGCGGCGCGTTTATCGGCGGCGATCTCGCGTTTTCGCCCTCGCGCGACAGCGCCGAGGTGTGGGCGCACCAGGAGATGTTCGACCTTTCGCGCACTGTCGGGACTCCACCCGACCAGTTCAACCCCGGGGGGCAGCGATGGGGTCTGCCGATGCCGAACTGGGAGATGATGCGCGCGGAGGGCTTCGAGCTGTGGCGCTCGCGCGTCCGCCATGCGCGCGGACTTTACGATCTCCTTCGCGTCGATCACGTGGTCGGGATGTACCGCACGTTCTCGTTCGGGCCCGAGCCCGACGAGCCTGGGAGGTTCTTTCCTCCTGCCGAGGAAGAGCAACGCGCGCAAGGCGAAGCGGTACTCCGCGCAACCATCGAGGAGGCGCCCGACGCGCTGATTATCGCCGAGGATCTCGGCACCGTTCCGCCGTGGGTGCGCCAGTCGCTCGCCGCGCTCGGGGTTCCCGGTTACAAGGTGATGCTCTGGGAGCGCGAGTGGGACAAGCCGGGCGAACCGTTCATCAGCCCGCAGAATTACCCCGAGCTTTCGCTCGCCACCACCGGCACGCATGATACCGACACGCTCGCGGTATGGTGGCGCGAATGCTCGCTCGAGGAGCGAACCAAGCTGGTGCAGGCGCTTAACCTGGACGGCCGCGTGAATCCCGGGGCTCCGCTCAAGGACGCGGCTCTCTACGCGGTGATCGAAGCTCTCTATGCGGGCCGCTCGATCCTGGCGATCCTGCCGATCCAGGATTTGTTCGGATGGGAATGCCGCATCAATCGCCCCGGTACGATCTCGGAGAGCAACTGGACCTACCGCCTGCCACTTTCGATCGAGCGGATGACCGAAAGCGAAGCGATTCGAAGCTGCCAGCGCACCCTGCTCGAGATCGCAAGGCGCACCGGCCGCTTCGCCTCCCAGATGAGTGCCGGCGAGAACGGCCCGTCGCGTGAAAAGGCTTCGGCCTGACGGGATGAAACGGCATCTCTGGCGCAGGCCGCTGAAGGCATTTGCACCCCGTTCGCTTTTCTCCGGTGCCGCTCCGCTATGCGCGCTCGTGATGCTCGGCGCCTGGTTCGCTGGGTGCGGGCCAGCGGCTCAATCCGCCAAGGGCGCTCCGACGCAAGCCCCGCCCGCGCTGCGTGCGAGGATGGCGCCGATCCTCGTGCACTCCCCGTTCGCGATCGCGACCGGACCTGACGGAAACCTCTGGTTCACCGAGTACCAGGCGCCGTATATCGGGCGGATGACGCCCCAGGGCGACGTCAAGCGGTTTCGAATTGCCGACAAGGGTTTTGCGGAACGAATCACGGCGGGGCCGGACGGCGCGCTATGGTTCTCCGATCCGTTCGGCAATCAGATCGGCCGTATCACCGTCGATGGCAAGGTTGGTTACGTGAAGCTGCCCAATCCCGGATGTGGACCGGCGGGAATCGCGGCGGCCCGCGGCTATATCTATTTCTCGGAACATCGGGCATCGAGGATTGGCCGGCTTTCGCCGGCCGGAAAGCTGACCGAGTTCACGCTGCCGCCCGGCAGCGGGCCGGGTGCGATCGCGGTTGCGCCCGATGGGAGCGTCTATTTCGCCGAGGATCGGGCGAACCGGATCGGCAGGCTGTCGACCGCGGGCAAATTGACCGAGTTTCCTGTTCCGACTCCGGGCAGCGTTCCCGGCGGGCTTGCGATAGACGCGGGCGGCGACGTCTATTTCACCGAGCTTGCCGCCGCAAAGATCGGAAAACTCACGCCCGACGGCAAAATAACCGAGTTCATACTTCCGCGCGACGACCCGCCGCTCTCGATCGCGGCCGGTCTCGACGGGAACCTCTGGGTTACCGCGCCGCGTGGGCACCTGATATATCGCGTCACGCCGTCGGGCCAGGTCAGTATCTTCGGAGGCGTCGAATCGGGCATCGCGCCGGCCTTTATCACGCCCGGCCCCGACGGAAGCCTCTATTTCACCGAGCCCGCCGGGATAATTGGGCGAATCACCACCGCTGGCAAGATAACTGAGTTCCTGCTCTCGCGGTGACTCGACAGGCGAGAAATGAAAACCTCAGCTTCAAGCGCACGACCGTGGGAGCCGCCGAGAATGCTTGCGCTTCTCGGCCAGCCCGGCCCTCTTGTGATCATCCTGGCGGCCACGCTCCTGTCGGTCACGGCGCACGCGATCAGTCTTCGCGCGCGCTCCAACCAGCTCGACTTCAGCCACTACTACGTCTCGGCGCTTGCGCTTCGAAAAGGCCTCGACCCGTATACCACGCGCCTTGAAACGCTCGCACGGCCGCTTGGCCTCGACCTGAAGGCGGTCACGGTAGGCAATTACCCGCCGACGTTTCTTCTCTGCTTCGAGCCGCTGACGCTTCTCCCGCCGCGCGCGGCTTACTGGACCTGGATCGGATTCTCGACCCTGTGTTTTGCCCTCGCGATTTACCTGATGCTGGCGGGCGAAGTGCGTTTAGAGCGGCGGCTCGGATGGCTGATAGTGGCGCTGGCGGTTCTGTATCACCCTGTTTGGTATCACTACAAATACGCGCAAACCCAGCTCCTGATTCTCCTGCTGGTGGTCGTGATGATGCGCGCGCTCGCGCGCGGACGCGATTCGTTGGCTGGTTTTTCCGTCGCCGCGGCCGTCGCGCTCAGGATCTTCCCGGTGATGCTCGCCGGTTACATGATGTGCCGGCAGCGATGGCGCGCGCTCGGGTGGACGGCGGGGTGGGGCGCGGCAATCGGCGTGGTGACGGTTGCGGCGGTCGGGACCACGAGTTTCGACTTTTTAAAGGCGATTCCATTTCTGACGAGCCGCGAGTTTCTCGCGCGTCCCGCGGACATCTCCCTCGGGGCATTCGTCTCCCGGCTGTTCTGGTATGCGATGGGGGACAGGCTGACGCCGATCGAGGATCTGGCCAGGCGAATCGCGGCCACGGCGGCGGAAGTCGCGGTGCTCGTGATCGTGGTGCGCGCGACGCTAGCCCGGCGCAACGACGCGCCGGACTTCGATCCGGATCGCAACGACCAGGAACGGCGGGCGCTCGGGCTATGGATCGCCGCGATGGTGCTGGTTTCGCCGACCGCGTGGGAGCACTACATGGTGCTGATGCTGATTCCGTTTCTCCTGATTGCGGATGACGCTGCGCGTCGCAAAGCTAGCATCCGCACCGTGTGGGCAGCGATCGCAAGCTGGATCGTGTGGCCGGTTCAGTTGCTGTTCCTTGCGACGCTGGTTCCGCTGACGCCGATGCGATTCAGGGTCGGCTCGGTTTTCGCGGTAGCCGAACTCGGAATGGCTGCGCAAGCCCTGGGCTTTCTCGCCACCTATTGGTTCGTCACCGATCGGGTCTGCGAGGCGGCGCCCGCGCCAGGCGCTGAGCCATGGAGCCCTTGCGCCGAGCCTGAATGAACGCGGGCGACGGGCCAGCCTCGTACGCGCCTGGGCGCGTGCGGACGCCGGTTGTCCTGTTCGCGCGCGGGAGTTTTGGGGTATAAGCGGGATGGCTCGCGCGCGGGCCCGCCGCCGCGCCGGGGCCGTCGCTTCGGGAGTCCAAAAGGGGAGTTCCGGCGAATCGATTTCGACATCAAACAGGGAAGGGAGAAAGTGAGTAATGGGCAAGCTCGACGGTAAGGTCGCCGCCGTCACGGGCGGCGGACGCGGTATCGGCCGCGGAATCTGCAAACTGATGGCCGCGCACGGGGCAGCAGTCGTGGTCAATGACCTCGGGGTTACGGTCGCGGGCCAGAAAGAAACAACTTCACCAGCAGACGATGTCGTCAAGGAGATCAAGGCGGCTGGCGGAACTGCCGTCTCCAACCACATGGACATCGCGACGGTTGAAGGCGGCGAGGGACTCGTCAACCAGGCGATCAAGGAGTTTGGGAAGCTCGATATCCTGGTCAACGTCGCCGGCATCCTGCGCGACCGCATGATCTTCAACATGACCGAGCAGGAATGGGACGACGTGATCCGGGTCCATCTGAAGGGCCACTACTGCACGATGCGCCCGGCGTCGGCGCATATGCGCGAGCGCAAGTACGGCCGGATCATCAACTTTTCCTCGAACTCCGCGCTTGGCAGCCCCGGACAGCCGAACTACGCCGCGGCCAAGGCGGGAATCCTCGGCCTCACTTACAGCAGTGCCGTCGCGCTTCAGAAGTACAACATCACGGTCAACGCGATCATGCCCGGAGCGGCCACGCGCATGACCGACACGATTCCTGCGGGGCGGATGCCTGGAGTGACCGGAGTGACCAGCGAAACCGCGGAAGGCACGCCGCGGGACCCCGCAAATGTCGCGCCGATCGTCGTGTATCTGGCGAGCGACGACGCCGCCAACGTCACCGGGCAGTGCTTCGGCGCCTACGGCTATCGTATCCAGCGTATGACCCACATCGTTCCCGACAGGATCATCTACAACAACGGGCCGTGGGACGTTGACAAGCTTGCCGAGGTCTTCAAAACCACGCTCGGCCAGGATCTGATTCCACCGCGGATGTAATCCGCAGCGCGCGTTCGCCGCTAAGGCGTGCCCGCTCGGACCCAAGCGCCGTCCGGGCACGCTCTTGCGCGCGCAATTCAACCCTCGCCGGGCCGCGCTCCGCGCAGGCGGCAGAATTTCCCCTCATTCGGCAAGCGCCGGCGCGGTGCCGCTTGTCCCGCTGCCCGTGGCTGCCTATGCTTCATCGGCATCGATGCAGGACTGGAATCCCGAACTCTATAACCGCTTTCGCGCCTACCGCGCGGAGCCGTTTGTCGAGATTCTTGAGCGCCTGACGCTTGGCGGAGCCGAGCGGATCGTCGATCTCGGATGCGGCAGCGGCGAGAACACGCTCGAGCTTGCGCTGAGGAGTCCGCAGTCGCGCGTCCTCGGAGTCGATTCGTCTCGGTCGATGATCGAGGCAGCGCGCTCGCTGCTGAGCCGAAGCGAACCCACCCTCGGGGAGCGTGTAAGTTTCGTAGTCGGCGACATCCGCGACTTCCACGCCGACGGCGAATACACGGTGGTGTTTTCCAACGCGGCGCTTCAATGGGTTGCGGGCCATCGCGGGGTCTTCGCCGCGCTCTATCGGGCGCTCGCGCCCGGTGGACGGCTGGTCGTACAGATGCCGGCGAACGAGCGCGAGACCACGCAGATGACAATTCTTGCGCTTTGCGGCGAAGAACCCTGGCGCGCGATGCTTTCGGGAATCAACCTTCCGTCGCGCACGGTGGCCGCTCCAGACGATTACCGCGCGATGCTTTCCGAGCTCGGCTTCGAGCGGATCGACTGCTATTACCGGACCTTCGAGCATCCGATGCGAAGCACGGCGGAGATCGTCGAATGGAGCCGCGCGACGGTGCTGAGACCGCTGCTCGGCGCAATTCCCGCCCGCGAGCATCCGCGTTTCCTTGACGCGCTCGCGGCGCGGCTCGCGAGCGCCTACGGGACCCCGGGACCGCTCGTTTTCCCATTCCGCCGCCTGTTCATTTGGGCGGCGCGTCCGGCGCGTTGACCCGATGACGCGGCGCGCATCCAGAGTTTCACTTGTCGCGCATGGCGGCGCGGGCGCCGTCGGACCGCGCGAGGAGCGCCCCCAGCGCCGACGCGGGATGCTTGGGGCGATTCGAGCCGGAGCACGCGTGCTTCGCCAGGGCGGGAGCGCGCTTGACGCCGTGGTCGCGACGGTCGTCGCACTTGAGGACCATCCGCTTTTCAACGCCGGCTACGGCTCGTTGCTTAATACCGACGGCATGGTGGAGATGGACGCCTCGGTGATGGTTGCGACGCCGGTCGATCGCGAATCCGAGCGATTCGAGGTTAGGGCGGGCGCGGTCGCGGCGGTCAGCCGGGTGCGAAACCCCGTACGGCTCGCGCGCGCCGTGATGGAGAATACGGGGCATCTCCTGATGGTCGGGCGTGGCGCGGAGCGCCTCGCACGGCGGACCGGAATCGAGCTTTGCCGCGCCGAGGAACTGGTAAGCCCGCGGGCGCGCAAGCGATGGCGTGAGCGGATGGCGCGCGAGGGCGACGCCGGCGCATCTCATGGCACGGTGGGCGCCGTCGCTATCGACGCACGCGGGCAAATCGCTGCCGCGACCTCGACCGGCGGAGTTCCGGGCAAGATGCCCGGGCGGGTCGGCGATTCGGCGATAATCGGCGCCGGAACTTTCGCCGATTCGCTCGGAGCGGCGTCCGCGACCGGCCAGGGCGAGGCGATCATCATGGCCGCGCTCTGCCGCGAGGCGGTCGGGGCGCTGGCACGGTCGAATCCTCAACGCGTCGCCCGGCGCGCGATTGCTTCCTTGATTGCGCCTGGCGGGGCGGAGGCGGGAATCGTTATCGTCGACCGGCGCGGCGCAATCGGGTACGCGCACAACGCGGGAAGCATGCAGGTCGGGATCTACGATTCGCGCGCGGGAATCCGCCAGCTATGGGTCGAACCGCTCGCCGCGCGCTCCGGGTCATAACGGCTGGGGCGTTGTGCGTAGCTGAAGTCTCGCGCAGAGTCGATCAGCATGAGTGCTTTTGAGCGGCCATTTCGTGCGGGCGTGTTCGCGTTTTTGCTCGCACTTGCGGTTTTAGCGCAGGGAATCAATGCGCCTTTTGTGAAGGACGCCGAGCCGCAGTCCGCCCAATGGGTTCAGAGCGTTGCGAACGGCCGGATGCTGATTCCGCTTGATTACTACGGCCAGATGGATCGCAAGCCGCCCCTTTTTTACTGGCTTTCGGGGGCAATAACCGCCGCGAGCGGAGGACGCGCCAACGAAGTGAACTCGCGCGCGGTCTCGTGGGTTGCGGCCGCGGCGCTCTCGGTCGAGGTGCTGTTCTGGAGCGCCGCCGAGATGGGCGTGGCGAGCGGATGGCTTGCGTTCTTCCTGCTGCTTGGAACCTACGGATTTGCTTCCAGGGCGACGCTCGCGCTGACCGATATGCTCCTGACGTTCTGGATATTCACCGTATGGTGCCTGCTGTACCCGAAGCTCGAAGATGAGGACGCCTCGCGATGGCGCACGCCGGCCGCGGGAATACTGCTTGGCCTCGGAGTTCTGACCAAGGGGCCGGTTGCGATTGTGCTTCCGGCAATCGCCGCGGGATTGTGGCTGCTGTACAGGAAACGCTCGGGCGCGCTCGCGACGCTCAGGCGTGGATGGCCGTGGGCGATACTGGGGATCGCGCTTGGGCTTGGCGCGTGCTGGTACGTCCCGGCGGCGGTGGTGGGCGGCGCGCATTTCTTCGAGATTTTCGTAAAGGAAAACTCCGGTCATTTTCTGCCGCGCGCGATGGGCGGGACGGGCGAGGCCGCGCGCCCAATCTATTACATCGCGCTTCGCATGTTTGGCGGGATGATGCCGATTAGTTTTCTCCTGCCCGCGCTTCTGGTTGCGCTCTGGACCGACGCCTTCGACACGCGCGCGCGAAAGCCGGTTCTCTATCAGCTTACGTTCGCGCTCACCGTGCTCATCTTCTTCAGCCTTGCGAGCGCCAAGCGCGACGATTATATCCTGCCGGCGCTTGCGAGCCTCGCTATAGGGTTTGCGGCGCTGTTCACGGCGCTTAAGAAGCCGGCGGCCGAACGGGGCGTCCGATTTGCCGCGCTCCTGCGCGACGTGACCGTTGCGGGAATCGCCGCCGTGATGGCAGCCGGAGTCTTCGGCGCGTGGTTGTGCGAAGCGTTCGGGGATCGGCTCGATCTCGCCCGTTTCGGGATCCGGGCGCATCCCGACAACCTGACCGCGCGAATTTTCCTGGAGCACGCGCGAAGTTTGAGTCCCGCATTCGCAATGATCGCCATCGCCGCAACCGCTGCCGTGGTGCTCGTATGGGTCGGATATCGGCGGCGAAGCCCGGGATTTCTCGGCGCGGCGCTCGCGACGCTGAGCCTTGCGGGCGTGCTGCTTTTCACCGCCGCGCTCAGGCCCGAGGAAGACTTGCGGCGCACGCTTGAATTCGCGGCGCGCGATGTCATGCGAATCGTCGGCGACCGGCCGCTCTATATCGTCGCCGGCCGGAACTACGAACTGTCGTACTATTGCGGCAAGGCGATCCCGCCGCTGCTTACAGGACGGCACAGGACTGCGGCGGTCGAGAAACCGCCGCTTTACATTTTTGCTTACAATCGCGACCTCGGCCGGCTCGACGGGAAATTCCGCAGGCGGCTGATGCGGATCGCTTCCTATCGCCTGGCGGGCACAGCCGGACCACCCGCCCTATACATGATGATGCCCGAAATGCATATGCCGATGAGTCACATGGACATGCCTGCTGGCATGCCGATGCCGGCGCCGGGGATGCGTCGGGGTTTGAAACCGGCGCCCGTGCACGGTAAATGATTGGCTCGATGGCTGACTCCGGCGAAAAAACCCTTAGCATCCTGATGCGGCTTCTGGTTTCGCTCGTGCTTCCGGCATGGGGAATCGTGATGCTCGTGCTTGGCCTCATGTACGGCGCTGGATGGTGGATAGGGACGGGAGTGGTGGTCGGACTTATTGGCGCGGTGATGTTTGTCGGGAGCCCGGTTATCGATCTGGTCACCGGGCGTCGCTGACCTTGACAGCGCGATTTGCTTGAGCCCGCGCCGACCAGGTTGCGCATCCTCAAGCATGTTTGGACTTGCCAAAGCGCGCGGCCTGGTCGATTGCCCGGTCGCTGCCGGAACGATATTCTCCCGGTTGTATGCCGATTTACGAGTTTGAATGCGCCCGATGCGGACGGATCAGCTCGCACGTGATGATCGGCTCGGAGCGTAACGAGCGCCCGGCATGTCCGGAGTGCGGCTGCGTGCAGATGCGGCGCGTGATGTCGTCATTCGCGGTGGTGGAAAGCGAGGAGTCGCGGCTTGCTAATTTCGACACTTCGAAACCGCGCGACGAATCGTTCTACCGGGACTCGCGTAACGTCGGCCTTTGGGCCAAGAAGCGCGCGCGTGACATGGGCGTTGATCTCGGCCCTAAATTCGAGGAGACGGTCGAGAAGGCCCGCAGCGGCAAACTGATCAAGGAGATGACCTGACGGGCCTGGGGGTCGCGGCGGGATCGGGGCGCGGATTCGCCCACGGAGCACGCGAACCGCGATAGTCAGGCGGTTTTTATATGGCGGACGAAAAAGATCGTTTTGGCGAGAAGATTCGCGATGTCGAAGCCGCCCGCGAAGACCAGTGGGCGCGCCAGCATGACGCGGAACTGATCGAGAAGCTCAAGAAGAAGGGCAAGACGGTCCTGATGTGCCCGCGATGCAATCGGCCACTGGTCGCGCACAAGGAAGGCGACGTGGAATTCCTTGCCTGCCCGTCCGGCGATGGCGCGTGGATCGAGATCGCGACCCTGAAAGCCGCCCTCAAAGCACGGAAGTAAGCATCGCTGCGGACCGCAGCCTTCGTTCCGGCTTCCGCTCGCAAACGCTTTAGTCGAAGACGATCGTGCGGTTGCCATGGACGAGCACGCGCTTCTGAAGATGCGCCCTGACCGCCTTGGCGAGAACCGCGACCTCGATATCCTTGCCCTTGCGCGCCAGGTCCGCGACCGTGTCGCGATGGGTTACTTCGGTCGTCGCCTGCGCGATTATCGGTCCCGCGTCCAGTTCCTCGGTCACGTAATGGGCGGTTGCGCCGATCAGTTTAACGCCGCGATCGTGTGCCTGCTTGTAGGGACGCGCGCCGGCGAACGCGGGCAGAAAGCTGTGATGGATATTGACGATGGGCCTGCCCCATTTGCGAAGAAAATCCCCCGACAGCACCTGCATGTAGCGCGCGAGCACGACCGTGTCGGCGTCTAGCGCGCGCAGTTCGGCAAGCAGCGTCTCCTCGGCCTTTGCTTTCGCTCCCTTCTCGACCGGAATAACCGTGAATGGAACTTTGAACGGAGTGACCAGCGGACCGAGATCGGGATGGTTCGAGATGACCGCGACGATGTCCGCGTCGAGTTCACCCACGTGGCGGCGGTTCAGCAGATCGCTCATGCAGTGGGGCAGCCGCGACACCATCAGGACCATCCTTTCGCGCCGTGCCGCGTCATAAAGCTGCCATTTGAGGCCGAGTCCCGGCAGCAGCGAATCCATCGAGCGTTCCAGCTCCGCGCGCATCCCGGCGACCGAGAGCCTCTGGCTCTCGAACGAGATTCGCCAGAAGAAATGGCCGTCCTCGTCGTCGGTATGCTGGTCGGACGTGATGATGTTGCAGCCGAGCCGGTAGAGATGATTCGAGACCCGGGCGATAATCCCGGGCTGATCGAGACACGAGATGAGTAGGACTGCCTTGTCGCCTGCCACGTCGTCAAACCCTTTCGCCCGATGGGGCAGTTGAATTGTAGTGTCCGCCGTCCGTGGCAAACAATCGCGATTTTGCGCGGGCGGATGCTTGTTGGGCGCTGGTCGGCGCGTCACGATTGGAGAATGCCGATCACGACGTCTCGCACGGAGCAGGAGCGCGGAGGCCAGGGCGTGCTTTACGTGGTCGCGACCCCGATCGGCAATCCCGCCGATATCACGGAGCGTGCGCTCGAAGTGCTTGGCGGCGCGGATATCGTGGCCTGCGAAGACACGCGCCGCGCCGGGCTCCTGCTCGCCTCGCACGGGATCAAGAAGCCGCTGGTTTCGTACTACGAGCACAACGAGGAAAAACGTATCCCGGAGCTCATCGGGCGGCTTCGCGCGGGAGCGAAAATCGCGCTCGTTACGGACGCGGGAACGCCGGCAATCTCAGACCCGGGGTTTCGCCTGGTCCGCGCGGCCCATCGCGCGGGTATCCGCGTCGTGGCGGTTCCCGGCGCGTCGGCAATGCTCGCCGCGCTTTCGGTCGCCGGTATCCCGACCGATCGCTTCACCTTCGAGGGTTTTTTGCCCACTCGCGAGTCCGCGCGGCGCCATGCGCTCGAAGCGCTCAGAGCGGAGACGCGCACGATGGTCTTCTTTGAGGCGGCGCGACGGCTGGCCGAGACGCTTGCCACGATGGCGGAGGTGCTTGGCGCCGGGCGCCAGGCCGCCGTAGTGCGCGAGGCGACCAAGACCCACGAGGAAACGATACGTGCGACCCTGGGCGAGCTTGCCGGGATTTTCACTTCCAGAGAAGCGCTTGGCGAAGTGACGATCGTTGTCGAGGGCGTGCCGGCCAAGGCTGCCGCCTCCGAACCGACCGAGCGTTCCGCCGTCACTATCGCTCTCCTGCTGGAATCGGGGCTCAGTCTCAAGCAGGCAAGCGCGGTTGTCGCGAAACTGACCGGAAGGAGTCGGCGCGAGGTCTATAACGAGGCTGTAAAGGCGGGCCAGGGCGGTGAGCGCGAGCCCGGTGATGCCGATTCCGAGCACTGAAAACCGTTGAAAGCCTGTTTTCGCGACCTTGCAGTCGCGCCGCGGGTGCGGTTCAATGCCGGGAGACGGGTATTGTGGGGATGGCGAAGAGGCCAGCGGGCGGCGTATCCAGGCCGGCGGGAACCGAAACCGGACGTCCTTCGACGGTCAGGGTGCTTGTCATACACGGCCCCAATCTGAACCTGCTCGGAAAACGCGAGCCGGAAGTGTACGGCAGGACGCGGCTTTCCGACATAGACCGCGGGCTCAAGGAACTCGGCAGAGAGCTTGGACTTGAAGTCGAAACCTTCCAGTCGAATGGGGAGGGGGAGATCGTGACCCGTATCCAGGAGGCGCGCGGCAGGTTCGATGCGCTGCTTATCAACCCGGCCGCCTACACCCACACCAGCGTCGCGATTCGCGATGCGATAATCGCCCTCGGCGTCCCCACCGTCGAGGTTCACCTGTCAAACGTTTACCGGCGCGAGCCGATGAGGCATCGCTCGACGATAGCCGATATAGTAGCGGGCAGGATTATGGGCTTCGGAGCGGAGAGTTACGCGCTTGCACTTCGTTCGGTGAGGAGCCTGGTTGAATCGTCGAATGCAAAACAAAGCTAGTGGCGCTGCTCGGGCCCGTACCAGCGCCGCGGGCTACCCCCATAGAGCTGGAGACCTGATGGAAGTCCGCGAACTGAAGGCCCTGCTGTCCCTGATGCAGGACTACGGGCTTGTTGAACTGGAAATCGAAGATAAGAAGGGCAAGGTACGCCTGGTGCGCGCCACCAACGCCGAAGCCCATAACGACCCTCAGCCCCGGCTTGCGGTCGCGCTGGCACCCACGGTTGCGGCTCGTAGCGCGCCGATCGCCGCGGAGAAACCTTCCGAGCCGGGAGCCTCGGCCGGCGAAATCCAGCTCGCGCCGAACCAAAAGCTCGTTACGAGTCCGATGGTCGGAATGTTCTACCGTTCGCCATCGCCCGACGCGCCGCCTTTCGTCGAGGAAGGAACGCACGTGCGCAAGGGCCAGCCGCTGTGCATCATCGAGGCGATGAAGATGATGAACGAGATCGAGTCCGACACGGCGGGCCGCGTGGTCAAAATATTGGTCGAGAATTCGCAGCCCGTCGAGTATGGGCAACCGCTCATGATTCTCGAAATCGGATGAGGCGGTGACGTCGATGTTCAAAAAACTCCTGGTCGCAAACCGCGGCACGATCGCAATCCGCATAATCCGCGCGTGCCGCGAACTCGGTATCCCGACGGTCGCGGTCTATTCGACGGCGGACAAGGACTCGCTGCACGTCCGGATGGCCGACGAATCGGTTTGTATCGGACCGCCGCAGGCCGAGGCGAGCTACCTCAACATTCCCTCGATAATCAGCGCTGCGCTCACCTACGGGGCCGACGCGGTGCATCCCGGATACGGCTTTTTGAGCGAGAACGGCGACTTCGCCGAGGCATGCCGGCGCTCGGGGCTTCACTTCGTCGGGCCGCTGGCGCGCCATATACGGCTGATGGGCGACAAGCCGCGCGCCCGCAGGATAATGAAGCGCGCGGGGGTCCCGGTCCTGCCCGGTAGCGAGGGCAAGGGAATCACCGAACTCAAGGAAGCCATCGCTGACGCGAAAAGGCTCGGCTACCCGGTGCTGATTAAGGCCGCGGCCGGAGGCGGCGGCAAGGGGATGCGAGTTGCGCGCGACGAGAAGGAGCTGACCCGGCTGTTTCCGCTCGCGCGCAGCGAAAGCGAAGCGGCATTCGGCTCGCGCAGCATGTACCTCGAGAAATATCTCGAGCACGCGCGCCACGTTGAATTCCAGATCCTCGCCGACCAGAAACGCAACGTGATCCATCTGGGCGAGCGCGACTGCTCCATCCAGCGCCGCCACCAGAAGGTGATCGAGGAATCGCCATGTCCGGTGCTGACCCCGCGGCTTCGCGAGAAGATGGGCCGCGCGGCGGTCCGCGCCGCCGAAGTGGTCGGCTATTCGAACGTCGGCACGGTCGAATTTCTGCTCGCGCCAAACGGCGAGTTCTACTTTATCGAGATGAACACGCGTATCCAGGTCGAGCACGGCGTCACCGAGATGGTGACCTCGTTCGACCTGGTCAAGGAAAGCATCCGGATCGCGACCGGCGAACCGCTCGGGATCAAGCAGAAGCAGGTACAGCTCAAGGGTGCCTCGATCGAGTTCCGGCTGTATGCCGAGGACCCCGACACGCACATGCCGTCGCCGGGCGTGGTGAGGAACCATCATCCGGCGGGCGGACTCGGCGTCAGGGTGGAAACCGCGCTCTACGACGGGTACCGGGTGCCGGTGCATTACGACCCGCTGATCGCCAAGCTTATCGTGCACGCGGACGACCGGAGGCTTGCGATCGCGCGCGCCAAGGCGGCGCTGCGCGAGTATCAGATCGACGGCATCAAGACGAACATTCCGCTCCATCTGCGGATTCTCGACGATCCGGACTTCGTGGCCGGCGAATTCGCGACAGATTTCCTGTCGCGCTACGAATCGTCCCCAGAACCGGCCAAGGCTGCAGCCGCGGGAGCCAAGGCGGCTTCTTGACCTCGGCCGCCCTCCTTCGGCTTTATAGAAATGAAGCGTGTCACGCGCGACCCGGCGCGTTACTTCCGAGCGGATTTTCGATCGAGATGAAACGAATTGCCATTGCGGTAGCCTTGCTAACGGCTTTGGCGCTGTTTCCCGGCAGGTCGGCGATGGCGCAGGGAGCGCCGATGATTCCCGGCGCCAACGCTGCGCCCCCCGGACAGCCGCAGCCGAGGATCCAGATAATTGACCCGCTTTACAATTTCGGCACCGCGCTTGAAGGCCAGATGGTCACGCACACGTTCGAGTTCAGGAACGTGGGCAAGGGCCGCCTCGTGATTCGCGGGGTCAGGACCTCGTGCGGATGCACCGCGGCGACCCCCACCAAGACCAATCTCGCGCCCGGCGAGGTTGGCAAGGTCACGGTCGGCTTCGACACGCGCTTCCAGAAAGGCCGCCAGGTTCGAACGATCACGCTTTACACCAATGATCCGGCCAATCCGCAGGCCGAGATGACGCTGCAGGGCGATATCAAGCAGCAGGTCGCGGCAGCCCCCTCGCAACTCGACTTCGGCAAGGTCAAGCGCGGAACGGAGATTACCAAAGAGGTAGTGATATCCGACCTTACCGGCCGCAAGGGATTCAAAGTCGGACCGGTCTCCAACTCGAGCCCGGCGATAAAAGTCGTCCAGGAGATGGGCAAGGACCACAAGCCCGGCGACAAGCTCAAGGTCACGTTGCTGAACACGATGCCGGTGGGACCCTTCGACGATACGATCAAGGTCGTCACGAATCGCGTGCCACTACAGATCGACGTCTTCGGGACCGTCGAGGGTGACCTGAGCGTCGCTCCGGCGCAGGTATCGTTCGGGATCGTTCAGCCGGGCCAGGGGGCGGTCCGTATCGTACGGCTTACAAACAGCGGCTCAAAACCGGTCAAGGTGCTCGGGATTTCCAGTAGCAGCGCGAGCGTGACCGCCTCGGCCGAGCCGGTAAAGCCGGGCAGGGAGTTCAGGATCACGGTTCAGCTTAATCGAAGCGCGCCAGACGGACAGGTGCACGGCGCGCTTACAATCAAGACCGACGATCCCACGCAGGAGACGCTAAGCCTGCCCTTCTATGGCATCGTAGGGCAATTCAAGACCTGACGCGGCCTCGCCGAGGACCTTTTTTCGCGCTTTTCGCCCGGCTTGTTTCGATTCGAGCGGAACCCTAGATACTTAATAGAAAACCGGGTTCCACCTCCTCGGGCGATTTCTGGGGCGTCATCGATGGTCCGGCGAAGAAACCTTAACCCATTCGCGCTCCTTCGGAGCGTGGTCGTGAACTTCGCGGTTCGTCTGCTGACGAAACCGCTGAAAAGTTACACGCTGCATATCCCGAACGACATGACGCGGCTCAAGCGTCACGTGCGCAAGGGGGACGTGATCCTGGTCGAGGGTAACGAGCGTATCAGCGAATGTATCAAGTATCTCACCCAGAGTTCGTGGTCCCACGCAGCGCTCTACGTCGGCGACGAGCCGCTCAGAAGGGAGCCTTCGCGGCGCGCGGAGTTTGCCGCGAAATTCGGCGAGGACGCTGAGTTTCTGATACTGGAGGCGCTGGTTGACCGCGGCGTGGTGCTTTCGCCGCTCAGCAAGTATCGCGACTTCAACATCCGGCTCTGTCGGCCATACAACCTGTCGGCGTCCGACGTGCGCGTGGTTATCGAAGAGGCGCTCAGTCACGTTGGCGACGCCTACGACATCAAGAATATCGTCGATCTGGCGCGCTATTTCCTGCCGGTCTCACTGGTGCCGGCGCGGTTCCGTCGCCAGGCGCTGCGCTTTGGCAGCGGTGAGCCGACTCGCGTGATATGCTCGAGCCTTATCGCCGAGTGCTTCGACCGGGTGGGGTTTCCGGTTATACCGAGATTCGTGGAGCCGCCCAACGGCAATTCGGGCAGTCTGCTCGCGCGGCTTCTCGGGCGGGGCGGAGCCGCGGCAGTGTACGGCGTGATGCGCCGGGTGTCGCCCACGCTGATTACGCCGCGGGACTTCGACGTGTCGCCGTATTTCGAAATAATCAAGTTCAATGTTATAGAAAGCCTTAGATTCGACTATCGGAAGATCCTGTGGGCCGATGACCAGGAGGAAACGGTCGCAGTGAAACGGCCGGGCTAGCGAAAATTTACCCGTGCGGAGAGGTTTATTTTGAGGGGCGAACAAGACCGCGGAAGCGATCGGCGAAGCATGCTGGAGAAGACGATCGCGAAAATCCTGCACCGTCATTGCAACTTTGGATGGGCCAACTATTACATCCCGAGTGAGAAATTTCCCAGCCTGATCGAGGAACTGGCCGACTTGCTGAGCCCGGGCGGCCAGGTCGGGCACGAGGAACTCGTCCGGTTCCTGCTCGGCACGCAGCGTCTGTCGTCGGTTCAGGAGCGGGTCGCGAAACTCGAAGAAGAGTTCAGCATCTACCGCCGCAACCGTGATTGAAATTTTCCCGCGCTTCGAACGAGGGCCCGGCCCGCGCCGATGAAGCGACGACGGCGCGCTGTTCTCAGTGCATGTTGAAGCCGCCGCACACCGACACTGATTGTCCGGTGGTTGCGCCGCTGCGCTCGCTTGCAAAGTAAACCGCGAGCTCCGCGACCTCTTCCGGCTCAACCATCCGCTTTATCGCTCCGCCCGCCACCGCGCGCGCGTTGTACTCGTCCACCGAAAGACCGTAGCGCTCGGCTATCCTGCCGACTCCGGTGTCGCTTATCGTCCATCCGGCGCGCGTCGGCCCGGGACAGATTACGTTGCAGGTAACGCCGAACTCGCCGCATTCGAGCGCGAGCGTGCGGCTCAGCCCGATAACGCCGTGCTTGGCGGCCGCGTAGGCGCCAAGCCGCGGAACTCCCTGCAGGCCAGCGACCGAGGCGATATTCACGATTCGCCCGTAGCGGCGCTCGACCATGTGCGGCAGCAGCGCCTTGGTGAAGTACCAAGTGCCGTGCAGGTTGAGCGCGATATTGTCGAACCAGCACTGGTCGTCCATCTCGAGCAGCGTGCGATAGTCCGCGACGTCGCCGCCGCCGGCGTTGTTGACCAGGATGTCGATATGGCCGAAATGCTGGAGCGCCGCTTCGACCATCGCCACGCACTCTCCCTTGACGGTCACGTCGGCGCGCTGCGTAAAGCATCGTCGCCCGAGCCGTTTGACTTCTTCGGCGACGTTTCGAAGGTCGCTCTCCGTTCGCGAGCAAATGGCAAGGTCCGCGCCCTCGGCCGCGTATGCGAGCGCTATTGCCCGTCCGATTCCTTTTCCTCCGCCAGTCACCAGGGCTATCCTGTCCTTTAGACGCATCTCGGCGCTTACCTCCAAGCCGGTTTTCAACTGGAATTATCCGCCCGCCGATACTACAAAAGTTTTTGCGGCAGGCCTAAGGCCGGCGAGCGACCACCGGGTATGATAGGCGCCTGCGCTATTCGATACCGAAGCAAAGGAGGACTCGCGTGGATACGATCCAGGCGATAACCACCCGCAAGGTCCATCGCACGTTTGCGCAAAAACCGGTCGAAGCGGAAAAGCTCGCGCAAATTGTTGACGCCGGCCGCCATGCGATGAGCGCGCGCAACATGCAGCCGTGGCAGTTTATCGTCGTGCGCGAGCGCGCGACACTCAAGGCGCTCGGCGACCTATGCTCGACGGGACGCTTCGTCGCCGACGCGCCTTCGGCCATCGTTGTCCTGAAAGACCTGTCGAATACGCGATGGGCCGATATCGATTGCGCGCAGGCAGTGCAGAACATGGCGACCGCGGCCTGGGCGCTCGGACTTGGCACATGCTGGGTCGGCAACTTCGACCAGACGCGCATCGCGAAGCTGCTCGGCGTACCGGATGGATGGGCCGTTTTCACCGTGCTGCCGTTCGGCTATCCGGACCCGAAAACTCCGGCGCAGGCGCGACCGCTCAAAAAGCGGTCCGAGATCGTCCATTACGAGCGTTACGGCAATCCGAGGCCGTGAGCGCGCCGGCGCGGTTTCGTGACGCGTGCTGCGGCTTTTTCTGCTAGGATCCTGTGCGTCGGGCGCCATGGAGGCCGCTCGCAACCGAGTTCTCGCATCGCGAGGTTTTGCAGGATGGCGATAAAGCATCATAAGCCGGCTCACGCTCATAAGAAGCTCAAGGAAACGCCCGGCGCAGTCTATCTCGACGTTCGCACCGAGGCCGAATTCGCCCAGGGCCATCCCGAGGGCGCACTCAACGTTCCCGTCGTATTCATCAAAGGGCCCGGCCAGATGGAGTTGAATCCGGACTTCGTGGCCGTCGTGGAACAGATCATTCCCAAGGAAACCACTCTGATCGTCGGATGCCTGTCCGGCGGGCGTTCGGCGCGCGCGTGCGAAATCCTCGAGGAGGCCGGCTACGCCGAACTTATCAATGTGCTCGGCGGCTTCGGCGGCCAGCGCGATCAGAGCGGCACGGTCGTGGTCGCGGGATGGCGCGACGAGGGACTGCCGGTCTCATACGACCCGGGCGAGCGCTCGTATCAGGCGCTGCGGGCCAGGGCCGGCCGCTGACCGGTTTTTGGCTGGGAGCGTCCTTCGATGCCGATACGGCTTAACCGGATTTACACGCGCACCGGCGACAAGGGCATGACCGGGCTGGTCGGAGGAAAGCGCGTGCCCAAGACCAGCGCCAGGATCGAAGCTTACGGGACGGTTGACGAGCTGAATTCGACAATCGGCCTGGTGCGTACCTTCCTGCCCGAGTACCGAGAAAGGCTCGGCGCCGAGTACAAGTGGTATTTCGAGATGCTGCGGCGCGTTCAGAACGAACTCTTCGACGTGGGTTCGGAACTCGCCACGCCGCCCGAGGTCGCTTACGAAGGGATGCATCGGATGGGGCCGCGCGAAGTCGAAAAGCTCGAGGAAGAGATGGACCGGATGGAGCGCGAACTCGAGCCGCTCAAGACCTTCGTCCTTCCCGGCGGCGGCGTACTCAACGCTTATCTCCACCTGGCGCGCACGGTATCGCGACGGGCGGAGCGCGTATGCTGGGTGCTCAACGAGACCGAGCCGGTCAACGAGCATCTGCTGGCCTACCTGAACCGCCTCGCCGACCATCTGTTCGTCGAGTCGCGATGGGTCTCGAAGCGGCTCGGCGACGCCGAGTTCCTGTGGGATCGCGGGCTCAGGATCGATGCGCGGCGCGCCGCGAAGAAGAAAACCCATCCAAGTCATAGCTAAACGGGCGCAGGGGCATCCGCAATGTCGAACCAGAATCGAATCCATCTTCGCCAGGTGCAGATCGGGCCGATGGCGAACTTCGTTTACGTCATCGGCGATCCCGCAACCCGCAAGGCCGCGGTCGTCGATCCCGCATGGAACGTTGACGGGATTATCGAACTGGTCCGCAACGACGGCTACGAAATCGACAAGATCCTCGTTACCCATTATCACCCCGACCATCTGGGCGGCAGGATGATGGGGCATTCGATCGAGGGCGCGGCCGAGATGCTCTCCAGGGTGAACGCGAAGATCCATCTAAACAAGCACGACGCCGAAGGCGCTCGAAAGGTCGCCGGGCTTTCCGAGTCGGATATTGTCAGGATGGACGCGGGCGACGTTATCAAGGTCGGCGAGCTGGAAATCAAGTTCCTGCACACGCCGGGTCATACGCCGGGTTCGCAATGCTTCCTGGTCGAAGGCAATCTCATCTCAGGCGACACCCTGTTCGTGGATTCGTGCGGACGCGTCGATTTGCCCGGGTCGGATCCCGAAGCGATGTACTATAGCCTGAACGGCACGCTTCGCAATCTGCCCGACGAGACCGTCGTTTATCCCGGCCACGCCTACCATTCCGATCCGAGCACGACGATCGGCCGCCAGAAGCGTACCAACATGTACATGCGCTTTCAGAGTCTGGACGACTTTCTGATGGCGATGGGCTATAGCCGCTAACCGGCGGCGCTTCACATGCGCGGCGCACGAGGGCTTTTCCAGGTGGCCGCGCGCGCCCCGCACGAATGAAAAAAAGAAGGGCGCGGAGCAATGCCGCGCCCTTCGCCGTTGCGAGGTTCGCCGGGTGCGCGTCAACCCTTGAGGAAATTGCGCACCGCCGAGCAGAAAGCTTCCTGCTGTTCGTACATCGGCATGTGTCCTGCGGCCTTGAGCAGGTGCTCGCGCGAGTTCTTGATATGCTTCTTGAACTCGCCGGCATAGACCGGAGGAATCAGCTTGTCCGATTCGCCCCATAGAAGGAGCGTCGGCGCCTGGATCCGATAAGCGCGCTTCTTCAGTCCCCGGTCCGGAATCGGCCACAGGAACTTCGAGGCCATCGCAAGCCGCTTCACCCGCTCGACATACATCGCTTCCAGTGCCTTGAAATCATCCGGTATCGCGGTGAAGGCCTTTGCGATCGGGCTGTTCGGATCATGGAACAGCAGCTGCGCAAGTTCGTCAAGCTGCGCGGCAAAGAAGTCGGGGATCGGATGCTCGTCGAGCCAGAAGCCGGCCGCGGAGGTAAGGACGAGCTTCTTCACCCGGCTGTTATCGACCGCTGCGGCTTCCGCCGCGAGCATCCCGCCCATCGAGTGCCCGACCCAGTATGCCGAGTCGATTCCGAGTTCGTCCATCAATTGATGGTAGAACAGGACCGCGTCGAGGACGTCGTCGATATGCTCGCCGCCCGTGGATTCGCCGAAACCGGGCAGGTGCGGCGCGTAAACCTTGAAGTCGCGCCCGAGCTCCTCGAGGAACGGGTCCATGCCGGTAAGGCCGCCCGCGCCGTGCAGGTACAGCAGCGGGGCGCCGTTGCCGACGACCTCCATCTCAACCGAAAATTTCCCGTTGGCTACGTTCTGGACGGTCTTCATTTCGCAGCACCCCGTGCTTCCACCGAGGACTCAGCGCCGTGGCGGGCGTGGCCGTTGGTTTTTACTTCGAGCTCGAACTTGAGCGGCGCCGGCATCGCTATTTCAGACTCGGGCAGCCGCTTCGGCGACCATCGATCCTCGTAACCGGTCCACAGGTCGCGCAGGTGCGGCATTACCTCGCGCGCGAACAGTTCGGTGCTCTTGCGCACCAGTTCCGGCGGCATCGAGCCGAGCTGCATCAGCAGCATCAGGTGACCGCATCGCAGCGACTTGAGCGCCTCGCGCAGGCGTTCGCGCACCGTCTTGGGCGAACCGGCAATAACGTAGCCCTGCTCGACGAGGTCGCCCCAGGTCAGGCCTTCGCGACGCAGCGACGCCTGCTTGCCGACCTGGCCGAGCAATCCCGCCTTGATCGTCTTCACCGTGCGATAGCCGGGCGCGTCGGCGAAGCCGTTGTAAACGTGCAGGCACCGGTTGTAGAAGTAATCCATGTGCGGCGCGTAATCCTTCTCCGCCTGTTCGTCAGTCTCGGAGACGGCCACGCACTGCGCAAATCCCATCGCATACGGATTGTCTTCCTTGCCCTTCTTCGCCATGACCTCCCAGTAGCCGTCCGCGACCTTCTGGCCCGCGATATAGCCGAAGTAGGACAGGAAGCTGTACTGGTAATCGTGGTCTGCGCAAAAATCGTAGGTTTCGACCGAGCCGCCGCCGGGAATCCATATGGGCGGATGCGGCTGCTGGATCGGGCGCGGCCACAGGTTCACATAGCGAAGCTGCGTGTACTTGCCGTTCCACGCGAACATCTTTTCCTCGGTCCACGACTTGATAATCAGGTCGTGCGCCTCGTAGTACTTCTCGCGCAGCGTGGCCGGAACCGCACCGTAGCAGAAGTTGGTATCCATCGAGGTGCCCACCGGGAAGCCCGCGACCAGCCGCCCGCCCGAAATCACGTCGAGCATCGCGAACTCCTCGGCCACCCGGATCGGCGGATTGTACAGCGCGATCGAGTTGCCGAGCACGACCAGGTTCGCGTTGCGGGTGCGCCGCGCCAGCGCTGCCGCCATGATATTCGGTGACGGCATCATCCCGTAGGCGTTCTGATGATGCTCGTTGACACCGAGGCCGTCATAGCCCATCCGGTCGGCGAACTCGAGCTGGTCCAGGTAGTCGTTGTAGAGCCGATGGCCGAGCTTGGGGTCGTACAGGTCGCGCGGGATGTCGACCCAGACGCTACGGTACTTCTCCTTGAAGTCATCCGGCAGAAACCGATACGGCATCAGGTGGAACCAGGTAAATTTCATAAACGCTCTCTCCTTTGGTGTCCTCGTACCGCCTCCCCGTTATTCATGCGGCATTGCGGCGGCCAGGTCCCCAGTCTTCTCCTTCGAATTGTTGGAATTGGTTTCGGCGCGGGCCTTTGAGTTCGCGCCATTGCTGCCATGGGGATGATACGAAGCGCCTACGCCGTTGCCCCGCTCTGGAACGGCCAGTGGAGACGCGGAGGATGCGGAAATCCCGAATGCGGACGGATGGACGGCCTTCAGGTGGAAATCAAGCGCCTGTTCGAGGAAATCGTCGGGGCTGAGTCCACTGACCTCGCGGAAGAAAGCGCTGTCGCGTCCGGTCAGCAAAAAGGTCCCGTTCAGGCCGGCCCATATCACGGCCGCGACCAGCGCGCGCCGATTCGGGTCGTCCACCGAGCCGGCCTCGCACACGCGCGATACCGATTTCGCCCACAGATCGAAGCACTCGCGCCCGAGCTTGAGGACAGTGTCGTAGCGCTCGATTTCGCCGCGATGCTTAAGCCGCTTTCGGATATGTGCGTATCCGGCCGACTGTTGAGTCAAAAACAGCTCGCGCGACTCGGCCAGGTATTCGAAATAGGCTGACACGACCGCGCGCAACTCCTCGAGCGGGGCAAGGCGGCGCGCCTGGATTTCACGATAACGGTCGTTCAGGCGCTGGATACGTTCGGCGGTAAGGGTGAGGAACAGGTCGTCGCGCGAGGAGAAGTAGAGATATATGGTGCCGACGGCCACCTCGGCCTCGCGCGCGATCATCCCGATTGTGGAATGTTCGAGTCCGCGGCGAGCGAAGACTCGGGCGGCGGCGGAGAGAATCGTCTCGCGTCGCGCGCGGCGTTCGCGCCCGTGACGTTCTTTTACGCTCATGATAGCGGCGGCTGAACTTGCGTTCAGTTTCTGAAACAAAGTTCATAGCGGCTTTCGCTACCACCTGTCAAACGCGCAAAGAGTCGGGGAATAGAGCGTCCGGCCAAGGCGTCAGGAAATTTGGATACGCGCTGTTCTTCATGACGGATTCGGCGCTGTCGTACCTTCAGAGCAGCCGAGGATGGGCGATCGGAACGGGCCCCAGCGTCGTGGTCGTGGACCAGGGCGTGGCGCGCTCACTGACGACTACGAGTCTCCGAGCCGACGTTTATGCATTCGTCTTTGACCAGCGGGGGCCTGATGGCGGGAATCGGCATCGAGGGCTCCAGGATCACCAGGATTGATCTGGAGCGGTGACACACTGGGTGCGCGGGGTTTTCCTTGGCATGGAGCCGGATCCGTGCCCCGTGTTCCGACCCGCCGCTGCACGCCGCACTTTTTCTATTGACTCAACCTCCTGGCAGCGTAGTGTTCTAACTGATTCGGACGGGGAAGCCGGTGAGAGGCCGGCACTGCCCCGCAACTGTATGGAGCCGGCGGGCGTTTCGGCCGGCTCCGAGTCAGGAAACCGGCCGAATCTTCCGAGCCGATAGGACCTTCGCGGGTGAGGGAGGCTTCAGGAGTCAAACGTTCCTGCGCGCCTGCGTCCCGGTTGCGACGCATCGCACTGATCTCCTAGCCCGCCGTTCGCGTTTGGTTCTTCGGCGGGAGTTTCAGTGGACGACAGGCGACCCGCAACAAACCCTCGTGAGGATCTTTCGCCGCCCGGCACCGGCCGGCGCCGGATTCTCGCGTTTGCGGCTTCGATAGCAATCCATGCGCTTGCGATCGCGACGCTTACGTATTTCGCGGCGCCGTCCGTCCGTCCGCGCACCGATTGGATCATCCTTCATGTCGGCAATCCCGGCATCGGCCACGATCTGAATCCGGGAGCGTCCGGAGGCGGCGCGACGCAAGCGCACCTCGAAGCGCCCAAATCGGCTCCCGCGAAAGCCAGCGCGCCCGCGCGCCATAAGATTGCGCGTCTGTATCCGCGTCCCCATCTCCACAAGCGCCCGGTGCGCCGCGTTCTCGCGCACGCCGAAAAGTCGCGGGTGAATGGCCCTTCGTTCGACGCTACGAAGCCGAACCCGGATGCGCGAAAAAGCGTCAACGCTGCGAATCCGCCCGCCGCTGATAACCGGGTGCTCAATTCGGCCGAGACCGGAGCGGCCTCGCAAGCCTTCAGCGCGGCCTCGGCGGGAACGGGAAACGGTATCGGCGGCCACGGACTTGACGATCGCGGCTCCGGCACCGGCGCGGGCATGACGTCCGCCTACGCGCGCTACGGAGAGAACCCGGCTCCCGAATATCCCGACGAGGCGCGCCGCAACAACGAGCAGGGTACGGTCCTGCTGCGCGTGCTGGTCGACGTGGACGGTTCGGTGAAGCAGGTCGAAATCGTGCACTCCTCGGGCTTCGAGCTTCTGGACGACGCGGCGCGCGAGACCGTGCTCCGTCGATGGCGGTTCGTGCCGGCGCGCGCGCACGGAATCGCGGTGGAAAGCTGGGTCAGGGTTCCGATTCGCTTCGCGCTGACCGAGGCCGATTCGGGATTGTGAGCGCGAGCGAGGCCTGGGCTTGCTCATTCTGCGGGAGCAGGGGACGCGCGTGGCGTGGATGCGGCCGGGTTTCGCAGCGCAGAGTCGGTGGCTGCGCCGGTGCGCAAGTGCCGCGTCTGCGAACCCTCACCTGTGTCCGGCAGAGAACTGCCCCAAGCGCCGGTAAGGGTCCTTTTGGTGAGTTCCATCGGCGGCGGCCCCGGCCGCTTCGGCGTTTCTGGCCGCAGCGCGGACCGTGGTATAAGGCATTCTGTCCGAAAGTGGGGAGGGAACGATGACCGAAAGGACAGGCGTGACGATAGTCGCGATTGTGGCGGCCGGTCTTTTCATCGGGGCGCTTATGAGGCCTTCGAGCGCCGCGGCAATCGAAGTCAAGAACGACCTCTACACAAAGCACGGGAAGATGGAGAGCGGGCCCGCACCGCGTAATCCGCTTACCCCAGCGCTGCGCAAGCAACTGGCCGAAACCGTCTCCTACGAGTCCGAAAAGTACCTCGACGAGGAAAGCGTCAAGAAATCCGAGGGCAAGCTCTACGTCGATATCGAGCACGCGAAGTTCTCTTACGTGCCGATGATGAAAAACGGCAAGGTGGACGTGCTCGCCAAGCTCGAGGCGCCCGAGTACCGCGGCGTCAAGGAGGATCCCCATAGCCGCGGCAGGGCCACCGGCAAACGCAAGGTTCTCATCTTCAACTACCGCCTCGACGGCAACAAGTGGACCGAGGTCGAGCCTCCGAAGTGGGAGGATGCGACCCAGACCGCGGCGGCGAAGAAGAAGTAGGAGCCGCGCTCACCGCGGAGCCTGGGACAGGGTCGGCTCCCGCGCGCCGGTGGGTTATAATCCCCGGCTGTGAAGGCCAAGCTCCAGGAAGATCTGAAAGCCGCGATGAAAGCCGGCGACAAGGCGCGCACCATGGTGCTGCGAGGCCTGCTTGCCGAGATTTCCCGCTACGAAGTCGAAAAGGACGTCCGCCGCGAAGCCGACGAGGCCGCGATAATCCAGCTCGTCAAACGCGAGCGGGCGCGCCGCGAAGAGGCGCTCGAATTCGCCCGCAAAGCCAATCGCCCGGACCTGATCGAGCAGAACGAGGCTGAACTAAAGGTCCTCGAAGGTTATCTCCCCGCAGCTGTCTCGCCCGACGAATTGCGCGCCGCGGTCGAGGCCGAAATTGCTTCCGGCTCCTCGCAGATGGGGCCGATCATGAAGGCGCTGCGCGACAGGTTCGGCGCTCGGCTCGACGGCAAAGCCGCCAGCGAGGCGGTCAAGCGGGCGCTCTCAGGCAAATCCTGACCGCGACCCGCCGGCTCGTCGTTGCCGAGTCTACTTCCTTGCGCCGACGGACGGTCCGTTTCCGGTTGACGCCCTCTGGCGTTTGCCTCTATTGACTTATGGATTCTGAGAATCCGCCCGATCCGGCCACGGGCCGACGCCGTAGCCGACGCAGCGCCTTGCGAGGATCACGCGCGGATTCGCAAGAGTCGCCGGGAGGAATTGATGGGCCAGAAGATTGAGCCGTTTCGAATCGCGGTCGCTGACTCGACGTTGGCCGATCTCAGGGAACGGCTGGCGCGGACTCGCTTTCCCGACGAAATCCCGGACAGCGGATGGGAGTACGGCACCAATCTCGCCTACCTTAAGGAACTCGTCGAATATTGGAAGACCAAATACGACTGGCGCAGGCACGAAGCCGAATTGAACCGATTCCATCATTTCCGCGCTAGCGTGGACGGACTCGGAATTCACTTCATACATGAGCCGGGTAAAGGCCCGAATCCGAAACCCCTTCTGTTGCTGCACGGATGGCCCGGATCGGTTTGCGAGTTTACCGAGATAATCCCGATGCTCACCGACCCGGCCTCACACGGCGGCGACCCCGCCGACGCGTTCACGGTGGTCGCGCCCTCGCTACCCGGTTACGGCTTCTCGGACCGTCCCGTCTCGCGCGCGATGAACATCCAGGCTATAGCGGAAATCTTCTTCAAGCTGATGACCGGCGTGCTCGGATACGAGCGCTTCGGGGCGCAGGGGGGCGATTGGGGCTCGGCGATCGTCTCGCGCATGGGTGAAGTCTACGAGCGGAACCTTTACGGGATTCACATCAACATGATCTCGGTCGGCCCCGCCGAAGGGCGCAACGCGCCCGACCTCACGCCCGAGGAGCGTGTCTTTCTCGGCGATATCGAGCGCTTTCGCCAGGGCGAGACCGGTTACCAGTGGATCCAGGGAACCAAGCCGCAGACCCTTGCCTACGCGCTGAACGATTCGCCCGCGGGCCTGTGCGCGTGGATCGTCGAGAAGTTTCGCACCTGGAGCGATTGCCACGGCGACGTGGAGCGCAGCTTCACGCGCGACCAGCTGCTGACCAACGTGATGGTCTACTGGGTGACGCAGACGATCAATTCATCCATGCGTCTTTACTACGAGGTGCGGCATCATCCGTGGCGCCTCAAGCCGGGCGCGCGGATCGAGACGCCCACCGGGATTGCGATCTTCCCGGCCGAGCTGGTTCGTCCGCCGCGCCATTGGGCGGAGCGAATCTACAACGTCAAGCGATGGACCGTGATGCCGGCGGGCGGTCATTTTGCAGCCATGGAGGAACCGGAACTGCTGGCGGACGATATCCGCGCGTTCTTCCGCGAAATGGAATAGCGCGCGCGCCTTCACTTGCCGGCCGCGGGCTCGGCGCCTTCGCCTTCCAGTTCGAGCAGTTCCGCGTACAGCCGTTCGGTTTCCGCGCCGAGCTGCTCGTAGCGCGCGATAAGCCGGTCGGCGTCCATGCGCGCCAGGTAAAAATTCGGATCGTTCATCTCGACACCGAGCGCGGTGCGCTCGGCTTCCTTTTCCGCGATCAGATCTTCGAGCTTCTTGCGCCGCCGTTCGGCACGTTCGCGCCGGCGCTTTGCCTCGCGCGAAGCCTCGCGATCTCCGGCCGCCGCCGCCGCGCCGTTTCCGTTAGCCCGGGTGGCAGCCTTCGCGCGGGCGGCTGGCGCGGGCGCGTGTGCAGCGCCGGTGGCCGCGAGCGCTTCGTTCTCGGCCTTCTTGCGCAGGTAGTCGTCGTAATTGCCGAGGTAGCGGACGGCGTGCCCGCGTCCGACTTCGATCACTTCGGTCACGAGTTCGTTAAGCACGTGGCGGTCGTGGCTGACGAGCACCACGGTGCCGGGAAAGCGCCTGAGCGCCTCGAGCAGCGTGTCCTTGGCCACGATGTCGAGGTTGTTGGTCGGCTCGTCGAGCAAAAGGCAGTTGTTGCGACGGGCGAGCACTTTGGCAAGCGCAAGCCGCGCTCGCTCGCCGCCCGACAGCACGCCGACCCGCTTCATCACGTCGTCGCCCGAGAACAGCATCGCGCCCAGGATCGCCCGCAGCTCGGTTGTGCCGAGCCCTTCGGCGCCTGATTCGAGCTCCTCGAGCACGGTCTTTCGGTAGTCGAGCGCTTCGGCAAGATTCTGCGCAAAGTAGCCGACGCGGACGCCGTCGCCGACCTTGCGCTCGCCGCCGCTCAGCGGCTCGACGCCTGCGAGCAGCTTCATCATCGTTGATTTCCCGGCTCCGTTCGGCCCGACCAACGCTATCCTCGCGCCGCGTTCGATAGCCAGGTCAACTCCGTCGTAAACGCACAGGTCGCCGTAATACTTCACCGCCCGGGTCAGTTCGAAAACGCGCCGCGCGCCCCTGTCGCACGAGGGAAAGGTGATTGAGGGTGGTCGTTCCATTCCGGCCGGAGGCTCCAGCCGCTCGAGCTTGTCGAGTTGCTTGATGCGGCTCTGCACGAGCTTGGCCTTGCTCGCCTGGTAGCGGAAGCGGCTGATAAACGCCTCCATCCGCTCGATCTCGGCGCGCTGCTTCTCATAGGCAAGGCGTTCGGCCTCGAAGCGCGCCTCGCGCTCGCGAAGATAGAACGAATAGGGGCCCGGGTATTCCGTCAGTTTGCCGCGCGAAAGCTCCACAGTCCGGTCGGTCACCCGGTCGAGAAAATAACGGTCGTGCGAGACCACTATTATTCCGCCGCGGTACGAGCCGAGGTACTCCTCCAGCCAGTTGCGCGCTTCGATATCCAGATGGTTGGTCGGCTCGTCCAGCATCATGAAGTCGGGCTGGTCGAGAAGCATCTTGGCCAGCGCAATTCTCATCCTGATGCCGCCGGAGAACTCGGCCACGTCGCGGTCGAGGTCGGAGGCGGTGAATCCGAGCCCGAACAGCACCGCTTGTGCGCGGCTTTCGGCGCCGTAGAAATCCGAATGTTCGAGTTGGCTCAGAACTTCGCCCAATTCCTCGAGCGCCGCGTCGTGGGCCGGCCCCGACGGCTCGCTGGCGAGAATTCTCTCGAGTTCGCGCTGGCGCGCCTCGAGTTCCTGGAGCCGGGTCAGCGCCGAGAGCGTCTCCTGAAGAAGGCTTCGCCCGCCCATCTCGGGCGCGTCCTGGTGCAGGTATGCAACTCGCGCGCGTTGCGGCAGCGTGACTCGCCCGGAGTCGGGCTCGGTCACGCCCGCGATTATCTTCATCAGTGTGGACTTCCCGGCGCCGTTTAGTCCCACCAGACCGACCCTGCCGTTGTCAGGCATCGACCACGAGACTTCGGCAAGAATCTTGCGTCCGCCGAAAGAGCGGGAGATGTTGTCGAGGCTCAGCACGTTTCGATCATGCGATCGTACCAGCCCCGCATGAGCTCCGAAAGCCGGGGCGGCCTCGCATTTCACCTGAATCATACAACATGTTATATAGTTCTACATTATGACTTCTTTCGGTCCGCCCTACCCGATGCCCCGAAGCGCGGGCGAATTCCAGCGGCTATGTCTGAGGCTTCTGCGGCGCCACTGGCAGCTCCCCCATCTCGAGCGCTTCCGCGATCCCGAACGCCGTGAATCCGGTATCGACCTGCTCGAGGTTAGCGGGCGCCCGGCGCTTCACGCGGTGCGATGTGAGCTGCGCGAGATGCGCGAAGCGCCGAGAGCGGCCGAGCTCAAGGCGGCCGTGGATCGGGCGGCTGCCCTCGGGCTGCCGATCGGGACCTTGGTGATTGCGACGACCGCGTGGCGTTCCAAGGCGCTCAAGCGCGCGCTCTTTGACCTTAATCGCGCGCTTCGCGTGGCCGGGATGTTCGCGGTCGAGGTGCTGTGCTGGGAGGATATCGAGGAGCTGCTCGACGAGTACCCTGACGTGATGGCGAGGTTCGAGTCGACGCCCAAGCGCCAGGCCTTGTCAAAGGCGGATTCGCGATGCCGGTTCGAGCCGCGCGCGGTGCCGATACCCGTGGCGCAGCAGCCCGACGACATCTCCCACGAACTGGACGCCGCCGTGGCCCTGGTGGAACGGCGCGACTACCAGATGGCGCGGCTTCGCCTGATGCAGCTTCGCGAGCGCGGATGGCGCGCGATGAACCAGGGCCAGAAGCTCGCCCTGCTCACCAGTCTTGCGCTCGCATGGCTCGGCGAGGGCGAGGAGCGCAAGGCCGCGATGCTGTTTATCGCGGGCCGCTCGCTCGGAGCCGAAGATGAGAGCGCATGCACCAACGAAATCCTCGCCTACGAGCTGCTCGGTGAATACGAGCACGCCTGCTCGCTCGCCCAGACCGTAAGCGCGCGGTTTCCGGCAAGCGGCCGCGCGCTCGCGCTTTGGCTCAACAATCTTCCCGCGGTCGAGGACATTGCCGCGCTGCGTTCGCGGGTGCCGGCGGCGCTGGCCGGCGATCCCGAGGTGAATACGGTGCTTTCGCGCCGCGCGCTCGCACGGGGCGATTATGCGCGCGCGGAGGAGTTCGCCCGCAAGGCCGCGCAGTCCAGCCCCCACAGCGCGGACGCGTGGCTGCTGCTCGGCCAGGCGATCCTGCTGCGCGAGATACAGGCCGCCGCGGCAGTCGCCGGCGCAAAGCGGGTGCGCGAGGCCGAGGAATGCTTCAGCCGGGCGGTTTCGGCGGCGACCGGGACGGGAGCCGTGGCAACCGAGGTCCAGGCGCTGATCGGCCGCGCCCAGGCGCGAATCGCGCTGCGCGACGCCGACGGTGCCGGACGCGATATCGAGGCCGCCCACGCGCTCGAGCGCGAGGACGCCAACGGACTTTGCGAGTACGGCATCCTGCTGCGCTCGCGCGGCGAACTTTCCGACGCGATCGAGATCTTTCGCCGCGCGGTGCGGATCGGTGGACGCGATGACGCCGAGTACCATCTGGGCGTCACGCTTTACGAGCGCGCCGCCCCGGGCGACCTGCAGGAGTCGGTTGTGCTTCTCGGCCGCGCGGTGCGCGAGACCGGCTCGATGGCCTCGGACGATTACCTGTTCGCGGTTTCGGCGGCCGTGGAGGCGCTTTCGGCGCTTGAGCGATGGCATGAGGCGGAGGAACTGCTGGCCGAAGTCGACGCGCAGCGGGTCTCGCACGTCGCGCTTCTGACCCTGAAGGGGCGACTCGAACTGTCGCGCGGCAACGTCAGCGACGCCTGGCGCCTGGCCGACGAGGCGCTCTGCGAGGTGAGTTCGGAGCACGACCCGCAGCACAAGCGCAAGCTTGCCGCCCTGCTCCATGACCTGGGACGCTACGCCGAGGCGCTGGTACTGTGGCAATCGATAAGCGCCGCGGGCGGCGGCACGGCGGTTGACATGCGCCGGCTGCTCGAGTGCGCCAACCGGCTCGGACGCGACGATATCGTGCTGCAGGCGCTGCGCGATTTGAAGAACGCCGGCGGCCTCGGCGAGGGCGCGCTCGAGTTCGAGATCGAACTTCTCGAGCGCCACGATCCTGAGCGGGCGCTCGAGCGTCTTACCCAGCATCTCAAGGATCATCCCGAGGACCGCGTCATGCGTCTTCGGCGTTCGGTCCTTGCGCGCAGGCTCGGGCGCAAGGAGCTCGTCGCCGACGATACGCAATCGATGCCGCCGGCGCGCGAGGTTCTGCCGAGTCTCGGGCGCGTCGCGGTGCAACTGATGCGCGAGGCGGGCCGCCCCAACGAAGCCCTGAGCTACGCCTACGACCTGCTCAGGCGCAATCCGGCCGACGCCGACGCGCATCGCGCCTACCTGATCGCGCTCGGTCCGATGGGGGCGATGCCGGTGGTGCCGGACTTCGAGACCGCGCAGCCCGGATGCGCGGTCTGTTTCGTGGAGCCGCAGGACGGCGCCGAACAGTGGGTAATCCTGGAAGACTCGCCCGAGGCCGATGAAGCGGCCGGCGAGTATGGCCCGACCCATCCGCTGACCCGTCAACTGAGGGGACGGCGTCCGGGCGACAAGTTCACGCTTCCCGACTCGACGCGGCTTTCGCGCCGCTCGGCCGTGGTCAAACGGATAATCTCGAAGTACGCCTATCGCTACCAGGATTGTCTGAATGGATGGGAATCGCGCTTTCCGGGCCTTCCCGAAATCGAGATGGTACAAAGCGCCGTGCGCGCCGCGCCGCCCGAGGAGCTTCCTGCCGCCCCAACTCCGGTGGCCTTGCCTAACGGGTCGCGCGAAAGCGCCCTCGATTCCGCCGTCGAAGCGTACAGGTCGGGAACCCTCTCGATTCACGGATTCGCCGAGCGCGCGGGTCTTGGCGACCTGCAGGCGGTCCTGGCGCTTGCTGCGCGGCCCGGCGCGCACATCAAATGCTGCGAGGGTTCCGAGGACGAACTCAACGCGGCGCTTTCGGCGCTTGAGCGCGCGGACACCGTCGTGCTCGACCTGAGCGCTATCGCGACGCTCTGCCTGCTCGGGCGGCTTGGCCTGCTCAAGAGCTGGCCGCGCCGTTTCATGATCGCACAGTCCACGCTCCATGCGCTGCGCCGCCTCCAGTTCGACGAGCTGCCAGTCAGCCTTCCTGCGGGCTTTTCCGCCGCGATGGTTGCGCAGGAGGAGGATGCGCCTCGTCGACGTCCCGAACTCGAACTCAAAACGCTGGCCGACGCGATACAAGGCGCGTGCGCCGTCGCCGACGCCGGGATGCTGGCCGCGTTGGCACCCGAGCAACGTGACCGGCTGCTCGACCTGTTCGGCCGTTCCGGAGCTGAGAGCGTCGTGCTCGCCTCGATGCCGGGCCGGGCGCTCTGGACTGACGATATGGTACTGGCGAATTTCGCCCGCGCTGAGTTCGGCGTAAGGCGCATCTGGACCCAGAGCGCGCTGATGGCGCGAGTCAGGGCGGGAAACCTCGACCCGGCGGAACTCGGCACTGCGGGCACCAAGCTTGCCGGATGGGGTTATTCGTTTACCACCCCGAGTATCGAGACGTTGATGCGGGCCGGCTCGGTCGCGATGTGGAATCCCGAGGAGTTTCCCTTGAAACAGGTGCTCGACTTGTTTTCGACCGACAGACTCAAGCTTGGCGACGCGGTGATTCTCGCTGCCGAGTTTATCGTGCGGATGTATGCCGACGTGTATCTGCGCGTCGCGCGGACCTCGGTAACGCTGCGCCTGCTTGACCGCCTCGCGATGCGAACGGGCGGGCGCGAGGCGATCGACGCGCTGCCGCAGTCGCTGCCGATACGTTTTGGACTCGACCTGATACGCGCGCGCGAGCTTGCCGACGCGATCCGGGGATGGGTGGCGGAGCATCGAGAGGAAATCGCCGCGTAAGACGGCAGGTTCACGGGCCGGGGGCGGAGCGCTCCAGGTGCTCCGCCCTCTTTTTGTCATGCTCGCGAACGTTGCAGACGCCTCTCGCCGTGGGTGGGCGATGGTTGGGGGCGCGGACGACCGCAGCGGGCGGCGTGGCGCGCTCCACCGCGGGCCGGTCGATTGCGTCTGACCTTTGAAGTAAGATGAAGCAGCGAGCCGAAGGGGTCAGGAGGGAGGCAGGATGGCTGCAGTCAGCGAGGGCGATCGTTTCGTGCTGATCGATCGGAGACTGTTCCGAGACGACAACACGCGCATCTTCGTGGGCATGGTTGACCGTTTTGAGGAGGGCGTCATTATCGCACGGGGCTTCGGCTATCACGTCAGTCCCTACGAGGTGACGGGCACGGAGCGCCGCAGCGAAGAACGCATCCGCATCATTTCGCTTGCCGCCGGCGACATCATCTACCTGCTTCCCCGCGACCAGGACGTCTCCAAGCTTCAACTCAAGCGTTCGCCGAAGTCCATGATGCTGACCGACGGCAAGTTCGCGATGGACCTGAGCGACTTTATGCTGCGCGGATAGGTTTTCCGCGCGCGAATCCCACCTTGTGGTCGCCGCTTTCCGCCGGATGGGAAAGGCTCAGCCGCGCCTGGCGCCAAGGCCTTCGACGAATTCGATTATCGCGTTCGCGGTCGCTTCGGGGTTGTCGAGCGGCACGTGATGGAACGCGCGCGGGATCTCGCGGTATTCCGAAACGGGGATCCTGCGCTTCATCCGGCGTGCCAGGCGCCGACTCACCAGTTCGCTTTCGGCGCCGCGCAGGATAAGCGTCGGCATCGTGATCCGCCTCAGGTTCGGCCTGCCCAGTGGCGTTTCGGTTTTTCGCCATGAGCGCGTCTCCGGATCGAAGCGAAACGCCCAGTTCCCGTTGGGAAGCTGTTCCGCACCCTTGAGCGCCAGCTCCTCCATCCGCTCCTTTGTCAGATAGGTGCCGGGCGGCGAAAGCCTGAACTTGCGGATGATGTCGGCCGAGGATTTGAGCTCCGGGCGCTTGCCTCCCTGTGCTCTGCGACGCCATCGCCACTGCAGCCGCCGCCATAGCGGAGGGGGACCGTGCGGAGCGTCGACGATTACCAGTGCCTCGATTCCGTCGGCCAGCATCAGCGCGCACCACTGGGCGACCGCGCCGCCCATCGAATGCCCGACCAGGACGACTCGCGTTGCCAGCGTTTCGATAAGCGCGCCCACATCCTTGACGTAAGCGGCGGGCCCGTAATGAGGCGGTGTCGACCATTGGCTTCGCCCGTGCCCGCGAAAATCGAGCGCGATCACGTGCCCATACGGCACGAGCATCGGCGCGACATAATCCCACCAGTGTGCGTGGGCTGCGCCGCCGTGCAGCAGCACGAAGGTCCGGCGCGCCGCGTCGCCGCCCCAGTCGAGATAATGAAGCCGAAGGCCGTTGCCTTCGAAGAACCGGCTGGTCGGTCCCGCTTCGGCGGTAACCGCTTGTTCGTGACCCATCATGATAGCGATCCTAAACGACCTTTCGCACGGATAATAGACGGATAATACCGTCGCTCTTCTGGAACCGCGCCCGCCGCGCATGTTAACAAGCGACTGCAAACCTTTTATCCGGCGCACCGGCGCGCGCGAAGGAGTTGCCCGCGATGGCTTCGTTGAGATTGGAGAACAGGAACGCCCTGATAACCGGCGGCGCGAGCGGAATCGGCCGCGCCACCGCGCTTCGATTCGCCGAGGAGGGCGCCAACGTTGCGGTTGCCGATCGCAACCTCAAGGCCGCCGAAGAGGTCGCAGCCGAAGTCGCCAGTCTCGGCCGCAAGGCGCTCGCGATAGCGGTTGACGTGAGCGAGGAGCGGCAGGTTGACGCGATGGTCGAGCTGGCGGTCGGAGCGCTTGGCGGCGTCGACATCCTGGTTGCGGCCGCGGGCGTCTCGCACGCGCGCTACGGCGAGCGCAACGACCATCCGATGCCGCTTGTGGAGAAGCCGCTCGCCGACTGGCGCAAGGTGCTGGCGATCAATCTTGACGGCGTGTTTTTATGCGACCGCGCGGTCGCGCGCGAGATGATAAAGGCGGGACGCGGTGGCCGCATCATCAACATTTCCTCGGCTGCGGCAAGAATTCCGCTCCCCGGCTCTGGCGAATACTCGGTCAGCAAGGCCGGGGTGTGGATGCTCACGCGGGTCCTTGCGCTCGAGCTCGCGCCGCATCGGATCACCGTCAACACGATCGGTCCCGGCTTCATCAAGACGCCGATGACCGCGCCGGTTGAGCGCTCGGAGGGTTTCGCAAAGCGGCTGATAGAACGCGTGCCGCTCGGTGTCATGGGCGAGGCGAGCGACGTTGCGAACAGCGCTGTTTTTCTCGCCAGCGACGAGGGGCGATACTATACAGGATCGATTCTCCATCCCGACGGCGGTATCGTGATGCAGTAAAGAAGGGACGAATGAAACCGCGTATTCATCCTACACTCCGGAGGGCTCCCGGATGGATTGCCGCGATCGCGCTAGCCGCCGGTCTTGGCCTGTCCGCGGCCAACGGAGGGCCGCGCGTCGCTATCGCACAGGAGGCGCCGCCGCCCTCGCGGGCGCCGGGCGAAATCCAGATGCCGACGCTGCCGATGCTCTCGGTGCAGGCAATTCCCAATTACGGAACCGCTCCGCTTACCGTCGGATTCACGGTAATGACGGTCGATCCGGCCGATTCGAACTTTGTCTATTACAAATGGGATTTCGGCGATGGTCACGTGTCGATCGTTCCGCCGCCGTTCACCATCAACACCTACACCACGCCCGGCTCCTACCTCGTGACCGTGACCGCGGTGACCGAGGATGGACGCTCGGCCACCGCGACGACCGGAATAGTCGTTCGTCCCGCAAGCCGGGGCTGACGAACGGCGAATCGACTGCGGCAAGACGTGCAGCGTCGCGGCTCGGTTGACTCACGCGTCGAATCCCACGGTAATTGAGAGGATGGCCGGATATAAGGGCAAAGGCGTCATGTTGTGGGTGGCAGCGCTGGCCGCTGTAGTTGCGTTCGCGGGCGGATGCGAGCAGGCGGAGCTCAAGGCGAACGAGGAGCAGGTCAAGGCCCAGCAGCAGCAGATCGAGGAGTTGCAAAGGCAGATCGCCGCGATAAAGGCGCAGCAATCCTACGCGCCGCCCCCGACCGCGCGAGCATACCCGGCCGCCGCGCCCGGAACTCCTGGAAGCTGCGACCGCGACGTGATGCGCCTTGCCACCCGCCGCGGCGGTGAGGCGTTTTCCTCCGGCAATCTGACGCGCGCGCTCGGCTACTACCGCGACGCGCTGACCGCGTGCCCCGGCAATGCGCGGGCCGCGCTCAACGTCGCCCGCACCTACGAGGCGATCGGAAACCGCGACGAGGCGATCAAGTATTATCGGCAGGTGGCGTCGTCCGGCGGCAACCCCGGGGACCTCGAGGCGGCGCGGGTTGCGCTTTCGCGCCTGGGCGCCTCGCGCTAGCGGCGTTCCACCGCGCTGGCGCCTGCGGCGGTCTGAAGCGCATCGGTTCCAGAAAAAAATTTTCTTTCTCAGGCGGGAACCATCCGCGGCGCCGAAGTGTTTTGTTGGCGGCAGTTTCGCGACCCGTGAGTGCCGGTTTGCGCCGGGCTGAAAGGCCTGCGCGATCCGGCTTGCCTTCGGAGCATGTGACCATGGCGCCAAAAATCGGCTCGAACCCGGAAGCCACGGTGGAGAAAATGGTCGGCCTGCATCAGATCCTGCCCGCGCAATATTTCGGCCTCGCGGGTGCGGGTCGCTTCTCGGCGGAGCAGCGCCTGATGCTTGCGCTGCTCGCCGACGCGCTTAACGTTTATCAACATGGTGTTCTATCGCGCGCGACTCGAAAGCGCCTTCTCTATCTCGACGCCGAGCGCTGGATAATGGCCAGCTGCGACAATATGCACATCTTCAGCTTCGAGACGGTCTGCGACGCTCTCGGGATCAACTCCTCCACGCTTCGCCGAAACCTTGTCGCATGGAAGCATCGCGTCGCTCACGATCCGGCTCTCGGCCCGTCAGCCCATCTAAGGCTCAAGAACACTCCGCGCGAGCGCCGTCTGAGCCATCCGCGACCGAGCGCGCGCAAACCGAGACGGGCGCTCGGCAACCAGGCGCGCCGCTGACTGCCGCGTCCTGACGGCGAGGGCGAGACGGCCGCCAAGCAGCCGGCTGCCACAGCCCTTGCGTCTCTCGTATTGTTGCTTCAACCGTGCGATATATTCTGCGGTCTGCATTGGAGCGTCGCCGCTGGCGCCAACGTGCAAGGCCTTCGCGCCCGGCCGGAAAAGCCCGAGTGAAAATCAGCTTCCGGACCGCTCGCGCGCTGTTGCACTCGTAAATGAGGAGGAATCGCCAGGCTTGAAAGACGTATTCAGCGTTGAAGGCAAGGTAACAATCGTAACCGGCGGAGGAACCGGAATCGGCGAGTCGATCGCGAAGGAATTCGCCCGGCGCGGCGCGAAAGTTCTTATCGCCAGCCGCAAGGCCGAGCATCTGGAAGGCGTCCGCGATGCGATCCGCAAGGAAGGCGGCACCTGCGAGATGACCCTGTGCGACGTGCGCGTGCCCGAACAGTGCGACGCGATGGTCGAAGCGGCGGTCAAGCATTTCGGCCGGCTCGACGTGCTTATCAACAACCACGGAGCAAGTATCGCCGCCCCTTCGCTGGAGCTTTCGCCCAACGGATGGCGCGCCGTTATCGGCATCAACCTCGACGGAGTTTTCTTCTGCTCCAAGGCGGCGGCCCGCCAGTTCATCAAGCAAGGCGGCGGCGGCTCGATAATCAATATTTCCTCGACCGCTGGAGTCCACGGCTCGCCGACGATGCTGCCGTATGGGGCGGCCAAGGCGGGGGTGATCAATCTGACCGTGTCGCACGCTGGCGAATGGGGTGCCCACGGTATCCGGGTCAACTGTATCGCGCCCGGGCCGATCGACACCGAGGGAGCCGCGCCGCGGGTATGGCCGAATCCGAAGGTCAAGGAGATGGTTGCGAGGTCGCGCGCGCTGGGACGTTTCGGCCGGGTCGAGGAAATCGCCTATCCGTGCCTGTTCCTCGCTTCGGAAGCTTCGAGCTATGTGACCGGGGCGCTGCTTATCGTCGACGGCGGGCAGGCGCCGCGCGTCGAGTGAGCGTCGGCGGCGAGGACTGCCTCGCCGTCGCTTGTCGTGTCGGGCGCGCCGTGGTACGGCATTTCCTGCCGCAACCGCCGCGTTGCGGCTCGCGGCGGATTGCCGCGTCAAAGTTTTAGGGAGGATAGTCGTCTACCTTGGATTTCGGCTTCAGCGAGGAGCAGGAGATGCTGCGCGCGAGCGCGCGCAGCCTTCTTGAAAAGGAATGTCCTTCGACGGTCGTGCGCAGGCTGATGGACGACGAGCGCGGCTACGACCCCGGATTGTGGAAGCAGATGGCGGAGCTCGGCTGGACCGGGCTCGTGCTGCCCGAAGATTTCGGCGGGGGCGGTCTCACCTACGTTGATCTGGTGGTGATCCTCGAAGAGATGGGCCGCGTCCTTCTCCCGTCGCCGTTTATCTGGACCGTGATGTTTGCCGAGGCGCTAAAGCGCGCAGGCTCGCCGGCGCAGAAGAAAGAGCTGCTGCCCAGGATTGCCTCGGGCGAGCTCGTTTCGACGCTGGCCTACATGGAGCCGTCGGGGCGATGGGACGCGGAGGGTATAGCGATGCGCGCCGAGCCGCAAGGCAGCGGCTTTCGCCTCGAGGGCCGCAAGCTCTACGTTCCCGACGCGCACGTTGCCGGACAGTTCCTGGTGGCCGCGCGCACCGGCGAAGCGGGCGAGAAGGGAATCACGCTGTTTGTGGTCGACGCGAAGCATCAGGGCCTCGCGGTCACGCCGCTCAAGACGATGGACCAGACCCGCAAGCTTTCGGAAGTCACTTTCACGGGCGTGCAGGTTGAGCCCGAGGCGGTCGTCGGGCGGGTCAACGAGGGATGGCCGCTGCTGTCGCAGGTTCTCGATCGCGCCAAGGTGATGCTTGCGGCGGAGATGATGGGCGCGGCCCAGAAAGTGCTCGAAACCACCACCGAATACGCGAAGATTCGCGTCCAGTTCGGCCGCCCGATCGGAAGCTTCCAGGCCGTCCAGCATAAGTGCGCCAACATGCTGCTCGACGTGGAAAGCGCCAAGTCCGTCGTCTATTACGCCGCATGGGCGGTGACCAACGAGATTCCAGAAGCGCCGCTTGCGGCGGCTACCGCCAAGGCCGCGGCTTCCGACGCGTTTCGGCGTACGGCGAACGAGGGTATCCAGGTGCACGGTGGAATCGGCTTCACCTGGGAGCACGACATGCATCTGTATTTCAAACGCGCCAAGTCCTCGGAGTTCACCTTCGGCGACGCGAGTTTCAATCGCGCACAGGTCGCCAATCTGATCGGACTCTAGCGCGCGCCAAACCAACAAGAGGTTGAATCGATGGCTGAGCAAAGCATCGTTGGCAAGACAGGCAAACCGTTCCGTTTTCCGATTGAATGGAGCAAGGTGCGCGAATTCGCCCGCGCCATCAAGGACCCGAATCCGCTCTACTTCGATCCCGAGCTGGCAAAAAAGGAATGCGGCGGAATTCCGGTCCCTGTCACCTTTCTTCAGGCCGCGGCGTTCTGGCAGGACGAGCAGTCGAGCCCCGGGATGGGCGGCTTCGACCTTCGCCGTATCCTGCATGGTGAACAGGAGTTCGAATTCTTCAAGCCGATACTGGTCGGCGACGTGCTGACCGGCGTTGCGCGGGTCGCCGACCTGTTCGAAAAAGAGGGCGGACGAGGCGGCAAGATGCGCTTTCTTGTGGTCGAGACGGAATACACCAATCAGAAAGGCGAGAAGGTGGCGATCGCGCGTTCGACCCTTATTGAGACCGGACAGGCGGTCAAGGCCAGCTGAACCGCGGCGATATTGCGAAGGAGAAATTGCCATGCCGGCAAAGCTCAAATTCGACCAGGTGAAAGTCGGGGACGAGATTCCCGCGTTCGTCGTTGAAGGTGTCACCCGTGCGGATTTCGTCCGGTACGCGGGTGCTTCCGGCGACTTCGTCCCGCTCCATTACGACCAGACTTTCGTTGAGGCGGCGGGGATTCCGACCGTGTTCGCCCAAGGTATGTTTACCGCGGGCCTGCTGTCCAAGGCGCTGACCGATTACGTTGGCGTCGGGCAGGTGCGCAAGTTCAAGGTCCGGTTTGCCACCCGCGTGTGGCCGGGCGACACGGTTACGTGCCGCGGCAAGGTGACCAACAAGACCGAGAGGAACGGTGAGAAGATAATCGAGGGCGAGCTCGAGGTCGTCAACCAGAAGGGCGAACCCGCGATTAAGGGCTCATTCGCGGCCGCTTGCGCCTGACGCGCACCGCCGTCGTGCGCCAGGGCTCGCGCGGCGGCGCGAAAAAAGGCAGTTTGAGAAGGCGCGATGCCGGAGCCTGACCGCTCCGGCATCGCTTGTTTTGCACGCCGCGCGCGAAATTTCAATCGATTCCCCGACGATGAGTCCCGCCGCGAGGATTCCTTGATAACTCGGCGGGATTGCGCCAAACAATGGTCGTAGGGAAGGCCGCTGGGACGGGCCGTTTAACTCTCGGCCCGGCGGCAAGGTATTTTCTGGCATGGCCGAACCACGTTACATCATAATTCACGGGCACTTTTATCAGCCGCCACGCGAAAGTCCCTGGACCGGACTTATCAGCCCGGAACCGGGCGCGGCCCCGTTTTCCAACTGGAATGAGCGAATTCTAAGCGAATGTTACACGGCCAACGCCCACGCCCACATCATGGAGGGCACGGTCGTTCACGTCCGCAACAATTACGAACTGCTCAATTTCGACCTCGGACCGACGCTCGCTTCGTGGCTCGAACGCCACGGCAAGGCCGCCTACCGCGCCTTCAGGCGCGGCGACGAGGTGAGCTCTGCCGCGCACGGCGGGCACGGCAACGCGATGGCGCAGGCCTACAACCATTCGATTTTGCCGCTGCTTCATCCTCGCGACCGCGAATTGCAGGTCGCGTGGGGAATCGAGGACTTCGGGTTCCGCTTCGGACGGCGGCCCGAGGGAATGTGGATGCCGGAATGCGCGGCCGACGATGACTCGCTGGGCGCGCTTGCGGCGGGCGGGCTCAAGTTCACGATCCTAGGCGACGACCAGGGAACTTTCCGCGGAGCGAAGGATCGTTCGGCGGGGCCGTTTCTATGGACACGCGGCGAACAGAGGCTTGCCGTCTTTCGCTTCGATCGCGCCCTTTCCGGCTTGATTTCCTTTGGGGACGGACTGGAAGACGGCGTGAGGCTTGCCGAACGGCTCGCCGAGGCGGCGCTCGCCCTCGAGCCCGGCGCCGCGCTTCTTATCGCGACGGACGGCGAAACTTTCGGCCATCACAAGCGCAGCGGCGCCGCCGAGCTTGCGCGTGCGATGATGGCGCTTTCGCGCCGTGACGACGTGGTTGTAACCAACTGCTCCGCCTACCTGGCGGCTCATCCGGCGGCCGGCTCGTTCGAGATGAACGGGCCAAGTTCATGGAGCTGTCCGCACGGAGTCGAGCGATGGCGTTCTGACTGCGGATGCCGAATCGACCCGGAGACCAGCCAGGCGTGGCGCGCGCCGCTGTTCGACGCGATGGAGTTTGTCAAGAACCACGTCAACGGCGTTTACGACCGGTTTGCTCCGGCGATGGTCGAGAAGCCGCAGGCAGCGCTCAAGGAATCGGTCCGCGTCTTCATCGATCCGAATCCCGCGATCCAGGAAGAGTTTTTCGCGCGCCACAAGGTGAGCGACGAGCGCAAACGCGAACGCCTGATGCGTCTGTTCGAGATGGTGCGGGCGGGGCAAGCCGCGCTCACCAGTTGCGCCTGGTTTTTTGACGATTTCGGCGGGCTCGAAGGCCGGGTGGCGCTCAGATGGGCTGCGCGCGCGGTCGAGCTGGCCGCCGAGTTCGCACCCGGTATCGAGGGCGAACTTTTGACCCGTTTGCGCGAAATCCATTCCAATCGCCGCGACATCAGCGATGCCGCAACGCTTTACCTGAGTTTGAAGACGCGCGAAGCGCGCGGGAGGATCTAGCCGCCGATGGCCTCTAATCAGACCGCCGACATCGAATCGATTCTTAACGAGGGACGCAAATTTCCACCCAGCCCGGAATTCTCGAGCCGCGCATGGATCAAAAGCCTCGCCGAGTACGAGGAGCTGTGCCGGCGTGGCGAGCAAGACCCCGAGGGATTCTGGGCCGAATGCGCCCGGGAAATTTCCTGGTTCAAACCGTTTGATAAGGTTCTCGAGTCCAACTTTCCGTTCGCCAAGTGGTTCGTTGGCGCGCAAGTCAACGCCGCCTACAACTGTCTTGACCGCCATCTTGCGGGGCCGCGCCGCAACAAGGCCGCGTTGATCTGGGAGGGCGAACCGGGCGATTCGCGCGTGCTGACCTACCAGATGCTTGCCGACGAGGTGGGGCGGTGCGCCAACGCGCTCAAGAGTCTTGGCGTAAAGGCGGGCGACCGAGTTGGAATCTACATGCCGATGGTGCCGGAGGCGGCGATCGCGATGCTCGCGTGTGCGCGAATCGGCGCGATTCATTCGGTGGTATTCGCCGGGTTTTCGGCCGAGGCGCTCGCCGAGCGCATGAATGACGCCGAAGCGAAGCTGCTCATCACCGCGGACGGGGGATGGCGGCGCGGCCAGGTGGTCGAACTCAAGAACAACGTCGATGAAGCACTCAAGCGCGCGCGAACCGTGAGCAAGTGCCTCGTACTGAGGCGGGTTGGAAACAAAGTCGATATGCATCGTGGACGCGACCTCTGGTGGGACGAGCTGGTCCCCGCGCAAAGCCCCGGCTGCGAGGCCGAGCGGCTCGACTCCGAGCATCCGCTCTACACGCTCTACACGTCGGGCACGACCGGACGGCCCAAGGGCATCCTGCACACGACCGGCGGTTACCTGGTTCATACGGTCTCGACGATGCGATGGGTCTTCGATCTGAAGGACGAGGACATCTACTGGTGCACGGCCGATATCGGATGGGTGACCGGCCACAGCTACACGGTTTATGGACCGCTGGCCGCCGGCGCGACCGTCGTAATGTACGAGGGCGCGCCCAATTTTCCCGAGAACGATCGTTTCTGGCAGATAATCGAGAAATACCGGGTGAGTATCTTCTACACAGCGCCAACCGCGATCCGGACCTTCATCAAATGGGGCGACTCATGGGTCAAAAAGCACGACCTTTCGAGCCTGCGCCTGCTCGGCACGGTAGGCGAGCCGATCAATCCCGAGGCGTGGATCTGGTATCATCGCACGATCGGCGCCGAGCGATGCCCAATCGTCGATACCTGGTGGCAGACTGAAACCGGCGCAATCATGATAAGTCCGGTGCCCGGCGCGATTCCCACCAAGCCCGGCTCCGCGACCCGGCCGCTGCCTGGAATCGCCGCCGACGTGGTCACGCGCGAGGGCCAGCCGGTCGGTCCCAACCAGGGCGGCTACCTGGTCATCAAAAGGCCGTGGCCCGGGATGCTGCGGACGATCTTTCGCGACCCTGAGCGCTACAAGCAGCAGTATTTCAGCCAGATCGAGGGCATGTATTTCACCGGCGACGGCGCGCGCCGTGACGAGGACGGCTATTTCTGGGTGATGGGTCGGGTCGACGACGTGATCAACGTCTCCGGCCATCGCCTGAGCACGATGGAAGTCGAAAGCGCGCTGGTCTCCCATCCGTCGGTCGCGGAGGCGGCGGTGGTCGGCCGTCCCGACGAGCTTAAGGGACAGGGGATCATGGCCTTCGTTACGCTTGAAGGCGGGCGAAAGGGCGACGAGAAGCTCAAGAACGAATTGCGCCAGCACGTCGTAAAGGAAATCGGCGCGCTCGCCCGTCCCGATGAGATCCGCTTTACCGACGCCCTGCCAAAGACCCGAAGTGGAAAGATAATGCGCCGCTTGCTCAGACAGATTGCCGCAGGCGACAAAGCCTTGGGCGACGTGAGCACGCTCGAGGACCTGTCGGTGCTGTCGCGGCTTCGCGAAGACGAAGAATAGGCACGCAAGGCGCCCGGAGAAAAAGAGCGGGCCGCTGTGCCCGCTCTTTTTTTGGATGTCGTTTGAGCGGGTTCAGCGCGCGGGCACCGGGACGGCCTGCGTACCGACCGTGTTGTTCGCCTGCGCTCCGGCCATATAAAAGCGTAGCAGCTCGGTAGTGACTTCGGGGCCTCCCGCCGCAAGCGTTCCTTCCTGCCGCAGCATCCGGTACGGCGCGTGCGAGTCGAAGTAGTAGGTGCTGGTCGGAACGAACCGGTTAATCACGCCCAGCACGAACCCGGGCCACGAAGGCATCAGCGTACTCACGTCCGGAACCGTTGAGACCTTGAAGGCCGAAAAAGTGCCGGCCGGAACAGTTATCTGCTGGATACCCTCCACCGTCACAGTCTGCCCCACGTAACCGTACGGTGAGATCTGCTGGTTCAGCTCTCCACTGGCCCCGGCCCGCGGTGTGCCGATCACCCGCAGGAAGGCCGCGGGCGGCACCGAATCCGGGTAGATGTCGGACGGGAACTTCACAGCTCCCGCAATACGCATCGCGGGGTCGTTGCGCCAGAACGAGCTTTTCAGCGCCCGCCCGTTTGGGTCGTACATCGTCCATCCGAACATCGAGCATCCCGACGACCCCTTGGGAAAAACCCAAAAGGCGACCGAATGGAGGCGCTCGGGCAGGCTGGTCAGCTCGACATGGAGCAGATTTGCTCCGACGGCCTCGGTCCAGGACTTGATGCGGCTCAGCTCGGATCCGGTCTTCGAATCAGTCTGGACCTGCTCATCGACCTCGACCGAGGCGGGAGGAGAGATGCCTTCGACGGCCCGCTCCGAAGGGGCAGGTGCAAGAAACCCGCGCTCTTTCAGCGTCTGCTCGAGCCGCGAGGAGTGATGCGCCGCGATGGTCGCCGCGACCGCAGGAGGTGCAAAAGCCGCTGCGATGAACACGAACAGCGAGCCCAAAAAAAACCTTCGGATCCGCAATCTCGGAAGATTCCCTTGCTATATTCGGCTCAGGCCGGAAATCGATGGCCGTCTCTTCCAGGGAGGGATACCAGGAGGCCGGAAGAACAACTTGATTGTTAAGGTAACCGATAGAGATAGACGAGCCAAGGGTCGGATGGAGACAGTCCGCGCACTCGTCCGTTGGCCGCGTATTCGCAAAGGCTGGCGCGATAAGGTGGGAAACTTTTTCGCGGATGACCGGCTTGCTGCAAAGCCGCAGCCGATGATAGGCTCTAGTCGTGTGGGCTCGTGCCCACTTTTTTGTTGGGTTTATTTGATGGGAATTTCCGGCGCGCGGCCGCAGTCGAACCTTGCCGGGCGGAGAGAGGTGACGGGCCGGGGGCTTTGCCGGTGTTAGTGCTGACGCTGAATCCGATCGCTCGCAAGGTGATGGATCTGCTCGAGCCTCACGTCGAGCGCCAGGGATACGAGCTGGTCTTCGTGGAGTTCCGCAAGGGCTCTCGAAGCTCGCTGCTAAGGCTTCTGGTGGACAGGCCCGAGGGCGGAATCAGCCTGAACGACCTCGAACGGTTGAGCCACATTTTGAGCGACCTTTTGGATGTGTACGACCCGGTCGAGGGACGTTACACGCTCGAAGTGTCCTCTCCGGGGATTAACCGGCCACTGGCCAAGCTGGAGCACTTCGAGGCTCATCGCGGGCATCGCGTGCGGGTCAGGCTGCTCGCTGCCCGCGACGGGCAGAAGACCTTGCTCGGGACCCTGGTTTCGGTGAGCCCGGAGGGTATCGAAATCGACGACGAGATCAGCAGCAAGCGTCAGGCGGTCGGATTTGGCGAGATACAAGGGGCAAATTACGAACACAACTTTGATAGCTGAGGCTGCGCCGCAGACGCCCGCGAGGCGAGGCGAGTCTTGCCCGTGTCGCGGGGTCGACCAGCCCGGGGAGGTGATATGCAGGTTGATCTGAACCGGGTCATCGAACAGGTTTCCAAGGAAAAAGGAATCGACAAGGCTATCGTTATCAACGCGGTCGAGGAGATGATGCACTCGGCAGCGCGGCGCACCTTCGGTCCTGAGCGCCGGATCGAGTCGCGCTACAATACCGAGCTTGGCGAGATCGAGCTGTTCGAGATCAAGACCGTCGTGGAGCACGTTTCCAATCCCGTTTCCGAGGCGACCCTCGAAGAGGCTCGCTCCAAGTATGACCCCGACGCGCAGATCGGCGATGAGATTCTGATCAAGCTCGATACGGCCACGATGGGTCGAATCGCCGCCCAGGCCGCCAAGCAGAATCTCATTCAGCACATACGTGACGCCGAGCGAAAACAGATATATAATGAGTTCAAGGACCGGCGGGGGGAAATTGTTTCGGGCATAGTCCAGCGCTTCGAGCGCAAGAATATGATCGTCAACCTCGGACGCACCGAGGCGATCCTTCCTGAAAAAGAGCAGATTCCACACGAGCGCTATCGCCAGGGCGACCGAATTCGCGCCCTTATCACCGAGGTCGAGCTGAGCGAGAAGGGCCTTTCGATCGTGCTCTCGCGCACCTCCAACGAATTCCTGATCAAGCTGTTCGAGCAGGAAGTGCCGGAGATGTACGAGGGAATCGTCGAAATTCGGCAATGCGCCCGCGAGCCGGGCGGACGGGCCAAGGTCGCTGTTTACTCCAAGGACAGCGACGTTGACCCGGTTGGCGCGTGCGTCGGGATAAAGGGCACCCGCGTCCAGTCGGTGGTCCAGGAGCTGCGCGGCGAGAAAATCGATATCGTGCCGTGGACCGACGACCAGGCCGAACTGGTCTGCCGCGCGCTTGCCCCCGCCAAGGTTTCCAAGGTCGTAATCGACGAGGACGAACACGCCATGGAAGTGATCGTGCCCGACGATCAGCTGTCGCTTGCTATCGGCAAGCGCGGGCAGAACGTCCGCCTGGCACATCGGCTTACCGGATGGAAGCTCGACGTGCGCAGCGAGAGCGAGGCCGAGGACGAAGCGCGCGCCGCGCGTGCTTCGCTCAATGCCATACCCGGCATCGGCGACATAAACGCCGAGCTGTTGTTCCAGCTTGGTTTCCGCTCCGCCGAGCAACTAGCCGAGGCTGACGAGAGCTCCTTCGACGTTGAGGGCCTGAGCCGCGAGCGCGCTCGTCAGCTGATCCAGGCTGCCCGCGAGCACGTCGCAAAGAAAAGGGCCGAAGAGGAAATCAGGGCGGCGCAGGCCGCCGCTGCCGAGCAGGCCGCCGCTGCCGCGCCGTCCGAACCGGAAGCCGAGCGGGTGGCGGTTGGCCAGTCGGTCGCGGCCGAAGCGGCTTCGGGTGATGCCGAAAAGGAGTCATGAGCCGCAGCGCACCTGCCTCGGATGCGGGAAACGCGGCTTGAAGATATCGATGATACGGCTCGTGGCGCCCCGCGCTGACATGGTGGTTGCCGACCCTGAAGGGAAAGCCCCGGGACGCGGCGGATATCTCCATCGAGACGCCGGATGCCTCGAAAAGTTCGAAGCCTCAAGGGTAAAACAATTTCGCTCGCTGAAGGTCCGGATCGACCGCCCAGAAAGATTAAAGATCTCGGAAGAGATCAGGCGGCTGCTGGATAGGGCGGCAAAGGTTGAATAGAATAGGATAGATGGCCCGGAAGCGGATCAAAACTCTGGCCAATGAATGGAACGCCACGGTCGAGGACGTGCTCGCCAGTTGCGAACGTCTCAAGCTGGCGCACGCCCATTCGGAAGCGAGCCTGCTTACGCCTGACGAAGCGGAGCGGGTGAAGTCCGACCTGGACGAGCAGGCCCATCGCAATGCCCTTTTGCGTCGAGAGAAAGTTGTAGAAACAAGCGCCGGTACGGTGGTGGAAAAGCGCCTGACGGCGACCGTGATGCGTCGTCGCCATACCGAAACCCCGGCAGGCGCGGAGAGCCCGCCTGAGGCTCCCGCACCATTTCAATTCGAAGCACAGGAGCCCGCCGAGGCGCCTTTCGTAGCTCCAATCTTCGAGGAGAGTTCTGGACCCAAGATGGAGACTCCGGCGCTGCTCGAATCCGAGCAGCCATTGCCCGAACCCGTGCCTGAAACTCCGGCGCCGGCGGTGGCCGAACAACCTGCGCCCGAGCCTCCGGCCGTTGCCGAAACCATGGCCACGGTTGGCGAAGAAACCAAAGCGCCTGCCGCAGCTCCCGAGTCGCCCCCGTCGCCAATGGCGCAGCAGCCACGCCACGAAGAACCTGTCGAGCGGCGCGAGCCGGTCCGGGTAGCCCCGCGCGAAGAAGTGCGCAAGCCAAAGCCGCCGGCACGTCCCGAACGCCCGGCGTCCCCGGTACGGCCTATCAGCCAGCGCGGAACGATAGACCTTACTCGCGGAGCCCATCCCTCGGCGCCGACGCTCGACGACGGACAGCGCGGTCCCAAGGTGCTGGGCAAGATCGATTTGAAGGCGAAGCCACCGCCGCCGCGTCCGCCCGTGACGCTGGCGCGCGTTCAGCAACAGCCGCAACGTCCGGCTTCGGGCCCGAGGTTTGGCGGTGCTCCCTCGGCTCCGCCGGTCGAGATGCCGTTGCAGCCGGGCGCGACCAAACCGGGAGGCCCGGGACGCGCGCTCAAGAAAAAGAAGGTCGTAAAGAAGGACTCCGGTGACTTTCTCGCCGAGCGCGAGATGCGCGGCCTGCGCGTTCCGAAAAAGCGCAGGGCGCTTCCCGGCAAGGAACAGAAACGAACGGAGATAACCACACCCAAGGCCTCCAAGCGCGTGGTCCGAATCACTGAGGGCGTCACCGTTGGTGATCTGGGCCGCTCGATGGGCGTCAAGGCCGGCGATCTGATCAAGAAGCTGATGCAGCTCGGACAGATGGCGACGGTCAACCAGGTGCTCGACGTCGATACCGCTTCGCTGCTCGCGAGCGAATTCGGCTACACGGTCGAGAACGTTGCCTTCGACGTCGAACAGACTATCGAGGAAGAGGAGCAAGTGGCCGGTGAGAGCGTCTCGCGCCCGCCGGTGGTCACCGTCATGGGCCATGTCGACCACGGCAAGACCTCGCTGCTCGACGCGATTCGCCATACCAGCGTGACGGCCAGGGAATACGGGGGAATCACGCAGCACATCGGCGCCTACACAGTGGAAACGAACGGCCGTTCGATCACGTTTGTCGATACGCCCGGCCACGAAGCGTTCACCGCGATGAGAGCGCGCGGCGCCAAGGTTACCGATATCGTCGTGTTGGTGGTCGCGGCCAACGAAGGTGTGATGCCGCAGACGGTCGAGGCGGTCAACCATGCGCGCGCTGCGGGGGTCCCGATTATCGTTGCGATCAACAAGATCGATCTGCCCGACGCGAACATTGACCGCGTCAAGCAGAAACTCACCGAAATCGGTCTCATCCCCGAGGACTACGGCGGCGACACGATTACGGTTCCGGTGTCCGCGCGCACCGGCGAGGGAATCGACCGGCTGCTCGAGATGATCCTGCTTCAGGCTGACCTGATGGAGCTCAAGGCAAATCCCGAGCGCAGTGCGCGCGGCACGGTTATCGAGGCGCAACTCGACCGTGGACGCGGTCCGGTTGCCACGGTTCTTATCCAGGAAGGGACGCTTCACCAGGGCGATCCGTTCGTCTGCGGCACCTCCTACGGGCGGGTTCGCGCGATGGTCAACCATCTTGGCCAGCGCGTGAACGAAGCGGGTCCGTCAACCCCGGTTGAAATTTTCGGCCTCTCGGACGTTCCCGAACCGGGAACCCAGTTTGTCGCGGTCGCGGAGGAATCCAAGGCGCGCCAGGTTGCCGAATATCGCCGCTCGAAGCGGCGCGAAGGCGAACTTCAGAAGACCAGCCGCGTGTCGCTCGAGGATCTGAGCGAGCGGATGCGGGCGGGCGAGGTCAAGGAACTCAAGGTCATTATCAAAGGCGACGTTCAAGGTTCGGTCGAAGCTCTTCAGAACGCGCTCGAACGGCTGTCCACCTCCGAAGTCAAGCTCCAGGTGTTGCATGGCTCGGCGGGCGCGATTTCCGAGACCGACGTCACGCTCGCCGCGGCGTCCAAGGCGATTATCGTCGGCTTCAACGTCAGGCCCGAGCCCAAGGCGGCTCAGCTTGCCGAAAAGGAAGGCGTGGAGATTCGCCTTTATACGGTTATCTACGAGGCTATCGACGATATCCGCGAAGCGATGGAGGGTCTGCTGGCGCCGACCTATCGCGAGAAGACGCTCGGTCGCGCCGAGGTGCGCAAGACCTTCACAGTGCCGGGCGGAACCGTTGCGGGCTCGATGGTCATCGACGGAAAAGTGGTCCGCGGCGGCAACGCGCGGCTGGTGCGCGACGGTCGCGTGGTCTTTGAAGGAAAGATCGGTTCGCTCAAGCGCTTCAAGGATGACGTCCGCGAAGTACAGGCCGGCTATGAGTGCGGCATCGGACTGGAGAACTTCAACGACATCAAGCCGGGCGACATGATCGAGAGTTACGAACTCGAAGCGGTCCTGCGCAAGCTCGAACCGGCGAAATCGGCGGGGATGCGCGGACAGGCGTCGATGGAGAAGCAGCTCCATACCTGACGCCTGCGAAAGCGGAGACCGGTGCCGACCGGCTTCCGCGAAATGATGTTTTCAGGAGGAGGGGCGGTCCCATGGTCGTCGGTGTTTTGCGGCTCACCCTTTTTCTGCCGGAAAACCATTCTCTGAAGGGCAAACGCCAGGTTTTGCGGGCCATCAAGGACCGGGTCCGCAACAAGTTCAACGTCTCGATAGCCGAGGCCGATGGACATGACCTATGGCAACGCGCCGAACTCGGCATCTGCCAGGTCGGGACCGATCGCGCCTTCGTCGATTCGGCGCTGCGCGAGGTCGTCAATTTCATCGAAAGACTCGGACTTGCGCCGCTCGGCGAAGAAGCCCTGGAACTTATCAACTGCTGATGCGTGTGGACGGATGATGGGGTCGGGGTCGCCATTCGGGACGCCCGGCACCTGGAGTCGTTTTCAGTGAGCGAAGCGAGACGACCCGAGCGGGTCGCGGAAATGGTGCTGCGGGAGCTCTCCGCGATTCTTGCCCGGGAACTGAGGGATCCGCGGCTTCGCGGTGTAACCCTGACACATGTCGAGATGGACGACGACCTGCGCCATGGGCGGGTGTTCTTTTCGCATCTGGAGGGTACGGAGCGCGCGCAGGCGGCGCTGGCCGGTTTCAAAAGCGCGCGCGGGTTCATCCGTCGCGAAATCGCGCAGGTACTCAACCTGCGCTACGCGCCGGAACTCGACTTTCGCCACGACCGCGGAATCGAACGAGCCGCTCGAATCGACGAATTACTGCGCCGCACGCGCGACCGTCGATAGCCGCTGTCCCAGTAGATAATTCTTGCGCGGTTCTCACCCGTGGCCTCCACGGCTTGCGGAGCCTGTTTACAATTCTTTGACGCTGCTCTTGCGAATCACCCGGTAACCATCTAATTAGAGTTTTCGACCAAACGGTCGGTTGAATTTGCGGATAGGTCGGCTCGGAAAATAAGACCCTGCTTAGGGCTGTTCCGGGCGATTGAAAAGCTCACCTCCCCCACCCAAGAGGCGGGGAGTGGACCCCCGGCCCCAAAAGGGAATCTCCACTCCCCGCCGACCCATTCGTGGCTTACTCTCTCTGGTTTTATTCGCTAAGGTCGTCTTCCTGCCCATATGCATGGAATTATTCTGATCGACAAACCAGCGGGGATTACTTCTGCCGAGGTGGTCCGCCGTATCAAGGCGCGGGTCAAGCCGTCGCGCGTGGGACATCTCGGTACACTGGACCCGTTCGCAACCGGCGTGCTGCCTATCCTGGTCGGCGATGCGACCAAGCTTGCGCCGATGCTCGAGGGCGGCGAGAAGGAATACGAAGGGCTTATAAGGCTCGGTCAGGAGACCGATACTCTCGACCGCGACGGCAAGGTGGTGCGCGAAGCTGCGATTCCCTCGATCGGCGAGGCTGACTTGCGCGCGGTCGAGCGGCGCTTCAGCGGGCGAATCGAGCAGACGCCGCCGATTTACTCAGCGCTCAAGCGGGGAGGAGTACGGCTTTACGAACTTGCGCGCCGCGGCGTCGAAGTGGAGCCGCCTGCGCCGCGCATGGTCGAGATAAAGCGCATATCGCTGGCGCTGGAAGCGCCCGACGCGCTTCGTTTCTCAGCGGTCTGTTCCCCCGGAACGTACGCGCGCGCGCTCGCGCGCGACATCGGCGTCGCACTCGCAACCGTGGCGCATCTGTTCGAGTTGCGCCGGATTCGCAACGGCAATTTCCATCTGAAGGACGCGATTTCACTCGACGACGCGATCGCTGCGCTTGCGAGCCGCGGCGAAATCCCGCTGATTCCGCTTCGCGAGGCTCTCGGTGCGATGCCGGAAGTCGCGGTCGACGAGCGAATCGAACTCCGGCTTCGAAACGGCGACGCGCGCGCACTCGACGGGACGGTGCCGGCCGGCGCCGAGACCTTCAAGATTGTACGGGAGGGGCGGCTGATTGCCGTGGCCAGGGCGACCTCGCGGGTGACGGCGGTCATCGTGCGGGTTTTTTCGCCGGTATAGGTTCAAAAACAGCGCTTCGAGGTGTATCCGGCGCCGATTCAGGCTGCGTACTTTACTATCGGGAATCCGTCTGTTAACTTCTTCTGACAACAAGGAAGAGAAGGAAGAGAAAAGACTCCTGATGCCTCTCTCGGTCTCCCGCAAGCGGGAATACGTTGAAGCTTACGCGCGCAGTCCCAAGGACAGCGGTTCGCCCGAGGTGCAGGTCGCATTGCTCACGGGGCGTATCGAGCAGCTTACCCAGCATCTCTCCACGCATAAGAAAGATCATCACTCACGCCGTGGTCTGCTTCGGCTGGTAGGGCAGCGCCGCCGTCTTCTCGATTACCTGCGGTCGCGCGATTTTGCCCGCTATCGTGAACTGATCGAGAAGCTCGGCATCCGGAGATAGGCCGCATTCGCGCCGTTGCGGAGTCGTCGCGAGGCCCGCGAGTATCGCCCGGCAGAACCCGAAGCGACCGGGGCTTGCCTGGTGTAGGGTTTCATCGGGGCGACTTATGCTGCCGAGTCACCTTCCTCGGGTGAATCCAAATGTACAGAAAATTAGAAATTGAATTTGCGGGGCGTCCGCTTTCGCTCGAAACCGGCCGTCTTGCGAAACAGGCGCATGGGGCGGTGCTCGCGCAGTATGGCGAGACGATGGTGCTTGCAACGGTGGTCTCGGCCTACGAAGCGCGCCCACAGATCGATTTCCTGCCGCTTACGGTTGATTACCAGGAAAAGACCTTCGCGGCGGGCAAGATCCCGGGTGGATTCTTCAAGCGCGAGGGCCGGCCGTCCGAGAAGGAAATTCTGACTTCGCGGCTTATTGACCGCGCGATGCGCCCGCTGTTTCCAAAGGGCTACGACCGCGAGACCCAGATTATCGTCACGGTGCTCTCCGCAGACCGCGACAACGACCCGGACATCCTGTCGATCATCGCAGCGTCGGCCGCCCTGCAGGTCTCCGATATCCCGCACGACGGCCCGGTCGCGGCGGTCAGGATGGGCCGGATCGACGGCAAAATCGTTCCCAATCCCCTGCTCGGAGAGATCGACAAGAGCGACATTGCGATCGTTGTCGCGGCCAAGCCCGACGCGATCGTGATGCTTGAAGGCGGCGCGCGCATCGTCGAAGAGGACTCCATCCTTGAGGCGATCTTCAGGGCGCACGAGGAGATGGCGCCCCTCTTCGAGATGCAGCAGGAGCTGCGACGGCTTGCGGGCAAGCCCAAGCGCGAGTTTACGCCCAAGGTTCTCGACCAGGAGCTGCTTGCCGCGGTGCGTGAAGTTGTCGGACGCGACGTCGAGGCCGCGGTCGAGGTTGGAGACAAGAAGGAACGGCGCGAGGCGATGAGCGCGGTGGTCGAGAAGGCCGTGCTCGCTCTTGCCGAACGGTTTCCGGACCGCTCGAGCGAAATCGAGGAGGCCTGCGAGTACCTGATTCGCCAACAGGTCCGGCGCGCGATTATCGTGGACGACCGACGCATCGATGGCCGCAAATCGACCGAGATCCGCCAGCTGAGCGCGCAGGTCCAGGTGCTTCCGCGCACCCACGGTTCGGCGCTTTTCCAGCGCGGCGAAACTCAGGCGCTTGCGACCGCGACACTCGGAACCTCGTCGGACGAACAGAAGATCGACGCGCTTTTGGGCGAGCGCTACAAGAAATTCATGCTCCACTATAACTTCCCGCCGTTCTCGACCGGCGAGGTCAAGTTCCTGCGCGGCCCCTCGCGCCGCGAGATCGGGCATGGCGCACTCGCCGAACGGGCGCTGGTACCGGTACTGCCCGCCGAAGAGGAATTTCCCTACACGATTCGGGTCGTGTCGGAGGTGCTCGAGTCGAACGGCAGCAGCTCGATGGCGACGGTGTGCGGCGGAAGCCTCGCGCTGATGGACGCCGGCGTTCCGGTCAAGGCCGCGGTGGCCGGAATCGCGATGGGGCTGGTCAAGGAAGGCGAGCAGGTTCGCGTCCTGACCGACATCCTCGGCGACGAGGATCATCTCGGCGACATGGATTTCAAGGTTGCGGGAACTTCGACGGGGGTGACCGCAATCCAGATGGACAACAAGGTCGGCGGCATTACCCGCGATGTGATGCATCGGGCGCTGATGCAGGCGCGGGACGCGCGGCTGTTCATTCTTGGCGTGATGCAGAAGGCGCTGGCCAGTCCGCGCAAGGAAATCTCCGCCTACGCGCCGCGAATCGTCACGCTCCATATCAAGCCTGACAAGATTCGCGACGTTATCGGCCCCGGCGGCAAGGTGATCCGCGCGCTGGTCGAAGAGACCGGCTGTAAAATCGACGTCGAAAACGACGGCACTGTGCTTATCGCCTCGACCGATGGCGCCGCGATGGAACGCGCGATCGAAGCGATCCGGGCGATCACGGCCGAGCCCGAAGTGGGCAAGATTTACAAGGGCAAGGTTGTGCGGGTGGTCGACTTCGGCGCGTTCGTGGAGATTCTGCCGGGGACCGACGGATTGTTGCACATCTCGCAATTGTCCGACCAGCGCGTTCGCCGGGTCGAGGACGTCGTCAAGGAAGGCGACGAAGTGATGGTGAAAGTCCTTGACGTTGACCGCAGCGGCAAGATCCGGCTCTCGCTGCGCGAGGCGATGCAGGAACTGGCAGAGAAGAAGGAACCGTAGAGCCGGCATGATGCGAAAGAGCGTCCTTCCCAACGGCGTCCGGGTCCTGACCGAAGCAATGCCGCAGATGGTCTCGGCGACCATCGGGATCTGGGTTGAGAACGGTTCGCGCTACGAGGCGACGCGCCAGAACGGCGTCTCGCACTTCATCGAGCATCTTCTCTTCAAGGGCACCAAAAAGCGCACCGCCGCGCAAATCGCCGAAGAAATGGATTCGATCGGCGGCGTGCTCAACGCCTTCACCGGCAAGGAGTACACCTGCTACTACGCCAAGGTGCTCGGCGAGCATCTGATGATGGCGACCGACCTGCTCGCCGATATCTTTCTCGAATCGGTTTTCGATCCCGCCGAGATAGAGCGCGAGCGCCAGGTGGTCATCCAGGAGATCTCGCAGGCCGAGGATACGCCCGACGACTTTATCCACGACCTCTTCAGTCTCCACTTCTGGAAGGGGCATCCGCTCGCGCTTCCGATTTTCGGGTCCGCCGAGACGGTCAACTCGTTCGACCGTGACGCGGTCGTCTCCTTCATGTCCGAACGGTACAAGGCCGGGCGGATCTTTATCGCCGCCGCGGGCCAGGTTGACCACGACGAACTGGTCGCCGCCTGCAAGCGCTACTTCGGCGCTATCGAGGCTGATGGGAAAGGCGACGCGATGGTGGCCCCGGCCATCCATCCCAATATCCTTAACTATGAGAAACCGCTGGAGCAGGCCCATCTGGTGATCGGCGGGCCCGGCCTGAGCCATGCGGATCGGCTGCGCTACGCGGGTTACGTGCTCAATACCGCGCTCGGCGGCGGGATGTCGTCGCGGCTGTTCCAGGAGGTGCGCGAGAAGCGCGGCCGCGTCTACAGCATCTACTCGTTCATGGCTTCATGCCATGACTGCGGTTACCTGGCGGTGTACGCCGGAACCAATCCCGAGTGGGTGGATGAAGTGCTCGAAGTGACGCTCAAGGAGCTGCGCAAGGTTGCGCGCGACGGGATCTCGAGGGCCGAACTCGAGCGCGCCAAGAGCCAGATAAAGGGCAGCATGCTGCTCGGCCTGGAATCCAGCGACAGCCGGATGAACCGGATCGCGCGCAACGAGATCTATTTCCGGCGCGACGTTCCGATCGAGGAACTGGCTGCGGGTATCGAAGCAGTGACCAACGATCAAATTGTCGAGATTGCCAGCGCGAGCTTTCGGCCGGACGCGATGGCGATGGTGATGCTCGGCGACCTGAAAGGGCGCAAGATCGGCCCCGACGTCTGGTCAGTCCTGGCCTAGAAGCATAACGTTCTTTGCTCCGCCTGCCATAACGCGGGTAAGAGGCGCGTACCGGTTCCTTGCCGGGGCGCTTGCCCTGCCTGGCCGAATCTGATTTGGATACGGCTTTTGGAATTAGCGTTGCTGCTGCTTTCGGTTTCCAATGCGACCGGTCATCAAGGTAATGCGAGTCAGGAAAAGTGCGTTGCCGCTGCCCGCGTACCAAACCGCGCACGCGGCCGGAATGGACTTGATGGCCGACGTGGAAGCGCCGGTCACGCTTAAGCCCGGAGAGCGCGCCGCGATTGCGACGGGTGTCGCGCTCCAGATACCCGAGGGCTTCGAAGGCCAGGTGCGCCCGCGCAGCGGACGGGCGATTTCCGAGGGGCTTACCCTGGTGAACGCGCCGGGCACAATCGACGCGGATTATCGCGGCGAGTTAAAAGTGCTACTTATAAATCTCGGCGATCGCCCGATCGAAATCCGCCCCGGCGACCGGATAGCCCAGTTGGTGATCGCGCCCGTGACGCGGGCGGAAGTCCAGGAGGTTGAGAGGCTTGAGGCGAGTGAGCGCGGGCCCGGCGGCTTCGGCCATACGGGCCGCTGACGGCATTTGCACAGAGCCTGTTTTCGATTGCGATGAATTCAAGGGAATTCGATCTTGACCTTGCGCTCACCGCGGTAAGCCCGGTCGACGGGCGCTACCGGAGCCGCACCCGCGAACTCGAGGGCTACTTCAGCGAGTTTGCGCTTATCCGCTACCGCGTGCGGGTCGAGGTGGAATGGTACATCGCGCTTGCCGCGAACCCGAAAGTCGAAAGCCCGAAGCCGCTGAGCGCGGCGACCGCGCGAAAACTGCGCACGATATACACGGCATTCTCGCTGGCCGACGCGCGGCGCGTGAAGGCGCTTGAAGCTGAAACGAATCACGACGTCAAGGCGGTGGAATATTTCGTCAAGGAGCGGGTCGCGGCCATCGATCGCTCGCTGCCGGTCGAGATGGTTCATTTCGCCTGCACCTCGGAGGACATCAACAACCTTTCCTACGCGCTTATGTTGAAGGAGTTCTCCGAGAACGAGCTTCTTCCGCGCCTTTCCTCGGTCACCGGACGGATCGCCACGCTGGCGCATCGGTTCAAGAGCGTGCCGATGCTGGCGCGAACCCATGGGCAGGAAGCGTCACCGACTACCGTGGGCAAGGAGATGGCGATATTCGCCGCGCGGCTCGAACGGCAGACAGGCCAGTTGCGGCGCCAGGAGTATCTCGGCAAGTTCAACGGCGCGGTCGGGAACTTCAACGCGCACGTCAGCGCTTACCCCGAGGTGGATTGGATCGAGCAGTCGAAAAGTTTCGTCGAGAGCTTCGGCCTGGTATGGAATCCGCTGACCACGCAGATCGAGAGTCATGATTTTCTCGCCGAGCTGTTCGCGAACATCTCGCGGATAAATCGTATCCTGCTCGGCTTCTGCCGCGACATGTGGGCCTATATCGCGATCGGCTACTTCCGCCAGCGTACGATCAAGGGCGAAACCGGCTCCTCAGTGATGCCGCACAAGATAAACCCGATCGATTTCGAGAACGCCGAAGGGAACCTCGGAGTCGCCGACGCGCTGTTCGAGCATCTTGCAGGGAAGCTCCCGATCTCGCGATGGCAGCGCGATCTTTCCGACAGCACCGCGATGCGCGCGATGGGACCCGCCTTCGGCCATGCGATGGTCGCGCTTGCCTCGATAGAGCGGGGCCTCGACAAGGTCGAGGTCAACGAGAAGCGAATCGACGAGGATCTCGACGCCGAAGAGGCGTGGGAAGTGCTCGCCGAGGCGATTCAGACCCTGATGCGCCGTCATGGGCTGCCCCATCCCTATGAAACGCTGAAGGAGTTGACCCGCGGCCGCTCGGTGGACCGCGCGGCGATCCAGAGTTTTATCGATTCGCTTCCACTCAAGAACGGCGCCAAGGAAAGGCTGAAAAAAACGTCGCCCCGAACCTACATCGGCCTTGCGCCGGAACTGGTCGAGCGTTTTGCGCCCCGGCCGGAGCATGAACGGCGCGCGCGGCTTCGATAGAAATGCGTGTGAACAGATGTTCCGGCTCTGTGGATAACGGAGGCGCGGGTCCGTTTCCTGCCGTCTTCGTGTAAGATAGTTCAAGAGGCACCCCGCGCAAGCCAATCTTCCGGAGTAACTAACATGGAGAACACTCCTTCGAAACTTGATATGTTTTACGAGGGCAAGGCGAAGAAGCTCTACGCGACTTCCGATCCTGACCTGATAATCCAGTACTTCAAGGATGACGCGACCGCCTTCAACGCGAAGAAACGCGGTACGATCGAGGAAAAGGGCGTCATCAACAATCGGATGTCGGAGCTTTTTTTCACCCTGCTCGAGCGCGAAGGCGTTCCGACCCATTTCGTGCGCCGCCTCGACGACCGCCAGATGCTGTGCCGGCGGCTCGACATCATCCCGGTCGAGACCGTGGTTCGCAATATCGTTGCCGGCTCGCTTGCGAAACGGCTCGGACGCCAGGAAGGCGAGGAGCTGAAGAATCCCATCGTCGAGTACTATTACAAGTCCGATCCGCTCGACGATCCGCTAATCTATCCGGAGCATGCGATCGCCTTCGGATGGGCGAGCGAGCAGGAGCTTAACACCATCCACGACATGGCGCTTCGGATAAACACGATCCTGCGCCGCTTCCTCGACGAGCGCGGTGTGCTACTGGTCGATTTCAAGCTCGAGTTCGGACGCCATCACGGGAAGATCCTCCTTGGCGACGAAATCTGTCCCGACACCTGCCGGTTCTGGGACAAGGCGACGCGCCAGAAGCTCGACAAGGACCGCTTCCGCCGCGATCTCGGCGGCGTGGAAGAGGCCTACCACGAGATGCTTCGGCGCGTGGAGGGCTGAGTCCGCTTCGGGCGGCGGCGAATCAGGAACGGCAAGGCAGAGAGGTACGGGGCTTGCTGGTTAAGGTATTTGTCACTCCCCGCAAGGACATTCTCGATCCTCAGGGCCGGGCGGTTGAGCAATCGCTCAAGAGCCTCGGCTTCAAAAACGTCTCCGACGTCCGTATCGGCAAGTACATCACGCTCAACGTCGAGGCCTCCTCGCTCGAAGAAGCGCGCGCCGAAGCGGCCCGGATGTGCGAGCAATTGCTTGCGAACCCGGTTATCGAGGATTACCGCTTCGAGGTCGAGAACTCGTGAAGTGGGGAGTTATCCGTTTCCCGGGCTCGCTCGACGACGCCGACGCGCTGTGGGCGCTTGGCGAAGTGATGGGTCAGGAGGCGCGCGCATTGTGGCACAAGGACGAGACGCTCGGGGGCGCCGAGTGCGTCGTGCTGCCTGGAGGATTCAGTTACGGCGACTACCTGCGATGCGGCGCGATTGCGCGTTTCGCCCCGATCATGCGGGCGGTCGCGCATTTCGCCGCCGAAGGCGGTCTGGTCATCGGCATCTGCAACGGCTTTCAGATTCTTTGCGAGGCCCGTCTGCTGCCCGGGGCGTTGACCCGCAACCGCTCGCTGTCCTTTATCTGTCAGCCAGTCACCGTGCGGGTCGAGAACGCGGCGACGCCGTTCACCTGCGCGGCGCGCAAGGGCGATTTGCTTCGATTGCCGATCAAGCACGGCGAGGGCCGCTACGTCGCGCCAGAGGCTGAACTTGACGCCATGGAGCGGCGCGGGCAGGTGCTCCTGCGCTACGTTGACGATCGCGGCGAGGCGAGCGACGCTGCGAATCCAAACGGCTCGATGCGCTCGATCGCGGGTGTGGCGAACGAGCGCTTCAACGTGTTCGGCCTGATGCCTCATCCGGAGCACGCGGTCGAGAGCGCGCTCTTTGGCCAGGACGGGCTCAGGCTCTTCGAATCGATCGTTCTTTCGAGGTCGTCCTTGCGCTTGAGCCAGGAGCGCGCAGTGCGATGAGCGGGATTGCCGTATCTCTTGCGGGCGAGCCCGCGGTTGACTCGGAACTTGCCCGCGCACACGGACTTTCAGCCGAGGAGTTCGCGCTTGTACAGAAGCTTCTCGGGCGCATGCCGACCTTCACGGAGCTGGGCGTCTTCTCCGTGATGTGGTCGGAGCATTGCTCGTACAAGTCTTCGCGGGTCTATCTGAAGACCCTGCCGTCGCGCGGCGAGATGGTCGTTGCGGAGCAGGGCGAGAACGCCGGCGCAATCGACGTCGGCGACGGATGGGTCGCGGTCTTCAAGATCGAAAGCCACAACCATCCCTCCTTCGTCGAGCCGTATCAGGGCGCCGCGACCGGGGTGGGAGGAATCCTGCGCGACATTTTCACGATGGGCGCGCGGCCGATAGCCAGCATGGACTCGCTCAAGTTCGGCTCCTTCGAGCATCCGCGCACCCGCTACCTCGTCGGTGGCGTGGTCGGAGGAATCGGCGGTTACGGCAACTGCGTGGGCGTTCCAACCGTCGCCGGCGAGACGATGTTCGACCCGGCCTACAACAACAATATTCTCGTCAACGCGTTCTGCCTCGGCCTTGCGCGCAAGGGCGAGTTGATGAGTGCGCGGGCGCGCGGCGTGGGAAATCCGGTCCTCTACGTCGGCTCGGCAACCGGGCGCGACGGAATCCACGGCGCGAGCCTGCTCGCCTCGGCCGAGTTCGATGCATCCAGTCAGAGCAAGCGGCCCACCGTCCAGGTCGGCGACCCGTTCACCGAGAAGCTTTTGATCGAAGCCTGCCTGGAGGCTGCCCGCTCTGGAGCGATCGTCGCGATCCAGGACATGGGCGCCGCGGGCCTTACGTCGTCGTCGAGCGAGATGGCGGCGCGCGGCGGAGTTGGAATCGAGCTTGAGCTCGACAGGATCCCGCTGCGCCAGTCCGGGCTTACGCCCTACGAGATGCTGCTTTCCGAATCGCAGGAGCGGATGCTGCTGGTTGCCGAGCGCGGCCGCGAGGCGGAGCTCCAGGCGATCTTCGCCAAGTGGGATCTGCACGCGGTTGTGGTCGGAAAGATAACGGATGACGGGCGATGGCGCGCGCGTTACCGCGGGCAAATCGTCGCCGATATCCCGGTCAGAGCGCTGGCCGACGAGGCGCCGGTTTACCGGCGTCCGGCCGCGCCACCGGCCAAACCGCCCGCGCGGCCCGCTGCGCTCCGCGAGCATCCCGCACCCCGCGCGGCACTTCGCGCGCTACTCGACAATCCCAACGTCGCGTCCAAGCGATGGATTTATCGCCAGTACGATTCGCTCGTACTGAGTAACACGGTTCTCGGCCCGGGCAGCGACGCGGCGGTGCTCAGGATCAAGGGAAGCAGGCGCGGGCTTGCGCTAAAGGTCGATTCGAACCCGCGCGCGTGCGCGCTCGATCCCTACCTTGGCACGGTTTCGACCGTGTGCGAGGCAGTCCGCAACGTGGCATGCGTGGGAGCGCGCCCGGCCGGCATCACCAACTGCCTCAACTACGGAAATCCGGAACGCCCGGAGATCATGTGGCAGTTCGCGCGCGGAATCGAAGGACTTCGCGAAGCGGCGCTCGCCTTTGGGCTGCCGGTCGTGAGCGGAAACGTCAGCTTCTACAACGAGACCGAAGGCCGTGCGATCCCGCCAACTCCGACGATCGCGGTGCTCGGCGTGATGGATGACGTATCGCGGCGCGTTACGCAGTTTTTCAAGGCACCCGGCGACCGGATTCTGATGGTTCGCAGTCAGGCGCCGTCGCTTGCCGCGAGCGAGTACGAGGCGATGTTCGGTGCGTCGGCGCCGGGGCTGTGTCCGATTGAACCTGGACGCGAGAAACGCCTGGTTGACGGCCTTGTTGTGGCTGTCGAATCGGGGCTGATAAGATCGGCTCATGACGTGTCCGGGGGTGGACTTGCCGTCGCAATCGCGCAAGCGTGCTTTAACCCGGAGCTTCCGATGGGAGCCGCGATCGACGGCCTTGATGCGGCGAGCCCTTCGGAACTGTTCGGTGAGGGTCCCTCGACGGTAATCATCACGGCCAAACAGGACGATCTTTCCAGGCTGTCGCGGATATTCAGCGACGCCGGGCTCGAATGTCGCGTGCTCGGCAGTGTCACTGCCGAGGCGCGGCTCAGGATTGGAAGCGTGCTCGACGAGGACGTTCGTGAACTGGCCGGCATCTACGAGAGATCTCTTCCACGGAGGCTTCAAGGCGATGACTCGTAACGACGACCTGGAACTGGTGGTCGAAGAGTCGAACCTGGACGCATTTCACGAGGAATGCGGTGTCTTCGGCGTCTACGGACATCCCGAAGCGGCGAACCTGGTCTACCTGGGCCTTTACGCCTTGCAGCATCGCGGCCAGGAATCGGCCGGCATCGTGTCCTCCAATCGCAAGTCACTGATCGCTCATCGCGGGATGGGTCTGGTCGCGGACATTTTCGACAGCTCGATAATCAACCGCCTCGAAGGCACCAGCGCGATCGGCCACAACCGCTATTCGACGCAGGGCTCGACCACTATAAAGAACTGCCAGCCGCTGGTGGTCGAGTACGCGCGCGGCGGTATCGCGCTCGCCCATAACGGCAACCTGGTCAATTTCCCCGAGCTCCGCCGCCAACTGGAAAGTCGCGGTTCGATTTTCCAGTCCTCCTCGGACAGCGAAGTGATAATTCACCTGATCGCGGCTTCGCAGGCGCCGACCGTCGCCGAGCGGGTGGTCGAGGCGCTCGCGCAGATAAAGGGCGCGTACTCGCTGGTGGTGCTGACCGAGAACGAGATGATCGCGGTGCGCGACCCGTTCGGTTTCAGGCCGCTGGTGCTCGGCAAGCTCAACGACGCGGTCATCGTTGCGTCGGAGACCTGCGCGCTGGATCTCGTGCGCGCCGAATACATCCGCGAGATCGAGCCCGGCGAGGTGATCGTCGCGAGCGAAGCCGGAATACGCTCGTTCAAGCCGTTCGTGCCCACGGCGCCGCGGCGATGCATCTTCGAGTACGTGTACTTTGCGCGTCCCGACAGCCTCCTGTTCGGGCGCAACGTTTACCAGGTGCGAAAACAACAGGGCAGGGCGCTTGCGCGCGAATGCCCGGCCGACGCGGATATCGTGGTTCCGGTTCCCGACTCGGGAAACGCCGCGGCGCTCGGCTATGCGGAAGAATCCGGCCTGCCGTTCGAGATGGCGCTGGTGCGAAGCCATTACGTGGGCCGCACGTTTATCGAGCCGCGCCAGTCGATCCGCCATTTCGGCGTCAAGCTGAAGTTCAACCCGGTCAGCGAACTGCTGCGCGACAGGCGGGTGGTCCTGATCGAGGACTCTCTGGTGCGCGGGACGACGCTGCGCAAGGTGATCCCGATGCTGAGGCAGGCGGGCGCGCGCGAAGTGCATATGCGGATCGCGGCGCCACCGACCACGCATTCGTGCTTTTATGGAATCGATACGCCCACGCGCGAGGAGCTCCTCGCCTCGACACATTCAATCGACGAGATCCGGCAATTCATCACCGCGGACTCGCTCGGATACCTGAGCTGGGAGGGGCTTTACTCGTTCCTCGACGCGGAGCGCAACGGGGCACGCGGTTTCTGCGACGCGTGCTTCACGGGCGACTACCCGATCGATATTCCGCGCGAGCGCGTAGCGCATCAGTTGCGGCTCTTCGACGCGTCCGAGCGCGCAAGCAGCGACGAAGCGCGCCGCTAGCAGGTTGGACGGTTCACTCGGACGTCTGGCGCAGGTTGAGCCATCTGAGCGCCGCGAACATCGCTAGCGCTGCAATTACTATCACTGCCGCGACCGGCTGCGCTGCGGCCAGCCCGAAGCTCTCGAACCGGTCGTAGATCAGGACTGGCGCCGTCATCGGGTAATACGCCAGCACCACCACCGCGCCGAATTCCGAAAGCGCCCGCGCCCACATCATTACCGCACCCGAAACGAGCGAGCCCCGCGCAAGCGGCATCGTAACGCCGAAAAACGCGGACCATGGACCCTGCCCCAGGGTCCGCGCAACGCTTTCAAGCCGAGGGTCCACCGCGCGAAAGCCGTCGCGCGCGGCGTTGATCAAAAACGGCGCGCTGACGAACAGCATAGCGATCACGATTCCAGGCGTCGCCCCTGCGAAGTGGATACCCAGCGCGCCGAACGCGTGGCCGACGAAAAACCGCCGCCCGAACACGAACAGGAGAGCGATTCCAGCTATCGGATGCGGAATCACGACCGGGAGATCGATCAGGCCCTCGAGCAGCGCCTTGCCTGTGAAATCGTGGCGCGCGAGCAGGAATCCGAGCGGAATTCCAACAAGCGCGCCGAGCAGCGTCGCCCACGTCGCCGCCGCAACGCTGATCCAGATGGCGGCCAGAACCTGCGGGTCGACGAAAGCCTGCGCAAGGCGCCGGGGGTTCGAGGTGGCGACCAACTTGAGCAGCGGCCCCGCGAGGAACATCAGCGCAATCCCCGCCGCGACCGAGAAGAGCGCCGTGCGGCTGGTTATCGTTGTGGCGGGCGAAGAGGCGAGACTCGTCACTGAACCGCAACCTTGACCGCCTTGATCATCCGCTCGAGCGGAAGACGGGAGGCCAGGATACAGACGAAGCCCCCGTCCGGCATCTGCGTGTAGCACAGGCTGTAACCGCGATAGCGATAGAAGATGTGGCCGTTAAACGCTTCGACCCGGCCCGCAGGCGCAGCCGCGTTGCCTTCTTTGAAACGCGTGCACAGGATCGAGTTGCGCGCGCCGCGATAGAACGTATAGGTGACCTTGCGTCCGTCGGGAAGCTTGTCCAGCCGTCCGCCGGCGAATTTGAACCCGCTTGCGCTGAAGTTCCAGATGAAACCGGGCATCCTTGCCTGCGCATAGGCAGCGGAAAGCACGGCGGGCGAGTCGGACGGCACGTTGGGTTCGAATTCCCGCTGGAACCTGTCGAAAGCCGCGATTGCAACGTCAAAGTCAGCGTCGCGCGCCGGCGTGCTCGCCTGGAGCGGAGGGCGGTATGGCAAAAACCGCCGGGTGCTCACGAAAACGGTCGCAAGCGCGGCCGCGAGCGCGAGCGCAGCCCACAGCATGGGGCGCCCGGGAAGACGGTGGCCCGCGTGTCCCGGGCGGGCTGTGCTTTGTTGCCCCGCCTCTTCTTCGGCGGCGCGGTCGAGCGCTTCGAGCAGTTGGCGGCGCATCGCGTCCGGCATCGCTCGCATCTCGATATGCTCGCGCAGCAGTCTCTTGAGTGCGCGCTCGTCGTCCAGCTTTGCGCGGCATCCCAGGCACTGACGCAGATGCTGCTCGGCGTCGAGCAGGTCGTCTGCGCTCAGCTCTCCGTCGGCGTGGGCGGAAAGGAAATTCTCGATGTACTCGACGCAGTTCACCGGCTTGATGCCCGCTCAGCGGCACCTGTCAGGCCGCGAGGCTTGCCCCGAAGTCCCCGTGGCCGGATGAAGTATCGATATCGTGCAGTAGGCTTGCCGTACTCCGGAGTCAAGAACCTATTGCCTCCTGTTCCGGGCGAATCCGCGCAGCGCCTTGCGCATCATGGCTCGCGCGCGGGAAATGCGCGACTTCACAGTGCCGACCGGGATGGCGAGCGCAGCGGAAACTTCCTGGTAATTCATCTCCTGCACATCGACCAGAAGCAACGCGCAACGGAATTCCTCGGGCAGCGCGTCGAGCGCGCGCTCGACCTCGGGTTCGACCGTGCGATTGCCGGCGAGCGCCTCGGGGCTGCTTTGTGCGGGATCGCGCGCAAGGCTTTGCGCCTCGATACGGCTCGAAAATTCTTCCTCCGAAGCGGCGACCTGCTCGCGCGAGTTGCGGCGATAGCCGTTTCGGAAGGTGTTGAACAAGATCGTCATCAGCCAGGCGCGGCAGTTGGTTCCGGGGGTGAACTGATGGAAGAACCGGTATGCGCGCAGCACCGTGTCCTGGACCAGATCGTTTGCGTCGTCGGGGCTGCGCACGAGCCTAAGCGCCGTCGCGTAGAGCGAATCGAGATGGGGCAGCGCTTCGCGTTCGAACAGCGCCCGCTTGGCCTGCCCGCTGTCGCTCTTTTCCGGCATATGGAGGCCTTACTAACATATCATCACCCTCAAGCAGGATCGCCTCACTGACTACAATCACCGCGACCCGGTGAGCGGTTCCCGGCGGCCGCCTTTTTTGGCGATTCACCGCCAAAGGCGCGAAAATTGGCCCCGGCTGCGGCCTGCGCGACGAAAATTCCTAAAACCATCGGGCGCCGGGTCATCGCGAAAGATTTCGCTTGATTTCCGACGCCGCATCCCCCGCCGTCGGGGCGGCGCGATTCGCAAGGCGGCTTTGCGCCGCGGCGGCGGCATGGGCTACGCTCGCCACAGGGGAGCTCTTGAGCCTGAAGCCGAAAGGGATGGTCGATTGCCTTCGCCCGGTATCGTGATAGAGAGGCCGAAAGGCCGCGCAGCGCTCGAAGAGTTCGCTCGCCTTCCGTACTACATCTACAACCGCCGCGACGCCTGGTGGCCGCCCGACATCCAGAACGAGGTTGACCTGCTCACCGGACGAAGTCCGCTCTCGCCGCATATCGAGATAGAGCCGATGTGCGCGCGGCGCAACGGAAAGCTCGTCGCGCGCGTGAGCGTGGTCGTGAATCATCGCTACAATCGCCACTGGAACGAGCGGCTTGGGCAACTGGTTCACTTTGAGGCGATGCCCGGCGAGGACGAAGCGGTCGCCGTGATGCTCGAACGCGCGGTCGAGCGCGTGCGTGAGCGCGGGATGGCCGCGGTGCGAACCGGATTCGCCGCGTTTCTCGACTACCCGTACGCGATCGACAATTACAACGAGTTGCCGTCCTTCCTGCTCCGCGGAAACCCGCCCTACTACCATTGCTACCTGAAGAACGCCGGCTTCGAGACCGAGAAGGGTCAGACCGATTACACCGCCGCGCTGAGCGGAGAGATTCTCGAGCGCTATCGCGGGATGGTCGAAGCGGCGGAGCGCGGCGGCGCGCGGCTCGTTAGCTGGCGCGACTTCGGATTCCTGGCCGCGATCGACGGGTGGACCGACGTGACCAATTCCGCTTTCGAGCGCCACTGGGGATGGAACCCGGTCAGCCGCGCCGAGTCGCGCACGATGCTGAGTTCACTGTGGGACACGCCGGTTGCGGACCTCTCGGTTCTCGCGGTGGCGGGCGGTGAGGTGGTCGGAGCGGTTTTTTCGGTGCCGGATCTGAGCGCGACGCTTGCCTACGTGAAACCGGGGATGCGGCTTGCTCCGGAGCGCGGCGGCGGCACGCGCGGGGCGCTCATCAATATCGGAGTGGTCGAGAAAATGCGCGGGCGCGGGATCGCACGGGCGATGGCGGCGCGGTCGTTCCTCGAGATGGCCCGGCGCGGAGCGCGTTACGCCGGATATACACTGGTGCTCGACGACAACTGGGCGTCGCGGCGTACCGCTGAGAGCCTCGGCGCTCACGTCACGAGCAACTTTCTAACCTATCGGCGCGAGCTCGCCAGCCGCGCGCGATAATCCCGCGGTTCCGGATGCTTGCCGCCATGCGGTGCCCGGAGATACAAGCCATCGATGATGCTCACCTGGCGGATGCTCATCCTGTTCATTCATGTGACCGCCGTGATTGTCGCACTCGGCGGCTCGCTGTTCAGCACTTTCGCGCTCGCTCCAATCCTCGCGGATGAACTTGCCGCTGCAGACCGGCTTCGGGTTTCGCGCCGGGTCGTGCGGCGTCTTGGAACAATTGTGCTCTCCGCACTCGGAGTGCTCGTGCTAACCGGATTGGGTAATGTGATGTTTATGGGCGTAATCACGCTCCTGCTCGCGATCAAGCTGGTGCTGGTCGCGGCCGTGATCGTGCTCGCCGTGTACCAGTACGGCACGATTGGGACGCGAATCTGGCGGGTCTCGGCCGCCGGACCCGACCCGTCGCTCCCCGCACTGCAGCAAAGATTTCGCAAAGTCGGGCTTGCGGTCGGCGCGCTGGTGCTGCTTGTCGTGTACCTTTCGCTTGGCCTGACCCGCACTTCGGGCGGGATAATACTTGCAGGGGTACGTTAGATTTCCGCGAGGATTGCACGATGCCAAGGCTGACCAGGACGCTGACGCTGCTCTGGATCCTGGCCGGAACGATCGCAAGCCTCAGCTACGGCGCCGAGGCGCATATCGCGGTGCGCTACGTCGATCCGCCGCTCGGCGCATGGTGGGATGCGAACGAGTTTCTCATCATGAAGTGCTCGGCGGCGGCGCTTGGGATGCTTGTCGCGATGCGGGTTGCCGCGCGCTTTGTCGAGCGCCGCTTGCGCGCCGCCGCGCTCGGGTGGAGCCTTGTGGTATGCGCGCTCGCACTGATGCCGGTCGCCACAGTTTCGTCGCGGCTTGCGCGGATCGGAGCGGACGGGCAGGGCGGCATCGCGCGCGACCGGATGATCGCATGGCTCGGGTACGACGGAGGAATCGTCCTTGACAAGATTTTTCTCGCGGTAGTTTACTTTCTTAAGGCCGTGGGTTTCTCGCTCCTTGCAGGGCTCGGAATTTTCGCGATGGTGCTGGCGGCAATCAACGCGCTCCAACGTTGCACGGCTATCGCCGTCGAGCCGGGAGAACACTAGGCTTCGCCGCAATGAAGAACGACAAGCACGGGCCGCCGGATTCCCGAGCCATAAGCCGCCGTTCATTTATCAAGGGCGCGGGCGCGATCGCCGCAGCCACCGGGCTGATCCGTACGCCGCCCGCTTCGGCCGATGCCACCGCTCTAGCCCAGGAGGGTATCGTTGAGCGAATCGGTCCCGGCGCCCAGGAAATCGAGCTCAAGATAAACGGAGAAGTGAAGCGGATCACGGTGGAACCGCGCGTGACCCTGCTTCGCGCGCTTCGCGACCATCTGAATCTCACCGGCACCAAGCTGGTATGCGATCGCGGCGCGTGCGGCGCCTGCACAGTCCATCTCGACGGCAAGCCGGTGACATCGTGCATGATCCTCGCGCTGGACGCGCGTGGACACGAGATTACGACCATCGAAGGGCTCCTCACACCGGATCGTATGTCGCCGCTCGGCGCGGCATTCGTCGAGCACGACGCGGCGCAATGCGGTTTTTGCACGCCCGGAATGGTGATGTCGATGGCGGCTGCGCTTGCATCGAATCCTAAAGCTCAACTTGAAGATGTGAAGCGGGCCGTGGCCGGCAACATCTGTCGATGCGGCACTTATCCGCACGTCTTCGCGGCTGCGCTTTCAGTCGTACGCGGCGGCAACCGGGGAGAATCCTGATGTCACGGCGGGTCACGCTCAACCTGGGCTTCCAGGGCAACCTGAAGCCGGTCACCGTTGTAATTCCCGACGGCGAGCCGACGCCCTGGCAGTTCGGCGAACGATTTGAGACCGTCGGCAGGCCGACGCCGCGGATTGATGGCGCGCTAAAGGTCGCAGGCGCCGCCCGCTACACCTACGACATCTCGATGCCCGGGATGCTCTATGGCGCGATTCTCAGAAGCCCGATGCCTCACGCGCGCGTTAAGCGCGTCGATCTTTCCCGTGCGCGACGCTTAAGCGCAGTGCGCGCCGCAATCAGGATGGACGACACGGTCGTGCGCTTCGCCGGGCAGGAGGTCGCCGCCGTCGCGGCAGTGGATTACGAAACCGCACTCGACGCGCTTGGGCTGATCGAGGTCGAGTATGAACCGCTGCCGTTCGTGGCCGATCTCGACTCGGCGATGAGGCCGGACGCACCGCCGGTTTTCGAAGGCGGATCGAATGTGCAGCGTCCCACCGTCAACGGGCATGGGGATGTAAAGCGCGGGTTTGCCGAGGCTTCGGCGGTTCACGAGGCCGTCTACCTGACTCCGGTACAAACTCATGTGTCGCTTGAGGTTCATGGCTCGGTGGCGCACTGGGACGGCGACGAGTTGACGGTCTGGTCCTCGACCCAGGGAATCTTTACAGTGCGCGACGATCTGGCGGTTTACTTCAATCTGCCGCGCAACAAAGTTCGCGTGATCTGCGAGTACCTGGGCGGTGGCTTCGGCTCCAAGTTCGGCGCCAAGCCGGAAACCGTGATTGCCGCGCGCCTGGCCCGCGAGGCCAACGCGCCGGTCAAAGTTATGTGCACGCGCGAGGGTGAGCATCTGGCGACCGGCAACCGTCCGGACGCAATCCAGAAGGTGCGGCTTGGCGCGAGGCACGACGGCAAGCTGACGGCGATCGAACTGGTCCAGCACGGCGGCGGCGGGATAAGCGGCGGCTCGGGCAGCGCGGGACCGTTCCTTTCGCTCTACCATTCGCCGAATCTCCGAACCGAGGAGAGCAACGTCTTCACCAATACCGGACCGTGCTCGCCGATGCGGGCGCCGGGATGGCCGCAGGGATGCTTCGCGCTGGAGCTCGCGATGGACGAGCTCGCGCGAAAGCTCTCGATTGATCGGCTTGAGTTCCGTCGCCTGAACAATTCCAACCCGGTGCGCGCGCTCGAGTTCGATATCGGCGCGAAGCTCTTCGGGTGGAAAGAAAAGAGCGCGGCGCCCAAATCCCCAGGTCCGTTAAAACGGGGAATCGGGGTTGCCTCCGCAGCCTGGCATGCGCTGGGAGCGTCGGGCCCGCAGGCCCGCGTGATCGCCCATCGCGACGGCCGCGTCGAGGTCCTGATGGGCACCCAGGATATCGGCACCGGCACGCGAACCGTCCTCGCGATGGTCGCTGCGGAGGAGCTGGGCGTTGAACTCTCGCGCATCGATTGCCGAATCGGCGACACGCGTTACCCATTTTCGGTTCCCTCGGGCGGAAGCATGACCACGCCGTCCACCACGCCCGCGGTTCGCCAGGCCGCAGCCCATCTTAAGGAAAAGCTGCTGCGGCTTGCCGCACCCGTGCTCGGCGCCGAGCCCTCCGATCTCGAAGCGCGCGCTGGCGTTATCCGCGTGCGTTTCGATCCGTCGCGCAGTATGCCGTTCGCCGACCTATGCCGGCGCATTCCCGGCGACTCGCTCTCGGCCGAGGGCGAGCGAGTCCCAAATTACGAGGGCTACCGTAACGACCAGGCGGGATGCCAGTTCGTCGAAGTGGAGGTCGACACCGAGCTCGGAATCGTGCGCGTGCTCAGAGTGGTTGCCGTCCACGACGCGGGCCAGATTATCGATCCTCTCACCGCGCGCAGCCAGGTCAACGGCGGCGTGCTGATGGGCGTCGGCTACGCGCTTTTCGAAGCGCGCCGGATGGACCCGCGGCTCGGCGTCATGGTCAATCCCACGATGGACGACTACAAGCTGGTCGGTCCGCTCGACGTGCCGGAGATCGAGGTGCGCTTCGTCGAGGTTGCCAACGGCTTCAACAACACGGGCGTGATGGGCTTCGGCGAAGCGGCGCACGTAGCCACGGCGGCCGCAATCGGATGCGCCGTATATGATGCGATCGGCGTACCCGTGCGCTCGCTCCCGATAACCCCCGACCGCGTGCTCGCGGCGATGGAGGCCGGCGCGTGAACCGCTTTGAAGTGCTCACGCCCGTCGATCTGGCCCACGCGGCTCGCCTGCTCGCACGCCAGGGCCACGTTGCGCTGGCCGGCGGGGTTGACGTAATCGACCTCCTGAAGCTCGGGATTATCGCGCCCGCGACGTTGGTCAATCTCAAGAACCTGCCGGAGCTTCATGGAATCGAGCCGGGGCCGCGCGGCCTTCGGCTCGGCGCGCTCGCGAAGCTCCATGAAGTCGCGGAGCATCCCTTTGTCCGCGAGCATTACACCGCGGTCTCCGACGCCGCGCGCGAGGCGGCCACGCCCCAGATAAGAAATCTGGCAACCGTCGGCGGGAACCTGCTTCAGCGGCCGCGATGCTGGTACTTCCGGCATCCCGACGTCAACTGCCTCAAGAAGGGCGGCAGCCGATGCTACGCGCTCACGGGGCTCAACCGGTATCACGCGATCCTGGGCGGCGGACCGTCCTTTATAGTTCATCCGTCGAATCTTGCTCCCGCGCTGATCGCGTTGGGCGCCAGCGCGAGAATCGTCGGTCCCTCGGGCGAGCGCGTCGTCAAACTGGAGAAATTCTTCACGCTGCCGAGCGTCGATCCGAAACGCGAAAACGATTTGAAGCCCGGCGAAGTGCTCGTCGAGGTGAATCTTCCGCCGCCTCCCGCAGGCGCGAAGAGCGCCTACCTGGAGGCGCGTGAAAAGCAGAGCTTCGACTGGCCGCTGGTCGGCGTGGCCGCGATGGTCGCGAGCGACGGCGCTTCCCGCACGGTGCGTGAAGCGCGAATCGTCCTGTGCGCCGTCGCGCCGATACCGTGGCGCTCGCCCGAGGCCGAGAAGGAGATTATCGGGCATCCGCTCGACGCCGCACGCGCCCGCGCCGCGGGCGAAGCGTGCGTTCGCGATGCCCATCCGCTTGCCGACAACGCCTACAAGATCGTGATGACGAAAGTGCTCGCGCGGCGCACGATTCTCAAAGCCGCGGGAATCAAGGGGACGTGACCGATGGCCGAACCCAAGCTGCGGCACTGCCTTTACCTCCGCACCAAGAGCGCGTATTTCCGAAACTCCGCGGGCGAGCGAATCTTCGAGCCCGCAAACTCGACCGCCTGCTATACGTGCCTCAAGACGCTGCGCCCGGTCGGCCCGGACGGGATGCCCGCCGACGCCGAATCGTGCCACGCCCAGGGGCGCGGATGCTTCCAGGAGGAACGCTAGGCCATGGCGCAAGAAACCCAAGCCGGCCTCGGCCCCGTTGCAACCCGGGTTATCTTCGAGAACGGCGACGTCAAGGTCTGGGAGATGGACCTTGCGCCGGGCGAGCTCTGCGCGATGCATCGCCATACCATGGACTACGTGCTCTATATCCTGGAAGGCGCGCCGATTGGCGTCGAATCGCCGGACGGCAAGCCGTTCACGCTCAAGATGAAGCCGCGCGCCACCTACTTCATCCCCGCCGGCGGCGTCGAGAGCGCGCGCAATGTCGGCCAGAGCCGCTTTCGCGAGGTCCTCGTCGAGATCAAACGGCCCGCGCGGGCCGACGCGAATCCCTCGGGATTCTGTGCGTCGGAGGCGGTCGCCGGACAGGAGCCCGCGCCGGGCGCGATCACGATTCTCGAGAACGAGCGGGTGCGTGTGAGCGAGCTTACGCTCGCGCCGGGGGCGCGCACCGAACCGCGCCGTTTCTCGCACGACGCGGTGCTCTACGTTGCCGAGGGTTCGAGCGTCACGCCGGGGGGCGAAGGCGAGCCGGCGGCGGGCAGCGTCCGATGGATCGCGCGCGGTGCAAGCGAAGCGTTCGCCAATGGGAACGCGGGCCGCTATCGCCACGTGATGGTCGAACTCAGGTGAGCCGCGAAGCCGCGCGAGCGAGTGGCGCCTGAGCCGGGCGCCTCGGCTAACGACCGTTAGGCTTATCGCGACTTTAAGTAGACGCGGTTCTCCAGACTGTAGATTCGCTTCTCGATCCCGGATAGAGATGTCACGGGGGGTCAGGAGGACTGCTCCTTTTGACACTGCGAAACCGTACCGCGTATCCCCGAATGCTGGCGCTTGTCTTCTTCTTCGTGATTGCCGTCAGCCTCGGTTCGATTGCCGCAGCGCAGGTCAGGCCCGGGGATTTGATCACGCCCGAGAACGCCGCGAAGGTCAGGATGCTGGTGAGTCCCGGCGCCTACTATGCGGTCAGGCATGGGATGGAGCTTCGGGTCGTCAAGCCCGAACTTGTCGACTGGCCTGCGCCCTACCGTGAGGCCACCGAGAAATACTCGGGCCAGGTGCGCCTTGGCGCCGACCATCGTACCGTCCTCGGCTACGTCGCTGGCCAGCCGTTTCCGCTCATCGATCTGAACGATCCCTACGTCGCGACCAAGATAATGTGGAACTGCGCGTTACGTCCGATCGCTACCGACGACTTCGATCTCCGCTATTTCGAGTGCCGGGTGGCGCCGTTTCACCCGGGCGCGGCGCGCAAGACGCTGCTGTTCTCGGAGATCGGCCATCTGGCGCAATACGATGAGATAGGGCGCACCGAGGTCGAGCCGATGCCGGTCGATCCCGACTTCATGAAGACCGGGATATGGTGGCGCGCAGCGGCCTATCCCGTGATCGCGCCGGACCAGTCCCAGGGCGACGGCGGAGTGCGTTACCGCTATTGGGATCCGAACCGCGCCGACGACGCATGGGCGTTTACCGAGCAGAGCAGGCGGGTGCGGCGTGTCAACGAGGTCATACTTTCCGCGTCGCCCGGCCTGAGCACGTGGGACCCGGATCACGTCGGCGGATTTGCCGCCAAACCGCAGGAATACAACTATCGCTTCCTCGGCGAGCGCAACATGCTCGCCTGCGTCCACGCCGTCCATTCGCCCGAGCATCCCTGTCCCGCCGACGGCGGCGCGACCGTCTGCCCCGAGGATTGGGAGATGCGCCACCTGTATATGATCGAGGTCACGCCGCGCCCGAGCCGGATCCGCAACCTGCTCCAGTCACGCACGCTCGTGTATGTCGATTCGGAAGCGTGGTTCAATCCATACGTCGACAGCTACGACCGCAAGGGCGAACTCTGGCGCAGCCAGATTTATTTCATGACCTATCGCGACCGTCCGGTGCCCGACGCGCGCGTTGCAATCTATCCTTTCAGGCGCGAGTTCGTGCTCGCGGCCTCCAGCGTTGACGTGCAGAGCGGGATCGCGACGACCTGCTACCTGCCGGGACCCGACACACCCGAGCGCGAATGCTGGTATATCAACATGGGCGCGGTCGATCGAAGCTTCTTCGCGACCGAGGCGATGGTGCGCGCGGCCCAGTAGCGGCGGTTCGCGTCGCGTGCGCGGCGTGGATTTGGAAGCCCAATCCCGCGTCCGCGGGCACTGGGGACCTGCGGAGTTCTCGCGCTATCTCCGGTTGGGTGAACCGCCGCGCCGGGCACGATGCCGAGGAAAACGAAGGGAGCGGATTTCCGCTCCCCTCGCTTCAGTACGAAACCGCGGCGCGGCCTACTTGATCGCGAGCGCGTTGGGCGGCGAGCCGACTCCGCCCGGAATATGGAGCGGTGCCGAAGTGATGAAGAATTCGTAGCGATTGTCCGCCGCGCAATCCTCGGCCAGCGCTTCGAGGTTCCACATCTCGCCGATCGGCATCCCGAAGAACGCAAGCAGATGGAAGTGCAGGAAATCCTCGCCTTCGCCCTTCGGCAGCGGTTCAAGCGCGGGCGAGTCGGAGGCGACCGCCGCAATATTGTTGTCCCAGAGCCACTGCGCGGTTCGCGCGGAGCCTTCGATTCCCGGCACGATCGTCTCGCGCGCCAGCTGCTCTCTCACTTCCGGACTCGTGCCGAGATAAAACTCGGTCCATCCGATACGGATCAGCAGGATATCGCCCGGGCGAAGCTCGGTTCCCTGCTCGGCGAGCGTTTCCTGGAGGTCCTCGAGCGGAATAGTTGTGGGGCTGAGGAAATCGATTTCCTTACCGATACGCCTGTGGTAGCGGCCGATATCCGCGAGCACTCCCCGCCCGGCTATTCCGCGCCGCGCGAGGTTGTCTATGCCGAGCCGGTTGCCGCCGCGTCCCGTGATCTCCTCGTCCGGTATTCCGTTGTACGCGCCGAACATCGGATGCTTCACGTGGGCAAGTGCGTCCCATTGGGAAGATGCCTGTGGGTAGAAGTTGTCGAGGTAATCGTCGAGGACGAATTCCGCCGGCGAGGGAAAGATCTTGACGGTGTGGCGATGCGCTCCGCGGGTGAAAAGCGGCGGATCGGGAATCGTGATCGGCAGATTGAGCGCGAAGACCTTGCCGCTTTGGACCGACTGCACGGCGGCGCAAACCCGCTCGGGCGTAAGCAGGTTGATGGTTCCGAGTTCGTCGCTGTCGCCGAAAACGCCCCATGCGGATCCCAGCGGCGCGTCGGGCCTTACCGGCAGCTCCTCGTAGCGCGGAAGCCTCGGTCCCGCAGGTTCAGGCGCGCGGGGTGCCGTGGCGCCGCGTCGCGGGGCAGCCTTTTTTGGTGAGGGCTTGGCCTTGGGCGCGGTCTTTACGCCTTTCGGCTTTACGGCGGGTTTTGCCTTGAGTTTTACCGGTTTGGCGGTCGCCTTGGCTTTAGCGACCGGCTTCTTTTTGGGTTTTGGAGCAGGTTTTCTGGCTTTGGCTTTAGCCACCAGCGTTTCCTCCTTGACGACGCTCCATCCTCTCATACCAAGCCGCCCACCACTGGCAAAGGGCGGCTCCATTAAATCGCAACTTTCGGGACCTCTGGCCCGCTGATCCATAGAGGGCGGCGCGAGCTTTACAAGTTCCGGGTGGAGGGGACGCGATGAAAAATTCCGGGGATAGTCCAGGCCGGGCGAGCGCCCCCGAGAGGTGCGTGTCGCGAGCACCTAAGCGGAGAGCAGGCGCTCGACGCCACTGCGTATCGCAGACTCAAGGGACGCAGGTTCCGCCTGTAGCGCTCTCTGACTAGTAATGAGAGTTCGGCTCCGGCTCGGATTTCCAGTTGGCACCCGCTTGAGAGGCAAGGCTCTCAATGATAATTTCTTGTTTTTGCTCCTTGCTCCAAGCGTGGGGCTAAAACCATAAGGAGGCCAGATAGCGCGTGAGGCGCTACGAAACTATTTTTATTCTGCGCCCGGACCTGGGCGAAGCTCAGCTTCAGGAAGCGGTCAAACGTTTCGAGGGTATCGTCGCGGGCGGCGGCGAGCTGATCGAAACCGACGAGTGGGGCTTCAGGGACCTCGCCTACCGTATCAAGGGCGAGCGCCGCGGCTATTATGTCCGGCTCGACTATGCGGCCGAAGCCGCGACCATGAACGAGGTCGAGCGCAACCTGAAGCTTCATGACGCCGTCCTGCGTTTTCTTTCGGTCCTGGTCGAGAAGGAAGCCGACGTCGGCAAGGCCCGCGAGGACGTGGAGGCGCGCAAGCGCCGTATCGCGGAGGCCCGCGCCGCCGCCGAGGCCCGCGCCCAGCAGCGTGCCGCCGCCGCGGCCGAGGCCGAGCAGCAGCGTGCCCACGAGGAGCAGGCCCACGAGCACGAGGCCGCGCCCGTGGAGCAGGCCACTGCCGGAGAGTCCCCGGAACAGGCGGCGGAGCCATCCGAACCCGAGAGTGGCGGGAAACAGGATTGAGCTTTGGGGCCGAGTGGTGGGCGATCCCGAGGTTCGGGTCACGCCGCGCGGCACGGTCGTCATGCGCCTCATCGTGGACTGCGCTTCTCGTCCGGGCGAGAAGCTCGCGTTTTCGGTCGTTATGACCGGCGACGGCGTGCGCCGACTGGGCGGCGAATTGAGAGCGCGCGACGAGGTCACGGTAACTGGCAGTCTGCGCGCGGTTGTCCGCAGGACGCCTTCGGGCTTGGCCGAGAATCTTTTTGAAGTGATTGCTGAGGCGATAGAGCCTAAAAAATAAAGTCTGTCGCATCCGCCGCAAGCCGGGTCTCGGACGAGTTTGAAGGTTTGGCGGATGCTATGATTGGTGGAAACCGACAATGGTTGAAGACGAAAAGACCGAACATGGCGCTGATGCCGAGCGCGAGTACCAGGGCGGTCAAGGGCGCTCGGCGCGCGGACAGCGCTCCGAGGGCGAACGTGGCGGCGAAGGGCGCGGTGAACGCGGACCGATGCGCCGGCGTGGCGCAGGACGGCGCAAGGTGTGCCGCTTTTGCGCCGACAAAACGCTAAAGGTTGATTACAAGGACGTGCGCACGCTTCAGACCTTTATCACCGAGGGTGGCAAGATCGTTCCGAGCCGCACTTCGGGAAACTGCGCGAAGCATCAGCGTCAACTCGCGACGGCTATCAAGCGGGCGCGGATCCTCGCACTCCTTCCATTCTCGACCCTGGGGGTCTGAAGGGCGCAAGTCATGACGCGCCAGGCAATAATCGGGATGGTCCGGGCGGCGGCGTTGTCGGCGGCTCTGTTTCTGGCCGGCGGGGCGATTCCTTTTGCGGGCAGCATCGCGATGCTGTTCGCGCCGGCCCCGATCCTGATTTTCGCCATCGGTCGGCTCCATCCTTTGGTCCGCACCATGACTTCCATCTGGCTTGCCGCGGGGCTGGTGCTGATCGCGGCCGGGCCGCTTGCCGGGGCGGGCTATCTTGCCACTTTCGGACTTGCGACCGGGATGATGGCCTACATGCTCGAGCGCGGTTACTCGTTCGAGCTTATCGTGGTTGTCACCGCGACGGTGATGCTGGCGGTGGTGACGGCGCTCGCGCTTGCGATGGCAGGTTCGCCCGACGCGCTGCTGGCGACGCTCCATCATGCGCTCAACGAAGGGATGGAGAGGGGGCGGAGCCTTTACAAGGTCTTCGGAATAGAGTCAGGAGTGCCGGCCGAGACCGAGGCCAGTATCGTCAACTGGACGGTCAGGTTAGCCCCGGCGCTGGTGGCGATGTCGTCGGCGCTGATGGTTCTGGTCAACCTGTCATTGTTCTGGCGATGGGTGGGGAAGCATCGCCTCACCTACCAGTTGTTTGGCGATCTTGCGAAGTGGTCGACGCCAGAGTGGCTTATCTGGGTTTTCCTGGCCACGGGATTCGGGCTGTTCATTCCGGTTAAGGCGCTGGGCACGATCGCGCTGGATGGGTTCGTATGCGTGGCGGCGGTGTATTTCTGCCAGGGGCTTGCGATCATGTCGTTTTATTTCAATATGCTCGCGATGCCGTCGGTGGCCCGCGCGGTCATCTACTTGATAGCGGGAATACAGCCGGTACTGGCCGCTTTGGTATGCGCGGTTGGCGTGTTCGACCTGTGGGTCGATTTCCGCAGGCTCAAGCCTCCGAGCCAGGAGGCTGACAATTTCGGCGATTTTTTCTAGGCGCGAAGGCGAAAAGAGGCGGGTATCACGATGAACGTACAGGTAATCCTAAACGAGGACGTCGCCGATCTTGGACGGACCGGCGACGTGGTCAAGGTGCGCGCCGGTTACGCGCGCAACTACCTGCTGCCGCGCGGGCTCGCGATCGAGGCGAACCCGAGAAACCTCCGCGTGTTCGAGCATCAGAAGCGTATTGCCGCGGCCCGGCGCGAGGCGCAGAAGAGCGAGTCGATGAAGCTCAAGGAGAAGCTCGACGCCCTGGTCCTTACGATCGGCGCCAACGCGGGTGAAGAAGGCAAGCTGTTCGGTTCGGTCACCAATATCGATATCGAGAAGGCGCTTCGCGAAAAGGGCTTCACAGTCGACCGGCGCAAGATCATGCTCGTGGAGCCAATCAAGCAACTTGGCGAGTTCACAGTTCCGGTCAAGCTGCTGCCGGAAGTGGAGGCGAGCCTGAAGATAACCGTCGTGGCGGCGGAGTAAGGGGTTCCCGGGATGATCAAGCTCTACGACTTCCTCCCCTGTCCGTTCGGGCAGAAGGTGCGAATCGTGCTGGCGGAAAAAGGCCTCAGTTACGAACTGATTGAGGTCGATATCACCAAGGGTGAAAATCGCCGCCCTGATTTCCTGCGGCTCAACCCCTACGGCCGGGTTCCGGTCCTTATTGATGAGGATACCACCGTCTACGACTCCACGATCATCAACGAATACTTGGAGGACGAGTATCCCGAACCGCCTGTGCTGCCCGCGGTCGGAAACAGCGCGCTTCGGGCGCGCGCCAGGCTGTTCGAGGATTTCGCGGATACGTCGTTTACTCCGCAGGTCGGGCAGTTGATGGTCGAGATGGCGAAGCCGGAGGGCGAGCGCGACGCCGAACGGCTCGGGCGGCTGCATCAGGGCGTCGGGCGCGTGCTCGATTACCTTAACCATGAGTTGCAGGGTCAGCAGTTCCTCGCCTCGGACTTTTCGATTGCCGATATCGGTTTCGCGCCGCGGCTACTGGTGCTCCAAGCGCTCGGAATCGAGGCGGGCCAGAACCGGGCCAACGTCGAAGCATGGCTCAACCGGCTGCTGGAGCGGCCAAGCATAGCCAACGTCAAGGGGTTGACCACTGACCCGATCGCCGGGATCTGACGCTTCGCGACCCAAGGGTCTTATCGATGTGAACAGACGAGCGCGCCGCCCGTCATCGACGGGCGGCGCGCTTCGCAACAAGGACGGGTCTCGATCTGAGGACGGCCCTCAAAGTCTAGCCGATCGGAGATTACCTTGTCAGCGCGATTCGGCGGTCTCAAACAGCTCGTCGTCGTCGCTGGGGGAATGGGGTTCCGCGACTCCGGTGAGCCTGAAAACCAGCTTTGCGCCGAAAAGTTTATCCCCGAGGCGGCCCTGCGGTTTGAGCATCCCGCCGTGCCGGCGGCATCGCGGGCACGCCAACGGCCCGCTCAGAAGGCTGACCGTCTCAGGAGTTATACGCAGGTCGAATGTGCACCCGCATCCGGGATTCTGACACGTGGTCCGATAAACCACGCCCTTGGTGCTAGGGTTGCGAGTTTCCTGTCTTGCCTGCATCGTAGGCACCTCCCTTTCCCCGGGAGTTGGATTTAGTTTAAGCCCCTCTTAGCGGCTTAGACGTAAACAGTGGGAAAAGGTTTCAAGCAAGGTACGTGCCTTGCTCTAAAGCCAGTTTTGCGGCCTCAAAAGTCTAACAAAGTGGGACCGGACGGAAATTTGTGCAGTCCGAGGTCTCATCTGATAACCCGATGCGCAAAAGACATCGCCTTTTTGCTACACTTTTGCAGCGCAGTGTTCCCGATCATCCGGCAAAGTCCTTTTGGCGCAGGCTTTCGGGCCTTATACTGCCCCGATTGGGGAGGTGGGAAGCTCTGGTCTTCCCGGTGCTAACCGGTTTTTCGCGATGAGAACCTTAGCTTTTGTGATGGCTGGTGGTCAGGGGTCCCGGCTTTACCCGCTGACGCGGGATCGAGCCAAGCCGGCGGTGCCTTTCGGGGGCAAGTACCGGATTATCGATTTTGTGCTGTCAAATCTCGTCAATTCCGGGATCTATTCCATCTACGTGCTGGTACAGTGGCGCTCGCAGTCGCTTATCGAGCATCTGAAGGACGGATGGCAGATGGGGGGTGGAATCCTGCCAAGCCATTTCGTGACCCCGGTTCCGGCCCAGATGCGGATCGGGGAGTCGTGGTACCAGGGAACCGCCGACGCAATCTTTCAAAACCTCAATCTGCTCGAGGACAACAAGCCCGACCTGGTTGCGGTCTTCGGGGCCGATCACATCTACCGGATGGACATCGCCCAGATGATCGAGTTCCATACCGAGCGCAAGGCCGCAGTCACGGTCGCGACGCTGCCGGTGCCAATCGAAGAGGCGAGAGAGTTTGGGATCGTCGAGGTCGATTCGGGCCTGCGGATCCATCGCTTCGACGAGAAGCCGCGCGAGCCGCGCTCGATGCCGGGTGCGCCGGGGCGATGCCTCGCTTCGATGGGCAATTACCTGTTCGATCCTGAAATCCTGGCCAAGGCGCTGGTCGAGGATTCAACCAAGCCCGGAAGCCATCACGATTTCGGCAAGGACCTGATTCCGGATTTAATCGGGAAGGTTCCGGTTTACGCTTACAACTTCATGACCAACCGCATCCGCGGCGACTCGGAGGCAAACATCGCCTATTGGCGCGACGTGGGAACGCTTGACGCCTACTTCGAGGCGAACATGGATCTTCGCGACGCGCGTCCACATCTCAACCTTTACAACACCTATTGGCCGCTCCGAACCGCCTATTACGATCAGCCGCCCGCGAAGTTCGTCTTCGACGAAGACGGCCGGCGCGGACAGGCTCTGCACTCGGTCGTTTCCGAAGGATGTATCGTTTCGGGCGGAATTGTGCGCAACTCCGTACTCGGCCGCTCGGTGTTTGTGCACTCGTACAGTCAGGTCGATGATTCGGTTCTGATGGACTACGTCGAAGTGGGACGTTATGCGAGGATTCGCCGCGCGATAATCGACAAGAACGTCTATATCCCCGAGGGCGAGACCATCGGTTACGACCTGGAGCGCGACCGCAAACGCTTCTTCGTGACCGACTCGGGCCTCGTCGTGATACCCAAGGCGCCCAAGCGCGAACGAATCGCTTTCTAGATGAGTGCCCGCTCGATGGAGACAACAATCGAACCCAAGCCGTCCGCGGCAGGCAGCCCTGGGGATGTTGGCGTGGAACCGAACAGCCGTCCGCTGCCCCGCTCGCTCCCCCGCGCCGGGGATTCGCCTGCGCGCCGCAAACCGCAACTCGACTTCAAAAGCCGGCTAATTTTCTACCTGATGGTCGGCGTGCTCCACGCTCTCAGCCTGATACCGGATTTCGTCCTGTACCAGCTGGGGACCGCCTGCGGCTTTATCGCCTATCTGCTCGATCGGCGTCACGTGAAGATCGGGATGAAGAACCTTGAGATCGCTTTTCCCGATCGCAGCGAGGCCGAGCGCCGGCGCATCCTGCGCGCCTCGTACGTGAACCTGGGGCGAAGCGGCTCGGAGTGCGTGCGGTTGGGCGGTTTCTTTTATAAGCGGCTCAAGAAACGCGTCCGGTACGACAGGCTCTGGTATTGGGGTCAGGTGCAGAAGAAGTATCCAGGCCGGGGGCTGCTGGTCCTGACCGCGCATTTCGGCAATTTCGAGCTTCTGCCTGCGGCACACGCGATGCACGGTTACCAGATAAGCCTGGTCCATCACACCCAGCGTTTTCTCGCGGGCGACGCGCTCATCAATTTCATCCGCAACCGGGCGGGCGTGGATACGCTGCGCAAGCACTCGGCGGCGCGCGCGGTCCTGAGAGCGCTTCGCGACGGGCTGCTGGTGGGCATCCCCTTTGACCAGAACGCCAAGCGCAGCGAAGCAGTCTTCGTCCCGTTCTTTGGCGAGCCGGCCGCGACCCCAAGCGGGCTCGCGCGTCTTGCAGTGCTCTCGGGCGCGCCGGTTGTGCCGGTATTCATCGTTCGCGAAGCCGACGGCCGCCATCATCGCATCGAAATCCAGGACGAGATCCAACTCCAGCGAAGCGCCGACGCCGAGGCCGATCTGGTCGAGAACACCAGGCGCTTCGTAAAGGTCGTCGAAGACATGGTCCGGCGCTATCCAGAGCAGTTTCTGTGGACGCATCGGCGGTTTCGGACCCGCCCGCGCGGGATGCCGCCGATCTACGACTGAGCGCGGCCGGCAGGTAAATCCAGGCTTAATGCTTTCCTACTTTCAGGCGATTCTACTGGGAGTGCTGCAAGGCATTTCCGAACTGTTCCCGATCTCCAGTCTCGGCCACAGCGTTATCATCACGGGTCTTCTCGGATGGAGTATCGATCGGCACGGGGATTACTTTCTTGCGTTCCTGGTCGCCACTCATTTCGCGACCGCGCTCACCCTGTTCCTCATGTATTGGAACGATTGGGTGCGAATAATCTCGGGCATCCTGCGCTCGGCCCGGGAGCGCCGGATAAGCGACGCCGACGCGAAGCTCGGATGGCTGTTGGTGGTTGGGACGGTGCCCGCCGGGCTGGTCGGGCTTATGTTCCAGGACCAGGTGAAGAAACTGCTTATATCGCCGGCCTTCGTCGCGCTATTCCTCGCGGCCAATGGCGCGTTGCTGTACATCGCCGAACTTCTGAGAAAGCGGGCCAAGCGCGCCGCTCACGTTGCGGACGCGGACCATCGCCTCGCCGGGGATCTTTCCTGGTGGCAGTCGCTCAAGGTTGGGATGATGCAGATAATCGCGCTTCTGCCCGGATTCTCGCGCACCGGATCGACGATCGCCGGAGGGCTGATGGTCGGCTTGTCGCATGAGGACGCGCTCAGATTTTCATTTCTGCTGGCGACGCCGATTATCGGGGCGGCGGCGGTGCTCAAGCTGCCCGGGCTTATTGCATCGGGCAACCATTCGGCTATCGGCACCGCGCTGGTCGGCGGATTGTGCGCGGCGATGGGCGCGTACTTTTCGGTCAAGTTCCTGACGAGATATTTCGAGACCCGGACCCTGACGCCGTTTGCCATATACTGCGCGCTGTTCGGATTGATTAGCCTGGGCATCCTGCGCTAGGTCGCCTGGCGCTCAAGACTTTGTCGGGTGAGCGGGCGAAGCAGGAGCAGGATCGCAATCGCCATCACCCACGCCGCCGCGCCGCTGATTAGCGGTATCCGGCCCCATCCTTCCAGCCACCCCGGGAGCGCGACCCCGGCAGAAGTGAGCTTGGGCCACATCTTGGCTCCGACCACGAAGCCCGCATGAAGCCCCATAGAGAAATAGACCGTCCCGGTCAGCGCGTAAGCCTCGGCGAGCACAAGCCCGAGCAGGAAAAGCCCGAGGAAGGTCGGAAACGCGACCGCCGGATTGTAAAGCTGCGCAGCGCTTGCGCAAAGATTGTGAAAGCCGACCCAGGGATGGAAGCCGGTTACATCGTAATGGGCCGGAGCGCGCACCAGGTGGGCGAGCGAGTATATCGCGGAACTCAGCACGAGCGCCGCGGTTGTTCCGAAATCGTCGGCCATTCCGCCGAACAGGATCGCGCGGAAAAACCCTTCCTCGATGATCGCGACCGCGATTGCCGAGAGAAAGTATTTCGGCAGTATCCGCCAGATTCGCGCGGCCGGCTCGCCGCTGTGCGCGCCCATCGCGAGCGCCGCGACGACCAGGATCGCCATCGTCGCGGTTGCAACCAGAAAGCCGCGCGTCAAGCGCGGGTAATTGAGGCCGGGCCGCGCATACGCGACCCGAAGCAACCGCCCCAGTCCGAGCTGGCGCGCCTGCATCAGGAGCGCCCCGAGCGCCGTCACCATCACGACCCGGTCGAAGATGCGCGGAAACGGAAAACGAAATCCAAGCGCCGCGACTGCCGCCGCGACGACCGGCGAGAGTATCGCCGCGAGCACAATCCCGGCGACCAGCGCGATTGTCAGTCTCAGAGTGAAAGACATGCTCCTCCTGCTCAAGCGGCCCGGTGCGGCGCCGGCGATTGCGTCCGCGCCCGCCGTGCGGCGATTATAGGCTCAGACTCTAGCGCAAACGACACGCAAGGCGCGTTGAAGGGAGCATCGCCGTGGAACTTGGGCTTAAGGATCGAATCGCGCTGGTCACTGGTGCGAGCAAAGGGATCGGACGGGCGATCGCGCTCGAACTTGCGGGCGAAGGATGCCGGCTCGCAATCTGCGCGCGCGGGACCGAGGAGCTCGAGAAGGTACGCGTGATGGCCGAGGCCAGGGGCGTCAGATGCCTCGCGCGGGGCGCCGACGTGACCAATCCGAAAGAGGTGAACGCCTTTGTGCAGGACGTGGAGCGGACCTTCGGCGCGCTCGACATCCTGGTCAACAACGCGGGCGGAGCGCTTGCGGGCAGATTTGAGCAGGTCAACGACCAGGGTCTCATCCACGACTACGAGCTAAAGGTGCTGAGCCAGGTGCGCTTCGTCCGCGCGACGCTCCATCTGCTGGCCAAGAGCCGCGCGCCGCGGGTAATCAACATCAACGCGATCCCGGGCCGGGTCGCCTATACACAACTGTTCGCCACCACCATCAACCGGGCCGCGTGTCACGCGCTCAACAAGACCCTTGCGATTGAGCTTGCGCCGAAGGGAATCCTCGTCAACTCGGTCAATATCGGATCGGTTTTGACGCCGCAGTGGGAGAATATCCGAAACCGCCTGGCGCCCGGGATGCCGATGGAGGAATTCACGGCAGAACGTGCGCACAGCATTCCGCTCGGCCGGTTCGGAACGCCCGAAGAGGTGTCGGGCCTGGTCGCGTTTCTCGCTTCCGACCGTGCGTCGTATATAACGGGTGCGTCGATCGACGTGGGCGGCGGTGCCGGGATGCACGTTTAGCGGCGGGTTGAGAAGCCGCGGCGGGAAAACTTCTTTGCACAACCGCAAGAGGGTCATTCTTCGAGCCTGGCCCCCGCTTTCGCGGGAGAGACAGGACAGAGAGACGAGCCGTGATTTATCGGCGCAGCGTGCCGGGCGATTCAGGACTGGCGCGCGCGCAGGGGATTTCGCTGCGGCTCGACCGCGATTTCGACCGGGCATACACGCGGCGGCGATTTCACGACCTGCATTACGGCCGCGGCAACATCGTCGGCCGAAAGCATCATGGCGCGGTCGAGCCGCTTGTTCGGCGGAATCAGCTGGGTATCGACCAGGCCCGGAACGATCACTGACACCTTGATTTCGTGTTCGCGCAGTTCGGCGAACGAAGCCCGTGTGAAGGCTACCAGGGCGGCTTTGGTCGCGGCGTAAACCGACTCGCCCGCGCAAGCGGTGCGCGCCGCTGCCGAGGCGATATTGACGATTGTGCCGCCGCCCTGGCGCGCCATCCGTACCGCCGCCATCCTGGAAAGCGCAATCGGTGCGCGCAGATTGACCGCTAACATCCGGTCCTGGTCCGCGGGCGAAAGCCGATGAAGCGCAGTGCGCGGCGGCGCAAATCCGGCGTTGTTCACCAGCACGTCGATTCGCCCGAAGCAGTCCAGGGCGGCGTCGAACAGCTTTTCCGGGCCGTCGGGCTCCGCCAGATCGACCAGCACGATAAGCGAGCGTTCGGGCGCAAGCTCGCTCAGCTTGCGGGTCTGCTCGAGTTCGGCGCGCGTGCGAGCCGCGATACAGAGCGAGTAGCCCTCGCGCGCGAGCGCAAGCGCGATCGCCCGGCCGATTCCGCGCCCGGCGCCCGTCACCATTGCAAGGCGGTTTGCTTCCAACGACGGCAATATGGCGGTTCCTTCGTCTCCGTTTCGGGCAGTGCTTGCACCATCTCGGCGAGTTGCCCAGACTCCTCAATAATAATCCGTCCGGGAAACGCGCGGCTATGGGCCGGGGCCTCGGGATGCCGCGACGTCGGGGGAACATGATGAACCGCGAGGTATTTCGCGAGTACGACATACGGGGCGTGGTTGAGCGGGATTTCGACGATGATTTCGTGCGCGATCTCGGGCGCGCCTACGCAACCTTTCTGCATCGCTCGGGCAAGAAGAGGATCACGCTCGGGCGCGATTGCCGGCTGAGTTCCGACCGCCTGCGCGATCTCCTGCTTGAGGGTATCCTGCCGTGCGGGATCGACGTGGTCGACGTCGGCGTGGTGCCGACTCCGCTGCTGTACTTCTCGATGGTGCACTGGAAGATGGACGGCGGCGTGATGATCACCGGAAGCCATAACGCGGCCGAGTACAACGGATTCAAGCTCGGGGTCGGCCCGACGACGATCTTCGGCCAGGATATCCAGAAGGTCGCCGACATTATCGAGCGCCGCGAATTCGCAAGCGCCGGACGGCCCGGAACCCTCACCGAAAAGCCCGTTCTGCCCGACTACCGCGAGTACGTGAAGGCAAACATCAAGCTCAAGCCCGGGCTCAGGGTCGCGGTGGACGGCGGCAACGGATGCGGCGGCGCGGTCGCGGCGCCGCTGATGCGCGAGATGGGCGCGCTTACCGAGGAACTCTACATCGAGATGGACGGGCATTTCCCCAACCATCATCCTGACCCCACCGTCGAAGAGAACATGCGCGATTTGATCGCGCTGGTGAAGCGGAAGAAGGCCGATATCGGCATCGCCTATGACGGCGACGCGGACCGGATCGGCGCGGTAGACGAGAACGGCAGGATCGTGTGGGGCGACGAGCTGATGGTCGTCTTCTCGCGCGCCATCCTCAAGGAACGTCCCGGCGCGACCTTTATCGCCGACGTCAAGTGCTCGCAGCGGATGTATGACGATATCGCCAGGCACGGTGGCCGGCCCGTGATGTGGAAGACGGGCCACTCGCTCATCAAGAGCAAGCTCAAGGAAGAACACGCGGCACTCGCCGGCGAGATGAGCGGCCACATGTTCTTCGCCGACCGGTACTACGGCTTCGATGATGCCGTCTATGCGTCGTTGCGGCTGCTTGAGATCGTGAGTCGCGAGGGCAAGGGGCTCGCGCAACTGCTGGCCGATCTGCCGCGCAGCTGTTTCACGCCTGAAATCCGGCTCGACTGTCCCGACGACCGCAAGTTCGACGTGGTACGCAAGGCCGCCGAGTTTTTCTCGAAGCACTACGAGGTAATCACGATCGACGGGGCGCGAGTCAAATTTCCCAGCGGATGGGGCCTGGTGCGCGCGTCCAACACGCAGCCGGCCCTGGTCCTGCGCTTCGAGGCCTCGGATGAAAAGAGCCTCGGCGAGATCCGGTCGGTCTTCGAAGCCAAGTTGAAGGAACTGGGTGCGATGTGAAGCGGGCAGGGGGTATTAGGACAAGGCCGAAGCGCGGCGAATATCCGGCGGCGCTGATAATCGCGGGCGGGCGCGGAACGAGATTCTGGCCGGCAAGCCGCGAGGAACGTCCCAAGCCGCTGTTCTCGATCGGCAAGGGTTCGACGCTGCTCGGCGACACGATCGCAAGGCTTAAAGGCGTGGTGCCGCGCGAGCGGATCTTCGTGCTTGCCACGGCCGCGCAGGAAAATGCCTTCCGCAAGGCGCTCAGGAATCTGCTTCCTGCCTCGAACCTGGTTCTCGAACCCGAGGGACGCGGCACCGCCGTCGCAATCGCCTACGGGGCGGCGGTGATACGCGAGCGCCTGGGCGAATCGACAGTCGCGGTGATGCCGGCCGATCATTACATCACGCCCGCCGAGCGATTCCGCGAGACGCTTCGCGAGGCGATCGGCCTTGCGCGTGCACAACAATCAATCGTCGTGATCGGCGTTGCGCCCAGCCGTCCCGAAACCGGCTACGGATACCAGGAAGTTGGCGCGGCGGTTGAAGGCGGCTTCCGGGTGAAGCGGTTCGTGGAGAAGCCGTCGCTCGCGGTGGCGCGCCGGATGCTCAGGTCGGGGCGCTTTCTGTGGAATGCCGGGATGTTCGTGATGGACACGGCGACGCTGCGCGCCGAGTTCGCCGCTCATTGTCCGAAGCTGGCCGAGGCGATGGATGCGCTCGGGCGGATGCGCGCCGGCGCGCTCGCGCGCGCGTATCGCGGGTTTACTCTTGATTCTTTCGACCGGGTGATCGTCGAAAAAAGCCAAAACGTGCTTGGCGTGCGCGCGGGCTTCCAATGGCACGACGTCGGCACCTGGGAAGGGCTGTGGGAAGCGCTGGGCGGGCGGGTGGATAACGTGCTTGTGGGCGAGGTGCTGGCGCTGGAGTCGGACGGCGTGCTCGCGCACAGCAGTTCGCGCCTGATGGTGCTGCTCGGCGTCAAGGATATCGTCGCAGTGGACACCCCCGACGCGCTGCTCATCATCGACCGTGCCCGCTCGCAGGAAACCCGCCGCGTGACCGAGGAACTCAAGCGCCGCGGCCTGTCGCAGTACCTGTAGCGCCTCGCACCGGCATCAAGTCGTCGCGGCGTTGTGAAGTTCCCGCGCCGTGCATTCCGCTTCCCGCAGGCGCTTGCGTTCTCCTATCATCGTTGGCAGCAATTCGTGCGCAGGGCATCCATGATGGAAATCAAGGCGGTCGAAATAATGAAGCCGGCCGACAGCAACGTAATCGTCGGCCAGGCCCATTTCATCAAGACGGTCGAGGATCTCTACGAAGCGATCGTGCAGGCGGTGCCGGGCGTAAAGTTCGGACTTGCCTTCTGCGAGGCGTCGGGTCCGTGCCTGATACGGCATACCGGGACCGAGCGCGAACTCGAGGACGCAGCTGTTGCCGCGGCACGGGAGATCGGCGCGGGGCACGTCTTCGTCGTGATTCTCGGCAACGCTTTTCCGATAAACGTGCTCAACCAGATCAAGTCGGTTTCCGAAGTGTGCACGGTCTTTTGCGCGACGGCGAACGCAGTCAGGGTGCTGGTTGCCGCTGACGGTGACGGGCGCGGCGTCATCGGCGTGATCGACGGCGCATCGCCGAGAGGCGTCGAGGGCAGCGCCGAACAGGCCGAGCGGCGCGCGATGCTGCGCCGGTTCGGCTACAAGCAATAAGCCTCGCCCCACGCGCAAGGTTCCGGTGCCGGTTTTATCGGCTGCGGGCTTAAGGTCTCCCTTTTGAGGCCGCTATACTTGTCCTTGCGGGCTCGTGCGTCAACGTTGGGCGCGCGGACGAACCGGGCTGGAGGAGTAAGTACGGCGTGCGGAGATGGTTCCCGAAGTGGCGCAAGAGCGGCCGCAGGCGCAGGAAGAAAGGCAAGGCCGCGGCGCGGTTCTCGCGACTTCGCCTTGGGGGAGGAGCGGCTTTCCTGCTGCTCACCTTCGGAACCGGATTTTACCTCGCCCAGCTTTACGCCCAAATCTCGGCGCTTATCGCCGAACGGCAGGCCGCGCTCACCTCGGCGATCTATTCGGCTCCGACGCCCCTTCGCGCGGGCGACGATATCCAGCGGCTTCGCCTTTTCGACCGCCTCGCCCATCTCAGCTACACGCAAAATCCGAAAGTCGATCGTCCGGGAGAGTATTTCGCCGAGCCCGGCCTGGTGAGGATTTATCTTCGCGCCTTTCGCGCCGGTGTTGATGACTATCCGGCCCGGATGGTCCGCCTTGCGCTCGACGGCACGCGAATCGTCACGGTCGCGGATCGCTACGGCGTCGCGATTCGGGATGCGGCTCTTGAACCCGAAGTGATCGGGCGGTTGTTGCCCGGCGCCCCGGCCGAGCGGGTGGAAGTCTCGCTCGGTGAGCTCAAGCCGTTCTTCGTCAAGGGGCTGATCGCGACCGAGGATCGATGGTTTTACTATCATCCGGGTTTCGATCCGATCCGCATCGTCGAGGCCGCAATGGCTGACTTCCGGGCGGGGCACCTGGTCGAGGGCGCGAGCACGCTCACCCAGCAACTTGCGCGCACGTTCCTTCAGAATCGCGCCCGCAACTTCTCGCGCAAGCTCAAGGAGCTCGCGGTCGCGCTGGTTCTCGAAATAAGGCTTTCCAAGAACCAGATCCTCGAGCGCTATATCAATGACGTTCCGATGGGCGAGTATCACGGCACGCCGATCGTCGGGCTTCCGCTCGCGGCGCGCTATTTCTTCAACAAGGATTTGAGTGAAGTGACGCCCGCCGAGGCCGCGACGCTTATCGGGATGATCCGCGCGCCCACGCTTTACGATCCGCGCCGTCATCCTGAGCTGTGCCGTGCGCGGCGCGACACGGTGCTGCGCACGATGCTTAACGCGGGCGTGATCGACCGCAGCGTCTATGTTGCGGCGATTGCCTCGCCGGTCAAGGTGGCGGCGACACCCGGGCTCAGGCGCGCGCCGTATTTCACCGATTACGTGACGGATTTCGTCAAGTCGATCCCGGGGCTCGACGGCAGGCTCAGGGGGCTTAAGGTTTACACGACGCTCGACACCGAGATGCAGGCCGACGCGCAGGACGCGCTCGAGAACAATCTGAAGCGTATCGAGCGGGCGCATCCGGGGCTTCGCCGCCGCAACCGGCTGCAGCGGCTTCAAAGCGCGATGGTCGCGCTCGATCCCAAAACCGGCGCGATTCTCGCGATGGTCGGCGGGCGCAACTACGCGGCGAGCCAGTACAACCGCGTGACGACGGCACTTCGCCAGCCGGGTTCGGCGTTCAAACCGATCGTCTATCTCGCGGCGCTCGATCCGAGCCGAGCGCCGTTTCATCCCGCGCTGACGCTTGCCTCGATACTTCCCGACCGCCCGATGTCGTTCAACGGATGGTCGCCGGAGAACTTCGAGCGCACCTACCACGGGCAGGTGACGGTCGCCGAGGCGTTGTTCGACTCTCTCAACGTGCCCACCGCGTACCTGGGCAGCAGGCTCGGGCCGCCACTTATGATTCGAACCGCACACGAGATGGGAATCCACGAGAATCTGCCGCACTACCTGCCGATTGCGATCGGCGCGGGCGACGTGACGCTGCTCGAACTCACCTCGGCCTACGCGGTCTTCGCCGACCTGGGTGTCGAGAACACGCCGTGGGCGGTCGATTCGGTGATGGACGCGAATGGGCATCTGATTTTCCGCCACGCAGGCGATGCACGCCGTATCGTCGATCCCCGCGTCGCCTACCTGATGACGGGTGCGCTCCGGGAGGTTCTCCGCCATGGGACGGCCGCGTCGTCGGCGCGGCTTGGGCTCGATTTTCCGGCCGCCGGCAAGACCGGAACCTCGCAGGACTATCACGACGCGTACTTCGTCGGTTACACGCCGAGCCTTGTATGCGGCGTCTGGGTGGGTTTCGACCATCCCCGCAGTATCGGGATGACCGGCGCCGAGGCGGCACTGCCCGCATGGGTCAAATTCATGGTCGAGGCGGCGCCGGGCGAGCCCGAGAATTTTCCGATACCCGCGGGAATCACGATGGCCACGATCGATCCGTCAAGCGGCGGACTCGCCACGGCTTCGACCGCTCGCGCGATTACGGTTCCATTCCTGACCGGAACCGCACCGACCTGGTACTCGACGACGGGTGGCGGAGCACTGGCTGCGGGGCCCACCCCGGGCGCGCCAGGCGCAACGACGCCTGCCACGGCGCCGAATGCGCCGTCCGCCAACGTGGCGCCACCCGCTTCGTCGAGCATCCTGGGCGCGATCGGAGGTTTTTTCGAGCACCTGTTCGGCCAATAAGGGCGTTGAAGACAGGTACGGCGGCGTTCGCGCGGAGGACGACAGCCGCGAACGCCGCCGACGAAGTTGCGGCTAGTCAAATAGCGACTTTTCACACGGATGTCACGACCAGCGGAAGGCGTGCCTGGGCACTGGCGCCGCTTCCGGTCCGTGGATCCTCCGAAGGTTGCACAACGCCGTTCCCGTCGGTCGCGCGAACCTTGACCAGGTAGTTGCCGGTGGCCTTCGGCGCGAAGCCATATTTCCAGACTGTCCAGACGTACGGTGAGCGATTCTCGATTATCTCCGCCTGATTCCAGCTCGTGCCCGCATCGGTCGAAATCTCGACCCGTTTGATTCCCGAGGGCCCCGCGAGCGACCATCCGACGATATCGACCGGGCCCTTGACCTCCGCTGCGACCGAGAGGAACGAGAAGAAGCCGCTTCGCCCCGCCTTGGGCGTGAAGAAGCCGGAATTGGGCTTTCGCCACGCACTGTTGCTCCATCCGCGCCGCTCCCAGTAACCGAGGAACTGATGGTCAACGAATTCGAGTTCGGTGAGCCACTTCGGCTGCTTCATCCCGTACTTGCCCGGGATGAAGATGCGCAGTGGATAGCCGTGGTCGGGCGGTAACGCGACGCCGTTCATCATGTAGGGCAGGAAGTTCTCCTTGCGCATCAGTTCATCGACTGGAAGCCCGGTCGCATAGCCGTCCGCCCCGCGCATCACGACGTACTCGGCGCGGCGGTCGATCCTGGCCCGGTCGAGTATCGGGCGCAGCGCGACACCGACCCACTCGGCGTTGCCGATCGAGTCTCCGCCCGGAGGATTGCCGATACATTCGAGCGTCAGCATTTCCCTGACCGGCGGCATCGCGCGGATTGCCTCGTAGGAAAGTTCGAGCGGATGGGCGACCAGGCCCTTGATGCGAAATTTCCAGGAGCGCACGTCAACCCGCGGTGTGCTCGCGTACGAGGTGATGTAGAAATCGGAGTTCGGGGTTATCCCGCCGTATCTGGCCGCGCGGCCGCCGGGAGCTGATTCCGCAAGCGCCGCAAACGGAATATTGGCTAGAACAAAAGCCGAGCCGGCAAGCCGGACGAATTTCCTTCTGGTCATTGTTCGCATTGCCCCACTATTGCGCCGACGTTCGCAGTGTCTTCGCGCCATGAGACGCTCGAAACCCGCCCCTTATTCTCTTGCGCGCGCCCTGCAGTTCAAACCGCCGTGCGCGGCGCAAAGTTCCCGCGCGGTAGCTAGTCGGTGGCGTCGTCCGGCGCGTCGGGGCCGGCGGGCTCGTCGCCCGCAGTGGCTTGCGCGAGCGATTGCCGCTCCCCGGCGGTGACCGCGGGCGCTGAGTCCGCGAGCCTGCGCGAGACGATGATGAACGCCGAGTGCGCGACCATCCGGTGCACCGGGCGCACGCTCATACCCTTGACCTGCCAGTGACGGAGCAGCGTCTCAAACGATTCTGTCTGCCCGAAACAGGCCGAGCGCTGGAGCGCCTCGCAGGTGTCCTTCAATTGCAGGGCGGTTGGGACGTAGCAGGTCAGCACGCCGCCGGGCCTCAGCGCCCGGGCGGCGACGTCCAATGCGCGCCACGGCTCCGGCAGATCGAGGAACATCCGATCGACGCCGGTTTCCTCGAAGCCTTCGTAGAGGTCGCGGAGCCGAAGCGTCCAGTTGGGAGCGTCGCCGAAGAAGGTTGCCACGTTCTTGCGCGCGGCGTTGGCGAAGTCCTCGCGAATTTCATACGAGATGACGCGCCCCGTGGGTCCGACCGCGCGAAGCAGCGCGATCGTCAGGGCGCCCGCGCCGGTGCCACCTTCGATAACCGTCGCGCCGGGGAAAACGTCGCCCCATACCAGGAGCGGACCGGTATCCTTGGGATAGATTACCTGGGCTGCGCGGGGCAGAAACGGGATCAGATCGGCGTAGGTCGGGCGTATCGCGACGAAGGTTTCGCCGGTCGAGAATTTCACCCGCGAGCCTTCTTCGATGCCGATAATATCGTCCGAGCCTATCTCGCCGCGAATCGACAGCTTTGTGCCGGGGCGCAGGAGCTTCAGGTAGCTGCGGGCCTTGCGGTCGATGAAGAGAACGGGATCGTTTGCCTTGAACTTTGAATCCAATGTGAAGATAAGGCTTAGGCTAGCGGCGGAGCAGGTGCAACACGGCGTGCGGCTATTGACTGCCCTGTGGGGCGGCCATTAGGTTTACCGATGGACCCGGTCTCCGAGGGACGAGCCAAGGCCGGGTCGTTTTCGTAATTTCGGAGCGTCCAATTGAATTGACACTGACCCGGGGCATCCTTCGAGGCGCGTCGGACCGCTGATGATGCAACCGACCTCGAAAATCCAGGCTCTGGACATCGATACACAATGGCTGAGAAAAAGGCGAAGACTGCCGAGAAAAATCCCGGCGAAGTTCAGCACAAGCACATCTGCCCGCAGTGCGGAGCAGAAAGCAAGGTTACACTTTTCACCGGGTTCGGCCGCAAAGGCTTCTTTCTGGTTTGTGAAAAAGCCTGCGGTTACATCGGCCGAATCCGCTGACGGAGGTTTTGCGAGCGATGGCTAAGACGCGCAAGACCAAGGGCGCGAAGGGCGAGCGCTACGGCGGTTTTGACGACCTCGTCGAGGAGAGCGAGGAAGATGCGGATTTACCCAAGGACGAAGCCGGCAGACGCAAGATAAAGCGCCAGTACACGGACCTGCTCGGGATCCGTATCGAAAAATTGCGCGGACGAATCCTTAACCGCGAGCGAATCAACAAGACTATCGAGGGCATCTACTTCATCTGTGCCGACTGCATGAAGGTGTGCCATTCGCTCGACGAAGGACTGGTCGAGGACGCCAACAACCAGCAGAACCTATGCACTTCGTGCAGCAAGGCGCGCAATCAGGCCGCGCCTTCCGAAGCGGCCCGCCCCTCGGCGTCGTCGCCTTCCCGTCCCTCGCGCAAGAGGGCTTCGGCTTGACCCGCCGCGCCGTTACGCGGGCATGGCGGCATAGATGATATAGAGGGCCGATGTCACTTCAGATCATCCCCCCGGACATCAACATCGACTTCGTCGGCAAGCGCCATTTTTTCGTTGGCCTTTCCACTCTGGTCAACCTTGCGGCGTTGATCCTGCTGTTCACGGTGGGCCTCAATTACGGCGTCGACTTCTCGGGTGGAAGCCTGGTCCAGCTCGACTTCACCCGGCCCACCAACGGCGATCAGATCCGGCACGCGCTGGCTCCGCTCGGGCTGGGGGAGATAACTGTGCAGGATTTCGGCAAAACCGGGTTCGAGTACCTGCTCCGTTTCGAGAAGGTGCGGCGCATCAAGAGCCTCGGCGCCGATATAGACGGCGCGCTAGCCAAGGCCTATGGGCCGAACGTCGGCAAAGTGGTGCGAGTCGAGAGCGTTGGCGCCAAGGTCAGTAAGGACTTGAAGCGCGACGCTATCGGCGCGGTGGCGATCGCGACGATTTTCATGGGCGTGTTTATCGCCTGGCAATTCCGGCGCGTGAGCTGGAGCTTCGGAACCGGGGCCGTGATCGCCCTTGTCCATGACGTTTTGGTGGTAATCTGCGCGCTCGTGCTGAGCAGGCTTCAATTCGATTTGACCACACTTGCGGCCCTGCTTACCGTCATCGGCTACTCAGTTCACGACACGATTATCGTTTCCGACCGGATCCGCGAGGACGCGGCCAAGCGCCGGCGCGAAAGCCTTGCCTCGGTCATGAACCGCGCCATCAACGAGACCCTGTCGAGAACCATCCTCACTTCCGGCACCGCCATCGCGGTCCTGATCGCGCTGCTTGCGCTCGGCGGGCCGATCCTGAGGCCGTCGGCCTTCACGCTTCTCGTCGGGTTCATCACCGGCACCTACTCGTCGATCTATATCGCGGGTCCGGTGGTGCTTTTCTGGGAGAGCCGGGTGAAGGTAAAGCCCGAGAGCGCGCGCGCGGCCTGAGCACGCCGGCCGCGTTCTGGTTCGGCCCTTGGCGATCCATCTCAATACCGGACGCGGACCCTACCGGCTCGCGATGGTCGGCGAGGCCGAACGCGGGCCAGAGTCGGTGGCGATGACGCTTGCGCTCGAACAGGTCGACGGCATGGAAAGGGTGGTCTTCCGATGCAGAATCGGCGCCCAATTGCTTGGCGCGGCCCCCGCTTCGGTCGCTATCGAGCCCATACTTGCAGCACTCGCCCGGTGGATCGAGCGCGAATTCGAAAAGACCCGCGAACTGGCGCTTAAATCGATCCGCAGCGAGCGCAAGCTCATGGAACTCGTGTTCGACGAGTCGAATCGCGGCCCGCTCTAACCGGGTCGAGGAGTTCGACACAGGCGCCCGATGGTTCGCCCCGGCCGGTTGGTTGCGCATCCGGGAAAGGAGTGCGGCGATGGGAGTGGAAATAAGGCCTGCCGTTAACAGCGACATTCCCGAATTGGCGCGGATGGTCGGCGAGATGGCGGCGTACCACGAGTCGATCGACGAGCGAGTGCGCTTTGACTGGAAGGAAATCCGCGCCGCCAGCCGTTGGCTCAAGCTGGTTCTCGAGCGTGACCATCACGCAGTCTGGGTTGCCGACCATGGCGAGGGAATCCTGGTCGGTTACCTGTGGGTGCATCTGCGCCGCCTCCGCGAAGGCTACCAGCCGCCGATCGTCGGATATATCAGCCACGCTTTTCTGGAGGAGCACTGGCGCGGTAAAGGACTAATGCGCCAGATGCTGGATGCCGCATACGACTGGTTTCGCGCCAAGGGTGTGGACGTGGTCACGCTCGGCGTCAACCATCGCAATTGGGGCGGTTCGGCAGCATGGTACAGGCTCGGATTCCAAGATTGGAGCCATGAGCGGCGGCTCGAGCTGAAACCCAAGCCGTGAGAAAACGAACCGGGTTTTTGACCATTCGGTTAAGGCCGATTTTCCCTTGACAAGAATACGGAATCGCATTACTTGACTGTTTGAGTCCAGTATTTGGCCATGTCCCTTCTTCCGTTTGACAGCAGGATAGCATGGACTATACTGGACTAAGCAGGTCCACTAATTTTGGTGATGGCGAAGAAGTGAGAGCCACTGAGGGCTAGCGATGGTTAAGCTACCCATCTACATGGATAATCATGCCACGACGCCCGTCGATCCCGGGGTGCTCGAGGCGATGTTGCCGTATTTCACGACCAAGTTCGGAAACGCAGCCAGCCGCAACCACAGCTTTGGATGGGAAGCGGAAGAGGCGGTTGACGCGGCGCGCAATCAGGTTGCGGGACTCATCGGCGGCAAGGCGAAGGAAATCATCTTCACCAGCGGCGCGACCGAGTCTGACAACCTTGCGATAAAGGGTGTCGTCGAATTCTACAAGGAAAAGGGCAACCACATCATCACCTGCGTGACCGAGCACAAGGCGGTGCTCGACAGTTGTCGCGCGCTCGAACGCCAAGGCAAGGCGACGGTCACCTATCTCCCGGTCGACAAGTACGGGATGGTCGATCCGGACGACGTGCGCAGGGCGATCACCGAGAAGACCGTGCTGATCTCGATCATGTACGCGAACAATGAGATCGGCACGATTCATCCGATTCGCGAAATTGGCAGGATCGCGAAGGAAAAGGGAATCATTTTCCACTGCGACGCAGTGCAGGCGGTCGGCAAGATCCCGGTTGACGTGGAAGCGGACGGAATCGATCTGCTCGCGATGAGCGGGCACAAGATTTACGGGCCCAAGGGTATCGGCGCGCTATGGGTGCGTTCGCGGGGTCCGCGCGTCAGGCTTGCGCCGATAATCGACGGCGGCGGCCATGAGCGCGGGATGCGCTCGGGAACGCTGAACGTTCCGGGCATCGTGGGCTTCGGCAAGGCGTGCGAAATCGCGAAGGCCGGGATGGCCGAGGAGGCGGCGCGCCTTACCGACCTCCGCAACAAGCTGCAGGCCGGACTCTTCGAGCGGCTGGACGAGATTTACCTGAACGGGCATCCGACCGAGCGGCTTCCCGGCAACCTGAACCTGAGCTTTGCGTACGTGGAGGGCGAATCGCTCCTGATGGGCATAAGCGACGTCGCGGTGAGTTCCGGCTCGGCCTGCACGTCGGCGACCCTCGAGCCGTCGTATGTTATCCGGGCGCTTGGAATCAATGAGGAGCTCGCGCACAGCTCAATCCGGTTCGGTCTCGGGCGCTTCAACACTGAAGAAGAAGTCGATTACGTGACCGAGCGAATCACCAGGGAAGTCAGGCGGCTGCGCGACATGTCGCCGCTTTACGAGATGGCCAAGGAAGGCATCGATTTGAAGTCCGTCCAATGGAAGGCGGAATAGTCGGGCTTTAACGGACGGAGGAGACAATGGCTTATTCCGACAAGGTTCTCGACCATTACAACAACCCGCGCAACGTCGGTTCCTTTTCCAAGGAAGACCCCGACGTCGGCACTGGCGTGGTCGGCGCGCCGGAATGCGGCGACGTGATGAAGCTGCAGCTCAAGATCAACGATAACGGCGTTATCCAGGACGCGCGGTTCAAGACCTTTGGATGCGGCAGCGCGATCGCGAGCTCCAGCTATGTCACCGAGCTCGTCAAGGGCAAGCATATCGACGAGGCGATGGCGATAAAGAACACCGTCATCGTGAAGGAACTCAACCTGCCGCCGGTGAAAATCCACTGCTCGGTGCTGGCCGAAGACGCCATTAAGGCCGCGATCGCCGACTGGAAGACGCGAAAGGGCGCCGTCGCTGATCGGAAGATCGAGCCGTCCAGGGCGGCGGGGAGCGGCGAGTAGGGAATCGTGCGATGCTGACGTTGTCGGACGCTGCCGTCCGCAAGATCAAGGAACTGGTCGCGGACAAGGGCGCAGATGCGGGACTGCGCGTCAGGGTCGTGGGTGGAGGATGCTCGGGCCTGCAGTACCGCATGGAACTCGACTCCGCCAGGGAACGCGACAAGGTCTTCGAGCGCGACGGTGCGAAGCTAATCGTCGACAAGAAGAGTTTCCTCTATCTGAACGGATCCGAGCTGGATTTCACCGAGGAGCTTATGTCCTCGGGCTTTCGGCTGGTGAATCCACAAGTGAAGCGAACCTGCGGATGCGGGGAATCGTTCGTCGTATGAACGAGCAGGTGCGCAGTAGGCAGTCGGATGACACTTCAATGCCCGTCATGCGGGCGGGAACAAGAACCGCAACTTATCTGCCAGCAATGCGGGATGCCGCTGCCGGTTGAGCTGGACTGCTTTGCCGCGCTTGGACTGCCACGAAAACTGACAATCGACCTGCCCGCGCTCGAAGAGCGTTATCACGAGCTGGGCAAAAAGATTCATCCCGACCGCTTCGCTTCAAGTCCGCCGCGGATCCGCAGCGCAAGCCTGAGCGGCGCCGCTCTGCTGACGCGCAGCTACCGCACGCTGCGCGATCCGGTCAGCCGCGGCCTTTACTGGCTCGAACTTAACGGCGAGAAACTGGCCGAGAATAACAAGCAGGTGCCCGCCGAGCTTGCGGAAACGGTATTCGAGGTTCAGGAGCAGCTCGCCGAGATGCGCGGGGCAGGGGCCGGCGACGAGGCGCTCAGGCGCGCGGTCGAGAAAAGGCGCATTGAACTCGGGCTGGCGATGGACGAGTTGCGCGAGAGGCTCGCGCGGAACTTTGCACGATGGGACCGGAGCGACGGCTCCGACCGCGCCGAGCTCATCGCGGAACTCAAGAGCACACTCTCCAAAATCGCATACATGAGAACCCTGATACGCGACGTCGATCGCGAACTCGACAGCCCCAGGATGGCCTGAAGAAAGATGTCTCGAATATTCGGCATAGATCTCGGAACCACGAACAGCCTTATCGCCGTGATGGAGGGCGACAAGGCGCGCGTGATTGCCGATCCAGATACGCACGACGCGCTGCTGCCGTCGGTAGTTGCGATTGCCCCGGACGGCCGGGTTTACGTCGGCAAGGAAGCGATCGCGCTGGAGCCGCGGCTCAGCCGCGAGGAGCAAGGCCGCGTCAGCGCGGTCGGATTCCCCGGGGGCGAGGCCGGCGCGGTCATCCGTTCGGTCAAGCGCTACATGGGCCTGGGCGGCGACGAGGTCGCCGAGCAGGAACGCAGGCGCTACGCGTTCGCCGACGTGTCGGGCCCGGTGGTTCGCTTCAAGATTGGAAAGCGCGTTTACACCGCGCCGCAGATATCGGCCGAGATTCTCCGGGCGCTCAAGCTTCGCGCCGAGAAGGCGCTTGGAGAAAAGGTTGAACGGGTCGTAATCACGGTCCCCGCCTATTTCAACGACGGTCAGCGCCAGGCTACCAAGGATGCGGGACGGCTTGCGGGACTCGAAGTGGTCCGCCTTGTCAACGAACCGACCGCGGCCTCACTCGCCTACGGGCTGAACCAGCTCGCAGAGGGCAAAGTCGCGGTCTATGACCTCGGCGGCGGCACCTTCGACATCTCGATCCTGAATATCAAGGGCGGCGTGTTCGAGGTGCTCGCGACCAACGGCGATACCCATCTGGGCGGGGACGATATCGACCAGGCGCTGGTCGACTGGCTGCTCGAAGGCACGGCCGAGACGCTCAAGGCCGACCGCCATGTCTGGAACAGCGCACGCCATGTGGCCGAAGAAGCGAAGAAGCGGCTGAGCGCGGTCGAAGAGACGGAACTGGTTCTGGAGCTGCCAGGGGGCGTGGTGCGCAAGACCCTCAGCCGCGCGGAACTCGAGCGGCTCGCCGAGCCGCTGGTCAATCGCACGCTCGAGCGATGTGCGATGGCGCTCAGGGACGCGGGGCTTGCCCGTGGCGGGGTCGAAGCCGTCGTCCTGGTCGGAGGCGCGACGCGGATGCCGCTGGTCAGGCGGCGAGTGGCGGAACTGTTTGGACGTGAACCGCTCTGTTCGCTCGATCCCGACCACGTGGTTGCGCTCGGCGCCGCCGTTCAGGCGGGAGTCCTGATGGGCACGCAGCGCGACATGCTGCTGCTGGACGTGGTGCCGCTCTCGCTCGGTATCGAGACGGTGGGTGGCGTGATGGAGCGGCTTATCCATCGCAATACCACGATTCCGACCAGTGTGACCGAGAAGTTCACGACTGCGGTGGACAATCAGACCCACGTCGACATCCACGTGCTTCAAGGCGAACGTGAGATGGCCAAGGACTGCCGTAGTCTGGCCAGGTTCAAGCTCGGGCCGCTCGCGCCGTCGCCGGCCGGATTTCCCCGCATCGCCGTGACTTTTCTCATAGATGCAAACGGGATACTAAATGTTAGCGCGCGAGACGAACGCACCGGCCGCGAGCATTCGGTCGACGTCAAGCCGAGCTATGGCCTGACGGACGAGGAAATCGAGCGAATGCTCGAAGAGGCGATCGATCTGGGCGAGATGGATGTGGAGGAGCGGCTGCTGATCGTTGCTCGCAACGATGCGCACCAGATTCTGTCCGCACTGGCCAAGCAGCTTGGCGAGTGGGGCCATCTGGCAAGCGCAGAGGAGCGCGCTGCGTTCGAGCAGGCCTCCGCAAGGCTGGAGGCGGCAAGCCAGGGCACCGACCGCGAGCTTATCTCCCGACTGGTGGAAGAGTTGAACGAGATGACCACTCCGTTCGCGGAGCGGATCATGGACGCCGCGATCAAGCAGGCGCTGGAAAAAAAGTCGATCGAAGAATTGTCTTGACACAAGGGGATTAGCAATGGGATTTAAGTGGGATCAGGCTGAGGAGATTGCGGAAATCCTGGCCGAGAATCATCCCGGGTTGAATCCGCTCGACGTTCGCTTTACGGATCTGCGCCAGTGGGTCGTGGACCTCGACGAATTCGAGGACGATCCCGCGGCTTCCACCGAGGGAAAGCTGGAAGCTATCCAGATGGCCTGGCGCGAGATTTACGAGGAACAGCACGGGGAAGACGCTGAATAAGTAAAGACGCGATAACGTCTGACGGTTTAGTGCTTACATTAGTTTGAGGAGGAGGGGCGGCGGAAATGAATCAGACGGTGAGGACTGAACAGGAAACCAAGATGCACGAGAAGGAAACACTGGACGAAAAGCTGCCGGGACTGTTCGAGCCCGACACGCTTTTGCCCATTCAGTACTTCGAGGCGATGCGCCGAAAGCATCTCCTTGAAGGCGAAAAGCGGCTCATTTTGAGCGTGCTGGAGGATGCGATCGAATGCTTCATGAAATGTATCGACGCGACCACCAGCAAGGGACAACGGCTGTTTCGCGACGCAGAGGAGTGGATCAACCTCGAGGACAAGCACTGGGTCTTTTCCTTCGATAACGTCTGCGAGATGCTCGACATCAATCCGGACTACATGCGGGCGGGACTGCGCAGATGGAAGGAGCGTCACCTCGAACTGAAGGCGCGGCGCGCGCTGGAAAAGGCCGAACAGGAAGCCGCCCTCGCCTCTGAGCCCAAGGTGCTTGCCGAGCCTGAGCTGCACACCGGAGAGCCGAAAGCTCAGAGCACTCCGGTTGCCCCGGCGCGCCGCAAGAGCGAAGCCCCAAGGCCCGCATCGCGTTCGGCAGCGCTTCGCAAGGCGCGCGCGTAGAGGTTCCAGACCCACATCCTGTCGGGGCCCGGTTCGGAGGCCGTCGGAAACCGGCGCCTCCTGCCGCGATGGCTCGCCTCTCGGAAGTTGCGGTTCGCGCACCCGGCCGGCTCCCGGAAACTGCGGTTCATTCGTAAATCCCGCCATGTAAAAACGGCGCAGGAGAGCCTGTCCCTGCGCCGCTCATGGCTGGATTGTGCGCGCACGCCATGCGCCCGCCCGAGCCGAGGCGGGCGCCGGAGCCTTCAGCCCGCCCTGGCGACATTCTCGATCGCGCGCAGGATTCGTGAGCGCCGTTCCTCGGCGGTCTGGGCGAAGGAGACGAATTGCAGTGCGGTGGTGGTCACTCCCGCGCGGATGAACTCGTCTATCCTCTGCCGGCATCGCTTTGCGTCGCCGATCACGTAAATCGCCTCGAGCATGCGGTCCGGAATCGATTCGACCGCCTGCTTGCGCTCGCCGCGCTGCCAGAGTTCCATCGCGGTTCCCGCCTCGTTCGCGTAGCCCATCTCGCTGAAGAACCTGTTGTACTGAGGCACGGTCAGGTACGCGGTCAGCGAACGCCGAAGCATCGAGCGCGCGACCGTTTCGTCCTCGTCGGCGGCAACGATTATCCTGCACACGACATCGAGATTCGACGGGTCCTTGCCCACGGCGCGCATCCCGGCGCGCGTATATTCCAGCATCCCGGGCAGCATCTCGGCCGTTATGAAGTTGACGATAAGGCCGTCGCCGAGTTCGCCCGCAAGGCGCAGCATCCTGGAACCCTGCGCGCCGATATAGATGGGCGGCGGCGGAACGTCCAACGTCATATCCAGCCGAAAGCCGTTGATGCGCACGGTCTTCCCGGTGAGGGTGACTTTCTCGCCGCGGAAGATCGCACGAATCGCCGCGACCGTCTCGCGCAGTCGGGGATGTGGATGCTCGAACGGGATGCCCATCCATTGCTGAACGATGTTCGGGGTGGAGATCCCGAGCCCGAGTACGTAGCGGCCTGCGGACATCTGGTTGATAGTCGCCGCCGACATCGCGATGAGCGCCGGCGGACGGGTGAAAACCGGGATGATCGCGGTGCCGAGCCGCATCCGCTCGCTTATCATCGCGGCCGCCGCAAGCGGCGTGAAGCCGTCGGTTGAAAACGATTCGAAGGACCACGCGTCCGTGTACCCGCATCGGTCGGCGACGCGCACCAGATCGACGATGTGGCGGTTCTGAAAGGGCTCGAAAGGGATGGTGATTCCAAGACGCATATTTTGTCTCCAGACCGGCTGAAGAATAGCGCGCGCCGGCGTTCGGCTACCAGCATTTTTCAAAGCCCGGCGCTGGGGTTTTCGCCCGGCTCACAGCGCGCTTTGCGTGAGCGCGGCCGCCAGCACCTGAGCGAGATGCATCGGGCGATGCTGCGGGCAGAACTGGCGAATCTGGCTTCGGCACGAGAATCCGTCGCTGATCACGAGCGTTTCGGGGGTGCTCTCGCGCAATGCCGCAATCAGCACCCGCTCGGCGACCGCCTTCGACACCTCGTAATGCTCTACGGCATAGCCGAACGCTCCCGCCATCCCGCAGCAGCCCGCATCCAGCACCGTCAGTTCAAGCCCTTCGATCCTTGACAGCAGTGCGGTTTCCGCGTCGAGACCAGCAAGCGCCTTCTGATGACAATGGCCGTGGAGAAGGGCGCGGCGCGCGAGCTTTCCGGGCGCGAAGCCGGGCGCGTTACGGGCGAGAAATTCGTCGAGGAGAAACGAGTTGTCGCGAAGCGCTTGCGCCTTCGAGTAGCCGGGAAACAGCGCGGGCAGTTCGTCCCGGAACGTGAGCAGGCATCCCGGCTCCAGGCCGACGATCGCGCTGCCGCGCTCGAGCGCCGGCCCGAGCGCGTCCATCACCTGCGCCAACCGCCATCGCGCCCGTTCAAGCATTCCCTGGTCGTACAGCGGGCGCCCGCAGCAGATGTCGCGCGCGGGGATCGTGACGCGAAAGCCGGCGCGCTCGAGCACTTCGACGGCGGCGATTGCGACCTCCGGCTCGAAGAAGTTGTTGAACGTGTCCGCGAACAGGACCACTTCGCGGCCCTGATTTGCCGGCCGCATCGGCCGGCGCTCAAACCATGCGCGAAAAGTCGTTGGAGCGAGATGCGGAAGCTTGCGCTGGCGATGGACTGCAAGCAGACGCCTTGCGAGCGAGGCGAGCGGCTCGGTGTTGGCCACGCGGTTGGCGAGCCTCGGTGCGAGGGAGGCGAGGCGGGCGAACTCGTGCACCCGGCTCAGGAGCCACGCGCCCGGCGAGCGGAGGCGTTCGCGATAGTAATGGGCAAGGAACTCCGCCTTGTACTTGGCCATGTCCACGCCGGACGGGCATTCCGTCCTGCATCCCTTGCACGAGAGGCAAAGGTCGAGCGCCTCGGCGAGCGCGGGAGAGGAGAGGCCCCGCCTGACGACGCCGCCCGTCAGCGCTTCGAGCAGGATCCGCGCGCGTCCGCGGGTCGAATGCTTTTCCTCGCGCGTGGCCATGTACGACGGGCACATCGTGCCCGCGTCGGTCTTGCGGCATTTGCCGATTCCCACGCACTTGAGCGCAGCACCCGCGAGCCCGCCGTCGGCGCTGAAATCAAAATGGGTTGCGGGCTCGACGGGACGATACGAGGCGCCAAGTTTCAGGTTCGAATCGACAGGCTTGGGATCGACCAGCACGCCCGGATTCATCCGGGAGTCGGGATCGAAGATGTGCTTGAACTCGCGAAACGCCTCGATCAGTTTTGGGGAAAAGAGCGCGGGCAGGAATTCCGAGCGCGCGATCCCATCGCCGTGCTCGCCCGAGAGCGAGCCGCCGAACTCCGCCACCAGCGAGGCAATGTCCGTCATCGCCGCGCGAAAGGTTGCGATTCCGCTGGCGCTGGCCAGGTCGAAGTTGATTCGTGCGTGGACGCATCCTTCGCCGAAGTGCCCGTAGTAGGTTGCCGCCTGAAGGCCGTGGCGCGAGAGCAGTTCGTCGAACCGGCGCATATAGGGTCCGAGCTTCTCGGGCGCAACCGCGGTGTCCTCGGCGCCCGGCCACGCGCGCGGATAGCCGGGCACATAAGCGCCCGCGCCAAGACCCGAGGAGCGCAGATTCCATAGCGCCCTCTGCTCGACTGGGTCGGTGAGGCATGCAACCCCCGTACACTCGCGGACCCGGCGCGCGGCCTCGATAATTTCCTGGGCGCGGGCGCGAACTTCGGCCTCGGTTTGCGCGCCAAGCTCCACGAGCAGGAACGCCTTGCCCGCGGGAAGCAGCCTCACTGACGCGAGTCCCCTGGCGCGCGCGAAATCGGCGAGCTTCTGGTCGAACCCTTCGAGCGCCTGCGGATGGGACATCATCAGCCACGGCGTCTGGTCGGCGGCGATAAACACGTCCTCGAAGCCGAGCACCACCAGCGCCAGTTTTTCCGCGCGGGGCACGAGGCGGACCGTCGCCTTCAGGGTCAGGCCGAGAGTGCCCTCCGAGCCGACCATCGCGCGCGCCAGGTTGAAGCCGTTTTCGGGCAGCAACTGGTCGAGGTTGTAGCCCGACACGCGGCGCGGAATCCTGGGGAATCCGGCGCGAATCGCATCCGCATGGCGGTCGCGGAATTCGGCGAGCCGCGCGTAAATTTCCCCCTCGCGCCCTCGCGCCTCGCGAGGGTTGCGCGAGCCCACGCCAAGCGCAAGGCGCGTGCCGTCATAGAGCATCATTTCGAGCGATTCGAGATTGTCTGCGGTCTTGCCATAGGCGGCCGAATGAGCGCCGCAGGAGTTGTTCCCGATCATCCCGCCCAGCGTGCATCGATCCTTCGTCGAAGGATCGGGTGCGAAGAACAATCCCGAATTTTTGAGCGCCGCGTTCAGATGGCCCTGCACTACGCCCGGCTCGACGGTTGCGAGCCTTTGCCGCTCGTCGATAGCGAGCACGCGGTTCATGTATTTCGAAAAGTCCATCACCAGCGCGCTGTTGCAGGCCTGGCCGGCAAGGCTGGTGCCGGCGCCGCGGGCAAGAATCGGGACCGAGTTCTCGCGCGCGAGCGAAAGCGCCGCTTCAACGTCGGCCTCATGGCGCGGTATCACCACGCCGACCGGTATCTGGCGGTAGTTCGAGGAGTCGGTTGCGTAAACCGCAAGGGTGCCCGGATCGAAGCGGACCTCGCCTTCGAGCGCGCGCGCGAGTTTATCTCTGAAAGTTCGTAGCGATGGCATCTGGTGTTATATCCGGGGTGCGGCGCGAGCAACTCCGCCGGCGACGCGAATCGTCGTGACCGATTTTTGCAGGCAAGTGTACAACGAAGCGGACCGGGCGTGTAACCGCGCGCACGAGCCAGCCCCTCGCCCGCTGACGGGAGAGGGGAGGCGCGAAAGGCGGGCTGACGGTCGTCAGAAAAGAGGGGTCTTTGCTGACGTGCGGCCGACGGAATTTGTCGCCGGGGTTTATGGCCCCCGCCTGCGGCCGCACGTCTGGTGGTCAGAGAGACGCAGCAGAGGATCTGGCTCGCGAGACGCCCAGCAGGCCTTAGAGATCGATATCCTTTAGGCCGGGCCTCGGGGCGCCGACCAGCGCGACCATCTTGCCCTCCGGCGCGCGATTTTCGTACAGCGCCTGATGGGTTTCCGGAATTTCCTCGAAGCGATAGGTCTTGGCCAGGCAGGGATCGATCTTGCCCTCGATCACGAGCTGGTTGAAAGCGTAAGACTGCTCGTCGTTGGCGAAATGCGAGCCCTGGAACCGCTTCTGCCGCATCCAGAGGTAGCGCAGATCGACGACCGCGTTATAGCCTGTGGTTCCCGCGCAGATTACCACCATCCCGCCCGTGTCGCACACGAAGATCGAGGTGGGAACCGTGTCTTCGCCCGGGTGCTCGAAGACGATTCGCGGGTTTCGCCGCTCGCCGACGATGTCCCATATCGCCTGTCCGAAGGCGCGGCATCCAGCGACCCATTTGTTGTAAGCCGCGGTGTCCTTCCAGTGCGGCATCATGCCCCAATGGTCGAAGTTCTTGCGATTGATACAGCCCTTGGCGCCCAGTTTCATGCAGAAGTCGATTTTGCGATCGTCGCCGACCACGCCGACCGGGATTCCGCCTTCAGCCTTGACGATCTGGATCGCCATGGAACCGAGCCCGCCTGAAGCGCCCCAGATGAGGACGACGTCGTTTGGGCGCACGGTATGCGGCGGCCATCCCATCAGCATCCGGTACGCGGTCGCGCCGACCAGGGTTGGCGCCGCGGCTTCCTCCCAGGTCAGATGCTTTGCTTTGGGCATGCACTGATGGGCCTGGACGCGGGTGAACTGGGCAAAGCTGCCCCAGTTGGTTTCGTAGCCCCAGATTTTGAACGACGGGTCGTACATCGGGTCTTCGCCGGCGCGCACCGCGGGACAATCGCGATCCCAGGTGCCACAATGGATCACGACGCGGTCGCCGACCTTGACGTTCTTCACATCGCGTCCGACCGCATAGACGATTCCCGAGGCATCGCTGCCGCCGATATGGAAATCGGCCATGTCGGATTTCGCTTTCTGACGCGCGGCGATTACGTTGACCGGCGAGCCGAGCGCAGCCCATACGTTGTTGAAATTGATCCCCGCGGCCATCACGTAGACCAGGGCTTCGTCGGGACGCAGCTCGGGAACGTCGACCTTCTCGATCTTGAAGGCCCGCTTGGGTTCGCCGAACCGCTCGGGCCGGATGACCTGGGCGTACATCTGGCTTGGGACGTGTCCGATCGGTGGCACTTCGCCGATTTCGTAGATCTGTTTTCCGCTCATGATACTGAAGTTGCTTCTCTTTTTGGGCTGCGCTTGCGGTGCGAGCCGCGCCGCGGATAGCCCGGGTTCTTCCTGTCGCGGCGCCGACTCGGACTATACAGCCCCTAATGGTTCAGGCCGTGTTCCGTACCAACCATCCGCAAGCCGGGAATACCCGGGCAATCAAGAATACCGTGAAGTCGCCGGTAAGAGGCCTCGCCCCGAACGACGACGCCGCCTGACAGGTAGAGACAATTGCTATCTCATTTGCCACGGTTTTGACAATACTGTGACCAGTCGGGGCGTGGCGCACGGCCCGGCGCGCGGCGCCGATTGAGCCATGCTGAGTTGACCCGAAAGGTGGAATTCCATAAAAGAGGCATCGCGCTGCTGCCCATGACCACCTGGGGCGGTCGTTCGCCGCGGGACGGCTCGGGCCGGGCATTTTTTGGCGGACGTGTCTGCGGCGGTCGCCGCCGGCTCGCCTCACGAATACAATTCTGGCATCAAGGGAGCCCGTAAACGGATCACCATGGCGGTTCGCAGGATCGAGCACGGCCATTATTACGAAGACTTCGTGGTCGGCCATGTCTTCAAGCATCACTGGGGACGCACGATAACCGAGGGCGACAACAGCCTGTTCTCGAGCGTCACCATGAATTTCAATCCGATCTACTTCAACCGTGAGTACGCGAGAACTCTCGGCTACCCGGGTGTGGTGGTCAACCACATGCTGGTGCTCAACGTGGTCTTCGGGCTCTCGGTCGAAGATCTCAGCGAGCGCGCGATCGCCCATCTCGGATACGAGAAACTCAAGTTTCTCGCCCCCGTCTATCCGGGCGACACGCTGACCGCCGAGTCCGAGGTGTTGTCCAAGCGCGAGACCTCGAAACCGGATCGCGGGGTCGTCAAGTTCCGCACCACCGGTTTCAACCAGAAGGGCGAGAAGGTGCTCGAATACGAGCGCCCGGTCCTTATCCGCAAGCGCAATCCTTGAGGAGTATCCGACGTCATGCCGTTCGTTACCGAGGAGCACGAGGAAATACGCCGCTCGGTCCGTGACTTCGTGGAGAAGGAAGTCAAACCGGTCGCCAACGATCTCGATCGCCGCAACGAGGAAATCCCCGAATCAATCCTGCGCAAGATGGCCGAACTCGGCTACTTCGGCGTGATTTTTCCGCCCGAGCAGGGCGGGCTTGGGCTGGATTATATCGCGATGGCGATTGTGACCGAGGAGCTGTCGCGCGGATGGCTCTCGGTCGGCTCGGTGATGACGCGCAACCTTATCACCGGTACGCTTATCGCGGCCAACGGCACCGACGAGCAGAAAAAGCGCCTGCTGCCGAGGATCGCGCGCGGCGAGTTGATGACCGCCGCCGCCTTTACGGAGCCGGATTCCGGGTCGGACACCGCGTCGTTCAAGACCCGCGCGGTGCGCCAGGGCGACGGCTATCTCATCAAGGGCTCCAAGATGTGGTGCACGCTCGCCAACCGCGCCAATATCCTGACCGTGATGACGCGCACTGACCCGGACGTCTCGAAGCGCCATAAGGGACTGTCGATCATCCTGTTCGAAAAGACGCCCGGCGACAATTTTGCGCCGCCCCATCTGACGGGCTCGCCAATCCCGACGATCGGCTATCACGGGATGAGGAGTTTCGCGCTCCAGTTCGACGACGCTTACGCGCCGGCGGCCAATCTTCTCGGCGGCGTCGAGGGACGCGGGTTTTACCAGTTGATGGCCAGCTACGAGTCCGCTCGCATCCAGACTGCGGCGCGCGGGGTGGGCGTGGCGCAGGCCGCTTTCGAGGCCGCGACAAAATACGCCAAGCAGCGCACGCAGTTCGGCCAGCCGATCGGCGAGTTCCAGGTGATCCGGCACAAGCTCGCCCATATGGCGGTCGAAATCGAGGCGGCGCGCCAATTGACCTACTTCGCGGCCTCGCAGAAGGACACGGGCAAGCGATGCGACTACGAGGCGGGCCTTGCCAAGGTGTTCGCGGCCGAGATGGCCGAGCGGGTAACGCGCGAGGCGATGCAGATCCACGGCGGTTACGGCTACTCGATGGAGTTCGAGGCGCAGCGCTTCTGGCGCGACGCGCGGGTGCTGTCGATTTTCGAGGGCACAAGCGAAATCCAGCTCGAAGTGATCGGCCGGCGCATCATGGAACGCGCCGAGTAGCGCCGCATTAAGGGAAACCGCGATGGGTATCACGGGAGATTCAAACTACTTCGAAGACTTCAACGTCGGCGATACGCTGGTTCATCAGCGCGGCCGCACCATCACCGAGGCGGACAATCACATGTTCACCTCGCTCGTGATGAACACCGCCGAGCTCCATTTCAACCAGCACCTGGTCGACAAGGAGCCGGAGACCTATTACAACGCCCGGCGCGTGGTTTACGGCGGCGTGGTGCTGGCCTTCACGGTCGGACTCGCCTCGCAGGACACCAGCGAGAACGCGATCGCCGAACTCGAGATGGACAACGGGCGCCATACCAACCCGGTCTTCCACGGCGACACGATCTACGCGGAGTCGACCGTGATGGACAAGCGCGACGCCGAGCGCCCCGACGCCGGTATCGTCAAATTCAAGCTTCAGGGCAAGAAGCCCGATGGAACCGTAGTGGTCGAAATCGAACGCACGGTGCTCATCAAGCGCAAGTCGCATTACCTCAAGGCGTAGCTTTCCAACGCAACGGGCCAAGACAGGACGGAGATAACCAGGATGTACGTTTTGGAAAACGGCGCGCGCTTCGTCATCCCGCGCACCGAGTTGACCTACCCGGGCCACAACATGAAGCTCCATCAAAACGCGGCCGATCCGGTCAAGTCGCCGGTCGACCACGTGATGGCGGACTTCGAGGACGCCTGCCCCTACGAATTCAAGGGCGAGAAGAGCCGCAAGGTGATGGTCGAGGCGCTCAACACGCTCGACTTCGGCAAGAAGGTCGTCACCGTGCGCCCCAACAATATCCATTCGCCCTTCTTCAAGGGCGACCTGGAAGCCGTGATGCTCGGCGCGCCCAACCGTTTCCACGGGATCATGCTGCCCAAGACGCGCGGCCCCGAGGAAATCCGCGAAGTCGCAAAGATGCTCGACGACCTGGAGAAGCGCGGTGGATGGAAGTACCGCGTCCAGATCGAGTCGCTTATCGAGACCCCGCACGCGCTGGTGCGCGCCTACGATATCGCGACCGCCTCGGACCGGATGTGCGGCCTGGTCTTTGGGATCGCGGATTTCGCCGCCAACATGGGCGTGCGCGAGATCGTCGACAACCAGAACCAGAATTTTCACTACGCCAAGCAGGCAACCGTTGTCGCTGCCAAGGCCGCCGGCCTTCACGCGATCGACAACGTCTATCTGCGCCTGTGGCGCAACAATGATCCGCCGGAGCGAATCGCCGCGCTCCAGAAGGGGCTTCGCGAAAAGAATATTGGTTCGGCCAACCTCGGGATGGACGGCACATGGGTGATTCATCCGCAGCAGGCCGAGATCGCCAACGCCTGTTACACGCCGACCGCCGAACAGGTCGAGGAGGCGCGTCGCGTCATCCGCCTTTACCACGACAAGGGCGGCGGCTCGATGGCCGATCCGAAGACCGGCGAGATGATCGACGAGGCGACGATCAAGATCGCGCTGATGGATCTCGCCAAGGGCGCGCAGGCCGGGATGGTCTCCGACGCCGAGCTGAAAGAGTGGTCCGCGAAGTCAAAAGCGATAACCGGCTACGACATCCTTGAGCTTATGCGCCGGGTCGTGTAGCACCCTTTGCGGCGCGACGGCCTAGAAAGCGCCTCGTGGCCGCGTCACGAAACTTTATCGCGATTCTCGTCGGCGGCCCGCCGGCCGATGCGCCTGTCTTTCAGGCTTGCCGATACAATCTGCGACCTGCAAGGGCTAAAGGCCGAAGAGCGCGGCGGCGCGCCGCCCCGTGGGGCGCGGTTTTCCCGGCAGGACGGAGACTCTGGCACGATCGGCGATGAGTGCGGGCGGCCGATATCCTGGGTTCAAATAATTTGAATTAAAAACGGTGCCGACCCATTACCAGGGAAGCGAGCGCGAGCGGCTTGCGCTCGACGCCTATATCAGGCTGATGCGCGCCTGCGACAGAGCCTTTTTCCCGGTCATGCAGCGGACATCGCCCGTTTGCTCCAAACGCTGAGCGCGGCCGAGCAGCGGGAACTCGGGCGGCTTTGCGGAAAGCTCGGAACCCGGGCGCGCGAGATGACGTTATTAGAGAAGTCGTTGCCTGTCCCCGGCCTGACATTGATTTGAATTCAGACTCAGGAGAAAAAACCAATGCCGGTCAAGGTTCAAATCGTCTTCTACAGCACCTACGGACACGTTTACCGGATGGCCGAGTCGGTTGCCGCCGGAGCGCGCGAAGTCCCGGGTGTGGAAGTGCGGCTCTACCAGGTGCCCGAGCTGATGCCTGCCGATGTGTTGGAGAAGAGCGGCGCCAAGGCGGCGCGCGCCGCTTTTGCCCACGTCCCGGTCGCCGCGCCGGCCGACCTGGCCGAGGCTGACGCGATAATCTTCGGCACCCCGACCCGCTTCGGAAACATGGCCTCCCAGATGCGCAACTTCCTCGACCAGACCGGCGGGCTCTGGGCCCGGGGTGCTCTCGTGGGAAAAGTCGGCAGTGTTTTTACCAGTACGGCGAGCCAGCACGGCGGGCAGGAGACCACTCTCACGAGCTTTCACAATACCTTGTTCCATCACGGAATGATCGTGGTCGGCGTTCCGTACGCGATTCCCGAAATGAGTAACCTGTCCGAGATGAGCGGCGGCACGCCATACGGCGCGAGCACGATCACCGGCTCCGACGGGCGGCGCGAGCCAAGCGAAAACGAACTTGCGATAGCGCGCTTCCAGGGCCGTCACGTCGCCGATATCGCAAGGCGCCTCGCCGCGTCGCGCTAAGGGCGCACCCACGAAGGGGCGCGACGGCTGGCCCGCGCGATCCATCAAGCTGTGCGCAGGATGCGCGCTTGAGTTTCGGGCGCCTCGCGGCAGGCGATTCCGGATCGGTGTCGATCGACAGCGCAAGGCGCGCCTGGGTGCGCTTTGCACGCGGGCGCATCAGGGGATAACGGTCTCGAACTCGCCAAAGGCGACGGCGCGCGGAGCTTTTCGATCGTGCCTTAGGGAGCCGCGCGAGCCCGCGCTGCTATGGCACCGGCGCGACGCCGAGCAGTCCGGCTGCTTCGTCGTAGCCGAGCATCAGGTTCATGTTCTGGATTGCCTGTCCGGATGCGCCCTTGCCGAGATTGTCGATCGCGGTCAGGACCAGCAACGTGCCCGACCGACGGTCCAGATGCACTGCGATTTCGCAGAAATTGGTCGCACGCACGTTCTTCAGCTCGGGCAGTTCGCCGGGCTTGAGCAGGCGGACGAAGCGCGACTTCGCGAAGCTCGCCTCGAAGGCATTGCGGACGTCCTGTTCGGTGGTGCCGTTGCGCGGACGCATGAAGAGCGAACTCAGGATTCCGCGGGTGACGGGCAGCAGATGCGGCACGAACATCACCGCGACATCGCGCCCGAGCAGGCTTCCGATTTCCTGCTCGATTTCGGGCGTGTGGCGATGGGTGCCGACCTTGTAGGCGCGGAAGTTTTCGTTGACCTCGGCGAAGAGCTGGTCGATTTGCGGAGCGCGACGTGCGCCGGTGGTCCCGGACTTGGAATCGATCACTATCGATGAAGGCTCGATCAGGTCGCGCCTGATGAGCGGCAGAATTCCAAGCAGCGCACCCGTCGGGTAGCATCCGGGATTCGCGACCAGGCGTGCCTCGCGGATTTGTCCGCGATGGAATTCGCTCAGCCCGTAAACCGCCTCGCGCAGAAGCGCAGGCGCAGGATGCTCGATTCCATAGGTTGCGCGATATACGGCCGGATCCTTCAGGCGAAAATCCGCCGAAAGGTCGATCACGCGCACTCCCGCCATGACCATCTCGGCGATAAATCCAGCGCCGACTTTTTCGGGCAGGCATGAGAGCACGATTTCGGCGCGCTGCTTGACGAGATCGGGGCGAAGCTCCTCGAAAGCGGGCAGGTCGAAACCCGCCAGATGGCGGTAAACGTCGGCGACCTCCCGCCCGGCGTAGTGCTCCGAGGTAAGGACGGTCAGCTCAACGAACGGATGGGTCGCCAGAATCCGGACCGCCTCGATACCCGAGTACCCCGAAGCTCCGACAACACCGACTCGAACCCTGTTACTCGAACCCATCAGGGATGTACCTGGAAACTCGCTTTTATGTACCGCGGTTTTTACCAGATATCACGAATAACGGAATCCCGCCAGTTGCTTGCTTTCGATCTCGAACACTGGCAAGGGCGGCGGATCCGATACCGCGTCCTTGAAGTTTCCGCGTGGAGGTTCACGCCGTGACCGCGGGTGGCTCGGCGGTGGTCCCGAGGCGGGGGGTTTGCAAAGCGCCGGATATCGGTGGAAATCTGTATCGGAATTAAAAACCGAAGTTTGCCGCCAAGGCGCTTTGCCGACGAGTCCGGGCATCCATCGTTACGACCCCGTGAGCGGCCCAGGAGCGCTTCGAGGAGTAATGACGCGACGGTCGAGCCGCCGAGCTGCGCCTCGGCTCACGAGGGGAATCCATCATGCAGATGAACGTTAAACCGGTCCCGACGCTCGATCCGCGCATCAATGAGATTCGTATGCTCACGGCGCAGATCGTCAATCGCGAAATCCTGCCCAACGAGCGCAAGCTGTGGGCCGGATGGCGCGACGGCGCAACCCAGGAAGAGCGGCGCGCGGCGCGGGAACTCAGGGAGTCGATCAAGCAGAAAGTGAAGCAGGCGGGCCTGTGGGCGCCACATCTTCCGCCCGAGTACGGCGGCGCCGGGCTGAACTTCCTCGAGCATGCGTACATGAACGAGGTGCTCGCCTACAGCGTGGGAGCAGCGGCCCTGTTTGGAGTGGTCGCGCCCAACTCGGGCAATCAGCAAATTCTGCTCAAGTACGGCACCGAGGAGCAGAAGCGCAAATGGCTGGTGCCGCTCACCGAGGGCAAGATGGAGTCGGGCTTCTCGATGACCGAGCCCGATTCCGCCGGCTCCGATCCGCGCTCGATCAGGACCACGGCGCGACGCGAGGGCGACCAGTGGGTTATCAACGGCCACAAATGGTTCACTTCGAACGGATTTCGCGCCGACTTCTTTATAGTGATGTGCCGCACTGAAGGGACCGGCGCCGACAACGGCCGGATGACGCTCATAATCGTCCCGAAGGACACCCCGGGAGTTAAAATCGTGCGCGGGGTCGAGGTCTGGGGCCATCGCAGCGACCACTGCGAGATCATCTATGACGACGTGCGCGTGCCGCTTACCAACGCGCTCGGACGGTCCGGCTCGGGCCATCAGGCGGCGCAGGATCGGCTCGGCGCGGGGCGGGTTTACCATTGCATGAACTCCATAGGCCAGATGTGGCGTGCGTTCGACCTGATGGTCGAGCGGGCCACGATGCGCGAGGTGCATGGCGGCAAGCTCGAGACCAAGCAGTTCATTCAGGGATTCATCGCGGACTCGTATATCGATATTCAGGCGTCGCGCCTGATGACGATCCATTGCGCCGAAAAGATGAACAGCGGCGGCGATCCACGCACCGATATCTCGGCGATCAAGATTTTCGTTCCGGCAGCCTACGAGCGGGTGGTCGATCGCGCGATCCAGGTATGGGGCGCGGCGGGTGTATCCGGCGATCTGCCGCTTGCGGGGATGTATACCGGAGCCCGGACGCTACGGATCGCCGACGGTCCTGACGAGGTGCACAAAATTCTGATCGCGAAGAACGTGCTCACGAAGTATCACGAAGGCGAAGGATGGGACTTCGGAAATTGACGCGGGCCTGAGCCGCCTCGCGCAGGCGCGGCACGGGTGAAGCAAGCGGCGGGTCGCGCGCCTGCCTCTAGCGGCGATCTGCCGGCTTCGGAAAACAGGAGCGGAAAAGGCACTCGGCGCCGCGGGGGTTGACGGCGTCAGCTTAGGGGTGCGCCCCCAGAGTGCGGGGCATGTGCTGGCTCTTGGCGCAGCAGCAAGGGCCCGGGCAGCAGCTTTCGTGCTTCTGGCGGGGCGGCATCGCGGCGAGTCGGCCGCTCGCCGTGGATAGCAAAAAGGCGCAGCCCGGGCTGCGCCTTTTTGATCATGCAGTTTCGCGCGGTAATGAAGAGGGGGATTACCGCTTCGAGTACTGCGGACGCTTGCGCGCCTTATGCCGCCCGTATTTCTTACGCTCGACTTCGCGAGGGTCGCGGGTCAGAAGACCGGCCTTGCGCAGGGGCGAACGCAAGGTTTCCGAGGTCGCCACCAGCGCGCGCGAAAGGCCGTGGCGCACTGCGTCGGCCTGGGCCGACGAACCACCGCCCTGAACCTTGACCAGCGCGTCGTACTGGCCGGTCGTCTCGGTGATAACGAACGGTTCGAGAATCCGCATCCGGGCCGTGTCGCGCGGAAAGTAGTCTTCAAGCGTGCGATCGTTGACAGTAATGGTGCCGGCGCCGGGAACGAGCCGCACGCGAGCCACCGCGGTCTTGCGTCGTCCAGTCGCCCAGATAGTCTGTTTCTTGTCTGCCATGGGAATCGGCTTCCTGCTCAGAACTTGGCGATTTCGGGCTTCTGCGCGGCATGCGGATGCTCGGCGCCCGCGTAAACCTTGAGCTTGGTGTAAAGGTGGCGCCCAAGGCGGTTCTTCGGCAACATCCCGCGCACGGCCATCTCAACCAGTCTTTCCGGCCGGGTCTCAAGCAGCTTGCCGGCCTGCACGGTTTTGATTCCACCCGGATACTCGGTATGCCGATGATAGAGCTTGTCAACAAGCTTGTTGCCGGTGAGCTTTACCTTGCCGGCGTTGATCACGACGACGAAGTCACCCGTGTCCTGGTTGGGCGTGAAATCGGGGCGATGCTTGCCGCGCAGGATTGATGCGGCGTGCGAGGCGACGCGGCCAAGCGCGCGCCCCTCGGCGTCGATCAGTACCCAATTGCGCGCGCGAAGCGCGTTTTCCTTCGAAATACTTTTGGTCTGTTCCGTCAGCTTCAAGGTCGTTTCATCCGCATCCCGGGCGGCGGTCCTGAGCCTTGCCCAGGCCGCCCCGGCGGCATTTGCTCTTGGCGGGGCCGATGGGATTTGAACCCACGACTTCCGACGTGACAGGCCGGCGTTCTAACCGAGCTGAACTACGACCCCGCCCGAACCATCCATGTTACATTTTCCGCGGGCTCGGGCAACCAAGTCTATGCATTCCCTGGCCGCGCGGCAATCATTTTCGGGGTCCGTCCTCGCGCGCGCCGAGTCGCTCAAGTGTTGCGCCCCGCTGGAGAAACTTTCTGCTTTCTCGCCCTACAGGCCCGAAAAGCTCCGGTATTCCTGCTTCCACGCGGGTGCCGTGCGAATCGCCTCTATTACCTGCTCGGGATCCTCGACCACCGTCCACATCGCGCGATGACGCTCGTCCATGAAACGCTGCTCGATCGAGCGCTCCAGTTGCGCGAGCATCGGGTCGTAAAAGCCAGCCGTATTCACGATTACTATCGGTCCGCAATACAGGCCGAGCCGCTTCCAGCTCATCGCCTCGAACAGTTCCTCCCACGTGCCGCATCCGCCGGGTAGCGCGACGACCGCGTCGACCTCCTGGATCATGAGGCGTTTACGTTCGTGCAGATCATTGACCACGATGAGCTCGGTCAGACGGTCGTGACCCCATTCGAGGTCGTCCATGAATCGAGGGAGGACTCCGATCACCCGGCCGCCGGCTGAGAGAACGCCGTCCGCCAGCGCACCCATCGAGCCAACCTTCCCTCCCCCGTAGACAACCGTTATGCCGTTTCGAGCCAGAAGCACGCCGAGCCGCGTCGCCGCCTGATGATAGACGGGGTCGCACTGGCGGCTGGAAGCGCAGTAAACACAGACGCGACGTATCGCGCTCATGAGGTGAAGCCTAGCTCAAGGGGAGCGAGGCTGCCACCAGGATCTCCCTTCGCCTCAGAAAACCGAGCCGAATCCGCCCCGTCAGCGGTTGACGTCAGGGCCGCACTTGATAAGCGTCCCGGGTTGCCTCGTCGCTTGCCTAGGTCTACGACTGGTTAAACCAGCAAGTGTTTCTTATGACCGCCACCGGCCTGCTGGTTCGGAGAGGGTGCTGGAGGCTTAATTGGCAGCGTGTCAACAGATTCTTGACATGTTTATGTGTTATATGAGAAGCACTACATGTCTAATTGTGAGTCAAAATGCCTAAGAGGGAGCTTTGAGTTTTCCTTTATTCAAAGAATGTGCTTGACCTAGCGATTTTCCCTTTACTTACCCTGAAAGAGGCTCTACGATGTCACGACTGCCAAGGGCTCAATTCGACGCGGATTTCCAAACTGCCCGTAACAAGGGGATGCGGCGGATGAATCCGGAGCTTGGAAGGAGAAACAACATTATCGAAGAAAGCCGAAAGTAGCGGGAATAGAGAAGAAGAATGTAGCCGGGGTTTCCCAGTCCCATTCACGGTTGCTCCTGGGGGGAGCGATTAAGGGACGACCGGTACACGCTAGCGCCGCTGGAAAAGCGAGGGCGGACCTTAGTGAGGAAAGCGCGCACAGTTTTCGTCGGTCGGCAGCACGAGACCGAGGAGCTGCTGGCGGGGCTGGAGGAGGTGGTTGGTGGACATGGCAGACTCTTCGTTATCGATGGCGAGCCGGGCATAGGCAAAACCCGACTTGCCGAAGAACTCGCGGTTCATGCTCCCGAGCATGGAGCGCTGGTTCTTTGGAGCCGATGCTGGAAGGCTTCGCAAGCCCCGGCCTATTGGCCTTGGGTTCAGCTCGTTCGAGCATGCCTGCGCGCGGCGCAGGGCAGCGAAATCATCTCTCTGGCCGAACCGGCTATCTCTGACATCGCACAGATCCTTCCCGAGGCGTGTGAATCGCTATGCGAGCCGGGCCTTCGCCCGAATCCCGCCCCGAGCGATCCCGAGCAGGCGCGCTTTCGCCTGTTCGACGCGATTTGCACGATTTTCAGAATCGCTTCCAACGCTCGGCCCCTGGTGCTGGTGCTTGACGATCTCGGCGCGGCGGATCGAGCCTCGTTGTTGCTGCTCAGTTTTTTCGTCCGCGAGCTGCACCATTGCAGAATCCTGGTCGTCGTGACCTATCGCGACGCGGAGGTCAGAGGATCGCTTGCGCTTGCCGAAGCGATCGGCGATCTCGCGCGCGAAGGCACGCACATAAGATTGCGCGGCCTTGATGACCGGCAGGTTGGGGAGCTTATCGAAGCCGAGACCGGTGAGCGTCCGGATGCGCAAGCGCTCGCCGCGGTGTGCTGCGCGACCGGGGGAAACCCGTTCTTCGTTCAATCGATCGCCAAGCTCGTGCCCGTACAGGACCTGGCCTGCATCGCGCGCAAATGGCCTGAGACCAGACGCATGCGGCTTGCCAACGGTCTGGCGGCCGCGGTGGGTGCCCATCTGGCGCCGCTCTCGGAGCGTGCGAAGAAACTCCTCGTGGTGGCCGCGGTTGCGGGACGCGAATTCCAGGCCGAGGTGCTGGAGACGGCGACCGGGCTTGAGCGCGAAGCCCTGTACGCGGCGCTCTCGCAGGCTGAGGACTACGGACTGATTTCCGAGTTCCCGGACTCGCCGGGCCGCTATCGGTTTGTTCATTCACTGGTTGCCGACACGCTTTACGAGGGCCTGACCAGCGTGGAGCGCGCAAGGCTTCACATCCGGATTGGCGAAGCCCTGGAAGCGATCGCCGGCCAAGGCTCCAACGCCCCGCTGGCCGAACTTGCCCGTCACTTCTTTGAAGGCGCGCGGGCTGGCGGCTACGAGCGCGCCCTGCATTACGCCGAAATCGCGGCCGGGCGGGCGACCGCGATGTCCGCGTTCGAGGAAGCGGCGCGGTTTTACCAGATGGCGCTGGCATCTATCAAGATGACGGCGAAGGTCGACGAGCACCGCCGCTGCGAGCTGATGCTCATGATGGGTGAAGCACAAAACCGATGCGCCGACTACATGGGCGCGCGCGACACCTTCGTCCAGGCTGCGGAACTTGCGGCACGCCTGGGCAGTCTCGAGATGCTTGCGCACGCCGCGCTTGGGTACCCTGGGCTGCAATGGGACGTTTCACCCGACGGCAACCAGCAGGCGATCGAGCTGCTCGAGCGCGCGCTTCGCGCCTTTCCCGAGCGGGACGATCCTTGGCGGGCGATGCTGATGGCGCGGCTTGCTTCCGAGCTGTACCATCGCCCCTCCGCCGCCGGACGACGGGAGAAGCTCTCTCGCCGCGCCGTCGAGATGGCGCGAAAGATCGGCGACCAGCGCGCTCTGCTCGCCATCCTGGGTCATCGCGACCTGACCCTTTCCGGTCCCGACACCCTCCAGGCGCGTCTTGCCAACGCACACGAGATGATGCAGGTGGCTGAGAAGATCGGCAGCGAAATCGGCCGCTACATGGCGTTTCTCTCTCGCGCCATCTGCTACCGCCACCTGGGCGATGTGCGCAAGGCCGAGGCCGAAGCCGAAGCGATGGGGATGGTCGCGCGGATGACGCGGCTGCCGGTTTGTAATTGGGGAACCCAATGTTTCGCGGCCTGCCGCGGCTTGATGGAGGGCCGGTACTCCGAGGCCGAAGAAAGTGCGCGCGAGTGCCTGAAGTTCGCGCAACGGATGCGGGGTTGCGAGGCCGACGATTTGTTCTGGCCCGCGATGATCGACACGATGCGCGAGCAGGGACGGCTTGCCGAGCTGGAACCGATGGCGGCGCGTACCGTGGAGCGATGCCCGGCCCAGCCTGCGTTCCGCGCGCTTCACGCTCTCGTCAACTGCGGACTCGGCCGCAAGCAGCTCGCGCGTGCCGACTTCGAGTTGCTTGCGGCCCATGATTTCACCGATCTGCCACGCGACAATACCTTTCTCGCCTGCGCGGTTGCGCTGGCCCAGGTGTGCGCAGCGCTCGAGGATCGCACCCGGGCCGAGCAGCTGATAAGGCTTCTTTCGCCGTACGCCGATCTGAACGCGGTGTTCGGCCCCTTGGCCTCGTTTGGATCCATGGCGCGCTATCTCGGGATACTGGCGGTCACAGCGTGCCGTTTCGACGAGGCGGAGAACTGGTTTCGAAAGGCGCTCGCCTTCAACGGGCGGATGAACGCCCGGCCTTACCTCGCCTCGACTCTGGTGGACTATGCGGAGATGCTCATCCGCAAGGGCTCGCAGCGCGATTTCGCCAAGGCCACGGAGTTCCTTGCGTCCGCCCAGGAGATTTCCGAAGCGGTCGGCATGCGGGCCCTTGCGTATCGAATCGACGAGATCGCGCGCCGGACCGCAAGCGCGTCGGCAAATGCGGCGGTCAGTGAAGTGCCCGAGCGGAAGGTCGTCAACGGAGCCGCTGCCGGGGCCGAGCAGGCGCCGCGCGCACCGCGTGCTCGCGTGCTCGAACTGGTAGCTGGCCGTGGTCCGCGGCGCGCGGGAATCTCTGAACCCGGTTCGCTCTCATCCGATACCTCGCATGCAGCGGTCAGCGACGATGCGGCGAACCATGCGATCTTCCGGCGCGACGGTGACTACTGGACGATTTCCTACGAGGGCAAGGTCTTCCGCTTGAAGCACCTGAAGGGGCTCGATTGCCTTGCTTACCTGCTCAGCCATCCTGCGACCGAGGTTCACTCTTCCGGCCTCGCCGCGGTCATGAACAAGCTCCCTTCGGGCGACGGCCCCGCGGTCCTGGACTCGCAAGGAGACGGCGGTTCGGCCGCCGATTTGGGCGACGCCGGGCCGATTCTCGATGACAAGGCCAAGAACTCTTATAGGCATCGTCTGATGGAGTTGCGCGAGGAGCTGGAGCAGGCGAAAAGGATCGGCGACCTCGGGCGCGCAGAGCGGGCCGAGCGGGAGATCGACTTTGTTACCGAGGAACTGAGCCGCGCCGTCGGACTCGGCGGCCGCGATCGCAGAGCCGCTTCTTCGGTCGAACGCGCCCGCTTGAGCGTGACCAAAGCCATCAAGTCGGTGGTGGCTAAAATCTCCCAGTACGACCGCGAGCTCGGCGATCATCTCTCGACCACCGTAAGAACCGGCACCTTCTGCAGCTATAAGCCTGATCCGCGTTACCCAATCGTCTGGAAGCTCGACTGACGGTCCTCTTGAAATAGCCGCGCCATTTGCACCCGGGCGCGGCCCCCCATTGGCCGCCGATCGAACTTCTGTCATCCACGGGCCTCTCCAAGGCGTTCTATTTGGGGCAACGCACGATACATTAGGCAGGTTTTTGTCCTGAGGAGCCATTTTAGGCTCTTTGTTCTAATCAAAGGCACAACTGTTCACCACGCTTTCACGCATTCCAGACGAGAGGGCCGAGGCTCTACGGCTTCGGCCGTGCGCAATGAGACATCCAATCAGGAGGAACAGGAAATGAGTGCGATTCTGACAAGGCTTTACGTGCGGACGACGGAGCGCAAGGGCCAGACGATGGGCGAGTACGCGCTGATCATGGCCGCAGTCGCAGTGGTCGCGTTTGCCGCCTACAAGGTCCTCGGACAGGACATTGCCAATCTGATGACCGCCCTTGCGGGCGACCTTTAAGTCGCCAAAGTCTGTCGAGAGCACAGAAGTCTCGGCGGCGGCGCGCGCGGCCGCCGAGACAGTCTCGTCCGGCTTTCACAGGAGGAGGTTGCCAGCCTTGCTTAGCGCACTTCTCGAACGAACCCGCGACTCGCGCGGTCAGACGATGACCGAATACGCGATGATTTTCGTTGCGATCGCGCTTCTGGCGTATGCCGGTTACCAGACGTTAGGCAATTCGATCTCGGGTTACATCGATACCGTTGCCAGTTTCATCGCGTCTGCATGAACGCTGAACTTAAAGCTGGGCCGTTCGGCAGGTGCCCTGCGCCGGACGGCCGCCTGGGGCGCCGAGGCGGCGGGATTTATATTCCACGCGCGGGGATCCGCGACCGTGAGGTCCGCAAAATCCCGCGCGTCGGTTTGCTTGAGCGGGGACAGGCGATGGTGGAGTTCGCCATTATCGCTCCCGTCGCGCTCATACTGCTGGTGGTGGGAATTCAGTTCGCGATAATCGGCCAGTGCGCAGTTGCGCTCACCCAGGTGAACTACGTGGGGGCGCGTTACGCGTCGGTGCATCCGACCTATACCGAGTCCCAGGTGCAAACCTACATGAACTCGGTCGCATCGCCCACTTTGCTCAGCAACAACGGCGCTGACCTGACCATCACCACCTGGAGTCCTTGCCCAAGCACGAATTCCTTTGGGTCTCCGGTGACGATCGGTCTTCAGTACAATCTCAGCAGCAAGATTTTTCTGCCCAATCCGTTTCTGGGCATTTCATTTCCCTCGACAGTCCAATCGACGCAGACCGCGTTTTGCGAAGGAGGCGCGCCATGAGACGGCCGCTGGGCTTTTTCCTGCTTGCGGGCTTTGCTGCGATGCTCGCCGCGCTGGTGGTTTACTCGGCACTGAAGCAACGCGAGGCGCAAGTGCGGCAGGCAACGATGCAGACCGTCAACATTGTGGTTGCGGCCAAGGACCTGAGTCTCGGAGCCAGGATCGACCCCTCCGAGGTCGAGCTTGCCCGATGGCCGCGCGACAGCGTGCCCCAGGGTTCGTTTACCGATCCTGCATCGGTGGTCGGTTCGTTTGTGAAGGGCTCATTCGTCAAGAATGAGCCTATCGTCGCGGCAAAACTCTTCGCCGGCGACAAGACGGCGGGCGTGATGCCGCTGCTCATACCGTCCGGGATGCGCGCGATGTCGGTGCCGGTGGATGAGGTCAGCGATATCGCCGGGTTCGTTCTGCCGCGTGCCCACGTGGATGTGGTGGTCGCGATCCAGAGCATGGCAGCCGGGACCCAGCCGTTCTCGAAGGTGGTGCTCCAGGATGTGGAAGTTCTTGCCGTTGCTCAGGAGATGGAAGGCCCCAAGGACACGCCGCACGTGGTCAAAGTGGTGACGCTGCTGGTCACGCCGGAGCAGGCCGAAAAACTCGCCCTGGCCAGCCGCGAGGGGCAGCTTCGATTGGCTCTTCGCAACTACAACGATAACAAGATCGTGCTTACCCGCGGCGTGGACGTCCGCCAGATGCTGGGCCTGTACTCGACCGGGCTTCCCACGCTCACGTCGCAAGCCGTCTCCCCACGTCATTCAACCGGGATGAGGCGTGTCAAACCTCTCAAAACTTTCAAAGTCGAGATTATGCGCGACGGCAAGACCGACGGTTCGGTTTCGTTCATCGACCAGACACAGGCCACACGCGCAATTGAGCGAGGGTTCGAGCAAACTTCGGCTGAATCCGGGCATGAGATGCGGCCCTCTCGCCTTGCCGCGCTCTCGCATCGCGCCGCACTCGGTCAACCGGTTCCAGCAGGCGATGGGGGTGCGCGGCATGCGAAAACGGTCAGCGTCGGTGCGCCCGAAGCCGCCAATCCTGCACCTCAGGCGGGATTCGGTCCCGAGTCCAGGACGATAGACATTCCGTAAGGGTGAGAAGCCATGAAAAGCACACCGAATCTGTGGGGAAAGCTCGCCCGATCGTTGGTTATTCTTGGCTTGCTCATCCTGCCTGCGCGCGCCATCGCCGCTTCGGGGAGCCCGCAAGTCGAAACGCTTTCTCTCAACGCTGGGGAGACCCGGGTAATCGACAACCTGAGCAGGACGAGTCAGCCGGACATCAATGTCATCTCCAATTCCCGGGCGCTCGTGGTTCATAGCGAGGAGCCGGGCAAGCTGGTGCTGCTTGGCGCCGAGCGCGGCGAGTGGAAGATCACGGTCACCCAGGCCGACGGCCGTAAAGTGACCTACGACGTCACGGTAAGCGCAATCCGCAATGCCGCCAATCCGTTGGCACCGGGCGAAGCTCCGGCGGCGCTCTCGAGTTCAGGCTCGATGGCGGAATCGGCAGCGGCGCGTCCGCTTGATTCCGGGGCCGGACCGCTTGCCGCAGGCGCCTCCGCAGCTTTGCCGGGCGCCGCGGCAGCCGGCGCAACCACATCCACATCCACGGTCCTTGCCGCTGCGGGCGGAGTTGCCGTGCCCCCTGCGGCGACCGCCTCTTCATCGTCAAGTGCCGCAGCCGCTTCGATTGGCGCAACTCCTTCGCTCACCAGCCAGACTGTCAAGCCGGTCAGGTACAGGACGGACCCGTCGATAATAGGGTCGGGGCTGGCGTATTCGACCGAGGGGGTGGCGACTTCTGGGGGCAAGCATTATCTGCCGGCCAACGGGATCGATCTGA